>Ga0157372_10001496_pt1 | contig 25392 bp, 26 predicted proteins | sample C55metaG_FD_115307 | JGI IMG/M metagenome (GOLD analysis project Ga0157372, IMG submission 115307) | Corn rhizosphere microbial communities from Kellogg Biological Station, Michigan, USA - C5-5 metaG | ecosystem: Host-associated > Plants > Roots > Rhizosphere > Soil | place: USA: Michigan...
ATTTTCGAGCGTGTGTTTGGTGGTATTATCCCTCACCCGCCGTGATGGCGAAAAAATACATATGGGCGGATTAACGCTGAAAATATTAAAGTAACTGAAAGGGCTCAGGTTTACATTCCCGGCCTTGTCAACTGTGGAGGCCAGGCAAATAGGCCGGGGCGCTATTGCAAAATTCAGGTAGCTTTGCAGTTGAACAGGAGAAAGATCGGATATGTGGATGGTTGGCATGGACGTTTTACTTTCAACCGTCATTGCGAGGTACGAAGCAATCCCCAATTGGCAGAGAAGCTATACAAGTCCCTCTGTATAGTTTGGGATTGCTTCGTACCTTATAATGACGGAATTATAAGTTATTGATTATTAAGTATATTTTCTCGATCAATATTATAACATGGGCGTTGCCTGCGGCCCGGGCTTTCCGTTACAAGTCCTCGCGTTTCCTACCCGCAATCCCTGCACGCGTTGTGGGCTTTTCACTGCAATCCCTAACGCGGCCCCCGCACGTCATAATACATTTTAAAGGTCATCACCATTTTTTCCCGGGGTTTCCTGGTGGGTTATAGCAATGACGCATTTTATGCTTACTGGTATTATTTCTTACTTCTTCAACTTCAATATCGAAAAATCACTATTGGATTTTTTAATAATATTCCCGAGCATGCCTAAACCGGTAACCTCCATTTCAACCAGATCACCCGGCTGCAGCCATTGTGGTTCATAATCTGCATTATTAAGTACACCGGTGCCATTCAGTTCAAGAAAACAACCTGTGCCAACAGTACCCGAACCAATTACATCGCCCGGCAAAACATCACAACCATAGGCAGTACGCTCAATGATCTCGGCAAAGGTCCAGTCCATATCGGCCATATTACCTGCGGATACCTGTTTGCCATTCACCACGCATTTCATCTCCAGGTTATAGGCATTCCCTGTATGACCAGGTTTTGCGGGTATTTTATATTGCTCTAACTCGTCGGGCGTTACCAGCCAGGGACCAATCACCGTCGAAAAATCCTTACCTTTCGCCGGGCCAAGGTTCAGCAGCATTTCCTCCATTTGCAAGGTGCGGGCGCTCATATCATTCATGATCATATATCCCGCTATAAAGCTATCTGCTTCGGCAGCTGTAATGTTACGGCCTTTTTTATGGAGAACAACGGCAACTTCCAGCTCAAAATCAAGCTTTTGAAAATGATCGGGCATACATTCAATTTCGCCGGGGCCTTGTATGGCATTATGATTGGTGAAATAAAATATAGGGTACTGATCAAATTCCGGTATCATATCCAATTTACGGTTACGCCTTGCCGACGCCACATGCTGGCGGAACGCATACCCATCGCGGCACGATGTTGGGTGAGGTACCGGGGCTATCAGCTCAAAAAACAGCTCCTCTTTAGCCTCTATTTTCCCCGACCGGATCTCTTCATTAACCCGCGCGGCATGTTCCATCAGTTCTGGCCCTCCCCATAAAAATTCGTTCATGTTATCAGGGATCAGCTTATCGCAGGAGTTTAAATTGTAGATGTGGCCATTAACAAAAACGCCAAGATGTTCGCGGTCTTCGGTTTTATAGGATACTAATTTCATAGAGTAGCTTAATTGGTATAATCAAAGCTAATGATTTTGATTGAGGGAATTATGGTGAATGGTTGATTATTGGGGAGTGAATGGTTGATTAAGTTGATTAGGTGAGTAGTTGCTTGAATAGTTAGCAGTTTATATCGTTGATCAGGTTAGTGGTTACAACTTTCGGCCACCGCTCGGCTCCAGCCGAGTGGTAATTATTCCCAGGCCTCTGGCCTGTATACATCATGCCGGCGGCCAGAGGCCGTTTTATAGTTGCCACTCGGCTGGAGCCGAGCGGCGGCGTAAGGATTAAAAAATAACTAACCACTCACCTAATCAACCACTCACTATTCAACCCTAAATTTGCATCCTAAAAATAATCCCCTTAACTTAGTATCATGCTGCGCGTACAAATGCATTTCCTGTTTTCATTGGGGTTAACCTCCATGAGCGATGCGTCATCGTTCAGAGATGCTATGCTTGCCAAGATCGTGCTGGCGCAATACTAATTTCCCCTCCTCTTTCGTCTATCTTTTTTAACCATTATTTATTTAATGGTCAGGCTATGCGTTACGGACTTTTTGGGCCCGAACACAAATCAGCATTTTATACGTTTTATTGTTAACCAATTAAACCAATCCATGCCTCTATATCATAGTTTAGGATCAATTCCGCTTAAGCGGCATACGCAATTCCGTAAGCCCGATGGTAGTTTATATGCCGAAGAGCTGGTGTCAACCGAAGGCTTTTCGAGCCTTTATTCGCTGGTGTACCACGCCTACCCGCCCACCATTGTAAAAACCCTTGGCGAACCCTACAGTGTGGAACCCAAAATAGCACGCGAAAAACACCTGAAGCATACCAGTTTGATAGGCTTCAACGTACAGCCGGAGGATGACTACCTGCAAAGCCGCAAACCGGTGCTGGTAAACAGCGATCTCCATATTTCGCTGGCAGCACCACGCCAAAGCATGACCGATTATTTTTACAAGAACAGTCAGGCCGATGAGGTAGTTTTCATTCACGAAGGCACAGGCACTTTAAAAACAGGTTTCGGCAACATCAAGTTCCAATACGGCGATTACCTGGTGATCCCACGAGGCACTATTTACCAGATGGAATTTGACGGCGAAGCCAACAGGCTTTTTATTGTAGAAAGTTTTAGCCCTATCCGGCCGCCAAAGCGTTACCGCAACCAGTATGGGCAATTGATGGAGCATTCGCCTTATTGTGAGCGCGATATCAAACTACCGGCCGATCTGAAAACTTATGACGAGCATGGCGATTTCAAGATCCTGATCAAAAAGCAAGGTCTTATTTATCCCTATATCTATGGTACTCATCCTTTTGATTTTGTGGGTTGGGACGGTTTTCATTATCCCTGGGCGCTGTCCATCCACGATTTTGAACCCATAACCGGGCGCTTACACCAGCCGCCTCCGGTACACCAAACCTTCGAGGGCAACAACTTTGTGATCTGCTCATTTGTGCCCCGCAAGTTTGATTACCATCCGTTGTCTATCCCTGCACCTTATAACCACAGCAATGTAGACAGCGATGAGGTTTTGTACTATGTAGATGGTGATTTTATGAGCCGCAAAAGCGTAGTTAAGGGACAGATTACCCTGCATCCCGGTGGTATCCCGCACGGACCTCATCCAGGTTCGGTCGAAAAATCAATAGGCAAAGAATCAACAGATGAGCTGGCGGTGATGATCGACCCGTTCAGGCCGCTGATGCTAACGGAAGACGCAATTAAGATTGAGGACGAAAATTATTATAAGAGCTGGCAATAATAATCTTTTGTCATTGCGAGCGTAGCGTGGCAACCGCACGGAGGCGTATTCGCCCTGTATAGCATGCGATTGCTTCGTCGTTCCTCCTCGCAATGACATATTTAATTCAATTAAAATGAACACACAAACTTTAGATAAACAACCCACCGCTACCGACTTTCTGCCCCTTAACGGCACCGATTATGTGGAATTTTATGTTGGCAATGCCAAGCAGGCTGCCCATTACTATAAAAGTGCATTCGGTTTTCAAAACCTGGCTTATGCCGGACCCGAAACCGGAGTGCGCGATAGGGCATCATACGTATTACAACAAGGCAAGATCAGGATTGTGCTTACCACTCCCCTGCACTCTGATCACCCTATTGCCGAACATGTTAAAAAACATGGCGATGGTGTGAAAGTGCTGGCCCTATGGGTTGATGACGCCTACGACGCCTTTGAACAAACTACCAAACGCGGTGCCGAAGCATATCAGCAACCGCAAACGCTAACCGATGAGCATGGCGAAGTACGTACCAGCGGCATCAAATTATACGGCGAAACCGTGCATATGTTCATCGAGCGTAAAAACTACAAAGGCTTGTTTTTACCGGGATATCAAAAGCTGGAAAATAACTACAACCCGGCAGATACCGGTCTGCTATATGTTGACCATTGCGTGGGCAACGTGGGCTGGCATAAAATGAATGAGTGGGTTAATTTTTATGAGGAAGTTTTAGGTTTCCGCAACATCCTCACCTTTGATGATAAAATGATCTCGACCGAATATTCGGCTTTGATGAGCAAGGTGATGAGCAATGGCAACGGTTATGTGAAATTCCCGATCAATGAACCTGCCGAGGGTAAAAAGAAATCGCAGATTGAAGAATATCTTGAATTTTACGAGGATGAAGGTGTACAGCACCTGGCCCTTGCTACCCATGATATTGTAGCTACCGTTACGGAACTGCAAAACCGGGGCGTTGAGTTCTTAACTGTTCCCTCAACTTATTATGATGACCTGATCGACCGTGTTGGCCATATTGATGAAGACCTTGAGCCATTAAAACGCTTAGGCATCCTGGTTGATCGTGATGACGAAGGGTATCTGCTGCAGATCTTCACCAAGCCTGTTGAAGACAGGCCGACGTTATTTTTTGAGATCATACAGCGCAAAGGGGCCAAATCATTCGGCGCAGGCAATTTTAAAGCCCTATTTGAGGCCATTGAACGTGAGCAGGAAGCAAGGGGAAACCTTTGATTTCGGATTTCGGAATTTCGATTTCGGATTTTTAATATTGAAATTATGATTTGGAGCCGGGCATTGCCCGGCTTTTTATTTGCCGGCATTATTTATATTTGATATAACCAATAATCACTTTATGAAGAAAGCTTTACTTATCCTTGCATCCTTTGCATTAACTCTTAGCTGCTTAGCCCAAACTATCCCTGCTTCAAAACCTGTTTACGATGCCGCCCTGGCCAAAAAACTCGGGGCTGATGATTACGGCATGAAAAAGTATGTAATGGCCTTTTTAAAAGAAGGGCCAACTCAACTCAAAGATTCGGTGGCTAATATGCAGCTGCAGATGGCGCACCTTAAAAATATTGGCCGCCTTGCGGCCGAAGGTAAGTTAGTTGTGGCCGGTCCGTTTCTGGATAACCAACCCTTACGCGGCATTTTTATTTTTAATGTAGAAACCGTGGAAGAAGCCCAAAAACTTACCGAAACCGACCCGGCCATCAAAGCAGGGGCCTTAGTTATGGAGCTGCACCCTTTTTATTGCAGCGCGGCACTGATGCAGGTAGTGCCAATTCACAATACACTCCAAAAGAAAAGCATGACCAATTAAATGGATGCCGTACCATTTTTACTTGAACAGCTTAAAGAAAAAGCTGATGCCGCGTACCTAAAAGGGATGGCCCGTTTTGGTATTGATAGCTCACAAGCTTTGGGGGTAAAATTGCCAGAGATCCGTAAACTGGCGAAGGTCATTAAAAAAGATCATGAGCTGGCTTTGGCACTTTGGGATACACAAATACATGAAGCCCGGTTACTGGCCTCCATGATAGCCGACCCTAAACAAGTTACCTTCGAACTAATGGACAGCTGGACCAGCGACTTTTATTCATGGGATATTTGCGACCAGGTTTGCGGCAATCTCTTTGACCGCACCCCATTTGCCATTGATAAAGCCGTGGAATATAGCAGTCATGAGCAGGAATTTGTAAAACGTGCCGGTTTCGTTTTAATGGCCGAATATGCAGTTCACAATAAAACAGCGCCCGACGAAATATTTATAGACTTGTTTCCTATTATGGAGCGGGAAGCCTGGGATAATCGAAACTTTGTTAAAAAAGCTATTAACTGGGCTTTACGCCAAATAGGCAAACGGAATAATATATTAAAAGTTAAAGCTATTAACACTGCACACAATATTTATGGCCAGCCCAGCAAATCAGCCAAATGGATTGCAAAAAACGCGCTTAATGAACTAATAGGCAAATAATGATTTAATATTTTCTACAAAGTTAAACCTCGGTAAATTGCCTGTAAAATAGGACATTATAATACCCATTAATAGTTCACCCATATTTACTAACTTAGTACCCGCTATTTTTTACAATTAAATTATATCAAACAATTTTATGAAGGACACCTTCATTTTTTCAACACAAAAAATGAAGCCTGAACATATTTTTGTAAAATATTACTTCAATTAGGAGTAGATATAGCCAGATATTCATAAAACCGTAAATACCAGTAAAAGAATACTTTAGAAAATATCAAAAATATTATATTTGAAACCGGGCAAATGTGGAATAATGATTGAAAAGATGCCACAGCCACACAACTGATGGTTATAAATTATAAAAACTTCAAATCATGGCACACGTTTTAATCATAAGCATGTGTCAAAAGCAAATTGAATTAGTGAACAGATTGTTGATATGAGTTTTTTTGAAAAGGGTAAACTTTCCGGCGATGATGTACATCTTACCCCTTTGATCAATGATCTGGATACGGGGATCTGGAAGTACAATTTCAATACAAGGGAAGTAAAATGGTCAACGGGTTTCTATACACTATTAGGCTATCAATTCAATGAAATTGAATGCGATGCTTATACTTTTTTTGAACATCTGCTTTACCACGGGGATAAACCGTATTTTTTCAACGCTATTAACAACAGGATAGCGGAAGACACACCGCCGCTTCAATTACGTTTTTTAACAAAAAAAAACGGGTACCAGTGGTTTGAAACTACTATCAGGAAGCTGGACGACGAGCATGGCAGTATAGTTTACGGTTCGCTTGTAAACATCAACCGTTACAAACAAGATGACTTATTATCGGCACATAACCAAATCACCAATGACGATGCCTTTAAAACAGCGCGCTTAGGCATCTGGGAAATTGATCCTCAAAACATCAATACCATTGCGCTGTCAAAACAGGTATATGACTTATTTGATCTTCAAAATCATTTAAAACTGAGCGTTGAAGAGTTTATTAGTTTTTTTGAGCCTCCGTACCGGCCTGTTTTACAAAATGCTATTAACCATACTGTTGAAGATAGCAGGCCCTTTGATATTGAGTTGCTCTTACGTTCGGCCAAAAACAATATGCTATGGCTAAAAGTAAAGGCTGTACCTGTGATTGATCACCTGGGCAAATGCACATCTGTTAAAGGGGTTATCCAGGATATCGACAGCGAAAAAAGAAAGTTGCTGAAACTTGAACAGTCGATAAATTTACTGACCGACCAAAACCGCCGCCTGCAAAACTTCGCGTACATTGTTTCACATAATCTTCGTTCGCATACAGGCAACCTTCAATTTATGGTAAACCTGTTTGAACAAACCGAAACAACTGAAGAACGGGAGGAGATCTTTTCGCATATTAAAACCATCAGCGACAGCCTGGATCTGACCATCGAACACATCAACGAAATAGTTAAGATTCAAACCGAAATTACCAAAGAGCGAAAGGTGGTTGAGTTGGAACCCATGTTCAAAAACATTTGCTCGGCGTTAAAAAATAATATTGAAACCATAAACGCCCATGTTGAGGGTGACTTTACGCAATGCCGTGAGATCAGTTATATACCGGCTTACATGGAAAGTATTTTACAAAACCTGCTTACCAACTCCTTAAAATACAGTCACCCCGACAGACAGCCCATTATAAAATGCTATACCTTAACAGAAGGAAAACATATTTATCTCATTTTTGAAGATAACGGCCTTGGTATAGATCTTGACCGCTATGGCGATAAGATTTTTGGGATGTATAAAACATTTCATCAAAATACGGATGCAAAAGGCATTGGCTTATTTATAACCCGTAACCAGATTGAAGCATTAGGCGGAAGCATTAAAGTTGACAGCACAGTAAATGTTGGCACAAAATTTACTATCAGATTGGTATAATTAAATTACCAATAGATGATTGCAGAGCGAAGTCCGGCTAACACCTGGATTGTGGATGATGATAGTATTTACGTTTACGGCCTAAAAAAATTAATAAGCATAAAGGAACTGAATACCCAATTAAGCCATTTTGTAAATGGAGAAGAAGCCATTTGCGCATTGAAAAAAGCAAACGAAGATCATAACCTACCCGATGTAATATTACTGGATATTAATATGCCGGTTATGGATGGATGGGAGTTTATGCATGAATTTGCGAAAATAAAACCCCGAACAGGGAAAAAGATCGCTGTTTATATGGTGAGCTCATCAGTTGATCTTAACGATATCCACCGGGCGAAAAATATTTCTGAGGTTTCTGACTATCTGTTCAAACCTGTACGAATAAACCAGTTAAAAGAGGTTTTTGACAACGTTTAACCGCAAGTCAACGAGCAAGTAAAAAAATACGGAACCTAAAAGGCTCCGTATTTATTATTGCTTCATTAACACCGAAGTAGAAATAAAGTATTGGGAGGTATCTTTAAATGTAAGCTGAACTTTTCCGCCTACATTGCTCACCACGCCGTATGAAACAGATTTATTAGACAAAGTAAACTTTATCCGGTTGCCGCTTTGCACCCAGGAACCTGACGCAGATGCCCCCTTTTGCCCAATAATAGTGTAACTATTATCAGTCCGTGAAACATAACAATCTTCAGCGCCTACGTAAGCGGCTGTCCATGTGCCATCGCCTTTCAGGTTAGTTTGGTTATCACTTATGCACGGTGATACGGCGTTTGTATAGGTATCTGAGTGACCGGTGGTGATGTTTATATTCGTTTCTGATATCAGCGAATACTTACCTGCATAAGCATTTACAGGTTCACCTTTTTCTTTTTTGCAGGCATTACCCGCAAGTAATGCTACTGTGGCCAGGCTTAAAAAATATATTTGTTTTTTCATAAACGCAGGAAACAACCGTATGCTATTATTCGATATAGCTTTCCAGTATTTTAAAGCCACCTGTTGTTTCCAGCTCAATTTTATCGATGCTTTTTGGCAACAATATACATTCGCCCATTTTAACGGCGTACGCTTCATTGTTATATTTAACGGTATATCCACCTTCAACACAAACATGGATCACAAAAGAATCAAGGGCCGAGTAGTCTTTTGATGTGCTTTCATCAAAATCAAGCACATTGGTTGTAAAATACGGGCAGCTAACCAATTTTACGGTTTCATTCTCTTTAGGCTCGTATAATGTTTTGTATTCGGGATAATGTTTATAATCGATAGCAGCAAGGGCTTCTTCAGTATGTAGCTCACGTTTATTGCCTTTATCATCAACGCGGTCGAAATCGTAAATGCGATAAGTAATATCAGATGTTTGCTGAATTTCGGCAATCAGCAAACCTTTGCCAATAGTATGCACCCTGCCTGCCGGTAAAAAGAAAACATCGTCAGCTACTGCCTTCTCTTTGTTAAGGATATCCATGATGTGGCCGCTGTTTAAAGCATCTACATATTTCTGCTCGGTCATTTCCTGGTTAAAACCGGTGATCAATGTCGAACCCGGATCGGCTTCAATGATATACCACATTTCGGTTTTACCAAAGGAGTTATGGCGTACTTTGGCCAGCTTGTCATCGGGGTGTACCTGTACTGAAAGATCATCATTGGCATCAATAAATTTCACCAATAACGGGAAGATGTTGCCGAAGTGATCATAAACCTTTTTACCAACCAGCTCGTCTTTGTATTGCTCTAATAAGTCGGCCAGTGATTCGCCTTCCAATGCGCCCGAAGCTACAACCGAAACATCAGATTTCACGCCGGATATTTCCCAGGTTTCGCCGCAATTGGGCAGGCTGCCAAAATCTTTATGCAAATAGGTTTTTATCTTTTGACCGCCCCATATCTTGTCTTTATATATGGTTTTAAATTTTAATGGATATAATGCCGACATAGTGTTGTGTATTTTTGCCCGCTAAGTTAGGAGTTAAATAGATAATTGAAAATGCTAAATTGGTTTACCTGTTATTCATAAACGCTGCATTAATAACAAACATCGTTATATGCTTGTTGTATAAATGGCAGTAGATAATCTATATCTACTTCATCATAAATGTATGCTATTTTATTTAACGTCCATTTATGATTGTCTGGCACCTTGGTAATCTTGTTTCTTAGATCGTTATATTCCAAAGGCCTTAAATGAATCTGTATTCTATCTTTCTGAGGATGAACCTCAACAAATAATTTAGGCCGCTTATTCCCTATAAATTTATAACCTATGTATGGATCAGCTACTTTATCTTGAACTTTATCAAACTTCTCTATTTTTTCCTTTAGAATAAAAAACATCTTTATAACCTCTTTACTTTTATTTTCCAGATGCTCCTCAATAGTTGTTTTTAGTAATTTTTTCTTCTTCATTGTATATCTGATAAAACATTTATGAAATTAAACAAAAAAAGCCCATGCTAACGCATGAGCTTTTTCTTATTTAAATCGCCTGGCAATTATTTACCTAAGCGTTTTTTCAGGTTCTCGTCAATTGCAGCCAAAAACTCTTCGGTGTACAGGTAATCGGTACCATGCTCCACTTTTGGTTTAATGGTGATGGCCAAATCCTTGGTCATTTTGCCGCTTTCAACGGTTTCAATACAAACTTCTTCCAAAGCCTTGCAGAAATTGATCAATTCTGTGTTCTTATCCAAGATGCCACGGAATTCCAAACCTCTTGTCCAGGCAAAAATAGATGCAATTGGATTTGTTGAGGTTGGCTTACCGGCCTGGTGATCACGATAGTGACGGGTTACAGTACCGTGGGCAGCTTCAGCTTCCATTACAGTACCATCAGGGGTAACGAGGGTTGAGGTCATTAAACCTAATGAACCAAAGCCCTGTGCTACGGTATCTGACTGTACGTCGCCATCATAGTTTTTACAAGCCCAAACAAAGTTACCGTTCCATTTAAGGGCCGATGCAACCATGTCGTCAATTAAGCGGTGCTCATAAGTAATGCCGGCAGCTTCAAACTTTTGTTTGTAATCGTTTTGATAGATCTCTTCAAAAATGTCTTTGAAGCGGCCATCATATTTTTTAAGAATGGTATTTTTGGTTGAAAGGTATAAAGGCCAGCCTTTCATTAAAGCCTGGTTAAAACAAGCGTGAGCAAAACCTCTGATAGACTCATCGGTATTGTACATGGTTAATGCAACACCATCGCCTTTAAAGTTAAATACTTCGTATGATTGCTCCGGGCCTCCATCTTCAGGTGTAAACTTAACAGTAAGTTTGCCTTTACCTTTAGTTAAGAAATCGGTAGCACGGTACTGATCGCCAAAAGCATGACGACCAATGCAGATAGGAGCTGTCCAGTTAGGTACCAAACGAGGCACGTTAGACATAACAATTGGCTCACGGAAAACAGTACCATCCAGGATATTACGGATAGTGCCGTTTGGCGATTTCCACATTTGTTTTAACCCAAACTCTTTCACCCTTGCTTCGTCGGGAGTAATAGTAGCACATTTAATACCAACGCCATATTGTTTAATAGCGTTAGCTGCGTCAATAGTTACCTGGTCGTCGGTTTGGTCACGGTACTCGATACCTAAGTCATAATATTTGATATCAAGATCAAGGTAAGGGGTAATCAATTTGTCTTTAATGAATTTCCAGATAATTCGGGTCATTTCATCACCATCCAGTTCAACTACCGGATTCTCTACTTTTATTTTTGACATGCCTGATGTGGTTTTTGTTATACAAACGGCCCAAATATATAAAATTGACTTTATGAATTTTATCAAATAACGCAATGAATAATTATAGATTTCGTTATAATGACAATTATTAACACTGGCATTGTTGTTTTTATAAACTTTGGTGCTATTTTTATAAAATAAAACGCTTACCATAAAACAAGCTCCTTTTATACAGGTGCTGCAGTTTATTTATGATAAAATCCATACTAAAAGCCTCCGTTATAATCCTTTTGTGTTCTGTATCTTTTTTAGCCAAAGCCCAAATAGGCTTTGATTATGCACAATATGATGTTGGCTTTGCCGCAGGTATCAACCAGGCCAGTTCGACCGATGTACAAACCTTAAAAACAACACCTTCTATAAATCTTAACTTTACTTACAATCAAAGCCCGTTTGTAAATTATGTATTTAATGTGGAGGTAGGCCGTTTAAAAGGCGGTTCGCCGGCTACAAGTACACAAAGGCAATTTGAAAACCATTTCAGTGCTTACTCTTTCAGGGTGCAGGTACAGGCAGGCGAATTAATTGACTACTCGAGAAGTACCATAGCCAATGCTTTTAAAAACCTTTACCTGTCATCGGGCTTGGGATACATTAATAATAATGTTGTATACAGAACGAATGATGCGCTTTTATTGGAGCATGACCAGGTATTGCCCTACGAACCTAAAACAAATGAAATATTTATACCGCTAAGGCTGGGTTATGAGTTTAAGCTGTTTAACAGTTACAACCAGCCTGCGGTTAAAATTGACCTGGGTTACCAATACAACTTTATTATGGGCGATAATCTTGACGCATATGTTGCTGGTGCGCATAATGATGCATATTCGCAGGTTACTTTAGGTTTTAAATTTGCCATTGGTGGTGTTACATCTTACCGGAAACAGATTCATTATTAAGCTTAGGCTAAATCTTTTTTTTTGGTTGATTTGCTTTTTGGCAGGATTTTTACTGCGTATATTTATATAATAAAAGTACAAACCTATGAACAACGATCAAATAGACGATGCGGGCTTTAACGATGATCTGCCTGATCGCGACGAAACACTGAAAGATGAGCTGGGCGAAACCATTGATGAGGAAAACCTGAACTATAATCCGGACGACAACAGCTACGAATACGATGTTAAAAGTGATGACCCGGACTATGACCACCCAGACCCGTATCACACTACAGCCAAAAACGGTGAAGATTTTAACTCCACTTATGATGAAGCAAATCCCTACGATGTTGACGGCGAATTTGATGAAGACCGTTCGCTGGAAACCGATGTAGATGAGTTGGGAATGCACATTGACAACGGAGAAAGCGTTGAGATTGATCCGGTTGATGCCGCTCTTTCTCATACTCCCGAAGATGACCGGGATGACCTTGACGAAGAGGGATACCCCAAAAATGACAGGAACCCCTGAGATAATTTATTAACTGCTGAGTTGTGGATTTTAATCAAGTTCACAGCTCAGCGTTCATAACCCCAAATTAATCAAAGTCAAGATTAAACCGGCTCTTCAACTCCAGCAATTGCGGGTTGCGGGCTGCCATATGCTGAAACTTTTCGGGCGCGGTATAAGGCTTACGTACCACCTTTTGTTCGTCAACCCGGGCATTTACTTCAATAGTAAAATTTTTAAGTGCACTGCGCATGTAGTTGAGCATAATAGGCTTTTCATCCCTGAAAATATTTTCCTGCACCATATTACCTACTATTACCTCAAAAACATAAGGCTTTAGCATGCGCGGAGCACCAGACGTAAGAACGGTTAGCAAAGTTTTTTTTCCTTCCTTTTTTGCAAATGCGGCAAAGTCGCTCCAGCATTGCAAAAAGGCATCCATGGTAAAATCTTCCTTATCCTCACCTTTTAAATAAGGGTCTTCTTCTTCAAGTAAAGCTTCAGGCGTTTTCACCTCTCCGGTTAACGAAGGAGTGAGCGTGCTGCGCAAAGGCATTATCACCTTAGGCTTTTCAGCGGGCGGGGCTTCTTTTACCTGTGCAGCCGGTATTGCAGTTTCTTTTACCGGAACGTTGTATACAGGTGCGGCCTCACTTGCTATTGATACAGCAGGACTTACCGGTGCACTATTAACAGGTGCTATTGCTGAGGTATCAGGTTTTTTTTTTAATCCCCCGTCGGTCGCGGAAGTTACAGTGAGTGGTGTGGTTGCCAGGTTAAACACCGATGGCAGGTGGCACATCTTGAGTAATGCCAGTTCAACCTGGAGCCTCTGATTTTTGCTGAGCTTATAACTAATATCGCACTGGTTGGCAATATTCATGGCCGAGAGCAAAAACGACACCGATGCCTGCTGGGATTGCTGCAGGTATTTTGTTTTTATTCCTTCACTTACTTCAAGCAATTTCAATGTTGATTGATCTTTTCCAACTAACAGGTTCCGGAAATGTTCGGAAAGCCCGGCTATAAAATGGGCACCATCAAACCCCCGCGAAAGGATCTCGTCAAAAAATAACAATACTTTTGCAGTATCTTCCTTAAGCAGGCTTTCGGTTATATTAAAGTAGTAATCGTAATCAAGTATGTTCAGGTTATCAATAACCGAACGATAAGTAACTTTGCCACCCGAGAAGCTTACAATCTGATCGAACATTGAAAGCGCATCGCGCAAACCACCATCGGCTTTTTGTGCGATGATGTGCAAACCGTCGGGTTCATAACCTATGTTTTCCTTACCGGCAATTGATGCCAGGTGATTGGCCATATCCTCAACCCGGATACGGTTAAAGTCAAAGATCTGGCAGCGCGAAAGAATGGTTGGCAGGATCTTATGTTTTTCGGTAGTGGCCAATATAAATATGGCATAATGAGGCGGCTCTTCCAATGTTTTCAGGAAAGCGTTGAACGCCGCCTGCGATAGCATGTGCACCTCATCAATAATATAAACCTTATACCGTGCCGCCTGTGGCGGGATCCGTACCTGTTCAATCAAACTGCGGATATCATCAACAGAATTGTTTGAAGCAGCATCGAGCTCATGAACATTAAAAGAATTTCCGTTTTCAAAAGCCTTGCATGAAGCGCATTCGCCGCAGGCTTCGCCATTGGGCTGCAAATTGGTACAGTTAATGGTTTTAGCCAGAATCCGCGCGCAGGTAGTTTTACCCACACCACGCGGCCCACAGAACAAAAATGCCTGCGCCAGCTGGTTATTTTTTATAGCGTTTTTGAGCGTATTGGTTATATGTTGCTGACCAACAACGGTTTCAAAAGTAGCCGGGCGGTACTTACGGGCCGAAACAATGAAATTATCCACAAGTGCTAAGGTAGTGAGAAATTAGATTTGGTGAAAGAGCGGTTTTGCTAATTTTTTTTACACATGTGCCACTTATCTTTATTTAAAAAAACCTTAAACCAATGTTTGTTACATAAACGACTTTGAAAGTTTCAATATAATACCAAAAGAATTATATAATAATTCTCCATTATCATATGCCAGATCATAACCTATGCTATAGCCATTTTTCAATGGCCTCGAACTTCCAAAATAAAATGATAGCTGGTTTATTTCACCAAACGCACCTGGATTAATTGGTTTTGTTAATTGACCGCCTACCCACCTGAAAGGCCCGGTGCCGGTTTGAAATGTACCCAGGTTATGTGAATAGGACATTTTAACAATATAATTCCATTTAAATGCATAAAACTGCGCTGCACCGTGCAAAGCATACAACCTGTTATTTATAAAAAACTGCCGTTGATAACGGCCCACATCGGCTCTTGCATCTACCGTAGTTGTAATAAATGGCGAACCCAAAGCAATATTTTTATATGACCACCCTTCTACATACTCGTAATTATTATAGTAATCCTCTGCGCCTGAATTCGTAATTTTAGAACCTGGAGTGCCCGCCTGGTTAGCAGTATATAAAAACTCAAACAATAGCTTTTTCTAAACAAAATTACCTGACCCGGCCTGATTATTGGTAAAACTAATGCCATTTAGGCCGTCCTTAATATTAGCAAGCGACCCGAGCCCTCCTTTATCATAAAAATTTTGACGATAAAGCTTCAGGGTAAGCGCGTCAAATTTATATTCGGCCCCCACGTCCAACGACCCGAGGTGATTACCTACCTTCGAATGGTTAAACACCTTCCCTGTAAACACATACCAGTAAGTTTCTGCGCCGGACAGGTTGAACCATGGGCCAAAAACCCGTTTTTCTTCCCCCCACAAGGCCTGGTGATTATATCCGGTTTCAAATTTCAAACGCCAGTTAGGTTTGCCTATTTTGACATAAAGGTAATTTTCGAGATAATAACTCTTAAAGTTTATATCCTTGTCCCGGTAGTTTGATGAGATTCTTCCGGCGTATCCATTTGCAAGGGAGCCTTTAACAGCAAATAACTTACCAAAAACGGGAATACTATAATAATTGGGTATACTGATACTTATTTTAGGAATTCCTAAAGCATTCCCCGATATAGAAAAGGCTCCCGATGACAGGCCCGAATCTACGAGTCCTACAATATCTTTTGACCGACCTGCTTTCAGTTCAAAAATACCTGCATGAGCTTTGATCAATCCTTCAATAAGCAAAAAATTGCTCCCCTTACCTACGTTACCACGTCCTTCAAATGAAAACCCCCAACCATAGGTTTTTGTTGTATCATAATCTTTCCGAATTTTCCCGATCAAACTTCCCGAACCTCCTGATAACGGAATACTGCCAAACTGATTTGACCGTAACCAAAATGGCACTGAATTATTGGTAGTGGCAATGCCCTGGGCCTCCAGGCTAATATGCACATCCTGATTTTGTGCTTTTGCTAAAAAAAAAGATAATAATATCGGCAACAAGACGACTAATTTTTTCATAACAGACAGTTTCGGCTAACGATTAATTTTAAATAACAAAAAATGATAATTTATTAAAAATAATATTGTTTTTTTATTAAAATCACATCAATAATACTATTGATAATACAAAAACAATCGTAATTATAGCAAATAAATTACATTATTCGTATTTTAACTTCAAATTAAATTTAACTATCCGTTTAAATCAATGAAACTCAGATCGAAAAAAATTAAATCATGGAGAAAAAAAATAGACACCAAAGAGCATGCGTTATGATTGTTACGCAATTTTGGTTTAACTTAGCTCAGAGAACAAGCTGCTCTGATTGTCTTTTTAAAACAACAACGGGAAATAAACAGGAATAAGCAAAAAAAAGCTTAATATGTTACAGTCAAACAAACAAGACTTAGCACATAATATATTAAATATCATCATCAGGCAAATGATCATCATCTTCGGGGTCGGGCTCGCCGATATTGCCGTCAACCTGTAATTCATGCATATCTTCTTTATCCTCAAGGATATCATCAAAATCCTCATCTTCCTGGTCGTCCCAATCGCCTTCAAGGGGATCATCCCCTCCGCCATACATTAAGATCTCATCGAAAGTAAGCGGATTACTTATTCCTTTTCCGGCTTGAATAGTTGCGGGTTGCATAACTTATGAGTTTCAAAGTAAAACCATAAGCTATGCCATAAGTTTTAGAAAAAATATTGTTTTTATCAACACAATCTCTTCCTTGTTTACAAAATATCTATCGATACTATTTCCTTTACTGTATAATACCCTTTAGCCTGCGGCAGATACACTTCCATATCCTTCCAGGTTATCTGCAGTTTTTTACCGGCAAGTTTAGCCGGTGGAGAATCCATAAATTTCTCAGACCCGGGAAACTGCCTGAGCCAGATAAATGATTTTTCGGACGCCGCCTTATCTGTTATAACAATATAATTAAATCCCTTTGTATCAATCCGTTTAAATACGCCGGTAGTAACCTGGGTACCGGTATCCTCAGCATCGTCATCCTTTCCCATTTTCATGGCCAGTTGCATAAAAGATCCGCATTTTTGCTTCATCAGGTTTTTACCAATCTCCACGCCTACTTTACTCATTGCCGGTTCATCGGTTACCTCAACATTTTGCTCTTTGGCTACATCCAGCAGCAAGTCGGCATGGTTTTCAAAACACTTTTCAAAAGCATCATTGGCTGCCTGTTTGGTAGATATCTTCGCCACATCAATTTTGGACAATTCTTTACAAAGCGAATCAAGCAGGCGTTGTTGCGCGGGCCCTATTGTTTGTGCTTTTATTGCACTGGTTGTTGTTAAAAAAAATGCGATAAAAAGGAGCAGGTTCTTTTTCATAATATTAATTTAGCTGCTAATATAGCGCTGCCGGGCTAATTTGCTGTTATACACGTAGCATTTCATCTAAAAACATTTGATTGTTTCAATAATTACCTCTACATTTGCAGCCCCGTTATAGCGGGTAAATAATTAAAAATCAAGTATAATGCAACAGTACGAAATCGTGATCGTTCTAACCCCGTTGCTTTCAGAAGAGACTGCTAAAGAGGCAAATGCCAAATACAGCAAAATTCTTACTGATGGCGGAGCCGAAATTGTCCAGGAGGATAATTGGGGTTTGAGAAAATTAGCGTACCCAATTCAAAAGAAAACTACAGGGTACTATCACTTAACTGAATTTAAGGCTCCGGGTGAATTAATTAACAAATTGGAGATAGAGTTAAGGCGCGATGAGCGTGTTTTGCGTTTCCTGACCATTGCTTTGGATAAACATGCCATTGCTTACAATGACAAAAAACGTAGCGGTGCTTTTAACAAAAAACCAGCAGCTAAAGCAGAGGAGGCAGCAAACTAATGGCTAACGAACAAATTAAATACGTTACCGCTCCAAAAGTGGAGGATAACCGTAAAAAATACTGCCGTTTCAAAAAGAACGGTATCAAGTATATTGATTACAAAGACGCAAACTTTTTATTGAAGTTCATTAACGACCAAGGTAAAGTATTACCACGCCGTTTAACCGGTACTTCATTAAAATTTCAGCGTAAAGTGGCCCAGGCTGTTAAACGCGCACGCCACATCGGTTTATTACCTTACGTTACAGATTCATTAAAATAATAGGAGATTTAAGAAATGGAAGTTATTTTAAAACAAGATGTAAAAAACCTGGGTGATAAAGACGATATCGTAAATGTGAAACCAGGTTATGGCCGTAACTACCTTTTACCAAAAGGCTACGCCATATTAGCTACTGAAAGCGCACGTAAAGTTTTAGCCGAAAACCTTAAACAAGCTCAATTTAAGCAAGAAAAAATCCGCAAGGATGCTGATGCTATTGCAGCACGTTTAGAAGGTGTTAAACTTAACATTGGTGCTAAAGCCGGCGAAACAGGCAAAATCTTCGGTGCTATCAACACTATCCAAATTGCTGATGCATTGAAAAAAGAAGGTTTTGAAGTTGACCGTCGTCGTATCACTTTTGATCAGGAGCCAAAATTTGTTGGTGAGTATGTTGCCAACATCAACCTGCATAAAGAAGTTAAAGTACAGGTTCCGTTTGCAGTAGTAGCGGAATAATTATATTTCGGAATTCGGAGTTTCGATTTCGGATTTCTGGAAAAATTTTAGAATTTTAGAGGGTGTTTTGCTAAAGCGAAGCACCCTCTTCTTTTATCAGGAAATATTTTATAACTGTGTTCAAATTCTTCGGCAAAAACAACCAAAAATCAAGGTCGGGCAAACGGAATTCAAAATCGGATTCAAAGTTTTATGGCATCCCTAAATTGATATTCAGGATTTTCAAACTGATATTCATCTTGTTTTTTGGGTTAAGCCTTTTGGGTGTAATAGGTTACCGTTTTATAAACCCTCCTTTTACCTGGTTAATGATCGAACGCGGCTTCCAGCGTAAATCGGCAGGTAAGGAATGGAAGATAGATAAAAAGTGGAAAGATTTTGACGAGATCTCCGACAATATGAAACGCGCTGCCGTTGCTGCCGAAGACCAGACCTTTTTAGAGCATCACGGCTTCGATTTTAACGCCATCGAAAAAGCTATCGAAAAAAACTCGCACAGCAAAAAACTAATTGGCGGCAGTACCATATCACAGCAGGTAGCCAAAAATGTTTTCCTTTGGGAAGGCCGTTCCATACTCCGTAAAGGCATCGAAGCTTATTTTACCATATTGATAGAAACCTTTTGGAGCAAAAAACGCATCATGGAGGTTTACCTAAACGAGATTGAAATGGGCGATGGCATATACGGTGTTGAGGCTGCTTCGCAGGCTTATTTTCACAAACCGGCCTCCGATTTAACCCGGCAGGAAGCTGCTGCCATAGCGGTGATTTTCCCAAGCCCGCTAAAATGGTCGGCTACCAACCCTACCAAATATTTAAGGCACAGGCAATACCTCATTATGAAAAACATGAAAAGGCTGGGGCCGCTGGATTTTTAGCCCCCTGCCCCCTAAAGGGGGAATGAAAATTCCTCTCCCGGTATTCCTTTTTTATTTCAGCAACGCTGTAACCTTTTGTAAATTAAGGCTATCTTAATTTATATAACCACACGCCATGTTGAAACAAAGTATCAATATCAGCCTCTGCCTGCTTGCTTTTATCTTTTTCGCAAACGTTGCTGCTGCACAAGTTAAAAGCGATACCCCCGCCCCTTTTACCGATAAAGACATGGTACAATGGGACTATCACTCAACAGTTATTGGCGAAGATTATACCATCTATGTACATTTCCCCCCGGGTTATGATACTACCAAAACCAAATACCCGGTGTTGTACATGACCGATGGCGACTGGAACATGACCGTTGCCATGAACTGTTTCAACATGCTCCGGCAGGATTATGAAACCACCGAAGCACTCATTATAGGCATTGGTTACGGCAGCCGCCTAAATCAACGCAGCCGCGACCTTAACCCCGCAACCGGCGGACCAAAGTTCATATCATTTATTGAGCAGGAAGTAATTCCTTTTATACAAAGCAAGTACCATGTAAGCGATAATAAAGCCTTATATGGCTATTCGTTTGGAGGTATGTTTACTACTATGGTATTGTTCGAGCACCCCAACCTATTTAACATGATATTTATAGGCGCTCCGGGCAACAGCGGAAGTGAGCTGATCCCTTCGGCTAAGAAATATTTTGTCAATAATCATGACATTAACTGCAGGGTATTTTTAGGTGTAGGTTCATTTGAGCTCTTAACCAGCAAAAATATTCAGGATTTTAAAATCTACATGGAAAACCAGCATTGTAAAGGGCTTGATATTGCTACCGCGATCACCCCAAATGCCGGGCATGGGGCAGCATTGGCGCAAGTAATGCAAAACGCAATAAAATTTGCTTATTGCAAACAGCATAAGGCCATTAATATACCAGCAAAGCAACTGGAACAATATGCAGGTAATTACCAGATAGCAGGCGATGAAAAAAACATATTCAAGACTTATGTTGCTGAAGGCAAGCTATACTTCGTCCAAAATGATGCAATACCTATGGTAATTGTACCATATGCAAAAGCTTCGTTCTTTATGTATGAAAATGAACGGGCCGATATTACTTTCAATACAGACGGCAACAAAATGTACATGGTTTTCAGCTTTCCAAATGAAAAACCAACCCGGCTGGATAAAATAAACTAAACCTATTCTGCACCGTCCAGCAGTGCCGTTAAATCTGGGTGATACACGGGAGTTAAGAACTCGGTGACGGTAAATTCAGCAAGTTTATGCTTGTAAAAGGGATCTTCGGTAATGATCTTCTCTATTTGCTCCTTTGAGCCTGCAAAGGCCAGGATTACCCCACCCGTGCGCGGCACCTTAGGCCCCCAAACAACAAATACCTTTTCATCATAATATTTATTAAGATGCTTCAGATGGACTTCCATATAAGCATCAATCTCTTCAAGAGGGGCGATATACTTAAGATCGATGAAAAACATAAGCGTTAAGTTTAATATTCGGTATTTGGAATTTACTTGTACTTCCAGTGCCTTGATTTACCTTCAGTAAGCCACTCAGCGGCGGTTTCCATACGCTTAAGGCGGGTGGCCTCGGTTTTGGCTTCGGTTATCCATTCAATATACTCTTTTTTCTGCGAGTAGCTGAATTGATTAAGGTTTAACCAGGCTTGCGGATGGGCTTCTAAAAATTTCACGAAGTAGTCAGGCACTACCAGCTCCTCGCGTTGGGCGGGCGACTTTTTTTGGGAAGCCGGCCTCGGTTTATTGTCCTCATTTAAAGCAATCGCCTGTTGTATAAACTCAACAAGTACTTCCTTTGGAGGAAGGTCATCAATACTGGTCAGGCGGCCGAAGCTACCTGCAGCCTGATCAGCCAGGCTCAATACCTTTTGTGGGTCGTATAATAACGATGCCTTCCAAAAACCAAATGAGCAATGCTGTTTAAAAGCAGCCATATTGCAAACCACACCTTTATAATCAAAAAAAGGCATGCTCCATTTCATGGTTTCAATTATCATAGGCGAGGCTTCATGCACCACAGCTCTCAGATAGTTTAAAATCGGCTTCGCAAATTCGGGCGATTTTTCGATGTAGGCATCAACCCGGTTATCGTAATATTCCATAATTAAAGTTAGCGATTACAACAACTCCGGCAAAATGGATTTAAATACGCCCTGCCAAAACCGGATGGGTACAAGCTCCTGCAAAAAAGGCCCGCTTCAAAAAGAAGCGGGCCTTAAAAATGTATCAACCATCTCTCCCCTTCAGGGGTCGGGGGGCTTATGAATCTATCTTAGCGTATTTAGCGTTGCGTTCAATGAACTCGCGGCGCGGAGCAACCTCATCACCCATCAGCATGCTGAAGGTATGGTCGCACTCGGCGGCGTTTTCAATGGTAGCACGTTTAAGCGTGCGGGTAGCGGGGTTCATGGTAGTATCCCAAAGCTGGATATCGTTCATCTCACCCAAACCTTTGTAGCGTTGTACGTGTACACTGTCTTCTTTGCCCGCACCTTTAAGGCGCTGGATAGCGGCATCGCGCTGTACATCGTTCCAGCAATATTCGTACTCCTTACCTTTTTTAACCTGGTAAAGCGGCGGCGAGGCAATATATACGTAACCAGCCTCAACCAGCTCCTTCATGTAACGGAAAAAGAAGGTAAGGATCAGCGTGGTAATGTGCGAACCGTCCACGTCGGCATCCGTCATGATAATGATCTTATGGTAACGGAGCTTGGTTAAGTTAAGGGCTTTATCATCTTCAGGCGTACCGCGGCTTACGCCCAAACCGGTAAACATGTTCTTGATCTCTTCGTTTTCGTAAATTTTATGCTCCATGGCTTTCTCCACGTTCAGGATCTTACCACGCAATGGTAAAATAGCCTGATACTCGCGGTTACGGCCCTGTTTGGCGGTACCACCCGCCGAGTCACCTTCGACAAGAAATAACTCGCAAAGGGTTGGATCGCTATTGGCACAATCAGACAGTTTGCCCGGTAATCCAGAGCCTGTCATCACGCTCTTGCGCTGTACCATTTCGCGCGCTTTACGGGCGGCGGCACGCGCAGTAGCGGCAAGGATCACTTTATTTACAATCAGGCGGGCTTCTTTAGGGTTCTCTTCTAAAAAGTTACCCAAAATTTCCCCCACAGCCACGTCAACCGCGCCCATCACCTCGTTGTTACCCAACTTACTTTTGGTTTGGCCTTCAAACTGAGGCTCCTGCACTTTTACTGATATAATAGCAGTTAATCCTTCGCGGAAGTCATCGCCGCTGATCTCAACTTTCACGTTTTTCAGCAGGCCCTCTTTATCTGCATAGGCTTTTAAGGTACGGGTTAAACCGCGACGGAAGCCCGCTACGTGTGTACCACCCTCAATGGTGTTAATGTTATTTACGTACGAAAAAACATTCTCGCTGTAAGTATCATTATACTGCAGGGCAAGCTCAACCGGGATACCTCCCTTATTACCGTCTACATAAATGGGCTCGGGGATGATCGATGTACGTGTTCCGTCCAAAAACTTAACAAACTCGCGCAAACCACCTTCTGAGAAAAACTCTTCGCTACGGAAAGTACCATCTTCCTGGGTTTCACGCTCATCGGTTAAACTCAGGCGAATGCCTTTGTTCAGGAACGACAGTTCACGCAAACGGGCAGCAAGCGTATCATATTTATACTCTGTAGTGGTAGTAAAAATCTCCGGATCGGGCTGAAAGGTTTGAATAGTACCTGTTTTATCAGATACGCCAATTTCCTTAACATCAAACATTGGCTTGCCGCGTTCGTATTCCTGGGTAAAGATCTTGCCTTCACGGTGCACAAGGGTCTTCACATGGGTTGATAATGCGTTAACGCAACTCACACCCACACCGTGTAAACCGCCGGATACTTTATAAGTATCCTTATCAAATTTACCACCGGCGTGCAAAACGGTCATTACAATTTCAAGCGCCGATTTACCTTCTTTTGTATTGATACCTGTAGGAATACCACGACCGTTATCTGATACGGTTATGGAATTACCAACATGTATAGTAACTTTTATATCATCGCAATAACCGGCAAGGGCTTCGTCGATAGAGTTATCAACTACTTCATATACAAGGTGGTGCAAACCTTTAACACCTGTATCCCCAATGTACATCGACGGACGCTTACGTACCGCCTCTAAACCTTCTAAAACCTGTATGTTATCTGCTGAATAATTGGATTTATCCTGAATTTCTTCGCTCATATTTATTTAATGAAACAATCTTCAAAATTACAAAAAATACCCCGTATTAACGATTATTTGTGGATAAAAGTACAGTTGTGGAGAGTTGTCAGAATCAGAATTTACAGGATTTTAGGATTAACAGAATACTTCGTCTGAACTCTAATTTTGTAGAACTTGTCACATTTCAAACCCTGCCAATAAAAAGTCAGGTTCAGAAATCTGAAATCAAAAATCCGATATTCAAAATCATTAATGGAGTTACCTGCGGCCGCTATCCGCGCATACGCCTGCTGGCAATACGCTCATGGCCGGTATCCACTCTCATAATGCAAAATGCCGTAAAACGAGGACCGTAGTGGATAAGAAAGACTTTGCCGCTTGTGGCTTTGCGCGCAAATTAAAATCCTCCAAGCCATCACAATAAATCCCATCTGCATATTTGTAATTTGAAATTTGCACATCTGTTTGCTCCCAAAATCACCTCATCTAAAATTAGGATACTTGCAATGAAAGATTATCTTTGTCAAAATTTTATAATATTTTTATTGAGATAATGAAAACCAGTGCTTCAATTTTAACCAAGCTTACTTTAGGATTAGCCATTGCAGGTAGCGTTGCCGCTTGTAACCAAAATAAAACCGCCGATAAACCGGCTGCTTCAACAACTGCGGCAACGCCTGATAAAGAAACCATTGTTTATGTAAACTCTGACTCTTTATTAAACAAGTACGATTACTTTAAGGATATGTCAAAACGCCTTGAAGAAAAAGGCAAAGCATCACAAACCGATCTGCAAAACCGCGGTCAGGCTTTTCAGCGCCAGGTTGCCGAGTACCAGAAAAATCAGGCTACCATGCCTGCCGATCAGCGCCAGGCCACCGAGCAACAGTTACAGCGTAAACAACAGGAATTACAAGGCTACTCTCAAAATGCAGGTGCCGAGTTCCAAAACGAGCAAGCCTCTGAAAATGCTAAACTGTATGATAAAATTGCCGACTTTGTAAAAGGTTATGCTAAAGAAAAAGGCTACAAACTGGTGTTAACCTATTCAAAAGCCAATCCAACCGTATTGTATGGTGATCCATCTTTAGATGTTACCGTTGACGTTGCCAAACGCCTTAACGAAGCTTACGCTAAAGACAAAAAATAATATACGATTTGAAAATTTGATGATGTAGTAATTTGAAAATTACAAGTCATTTTCAAATATTCAAATTGACACATTTTCAAATTAAAACCTCAACTTCGGTTGAGGTTTTTTAATTTAGGACAATATGGAAAATACGGCACACGAAAAATTTATGCGCATAGC
>Ga0157372_10001499_pt1 | contig 25376 bp, 21 predicted proteins | sample C55metaG_FD_115307 | JGI IMG/M metagenome (GOLD analysis project Ga0157372, IMG submission 115307) | Corn rhizosphere microbial communities from Kellogg Biological Station, Michigan, USA - C5-5 metaG | ecosystem: Host-associated > Plants > Roots > Rhizosphere > Soil | place: USA: Michigan...
CACCTTGATCGCCTTCGCCGCGGTTTCGGCCGGCGTGATCATCCTGCGCCGGCGACGGCCCGATCTGCGCCGCGGCTATGCGGTACCGCTCTACCCGGTGCTGCCGATCGCGAGCGTGGCCTTCTGCCTCTATCTGATCTCAGGCCTGCCCGCCGACACGTTCCTTCTCTTCGCGCTGTGGATGGCGGGCGCGGCGATCATCTATTTCCGCTATTCGATCCGACGATCGAACCTGCGCCGATCCTCTCCCTGACAGCCAAGAGAATGGCGGGCGTCGCCTCACGCGGTCCCCGTCGCCACAAGTCCTCCGACGCCCCGCGCGGGAGCGACCGCGCGGATCCTCACCGCATCATCGTCGAAGCCGGCAGCGGTGAACATTGCCGACAGGTCCTGCGCGTCAAACAGTCGATGGGTGCGTCGATCGGCGAACGGCCATTTCTCCATAGATGACCGCTCGGTCACGTAGAGGGATACCCGTCCCGTCGGACGCAGGACTCGGCGGATCTCGGCTGCCATGGCGGCAGGATCGGTCCAGAAATAGGCAACGTTCACCGCCAGAACCCGATCGAACGTCGCGTCCGGGTAGGGCAGTTGCGCGAAGTCCCCCAAACGCAGGACGATCCGCCCGGTCGAGATCGCGCCCGCGTTGCGCATGCTCGCTTGGACGAACATCGTCTCGGACACGTCGATGCCATGAACCTGCCCCAGCTTGGCCTGGTGCAGAAGTTCGGCCAATCCCTCCCCCGGGCCGAAGCCGAGTTCGAGCACCCGGCTGTCCTTGCGCAGCTGGAGCGCGCCTATTGCCAGCCGGTAGGGCTCGCGGTTCAGGCGGCGCATGAGCAGGCCGGTGAGGCGCCCCGCCACCCCGTGCGGCCGGGCGAGCTGGCTGCCCAGGAGGTGCCAGGCGGTTTTCATAGCGTCATTGCGCCTTCCGACGGACCTCGGCCAGTTCGGCCCGCACATCGGCGCGACGTCCCGCATCCCAGACGGCACGGCGCGGATCGGCAGGCGCGCGCAACGCCCGTTCCAGATAGGTTGCCGCTCCCTTGTAGTCGCCCTGCGTCTTGAGGAAGTCGCCGTAAAAATAGTTCGAATCGAGCCCGGCCGGATCGAGCGCCAGAGCGGTCTTCAAATAATTGCGCGCCTTGTCCGCACTACCGAAGGCGATCGGAAAGCCCGGAACCCGATAATAAAGCACACCCAGGCTCATCGGCACGCCTCCGTTAGCGGCGCGGGGATCGATCGCCAGCGCGCGATCGAGTATGTCGCGTGCGGCGCGCGCATAGCCCAGCGCCTGGAACATGTTCGCCATGCCCGCTTCCTCGCTGGTCACGATGCCTTGCCACAGCAAGGGTTCGGCCCGGCCCGGATAACGCGCCGCAACTGCGGCCGCCTGCTTGGCGAGCGCATCCATCTGGCGGTACTGCTCATCCCGGCCGCGCACCTGATATTTGATATGCGCCCACTCCCCACCGATGCGCGCGACATCCGCATCCAAGGCGGGATTGTCGCTGGCGAGGGCGGGGGAGCAGATCGCCGCCGAACAGGCGAGGGCGGTGAGTGCGAACATTCTGAGCATCGGCATCGCTGGTATCCACTTTCGATTGGAGAGTGCGGTTATCTGAAGAGCGCGGCCGCCTTGCGGTTCTGGGCCGCCAGCGCATGGTCCACGACACGCGGCGCCACCGCGTTCACGCCGATAAAGAGGCGCTCGGGAACACCGATCACCACCTCGCGCGCTTCCTGGCGGATCGCCTTCACGATCCGCCCGGCAACGATGTCGGGCTCGTCCATGCGCATTCCGGTTGCCGCGGCGAATTCGAGAATCTTCGCGGTTGCGAGGGGCGTGCGGACCGCGCGGGGCGAGATGTGGGTGACCTGCACGCCGGTGCCGGCCAGTTCCCGCCTCAGCGCGTCCGAGAGGGCCTTCAGGCCTGACTTGGCGCTGGAATAGGCCGCGAAATGAGCGAATGGGATCGAGCCCAGCACCGAGCCGATATTGACGATGCTGCCGCGACCCCGCGCGATCATTCCCGGCAGCACCGCGCGCACGAGCAGCGCAGGCGCGAGCAGATTGACGACATAGCCCGTCCAGAGCCCATGCTCGCTCTGACCTTCGAATGGGCCGAAATATTGCACCCCCGCCAGGTTGACCAATATGTCGAGATCAAGGGCAGAGAGGCGATCGGACGTCGCGGCGATGCCCGCCTCGCTCGACAAATCCGCTTCGATCCACTGATCGCACTCCGGGCAGGTCGCGCGATCCACACCGACGACGGTGGCGCCCTCGCGGCGCAACAATCCGGCGACGATCGAGCCGATGCCGCCTGCGGCGCCCGTCACCGCTATCGCCTTGCCGTCAAGCCGCTTCATGCGCCGGCTCCATCGGGATCGCGGCGAATATCCCCGCGAAGAGTCCAAAAATCTCGTTCGCCATGTTGAGGATCGCCTCCTGATCGGCGGAATCCTCGAGGCCGTTCACCAGTCGCTCGAAGAACCGCATATGATCCTGGTCGAGCGCCCCATGCGACGTGAGATACCGAAATGCCTGCTTCGGCAGCCCGAGCGCCGCGCGCACCGCCTCGGCCCCTTGCTGCGCGAGTGCGATGCTGGTGCCTTCCAGCACGAACACCATCCCGAAAAAGCCGATCGGATTCCCCTGCCGGATCGTCGCATAGGCATGATCCACCATCGCTGCCGTGGCGGGAGAAGGGCCACGTGCGATGACGTCCGCGGGGTCTCCACCCGCGGCCTCAATGTCATCGAGGATCCACTGCTCGTGCCCGCTTTCCTCCCCGATATAGTCGTCGAGCGCCGCCACCAGTTCGGGCCGGTCCGCAAGACGGGCGCGTGCCGCCTGCATCAGGGGCACGGTGTGGCGCACATGATGATAAGCCTGCGACAAATAAGCGATGTAGGTTTCGCGGTTGATGGCGCCGCGTAGTCCGGCCTGGAGCTGCGGTACCGATTGGAGTCCCTCTCGCGCCGGGGCCGTCTGCATCACCAGCCGGTCGAAGAAGGGCTGGCGAGCGCGGCGAGCCATGATGTCCGGGCGCCGCAGCCGGCCATTGGCGGTCAGCGTCCCATCCCCGGGATGAAAGGGACGGCTCAGTTCCCAACTTGCGATCCGGGCATAAGAGGGCAGGCTCATATTGACCTGCGCAACCGCCGCACCGACTTGCGTCTGGGCCGTGGCTGGTACGATCAGCGCGGAGAGTGCAGCCTCGCCATCCCCGAACACCAGGGCCTGCGCGATCTCCGGCCGCGCGACCAGCTCGCTTTCGACCCATTCGGGGGAGACGTTGCGGCCGAAGCCGGTGACGATAAGGTTGGACTTTCGCCCGCTGATGACGAGGCGACCTGCGGGATCGAAATGGCCGATGTCGCCAGTCGCCAGCGGCTCAGGCGGGCGCGGGGCGCCGACCAGGCCGAGATAGACGTTGCCGCCGGCGATGATCTCGCCATCGGCTGCGATTCGGACGTCCACATGCCCGAGCGGGCGGCCGGCACTGTCGTCGGAACGATCCTCCGGGACCTCCAGCGTCACCACGGAACCCAACTCGGTCAGGCCATAACCCTGCGCGACCGGAAGGCCGACGGCGCGCGCGCGCCGAAGCAGGGAAGGCGGTACGCGCGCACCGCCGACGGCGACGAGGGTCAGCGCTGGAAGCGCCGTCCCATGCCGCTCCAGATGATCGACGAGTCCACGCAGAAGTTCGGGAACCAGGATCAGGCTGGTCGCCTCAAACGCCGCCACTGTCGCAACCATGCGGCTGAAATCCGGCCTGAAAGGTTCGGCCAGGCCCGTCTCGGCTTCGGAGCAGGGAAGATACACCGCCCCCGACAGAAGGCTGGCATAGAGGCCGGCGACATTTTCCAGCAGCACGCCGAGGGGCAGTAACGGCAAATGCCGCCCCGCCTTTTCGGACCCGAGACGCGCAATCACGGCCTCCGCAGTTGCCAGCAACTGAGCGTCGGACAGGCAGATTCCTTTCGGCGCGCCGGTCGAGCCTGAGGTGTAGCTGATCTTGGCCGTGCCCATGGGCAGCGACCGCGCGCCCTTCGGAGCTAGCAACTCGACGCCGGCCGCGCCGATACGCGCCACAGCCGCCGCGTCGGCCAGGGCTCCGGCCCGCTGTTCGGTGGTGAAGAAGGGGGGAAGTGCGATGCTGGGCCGGCCGAGCTGCAGCAAGGCAAGATCGGCGACGATCCAGTCGAGCCCGTTCGGCAGGTCGATCGCCACCGGCCCCGGGGTGGGGATCATTGCCGCGATGCGACCCGCCTGCCTGTCGGCGAGGCGGAGGAGATCCGGCAAGGAGATATCCGAGCCGTTCTCCCGAACCGCGGTGGCTTCAGGATGATCGAATGCGCGGCAGGCGAGCGCGCCGAGAATGGCGCTCATGCCGCCCGCTCCGTCCGCGATACGTATCGCGCGAGCGTCTCCAGCCCCACGCCGATCCGCCCGGCGCAGACAACCGGATCGAGATCGTAATAGGCGCCCCAGCGCTCGTTGGTGCGCGGGGCGCGATCGCGCCGCGCCGGTGCGACTTCGGTGAACGGAAGACCTACCCGATCGAAGGCCAGACGGAGGGGCTGGGTCAGGGTCGCAACGGCGATGTCAAACTGCGCCACCAGCTGCATTGCCGAGCCGTGCCATAGCCGTACCAGCGCAGCGGAGGGCAATGCCGCCAGGCAGCCGATCTCGACGATCCTTGCGCGATCGACCTCGACGCCCAGTTGCTCCGACACCACCGCTTCGATGGGGCGGTCCAGATAGGCTTCCAGAAAGAGCGGACCATGGGCGGCGCCCCGGTACCCCAGGACCGCCAGCGGCCGGCCGTCGGCCGCGTTCACCGAATGCCAGGTCAGATAGCTTGGTTTCACTCTGGCGTTCAGGCGCTGCCTGAACAGGCGGCTGGCGAATTCCCGCGACACGCTTGGCTTCATCCCCAACTCCGGATCTTGCGGATCTGGGACGTCGGTGCGGCAACAAGTCCGCACCAAGTTTATTTTTGCAGTGGATGATGCGGAAAGCGCGCAGCGGCGTCGTCAGCGCGTTGTCTTTTCGGCAATTTCCTATCGGCGCGCGTGCGCGCCCAGTCATTTCTGCTAAAAGAAGCGCGCTTGTTTTTGCGCATATGGTTCAGTCGCTCGCTTGACTTGAACCCAAGCTCGCGATGACCCGACCAAGCTTCTCTCTCACCTGTTCAGCCGCGCGAAGCAACGCGATATTGTCGATCGCCTGCATCGAAGCGACGGGATCCACTGCCGCAACTTCGATCCGGCCGTCTTGATGCTGCTGAACGACGATGTTGCAGGGGAGCATCGTCCCCACCTTGTCCTCCAGCTTCAGGGCATCGAAAGCCAGATTTGGATTGCAGGCACCGAGGATCACGTAGGGTCTGAACGCCGCGCCAATCTTGGTCTTGAGCGTCGCCTCGATATCGATGCGGGTCAGCACGCCAAACCCCTCTTGTGAGAGCGCGGCTTCGACGCGGGTCAAGGCCTCGGTAAAGGGTCCTTCGACATTGGTGGCGATGTAATAGCTCATGGCGGTCTCCGTCTTCGCCGGTTGATCAGCGTTATTCAGACCTGTGAAGGAACGACGGGGCGTGCCCGTGACGCAATTTCCTTGCCGTTGCTGCAGCTACTCAGGCGCCTCCACGGCCGCGACCCGGCCGTCGTCCCGCAGCGCGACATAGATTGCGGGAATGACGAGCACGGTGAGCAGCGTCGAGGAAGCGAGCCCGAAAAGAAGCGAGATGGCGAGGCCCTGAAATATGGGGTCGGTCAGGATCACCGCCGCACCGATCATCGCGGCGAGCGCGGTCAGCAGGATCGGCTTGAAGCGGATTGCCCCCGCCTGCAACAGCACCTCGCGCAGCGGCTTGTCGGGCGCCTGGGCCTCTCGGATGAAATCGACCAGCAGGATCGAGTTCCGGACGATGATGCCAGCCAGCGCGATGAACCCGATCATCGACGTTGCAGTGAAGGGAGCGCGGAACAGCATGTGGCCGATCACGATCCCCACCAGCGTAAGCGGCACGGGCGTGAGGACGACAAGCGGCAGCCGGAAGCTGCGGAATTGCGCAACGACGAGGAAGTAGATGCCGAGCAGCGCTACGCCGAAAGCGGCCCCCATGTCCCGGAAGGTGACCCAGGTGATTTCCCACTCGCCATCCCACAGCAAGGTCGGCTTTCTCTCGTCCTGCGGCTGGCCGTGTAGCCGGATGTCCGGTTTGACCAGCCCCTTTGCCGTCCAGTCGTCGGCGTCGATCGCGCGGCGGACCGCAAGCATACCGTACACCGGGGCCTCGAATTCCCCGGCAAGCTCGGCGGTGACCATGTCGGCCGGATGCCCATTGCGCCGGAACAGGGGATAGCTTCCCGCTTCCCAGGAGGGCTCAATCACATCGCCAAGCGTCACAAGACGCTCCACGCCGCCGCGGCGCGCAGTAGCGATCGGGGTCGCTTCGAGATTTCCGTCCCAACGCCGCTGCGACTGCGGAAGCTCCACGGTGATCGGCAGCGGGGATCGCCCGCCCCCTCGTGGCGCAAACCCGACCGTTCGCGAGCCCATGAGCATGCCGATCGAATCATACATCTCGCGCTCGGTCAGCCCGTAATAATCGACCTTGTCGCGGACCGGCACGAGCCGAAGCCGCGGTCGCGGCCGGCGGAAGCTCGTATCCACATCGACGATGTAGGGAACCGACTTGAACAACCGCTCGACCTCAGCGGCCGTGCCCCGGCGAGTCTCCGCATCGGGCCCATATATTTCCGCGAGCAGCGTCGCCAGCACGGGCGGTCCTGGTGGGGTTTCGACCACTTTCAGCGAGCCGCCGGCCGGCAGGGGTACGCGCTTCAATGTTTCGCGCAGCGCTATCGCCACATCGTGGCTCGCACGGCGGCGCTCTCCCTTGGGCAGCAGCCTGATCATAACATCGCCCTGTTCGGGCCTGTCGCGCAGGAAATAGTGCCGGACGAGGCCGTTGAAATTGAACGGCGCCGATGTTCCCGCATAGAGTTCCATGCCCGTCACCTCGGGAAGAGTGCGAGCGACGGCGGCAACCCGTTGGGCGGTGCGCGCCGTATCCTCCAGGCTCGCGCCGGCGGGAAGATCGATCACGACCTGCACCTCCGACTTGTTATCGAACGGCAGCAGCTTGACCGTCACCGCCTCGAAATAGAACATGGAACAGGCGAGCACCGTGGCGAGCCCGACGCCGCCCAGGAACAGCCACGCGCTTCGCCGCGTCGCAATCACGCGCCGGGCGATGCGGCGATACAACGCGCCCAGCCGCCCCCCGTCCGAAGCCTCGCCATGCCCGTCGCTGAGCGCCTGTCGCGCGAAGCGGACCATGAGCCAGGGCGCGATCACCACGGCGACGAAGAAGGAGAAGATCATCGCCGCGGACGCGTTGAGCGGAATCGGCGCCATGTAAGGTCCCATAAGCCCGGAGACGAAGAGCATCGGCAGGAGCGCGGCTACGACGGTGAGCGTCGCGATAACGGTCGGATTCCCGACCTCCGCGACCGCGTCGACGGCCGCGTCGATACGGCCGCGCCCGTCCTTCATCGCCCAGTGGCGGGCGATGTTTTCGATCATCACGATCGCGTCGTCGACGAGGATGCCGATCGAGAAGATCAGCGCGAACAGGCTGACGCGGTTGATCGTGTAGCCCATCAGCTTGGAGGCGAAGAGCGTCAGCAGGATCGTCGTCGGGATTACGATCGCGGTCACGCCGGCCTCGCGCCAGCCGATCGCAAATCCGATCAGAATGACGATCGACACGGTCGCCAGCGCGAGATGGAAGAGCAGCTCGTTCGCCTTCTCGTTCGCGGTCTCGCCATAATCGCGGGTCACTGCCAGGTCGACACCCGGCGGGATCAGGCTGCCCCGGAGTGCGTCGACCGTCCCAAGTACTGCTTTCGATACAGTCACCGCGTTTGCGCCGGCGCGCTTAGCGATGGCGATGCTTACCGCCGGCCCGCTGCTCCAGCGGCCGTCTTGTATCGCCCAGCGAGCCACCCTCTCTTGCGCCTCCTGCGGCTGCTGCGTGACGGTGGCGACGTCACGAAGATAGACCGGCGCCCCTCTGGCCGACGGGACGCTCAACATTGCGATCTCGTTCGCGTCCCTCAGTGTGCGTCCGACGGTTGCCGCTACCGCCGTGCCTTGCGAGCGGATGGTCCCCGCTGGGAAAGCGCGGTCGGCCTGGCCGACAGCATCCTCCAGAGCTGGTAGCGTGACCCCGTGGGCGGCGAGCCGCCCCGGATCGGGAGCCACCCGTATTTCCTCCCGCGCGCCCCCGACGATGAACGTCAGGCCGACATCGTTGACCTTGGCGAGCTCGCTGCGAAGCCGTTCGCCCACTTCGCGCAGCATCGCCTCGTTCCAGCGGCCCGCCTGATCGGATCGCGGCGAGAGCGTCAGCACCACGATAGGCACGTCGCTGATGCCACGCACCGTCACCAGCGGCTCGGGAACGCCCACGGGAATGCGGTCCCAATTGGCGCGCAACTTCTCGTGCACTCGAACCGCTGCCGAATCCGGATTGGTTCCCACCAGGAAGCGCGCGGTCACAAGGACGCCGTCGTCCTCGGCCTGGGTATAGACATGCTCGACGCCGTCGAGCGAACGTACGATCGTTTCCAGCGGCTTGCCCACCAGCTCAACCGCGTCGGTTGCGCTCAAGCCAGGCGCGGCGACGCGAATGTCGACCATGGGGACGCTGATTTGCGGTTCCTCCTCCCGGGGAATCGAAATCGCGGCGAGCAGGCCGAGAGCGATCGCCGCGATCAGAAAGAGCGGCGTCAGCGGCGACCTGATCGTCGCGCGCGTCAGCCGGCCCGAAAGACCGAGGTTCATCGTGCCGGTTCCCCAGCGGCGAGCACATCGCCCGCCGACACGCCGGAGAGTATCTCGACCAGCGCGGGATCGGCCGCGGGGGCCGTCTGCACGAGGGTCGACACGGGCGCGCCATCCTTTGCCACCACAGTGACATAATCGCTCCCGTAGCGGGTATTCACGAAGCGCCGGGGTACGAGGAGGCCGGGATGACTCCCCGCCTCCAGCATCACGCTCACCCGTTCGCCGACGAGGTCGGTGGTAAGTCCCGGTACCGTGATGTCGACCCGCACGCGCCCCGCGGTGACTGCGGGATAAATCTGCGCGATTGTGCCGCGACGTTCCCCAAGTCCCGCTTGATCCTGGATACTGACCGCCGCGCCGGCGCGGATCTGCCGCGCCAGCGACTGCGGCACGTCGAGCCGGATGATCGGCATGCCGGCGGTGATGGTCGCGACGGACATGCCGGGCGTGACCACGGATCCGGCCGGTATGCCGGCACGCAGCACCCGGCCGCTCGCGGGGGCGAGGATGGCGCCTTGTGCGACCACGGCGGCACTGGCGGACTGTTGCGCGCGCGCGGCACGGACGCCTGCTTCGGCGGCGCTCGCGGCCGCCTGGGCCTGGTCCAGCCGGGCCTTCGCATAGACGCCCTGCCGGTACAGATATTGGATGCGGCCAAGTTCGGCGCGCGCCGCCTCCGCTTGCGCGGTCGCCGCCGCTGCCTGCGCGGCCGAGGCACGACTCTCGAAGCCGGTGCGACTATCTACCACGCGCCCGATTTGCTGCCCCCTGGTGACTAGATCGCCCTCGCGCACTCTGAGCTCGACGAGCGTGCCGCCAATTCGCACCAGCGCCTCCGCCTGATCACGGGTCGCGATCTCGCCCGCGACCGGATTGAACTCCGGTATGCGCACGGTTCGGACGGTGATCCGGTCACCTGCGGCCATTAGCGGATCGGCAGGCGCGTTCCGGTGGGCGCCCCCGCAGGCCGAAAGGAGCATCGCCGCGGCGATAATGGTCCAGGCGGGCTTCATGCCAGACGTGTCCTTGCCGGTTCGACCCAAGGATGAGGCAGGCACCGGGCCGCCCCTAATCCCTACGCATGCCTATCAGGCTGGCATCCCCGTCCGAATAAGGACTATTCCGTATAGGAGCGCCGCCGCCGATCCACGAACATGCCTCGCCAACGGACAGCTTCGTGTGACGAGGAGAGAGACGTGGGCAAGCCTAAGATCGTCGTGCTCGGAGCCGGTTTAGGCGGAACACTGACCGCTTTCGCGCTGCGGCAGAAGCTGAAGCAGCGCGCGACCGTCGCCGTGCTGTCGGACGAGGACTCCTATACTTTTGTCCCCTCCAATCCATGGGTGGCGGTTCGCTGGCGCGATGTGGCCGATATTCAGATTCATTTGCCGCCGGTATTCGCGCGGGAGGGCATCGAATTCTCCTCAATCGGCGCCGCGCGAGTGGTGCCCGGACAGAACCGCATCGAGCTGAATGACGGCGCGAGCATGGACTATGACTACCTCGTCGTCGCAACGGGCCCGCACCTCGCCTTCGACGAGATCAAGGGTCTGGGCCCCGATGCCGGCTTCACCCAGTCGGTCTGCACCGCGCGTCACGCCTCCGCGGCGGCGGCGGCGTTCGACCGTTTCGTGGAAGAGCCCGGGCCCATCATCGTGGGCGCCGCACAGGGCGCGTCCTGCTACGGCCCGGCGTACGAATTCGCCATGATCCTCGACACCGAATTGCGGCGGCGGCGGATCCGCGATCGCGTACCGATGACCTTCGTCACTGCAGAGCCTTATATCGGCCATCTCGGCCTCGACGGCGTAGGCGACACCAAGTCGCTGCTCGAGAGCCGGATGCGGGACCGCGACATCAAGTGGATCACGAGCGCGCGCATCGCGGGCGTCGAAGACGGTACGATGCACGTCGAGGAGATCGCCACGGATGGTTCGGTGGCCAGGACCCAGGAGCTCCCGTTCAGATTTTCGATGATCCTGCCCGCCTTTCGCGGCGTCCCAGCGGTGGCGGGGATCGAAGGTCTGACCAATCCGCGCGGCTTCATTCTTACCGACCAGCACCAGCGCAATCCGAGCTTTCACAACATCTACGCGCTGGGCGTATGCGTTGCGATCCCCCCAACAGGCCCGACACCTGTGCCGGTCGGCGTGCCCAAGACCGGGTTCATGATCGAGAGCATGATGGCGGCTATCGTGGAAAATATCTCCGACGAAATCGACGGCAGGCAGCCTGAGCACCAGGCAAGCTGGAACGCAATCTGCCTGGCTGATTTCGGCGATGGTGGCGTCGCCTTCGTGGCGCAGCCCCAGATTCCGCCGCGCAACGTCAACTGGGCAGTCGAGGGCAAGTGGGTCCATCGCGCCAAGGTCCTGTTCGAGCGCTATTTCCTTCACAAGGTGAGACACGGGCAGGCCGAGCCCTTTTACGAGGGGCTGGCGCTCCGGATGTTGGGAGTTGGCAAGCTCAAGATCCGGCCGACCCGAACCACCTCCGGCGAGTCGAGGGGGGCCACGCCATGAACGTCGACCGCGCGGTATTCGCCTTCGCGGGCTGCATCGTGCTCCTGGGTATTGCGCTATCAGCCTTGGTCGATCCCTGGTGGATCCTCCTCACGGTCTTCGCCGGCGCGAACATGGCCCAAGCGGCCTTCACAGGATTTTGCCCGGCGGCGAGGCTGTTCAAGGCGTTGGGATTGCCGCCCGGCAGGGCCTTCGACTGATTGGCCTCGTGCCCCTTCCCCTCATCTTCATCGGCGCGGCGCTGGCTTCGGCCGTGCAGGCCCCGCTGTCCCTCGACCAGGCAGTGGCCGAGGCGATGGCGCACGCCACCACGGTCGCGGCAGCCGACGCGCAAGCGGATGCCGCGGCCGCACGCGTCGTGCAGGCGCGAGCGGCAGGCTTACCGACCGTCACCCTGAGTGGAAGCGTCGGCTATGGCAGGCTGGACCCTGGCGGCTTCTTCGGGCTCACAGCGTCCGACGTGAAGCCGCGCGACGCAGAGGTGACTACCGAACTGCCGCTCTTCGCGGGCGGGCGGATCGGCGCCGCAGCCGAAGGCGCGCGTGCCGGCCGACGCGCGGCCGAAGCAGCGCGCATCAGTGCCAGGGCGAACCTCGCGGTCGCGGTGGCCGAGGCTTATAGCGCGGTGCTCGTAGCGGAGGAGCAGCGGCGCCTCTACGAACGGCTCGCGGCGACCACCGCCGAACTGCTGCGCCATGCCGAAGACCGGTTCAAGGTTGGCGATGCGCCACATACCGACGTTTCACAGGCTCGCGCGCGGGCCGCGCAAGCCCGCGCCGAGGAGGCGGCTGCGGAAGGTGCGATCGAGGCCGCGAGGGCGCGCCTGGCAAACCTGATCGGGCGGCCGCCCGGCGGGCTCGAACCGCTGCCGCGCGCGACCGAAAGCACGCCCGCGCTGGACGAAGCGATCGCGAATGCCGAGGCGAACAGCCCCGCCATAGCGGAAGCGACGGCGATGCTGGATGAAGCGCGCGCCGCCGCCCGCGGCGCACGCGCGGAGCGCCTGCCGACGGTCGGGGCGTTCGCGCAAGGCTCCACCATCCGCGATCAATTCTTCCCCGGCTATCGCGGGGATTCAGCGGTCATCGGGGTGCGGGCCCGCTGGCAATTATTCGATGGCGGCCGGGTCCATGGTCAAATCACGGAAGCCGACGCCAATGTCCGCGCCGCAGCGGCACGGCTCGAGGCGGCACGCGATCAGGTCCGCGAGGCCTTGATCAGCGCGCAGGCTGCCGTCCGCAGCAGCGCTCTGGTGGAACAGGCCGCGCAGGACGAGAGCGCCGCGGCGGACGAAGCTGTCCGGAACGTGCGTGACGAGGTCAAGGTTGGGCAGAAGCCCCAGCTGGACCTGATGAACGCTGATCGGGACGCCGTGGCCGCCCACCTCCTCGCTTTGCGCGCGCGGGCCGATCGGATCAACGCTACCTATCGCCTGGAGGCATTGTTCGGCCGTTATTGACGCGCACCGCGGGAATGGTCCGGCGCAACGAAAGCCCGTTGGAGAGAAGTCTCCGGAACACAGGACTTTTGCCCGCCGGGCCAGCCCTGCCTTCGCTTGATTCCGCTTGCGGGGCGTTCCGACACGATGCCTACATCATCGAAGGAGTTCACAGCGCGCGCTCATCGGGTGTTGCATACATATGGCTAAATCGAGCGAGCCTTTGTCCCACGAGACCCGGCCGGAGCCCGGCGCGCGCGCCCAGGGCACCTGGCGCAGATTGCCCGCGGGCGTCTGGACGCTCGGTTTCGTCTCGCTGCTGATGGACACCTCGTCCGAAATGATCCACTCGCTACTGCCCGTCTATCTGGTCACCGCGCTCGGAACGAGCGCGCTCGCAGTCGGATTGATCGAAGGCGTCGCCGAAGCGACCGCCGCCATCACCAAGATATTCTCCGGCGCGCTGAGCGATTGGCTCGGGCAGCGCAAATGGCTTGCGGCCGCAGGCTATGGGCTGGCGGCGCTCACCAAGCCGATCTTCCCGCTCGCGACGAGTTTCGGATGGGTGGTTGCGGCCCGGTTCATCGACCGGGTCGGCAAGGGCATCCGTGGCGCACCCCGCGATGCGCTGGTGGCGGACATCACACCGCCGGGATTGCGCGGCGCGAGCTTTGGCCTGCGCCAGGCGCTCGATACCGTGGGCGCGTTCCTCGGTCCCGCGCTCGCGACGTTTCTGATGTGGCTGACGGCCAATCAGTTCCGCGCGACATTCTGGATCGCGGTGATCCCGGCTTTCCTCTCGGTCGGCCTCATCGCTTTTGCCGTGCGCGAGCCCGAGCGGCCCGAGCGCGCGCCCGAGGCGAAACTGCCGCTCAGCCGCGCCCAACTCGCCAGGCTCGGGGCGGGTTACTGGTGGATTGTGGCCATCGCGGCACTGTTCACGCTGGCGCGCTTCAGCGAGGCATTTCTTGTCCTGAAGGCGCAGGCGATCGGCTTGCCGCTCATGCTCGTACCGGGCGTGATGGTCCTGATGAGCGCCGCTTATGCGCTGTCCGCTTACCCTGCGGGGCTTCTCGCCGACCGTATGGATCGCTTCAAGCCACTGGCGCTCGGACTGGTCCTGCTGATTGCCGCGGATATTCTGCTGGCACGCACAACAGGGGTGGTCGGCTTGGCAGCGGGTGTATCCTTGTGGGGCTTGCACATGGGGTTTACCCAGGGCCTGTTCGCGGCGCTGATTGCCGATGCCGCGCCGCCGGATCTGCGCGGCACCGCCTTTGGAATGTTCAATCTCGTCACAGGCGCGGCGTTGTTAGCCGCGAGCCTGGTTGCGGGCGAATTGTGGGATATGGTCGGCCCGGCCGGTACCTTTTTCGCCGGTGCCACATTCAGCCTGGTGACCCTTGCCGGCCTGGGTCGGGTGCGCCGCGTCCTCTCGAACTGAGCGACCTGGTACGCCCGCAATCTCAACACCCTGAGGCGGTCGCGGCTCCCCCAACGGCCTGAGCTGATGCCTCATGCACCCCATGAGACTACGGGAAATTACCAATCGCGATCCGCGCCTCATGCGCCAATCGTGCATGCGAAAGAAGTCAGCGGACCGCGGCCGTCGGGCTCGATGTCGACGGAGAAGGAACTGGAACGGCTGCGTCGGGGCCGCCGGGATCCGCCGTAAGGCCAGTGCGACGTAGGCAGGGGAAGGGCGGAGGTGGCATCTACATCGCAGATCGAACTTCCCGCCTCCCATCGTGGCCGAGCGATCATTTACCGGGTTGAGGACCTGGCGAAGGTCTATGGCGAAGGCGTTAACGCGGTCCACGCGTTGCGCGGCGCGGAATTCGAGATCGCGGAAGGAGAAATGGTGGTGCTGCTCGGCCCCTCGGGTTCGGGCAAATCGACCCTGCTCAACATCCTCGGCGGGCTGGATCACGCTAGCCGCGGCCATGTCTGGTTCTACGATGCCGACATCACAGCCTTCGACGACGATGCGCTGACCGAATATCGACGTCGCAGCATTGGCTTCGTATTCCAGTTCTACAACCTGGTGGCGTCGCTCACCGCGCGCGAGAATGTCTCGCTCATCACCGAAATTTCGGACGATCCAATGGACCCAGCGGAGGCGCTCGCGCTGGTCGGGCTCGAAAGCCGCCTCGACCACTTTCCTGCCCAGCTCTCCGGCGGCGAGCAGCAGCGCGTGGCGATCGCCCGGGCCATCGCCAAGCGTCCCAAGGTGCTGCTTTGCGACGAGCCAACCGGCGCCCTCAACAGCCAGACCGGGACGCGGGTGCTGGCCGCGCTTGACCAGGTCAATCGCGAACTCGGCACGACGACCTTTGTGATCACGCATAATGCGGTCATCGCTGACATGGCGGACGAGGTGATGCTGTTCGGCGACGGGCGGATTTCGGGCCACCGCCACAATCTCGCGCGCAGACCGCCGTCCGAGCTGGTCTGGTGATGCGGCTGCGATCACCCCTCCTGATCAAGCTGGTGCGCGATCTCTGGCGCCTGCGCGCGCAGGCGGTTGCGATCGGCTGCGTGATCGCCGCGGGGGTTGCGACGGTGGTGATGGCGCAGGGGCTGATAGGCTCGCTCGATAACGCGCGCGCGGCCTATTACGACCAGTATCGCTTTGCCGACATATTCGCCCCGGTCGTTCGTGCGCCTGAAGCCGTGATGGGTCAGGTGCGCAAGCTGCCCGGCGTGGCGGCCGCCGACAGTCGGATCAGCGCCCGTGCCACGATCGATCTGCCGCAAATCGCCGAACCCGTCTCAGCGCAGGTGCACTCGCTGCCGGGCGCGAGTCCGGCGGCGCTGAACCGGCTGGTATTGCGCAGCGGGCGATACCCACGGCCCGACGAGGCCGACGCAATCGTGGCGAGCGAGCCGTTCGCGAAGGGCGCCGGACTTCGGCTCGGCCAGCGGCTGACCGCGGTACTGCACGGCAAGCAAGTCACGCTCCGGCTGGTCGGCACCGCCCTGTCACCCGAATATATCTACGCGCTCGCGCCGGGGCAGTTCGTTCCCGACAACCGGCACTATGGGATTCTCTGGATGCAGCGCGAGCCGCTTGCCGCGGCTCTCGATCGCAAACAGGCCTTCAGCGAGGCGCTCGTGCGTCTGAGCCCAGGCGCCTCTCCCGAGGACGCAATCCGCCGCCTCGACTTGCTGCTGGCGCCTTATGGCGGTGTCGGCGCCTATTCGCGTGCGCAGCAGATATCCGATCGTTTCATCTCGAGTGAGATCGACCAACTCAGGACTATGGCTGCGGTATTGCCGCCGCTCTTCCTGCTCGTCGCCGCATTCCTCCTCAACAACGTGCTCGCGCGGCTGGTCGATACGGAGCGCGAGGTCATCGGCCTGCTCAAGGCTTTCGGCTACCCGAACCGCCCGATCCTGCTTCACTATGTCCGCCTCGCCCTGCTGCTCGCATTCGGGGGATTCCTACTCGGCCTCGCGCTGGGAGCGTGGCTGGGACGCGCGTTGGCCGACGTTTACCAGCGCTTCTATTCGTTTCCCTTCCTGCGCTTTCATGCCAACCTCGAAGTGTATGTGATCGCAGCTGCCGCAACGCTCGTGCCCGTGGCGTTCGGCGCAGCGACTGCTGTCTGGCGTTCGAGCCGGCTTACCCCCGCCGTGGCGATGCAGCCGGCGCCGCCGCTCGATTACGAAGGTGGGCTATTTGGTCGGCTGGCGAACCGGATCGGCCCAGACGAGCCGAGCCGCATCATCATTCGCGGTCTCCTGCGGCGGCCGGTGCGTACAAGCCTGACCGTCGTCGGCCTCGCGTCCGCGCTCGCCCTGTTCGTGGCGGCTGAAAATGCCCCTGCGAGCATGGACCGGATGATCGACCTCGGCTTCGGCGGCGCGGACCGTTCCGACATTGTGGTGACTTTCGCGGAAGCGCGCGACGCCCACGCCTTGCATGAGCTTCAGCGGATACCCGGGGTCATTGCTGTGCAGCCTTTCCGCATGCTATGAAGCTGCACAGCGGTCAAAAATGCATCAGTCTGCGGACCAAGCGGAGCTGCTGCCGCATCTGTTCCACTACCTGCGTGAGCACGGCCCCGATATTCATCGGATCGACACGATCAAGTCGTCTTTTCGGGCATGGATCGGCTTCTTCATGCAGGACGATCTGACCACCGGCGTCCTTATCGGCGAGCTCACGAAGAACGTGATCGATCGCTTTCGACGCTGGCGCATGCAACCCCATTCATGGGAGGTTGAATGGGGTGGCAAGGTATATCGTCACCAGCATAGCGGCGTGACGGGCGAAGCCGTTCATCGCAACATCGAGGACCTGCGGGCGGCGCTAAACCACGCTGTGGCAGAGAAAAGGATCGAACAGGCACCCAAGATACCCTCGGTCGACCCAAAGCTTAGGTCGAAGCCGCGCAAGTTGCGTCTGACACCCAGCCAGCTCGGCGCGATTATCGCCTACGCGGACCAGGAACCGAAGGTGCAGGCGTGGGTGTGGCTGATGATCGGCACCGGCGCCCGGCCCGATGCCGCTCTCGCTTTCGATCCCGCCAGCCAGTGGTTCGGTGGACTCGCGAATTTGCATCCACCGCGGTGGCCGGTGACGAACAAGCATAATCCGGTCGTCCCGGTCATTGCCCCGCTGCGCATTCTCTTCGCCAACTGGCCAGAAGGAAAGTCAGTAAAGTCCCGCAAGAAGTGGTGGCAAACGATGCGTGAGAAGCTCCATCTGCCGAGGGCCGTCGTTCCAAAAACGATACGTCACACGGTTGCGACGCATCTCCGCAATAGCGGGGTTCCCGGAGAACAGATCAGCGCTCTGCTCGGTCACAAGGACGAGGAGGATACTCTGGAAGAGACCACAGAGGGGTATGCGCATGCCGAGGCGACTCATCTCCGGCGTGCCGTCAAGGCGCTCACCCGCCTGTGGGAACAGGTCGAGCAGGGCGCGGAGCGGTGGCGTGCTGACCATTCGCTGACCATCACTGCGGATGGCAACAAGATCATCACGCCGAGAAAGGGTTGAACCCTTTGACTTCTCGGCATTTGCCGTGGTGGGCGATGACGGGCTCGAACCGCCGACCCTCTCGGTGTAAACGAGATGCTCTACCAGCTGAGCTAATCGCCCCGGCGGCCTCGCGATAGGCGCGAAGCGGGGTCTTTGACAAGGAAAACGCCGCCGGAATCGACCCGACGGCGTTTTCGTCATTCTGGAGGGCGCCCGCAGGCGCGGCGCGTTCAGCCGAAGGTGACGGCCTGCGACGCCTTGCGCGTGCGCAGCGTCGCGCCGAGCAGGCCGAAACCGCCCAGCATCAGCGCCCACGAGGCCGGCTCCGGCACGCCGCCGACGACCAGCGGTGCGGGGTCGGACGCGAACGTGCCCGAGCCCGAGAAAGCCGTGTTGCGGCCCGAGCTGCCGAGCGACGCGTTGAAGGACGGGCTCGCACCCGAGAACGAGAAGGAGAAATCCTTGCTCGCCACGTTGGTGAAATCGAGGAAGTCCGAGGTGAAGGTGATCACCGAATTCGCGTTGCTCTTGAACGTGAACGAGCCGCTGCCGTTGCTCGCATCGAGCTCGGCATTGGTGAAGCTCACGGTGAGCAGGTTGGTGCGCGTGCCCAGGCCTTCGCCGGCTGCACTGTCGCGGATGAAGCTGATCGAACCGGTCGTGGTGGTGTCGAACAGCTGCGTGCGCGAGCTGCCGGCGCCGGTAGTGCCGAGGTTGGAAATGAAGTCGACGCTGAGGTGCGCGTCCTGAAGACCGGTCAGATCCGCGGGCAGGCCGCTCAGACCGAGCAGGAAATAGACCGGAATGTTGGTGGCCTTGATCTCTGCCTTCTTGTTCGCCCCGCTATCCTGATTGGTATAGCTAAACAGCCGCGCGCTTGGCGACTTCTGGATGAACTGGCCGAACGTCTCGGTCGCGGCATGCGCCGGAACGGCCGACGCCGCGAGCAGGATGGAACTGGCCAGGTAGGCGAACGAACGCTTCATAACGCACCTCACAGAAAGGAACTCGATCGGACCTTTAGTGCGGCGCAGCACAGATTAATAGTCCTTTAACCATTTTTGTTGGTTAGCCGCCATGGTTAACGTCCATTTTTCATGCTGCAGTGCGTGCAAATTTTCCGGCAAGCGGTTGAACCGGAGCCGAAATCAACGCTCCACCGAGGCAAGCGCGGTTTCGACCGCCTGGGCGTAGGAATCGCCGAACAGTCGCAGGTGAACGATCAGCGGCCATAGCCGGTAGATCGGCAGGCGCTGCTCCCAGCCCGCCTCCAGGCTGAGTGCGTCGAAGAAGGAGCGGGGCGGCCGGTCGAACAAGGTGAGCATCGCGATATCGACCTCGCGGTGGCCATGATAGCAGGCGGGATCGATCAGCGCGGCGACACGGCTTTCTGACACCAGGATGTTCCCGCCCCAGAGGTCGCCATGCAGCAGCGCCGCCGCGGGGTGTCGCGGGAGAAATTCCGGCAGGCGATCCGCCAGGCGTTCGATCCGCCGCGCCAGTTCCACCGGCACATGAGGCAGATGGCACCGCAACCGCCGCTCCCCCCAGAAGGCAGGCCAATCGGCCGAGGCCCGGTTGTCGATCCGCACCGCCCCGAAGGCATGGTCCGTCGGCCAGCCATAGTCGGCGCGGGTGGGCACGTGGAGGCGCGTCAATACATGCACCAGATCGGGCCAGGCAGCGGTGAGCGGGCCGCCGGCCTCCACCTCCTCCATCAGCAGCCACTCGCCCTCTGTGCTCCTGACCTCCGGCGCGGGCGCGCCGGTGGCGCGGATCGCCTCCAGCATCCGCGCTTCGGCAGCGGCGGTCGGCGCCTGTTTGGCGATCAGGGCGCCGCCGTCACGGAAGGTCAGGCGGAATAGCCGCGAAAGGTCCCCGCCCGCGAGCGGCCGCACCGTGATCGCGGTGCGGCCGAGCAGGCACAGGGCTGCCTCAGCCGCGTCCACGGCCGAGCCGCGCGACCAGCGCCTGCGCGGCCAGATCGACCTGCTCCCACGTCTCCTCGAAGCCCGCGTCCTCGCCATAATAGGGGTCGGCGACGGCCTGCCCCTCCAGTCCGTCGACCAGGTCGAGCAGCAACCCGATCCGACCGGTCGCGTCGACGGGCTTCAGCCGGTGGAGCGCGGCGAGATTGTCCAGGTCGAGCGCAAAGATATGGCTGAAGCGCCGAAAGTCGGCCGCCTCCACCTGCCGCCCACGGTAGCGCGAAATATCAACCCCGCGGCGCAGCGCGACCCGCTGCGCCCGCCGGTCCGGCGGCTCGCCGATATGCCAGCCCCCCGTACCCGCCGAATCCGCCCGGACATCGAGCCCGGCATCCGCGGCCCGCGTCCGGAAGGCAGCCTCCGCCAAAGGCGAGCGGCAGATATTGCCCAGGCACACGAACAGGACGGTAATCACGATGCCTTGCGCTCCAGAATGCTCTTCCCGACTGCTTCCGCGACCTTGATGCCGTCGATCGCGGCGGAGAGGATGCCGCCGGCATAGCCCGCCCCTTCGCCCGCCGGAAACAAGGCGCGGGTGTTGAGGCTTTCGAAATCAGCGCCGCGCGTGATGCGGATCGGGGAGGAGGTGCGGGTCTCGACACCGGTGAGCATCGCGTCCGGGTGGTCGTAGCCGGCGATCTGATGGCCGAACACCGGCAGCGCCTCGCGGATCGCCTCCACCGCGAAGGGAGGCAGGCAGGCGGCCAGGTCGGTCAGCCGGACGCCCGGCTTGTAGGACGGCTCGACCTCACCCAGCGCCTCCGATGCGCGGCCCGCGAGGAAGTCCCCCACCCTTTGGCCCGGCGCGGAATAGTCGCCGCCGCCGGCCTCGAAGGCGAGCGATTCCCATTTGCGCTGGAACGCGACGCCCGCGAGCGGATGGCCGGGATAATCGCGCTCGGGGTCGATCCCGACGACCAGTCCGGAATTCGCGTTGAACTCGGCGCGCGAATATTGGCTCATACCGTTGGTCACGACCCGGCCCGGCTCGGACGTCGCGGCAACCACCCTACCGCCCGGGCACATGCAGAAACTGTAGACGGTGCGCCCGTTCGAGCAATGATGCGACAAGGTGTAGGCGGCAGCACCCAGATCGGGATGCTTCGCACAGGCGCCGAACCTTGCCCGGTCGATCCAGGACTGGGGGTGCTCGATCCGGACCCCGACCGAGAAGGGCTTGGGCTCGATATGCACGCCACGGGCATGAACCATCTCGAACGTGTCGCGCGCGCTGTGGCCGATCGCCAGCACGACATGGGTCGTCTCGATCACCTCGCCCGTCTGCAGCACAAGGCCGGTCAACCGGCGGCCGCCATCCGCACTGGTTTCGACGACGAGATCGTCGACCCTGCTCTGCCAGCGATATTCCCCGCCCAGGCTCTCGATCGTCGCGCGCATATGCTCGACCATCGAGACCAGCCGGAAGGTGCCAATGTGGGGGTGCGCCTCGGTGAGGATGTCGGGTGGGGCGCCGGCCGCGACGAACTCGGTCAGTACCTTCCGGCTGAGGAAGCGCGGATCCTTGATCTGGCTCCACAATTTGCCGTCGGAGAAGGTTCCCGCTCCCCCCTCGCCGAACTGCACGTTCGATTCCGGGTTCAGTTCGCGCCGGCGCCACAGCCCCCACGTATCCTTGGTCCGCTCGCGCACCGCCTTGCCGCGGTCCAGGATGATCGGCCGAAACCCCATTTGCGCCAGGATCAGGCCCGCGAAGAGGCCGCACGGTCCGGCCCCGATCACGACGGGGCGTGGCCCCGCGAAGTCCGCCGGCGCCCGCGCCACGAAACGATAGGTCGTGTCGGGGGTTTCCCTGACATGCGGATCGCCGGCGAGACGGGCGAGTATGGCCTGCTCTTCCCGTGTCGCGACATCGACCGAATAGACCATCAGGATCGCGCTCTTGCGCCGTGCATCGTTGGCGCGCCGGGCAATGGTGAAATCGAAGCTGGCATGGTCGTGGAGGCCGAGGCGCGCGGCGATAGCGTCGCGCAACGCGTCGGGCGCGTGGCCGAGCGGCAGCTTGAGGTCGGTGATGCGGATCATGGGCTTTGCCCTCTACCCTCCGACACCCCGGTTGCGGAAGTCCGTCATCAAAGCATCAACAAGCCGGCCGATAATGCCGCAGCTTTGAATGCGGGATGGGCGCCGCGGCGGCGTCTTGCGTGCATGCGGGTTTGTTTCCTCTTCAATCACGATCAGGTGCATCAGGTCGCGCACAGCCTGCCGATCGCGCTGGCGCTCGCTAAGCATGCTCCGGACGTCCAGGTAATCCTGGCACCCACCAATCCCCGCATCCAGGCAGAGGTGATCCGGCTGGCCGGGGGCGAACTCCGCGACAATCTGATCCTGCATCCGCTGAGCGTGCACCGCCGCAGGTCGCAATATCTGGCGGCGCTCACCGAAGCCTTCGCGCCCGCGCACAAATTGCTCGTCTATGGCGACAATCTCGACTTCTTCCGCTCGCTCGACGTGCTTGTCGTCGCGGAGAAGACCTCGCTGATCCTCAAGACGCGCTACGGCCTCGACGGGCTCAAGATCATCCACACGCGCCACGGCGCGGGCGATCGCGCGATCGGCTTCAATCCCGCCAGCGCCAGGTTCGACCACATCCTCGTCTCCGGCGAGAAGATCCGGCGCCGGCTGATTTCGGACGCGGGCGTAAGCCCCGACAAGATCAGCGTCGTCGGCTATCCCAAGTTCGACCTGCATGGCGTGAGCCGCCCGCATGCGCTGATCGACGCCACCCGCCCCGTCGTGCTCTATAACCCCCACGTCTCACCGCATCTGTCCTCCTGGTACAAGATGGGCCGCCGGGTGCTCGACTGGTTCGTCGAGCATGACGAATATCAGCTGATCTTCGCCCCGCATGTGATGCTGTTCGAGCGCAACTTCGCGCTGACGATCGACAAATTCCGCATCGACCGGCCGGGCCGGATCGAGGAACGCTATCTGCGCGCGCCCACCATTCATATCGATCTGGGCAGCCGCGCTTCGAGCGACATGACATATACCAATCGCGCGGATATCTATCTGGGTGACGTGTCCAGCCAGATCTACGAATTCCTGCTCACTCCCCGCCCGTGCGTGTTCCTTGACGCGCATGAGACCGACTGGGTGGGCAACAAGGATTACGCCCACTGGCGCGCCGGCCCGGTGATCGACGACCCGGCGAAGCTGGGCGAGGCGCTCTCGGAGGCGATGCGCGATCCCGGCGGCCGCTATGCCGCCGCGCAGAAGCAGCTGTTCGAGGATACGTTCGATCTCACCGGCACCCCGTCCTCGCTGCGTGCCGCGGAAGTCGTAGCGCGTGTCGCTGGTTTCGACCTCTCCGTCCCCAAACCGCGAACCACGCGCCGCCTTGTAAATGCCTGATACCGCCGCGCGCGGTCTGGTTTCGCGCATCTACGCCAATCTGATGCGGTTGCTCGGCGGCAAGGCCGCCTCCGCCGTGCTCGGCCTGGGCTATATGGTGATCGCGACCCATGCGCTGGGGCCAGTCGACTATGGCGTGCTGGTGCTGGTGCACGGCTTCGCGATGACCGTCGGCGGCATTGTCGAGTTTCCGGGCTGGCACGCGATCGTGCGCTACGGCGCGCAGGCGCTGGCCGAGGACGATCATCCGCGCATGCTCCGCCTGCTGCGCTTCGCCGGCCTCGTCGAAGGTGCGGGCGGGATCGCATCGATCCTCGCCGCCGCGATCCTGGCCCCGTTGATCGGGCCCGCGCTCGGCTGGTCGCCCGCCGCCATCGCCTTCGCGATCCCCTACAGCTTCGCGGTCCTGGCCTCGATCCGCGCCACTCCGGCCGGTTATCTGCAGCTGCTAGGGCGTTTCGATCTGCTCGGCCTGCATAACCTCGTCGCGCCCGCCGTGCGGCTGATCGGCGCGGGCATCGCGGTCTACCTCCATCTCGGCCTCAAGGCTTTCCTCGTCGCCTGGCTGCTGGCGGCTCTGTGCGAATGGGCCGCGATGTGGGCGCTCGGGATCGTCGCGGTGCGCCGCACGCTGCGCGATCCGGTCCTGCTCGGCAGCGCGCGCGGCGCCGTCGCGGAGAATCCCGGCCTGTGGCGCTTCATGCTCGCGGCCAATGCGGACGTGACGCTGACCGAGCTTGCGGCGCGCATCGCCCCCCTCTTCGTCGGCTGGATCCTCGGCCCCGCCGCCGCCGGCCTCTATGCGGTGGCGCAGCGCGCGACGGTGGTGATCCAGCAGCCCGCCCAGATCATGGGCCAGGCGGCTTATGCCGAACTGGCCCGGCTCGTCGCCAACCGCGGCAGCGGCGCCGAACTGCGCGGGGCGCTGCTCCGCTGCGCCGGCGTGGCGATTGCCGTCGCGACGCCAGTGCTGCTGACCCTGGCCTTCTTCGGACGCGAAGTCGCGGTCGCGCTCGGCGGTCACGCCTTCGCCGATGCCGCGGGGCTAATCTTGCTGCTGGCCGTCGCGCGCACCGCCTGGCTCGTCGCCCCGCCCGCCAGTTCGGCTCTGACCGCGCTTGGCCGTCCGACCCTGTCGGTGGCGGCGAACTTGGCGATCAACCTTGGCCTGCTGCCGCTCCTGCCCCTGATGATGCTGTGGATGGGCTTGGCCGGGTCGGGCTGGCACGCCATCCTCCAGGGCGTCGGCGCGTCGGCGCTCTTGCTGCTGATGGTGGTGCGCCAGACGCGCCCTCCCGCGGCGCGCACTGCCGCAGCCTGATGCGCATCCTCTACGTCATCAATTCGCTCGAAGGCGGTGGTGCCAGCGCCCCCGTGCCGGCGGTGGCGGCCTTTCTGCAGTCGCAGGGCTGCGAGGTCCGCATTCTCGCGCTTGCGCCGCAGGACCTGCGCGGTCTCCCCGCGATCGAGCGAGCGGGTCAGGAGGTGAAGGTTCGCGAGGGCGGCAAGACCGATCATCTCAGGGCGCTGCGCTGGCTCGATGCCGAAACTCTGGCGTGGCAGCCCGACCTGATCTGGACGTCGCTCACGCGCGCTACTCTGCTCGGCCAGATCGTCGGGCAGATGCATGCCATCCCCGTCGTGTCCTGGCAGCACGCGGCCTTCCTCAAGCCGCTAAACAAGCTGTTGCTGCGGTGGCGGCGGCGCCGATCCATCTTCTGGGTCGCGGATTCGAACAATGTCGCGGCCTGGGCGCAGGCGACGCTTGGCATCGACCCCGACCGAATCGGCGTGTGGCCGCTCTTCTCCGCCAACGAAGATGCGCCCCAGGCGACACCGTGGCAGCCAGGCACCCCGGTCCGCATCGGCTCGCTCGGGCGGCTGCATCGGGTCAAAGGCTATGACGTGCTGATCGACGCGCTGGCAGAGCTGCGCGCGAGCGGCACCACTGCCGGCCTCGCCTTCGACGTCGAAATTGCCGGAGAGGGCGGCCTGCGCGGCGAACTCGTCACGCGCGCCTCGCGGGAGCGGCTGGATCGCCTGCATTTCGTCGGCTTCACCGAACCCGAGGCCTTTCTCGCCGGGCTGCACCTCTACCTTCAGCCGTCCCGCTCCGAGGGCCTGTGCATCGCCGCGCACGAGGCGATGGTGGCGGGATTACCCGTGCTCGCGTCGGCGGTAGGGGAGCTGC
>Ga0157372_10001500_pt1 | contig 25370 bp, 18 predicted proteins | sample C55metaG_FD_115307 | JGI IMG/M metagenome (GOLD analysis project Ga0157372, IMG submission 115307) | Corn rhizosphere microbial communities from Kellogg Biological Station, Michigan, USA - C5-5 metaG | ecosystem: Host-associated > Plants > Roots > Rhizosphere > Soil | place: USA: Michigan...
AAACTGCCGCGCGACGCGAGCGTAGAACTGCCGGCGAGTCTCTCGATTGCGATGGTGCGCCGATTGCGAGCTACCGACTCCCAGCTGCTGTCCCGCATGTATCCGATACTCGATCAGCGGCTCGGGAATCAGCATCAGCCGAGAGTGCAGCGCCAGCATCCACGCAAGCCAGCCATCGTGAACCCACGTCGAGGGAATCGGTGAGCAATACTGTCGTATTGTCGATCGAAACATCAGCGTCGCTCCCGTCACCACGTCATACTTCAAAAGCGCCGCGGTCGGACAACTCACAAAATTCCGCTGCTTCACCGGCGTAAACTTGTGCCGCGCAAAGAGCCTCGTGCCAACCCGTTTTCCCTCTCCATCAATCAGTTCTGCATCTGAAAACACACCACCCAGAAATGGATTCTCAATCAAACGATTCGAAAGCCGCTCTAGCTTCTGCGGCAGCCAGCGATCGTCCTGATCGCACAACGCAATAAACTCCCCGCGAGCCATGCCGATTGCCTGATCAAAATTCCTCGTCGACCCCATGCGTATCCCGTTCTGCACAATCCTCACTGGAAACGGCGCGTTCGCCTCAAATCTCTTCAAAATTGATATCGTGTCGTCCTTCGAACCATCGTCACACACCACCAGTTCACAAGGCGGTCGCGTCTGTGCTCCAATGCTCTCCAGTTGCTCTTCTAGATAACGGCCGCCATTGAAGGTGCACATGGCGACCGAAATGCGAAGGTCAGGCGCTCCGTTCCCGCTCGAGTGCATAATCAAATCTCCGCCTGCGCCCACTGGCTACGCTTCGTTCTGAAAATGGTAGTCGCCGAAATTACTCCGGCCACGCCAAGCACCAGGAAATAAGCAACTGAGACTCCCAGCGCCCCCGACGTCTTGGCAAATACAACCACGCTTGCTGCGGTGCACGTCGCAATCACGATGGACTGCACTAGAAACGGCTCCATTTTGTGTGCACGAAGATAAATCGCCTCGCTCTGCACCACATGGCTGCTCAACGCCGTCAGCAGAAGAAGAAGGAAGATCGGCCATTCCTCAATACGCCTGCTGATCTTCGGCAGAATGTACGGCGCCGCCACCGCGCCCATCAGTACCAATGCCGCGGCCCCGGTAAACAAAAGCAGCGATTGCTTCAGCGACCGGAAGAACATCCGGTCCAGTTCGGGCCTCTCCTTCTTCGCAATCAGGCTCCCAAACGGCGCAGCCTTCGTGGTCATCCACGCCAGCATCATCGCGCCCACTTGCGTCACGATGTTCATCGAGAGTCCCATCCGCCCCGCCTCCACCGGCCCACGAAACGCAAACAGCACCGGCGTAAACAGCTGGAAGATAAAGTAGTCACAAAGCCAGCTCACCGCGATCTTCCACTGGAACGGCCACACCTCGCGCTTCCAGCTGATGCCTTCGCCTGCCACGCTCATTCGCAGCAGCGGAATCAGAAGTTTCCTCCGCGAATACAGCAGAATGCTTGCCACCAACCCCTGCCCTAGCAGCACCATCGCCGGGGAAAACAACCCATGGTGGCTCAGCATCGCCGTCCACGAAGCCGCTACGCTCACCGTTGATTGAAAGAAACGCATGCGCGCCACCTGCGCAACCTGTCCGCACCCTTCCAGAAACGACAGCACTGGCCCAATCGAAAATGTGATCGCACATGCCAGCACTGTGACTCGCAGCGGCACAATCCAAATGTTTGGTTCTTGCGCCTGCTGATGTATCGAGAAGAACCTCATCCCTCCCACCATCAGCACCACTCCCATCACTACCGCAGCGCTCGTGTACCACTTCACTGCCCGCTGCAGCAGCGATGCCAGCCGTACATGCGATGTTTCGTTTCCAGTGATGCTTCCATCCGCGTGAAACTCCAGATGTGCCCTCTCGTGCGCCGCCACCTGCAAAATCACAAACGAGAATCCCAGCTCAAACACGCTCTGCAGCGCTACCAAGCTCCACAGCGCGTAGTAGTATCCCTGCTCGGCTGCTGTCAGAAAATGCACGATCAGCAGCACGCTTCCCACACTGCCGAGCCCCTGCACCACTCGCCCGAGCACTGTAAAGGCAATTGCCCGGTCCAGCCCGATCGCGTGCGGGACCCTGTAGCGTAAAAAGTTTTTCACCGTCAGCCACAAGCCTTCCGAAGGCTTTGGTGACGTCGTCTCAATCTGCATGAGTCCCGGCCGAATCTTAAAATCTACATCTGCCAAAAAACAACACTCACTTGCGAAGTCGAAAACTTCACCCAGTTGCTTCAGGTCGTGCGTGACGAAGCGTTCGTACTTCGTCCTCCTCTTTCTCGCCCACCTTCTTTGCCTTTCCTTTACCTCTGGCTTTGCGACCGCTCCAGAGAGATCGCTTCAGCAACTCCAACTTGTCCTTCATTACAGGGTTGTGCTGCATGCGAACAAGTCCGCCCTGCAACAAGGCAAACATGATCCCAAACGTGAAACCTGTCGCCACTCCCCCAAGCGCCAGGAGCCCGCGGTTTGGATACGACTTCTTCTCTGGCGCCATCGCGGGATCCACCACTTGGATGAATGCGCCTTCCCGAGCCTCATCAAGCTTCGCCAATTCCAGTTGCTTCGCTAGTATTTCGAAAATCGCTTCGTAGTACTTCACATCGCGCAGCCTGCGCACATACTCCAATCCTGCTTGCGGAACCTTGCCCTTCGGAATAAACACGTCGTCCGCTGACCCGCCCTTCGATCCCACCATATTGCTAAACTGTGCGCGAAGCCCGTCCAGTTCTGTCTGCGCTTGCGTTAATGCTGGATTCTCATCACCTGCATACGAACGCATCGCCTCAATTTGCACTTCTTTTGCCACAATCTGCGCTCGCAGGCGCGCAGCAGAATCGATCATCGCCCGAGCCTGTCCGTCAACCTGCACCATTCCTGTTGAAAGCTGCGTCCGCTTCAGGGCCTCGTCCGCATTTTCCAGATCAACTTTTGTCTTCTCCAACTGGTTCTCAAATACAACCCGCCGTTGCGAAGCCTCCGTTATCGCCAGGTGCTGCGACAGATTCTTGAACTGATCCACATATCCGTTCGCTATCTCAGCCGCGCGGTTCGGATCCCGATCGGAAAAGCTCAGCCGAATCAACCCATCCTTCGTAGCCCCATCAATCTTCGTGTGCTTCTCAAGAGCTCTGCGCGTATCTACCAGGTACTTCTTGCGGTACTCCGACTGCAGTCCGTATCGCTGAATCACTGCGTCTTCCACCGACTGGCTCTTCAGCATTGAGACATACATGTCATTCACGTTCTTCATTCCAAGCATGCTGCTCGCCACTCCACTCACCGCGCCATTCATCCCGGAAAGTTGACTGGCCAGCATTGAACTCATCGAAGAACTCCCTTGCGGCGGAAGAATGATAACTGTGGCGGTATACTCCTTCGGCAGGGCGAACGCCAGGATCAATGCAAGTCCGGTGCAGATCGCAGTCACAATCCCCACCAGCTTCTTGCGCTGGGTGATGATGATCAGAAAATCCAGAAACGTCAGATCCTCTTGCTCTCGAGGAGAGATCGATGGCAACAAGATATCTTCAGGCATTTCCTTAGTCGGTCCCTCTCTTCGCATGTTCACCATGATTCGTGTACTCCAGTGGGTGTAGTCATTTCTCTTCGACTATCGAATGACGTTCACCGCCGCAGCCCCAAGGGCAAATTGTGAAAACACCGCTGACCAGTCTGTCAGGCCGCGCAAAAACGTTGTTTTGTTCAATTGTTCGGGAACCACTATCGTGTCCCCCGGGTAAATCACCTCGCGACTAAAACGATCGTCCGTCCACAATGTGTGGTTCACATACTGCCGGCTAACCACCGAGCCGTCCGCACGGATGATGAACATCTGTCGCCGATCGGCATTCCTGTGCGGCCCTCCCGCCGACTGTAGATACTCACCGGCATGTCTATGCGGGATGTACAAAAACGAATTCGCATCATACACAGCCCCCACAATTCCCACAGTCGAAGGAATCGGCGGCACCACAAAACGATCCCCGTCTTCCAGCGGAAGATCGGGAAGGGAACTCACATCGGAACGGAACGGCTCAATGTGCAGCACGACGCGACCCGTTGCGCGGATCTCCCTCAATCGGTTCACCAGTTCCCGCTGGCTCGCCACAGAAGCCCCCACGGTTGCCGCCTCCGTCGGACTTACCACCGAGGTTGCTTTATTGGATGCCCCAATCTCGATCTGGTATGACAAAGACGAAACATACTCATCGAGCCTCTGCTGCTGCTCTCGCCTTGTGCTCTCCCGGCTGAATTGCGACCCATAAAGATATGCCTGAGAGGTCAGCCCGCCCGCGCGAATCACGAGTTCCTTTAGCGTCTCCCCCGGCTTCACGCTGTACACACCAGCATGAACGAATTCTCCCTCCAGCCGCACAAACTTCGTCTGCTGCGCCCGCGGAACGCGAATATCGGCGTCTGAGAAGATCGTGATCACATCGCCAGGCTCCAGTTCCACATCCGCGCCCTTGTCATGATTCAGCACTAGCGCGCCAAGGTCGAATGGCAGCAGCTTCGTAGTCAGCGTCTGCTTATCCATGCGCTCCACCACGGCATAGCTCCAGTCGATATCGGGGGAAGTCCTCACTACCTGTGTCTGGATCGGAAAATGGGGCGTCGTCACCAGGTGCGGCCCAGAGCCCAGCACTTCGCGCGTCCGATCTTGGGAAGACGGTGCCTCCTTCGCTGTCTGCCCGTTGTTGTTCTGTGTATCCTCTTCGTTCGAAGCAGCAAGCGACTGAAACTGCCCCGAGTTCCCCTGTGATGCTGTCGTATCCGCCGGCACTCCCATGCTTAATCCGGGAAACAGACCACTGTCGATTGTCTGCGTGTCAGCCGGCATCGCAGGCCTGTTCGCAGATTGGCCCTGCTGTGCTGAAACTTCCGCCCTCAGTGGTGGCAAAATCGGCTGAAAATCTGCTACCGGCAGCCCAAGTTGCGCGCGGCGCAACCAGTAATCTGGCGTCAGCAGCGATTCCTTGTTCGGAATGAGATCGCTGACATGCATCCCTTCCCGCCAGCCAAATCGTCCGGGCGCGGCCACATTCCCGCGCAGCGTTACCGTTTTGTCGAATCGTGGGGACGCAGCTTGCACTCGCACAATATCCGCATCCCTCAGCGGTGTCGCAAGCGAGGCCTCGTTCATCCCAACATCCACTGCAACCCGCGCGCTGCTTCCGTCCGCCTCCCTCTTCGTGCGCTCAATTTCCAGAGAACTCGTATTGGCTACCGCGGAGGCTCCGCCAGCCAGCGCCAATGCTTCGGCAACCGTCTCGTGCCCGCGTAACTCGTAAATCGCCGGGTTGTGCACGCTTCCTATTACCGCAACCTGCGCCCCAATCGGAGAGAAGTAGAGCACATCTCCGGTAGCCAAAGGGATGTCTTTCGATTTGTCTCCCTTCAGCAGCAAATCATAGAGATCGAAATCCGCGATCAGCCCGCCGTTGCGCTTCAGCTCGATGTGCCTCAAAGAGCCGTGAGCCCCTGGCCCCCCACACGCAAAAACTGCATTCACCAATGTGCTCAGGGAGCTCACCGTGTAGCTTCCCGGCCGCCGCGCCTGCCCAGTCACAAACACCTGGATTGATCTCAACTGCCCCAAGTTCACATTCAGGTCATAGTTCCGATACACCCGGTCAAAGCGCGCTTTCAGGAATCCGTGAAGCTGCCTGAACGGCAGCCCAGCGACACGGATCTCGCCCACCTGCGGCACGTACACAGATCCCGAGCGGTCGACGGTCAGGTGCAGATTCTGGGTCACCTGCCCCCATGTGCGGATCAAAAGCTCGTCCCCCGGACCCACCACGTAATCGGGAGTAACCGGCAGCCGCTGCACCGGCGCAAACGTATCCGGCACGTCCGTAAATAGCTCGTGTCCGTACACAGGTACAATCCGCCCCACCGATGCAGCCACAAGCATCTGAAATTCCGTCAAGCTCTGCGGCTTCAATGGCCTCGGCAAACGCTGTGTTTGCGGATTTGTACGATTCAATCCCTCCGCATCGTCGCGATAGACCGTCATCGGAGATGTCGGTGCGCCCGAATTCATATTAGGAAAAGCCCAGGACGAGCTTCCGCCGCCGTCGCCGGTCTGCCCCGGCATCGAAGGCGTCGATAGTTGACAGGCCGCCAAATCTCCGTTCGCACAGTTCGCAGAGTTCGTATCCTGCTGCGCCCCGCCCGGCGGAAGAGAAGACGGCTCGGTTTGTGCTGTCGCTGCGGTTATCGCACTCTCAGAGATACTGCAGAACAAAATGAGGATGCCCAGTGCCGCCGGCTTGAAAGAGCACCGGCTCGCGGCAACCCGAGAAAGTTCGCTATGTCCCCGAAATTCTCTTCGAATTATGGCAACTGAAAAAACGATCAATATCCGCAAGCACTTGCTTGTGACCTTACTCATGTTGTTCTGTCTTCCGCTCGCTCGGGTCCCCATTGTCCGTCTTTGTCAATGGGGCGATTGAAATCCTAAAGCCGCGCAAGCGCTCTGCTCTTTCTGCGCCTGCGCGGCTCGTCCGTGCCACTGCTTGTAGTTGGCCCGAAAATCTACGCGATTAACATGGCCCTCCGCACTTTCGTGCAAGAGCTACCCTCGAGCTCTGATCCTGCTGTTTCGCTAATACGCTCCACGCATTGTGATCACCGCAGGAATCGTCCGGCTCAGAATCTTGAAATCTAGTGAACAGCTCCAGTTACTCGCATACTCACGATCGAATAGAACGCGCCGTTCATATCCAATGTCGCTGCGCCCCGACACCTGCCAAAGCCCCGTGATTCCTGGCTTGAACAGGTCGTAAAATGCAAAGTGCTTCCCATATAGCGGCACCTCCGCCTCCACAATTGGCCTCGGTCCCACCAGCGACATGTCGCCTTTCAGCACGTTGAAAAGTTGCGGAAGTTCGTCCAGGCTGAGCTTGCGTATAATACGCCCAACCGGCGTGATCCGCGGATCCGGTGTCTCCTTCTTCAGCGGGTACGCCTGCTCGTTGCGCTGGTGAATCTCAGTGTGCTTCTCGTTGATCGCCTGCACGTTGTCCTTGTGCTTCTTCGAATACATCGAACGGAATTTAATAATTCGAAACGGCACCCCAAAACGTCCTAGCCTCTCTTGTGTGAAGAAAAGCGGTCCTGGCGAAGTTAGTATCACTGCAATCGCAACCGCCAGCATGATCGGGAAGAGCAGAACGATCAGTAAGCTGGAAAACAATATGTCCATCGTACGTTTCACAACTGCATACCGAAGGGAAAACGAGCGCTGTACCGCAGATGAAAGAAAGGGCGACGGCCGTCTCCAGGTTGACGCCGGAAGAGTTTCACGTAATACGCTGATGGTCGAAATTGTCCCCAGACTCGGACCATCGCTTTCCAATATATTTAACGCACTATTTGTTCCTTGCATTCGCGATAACCCTCGCTTTTGTGTTTCCATGCCCTTCCGAATTCCTGAAAGTTGAACTCGTACGGCGTGCGCATGGGCTTGCGATGTAAATTCTCCGGTCACTATCGCCGTGTGATGCCTCGGCTACTAAGACCTATGCATCTGAATGGCCAATCGCGGCGGCAACAGCCACCTGAGTCGATTCAGAATCGAAATCAAGGCAATGAAATTGGTTCAGGGAGGCCCGTTTCTCTATCTCTTTATCTTTAGGTTCCAGCATTGGCTGGAACGATGTGTCTACCGGCTTCACATCTGCGCCGTGCACTTCAATTGCGGTACTTTGCGTGAGCAGATTGAGTGTAAGGACTACACGGTACTCGCTCTTTTTTCTAACTGCTATTCCGTCTATACCAGCCAGTGCCCGTTCATGAATGCGCACCCACTGTCTCGCGATCCTTATTGGATGTGGCCCAGCCCGCATCGGATCCAATCCATTCCGCAGGGCCTCCGCTTCTGAGTCCGCAAGCGGAGCCGGATGTGCGGAAATCTCAATCATGGAAACAACTCCTGGAACTCCAAGCACTCCTACAAGTTGCATTTTTGGGCAAGGCTGCGCCATCCTCACTTGGGTTTGAGGCCTTTCCAAATCTCCGATTCAGACACTTCGGGACCCTTGCAAGGGGCCGATGCAGACACGTGCACAGTCACGCCCGGTGCGCGAGACGTCCTGCTTTCTTCATCTGATGACGGGCAACAAACGACTTACATCTACTTGCAGTTATGAGGCAAGTTCTAATTTGAACTTATTGACAAACATGCGTACAAAGAAACCGTTGATTCCCCTCCCTGAAGAGCCGCTGGCCCCCGGGGATTCGACACGCCGGTCACAGAAGTAAAGACGCAAAAAACGGGTCAGGAGTTATCTGACCCGTCTGCCATCATCTACTTTCCTTTCAAAATGTGATGAATCGAGAGAAATTTAGCCTCAGGCGCTCATAATTGACTCCCTGGCAGATTCAACGCACTTCACGCCACCGGATGTTTCAATATCTCGACCAGTGCGTGTATCCGGCTTGCGTCTGCACGGGTCTTAGCTGTCCCCGCGCTGATTTCCAGATCCGCGGTCATCGCCCTGAGCTTCGCGAGCTGCTTCTCCTTCAGGTGCGACTTTTCCGCATTCCTGATCGCCTTCCGCAGAGATGCTATCCGATCCGCCGGCAATGCCTCCGACCGCTCCAGCTGATCCGCATACGCCTTCGCAACAACTAGCGTCGCCGGCCACTCCAGCTTCTGCTGGTTCTGGACGTTCAGCTCTTTCACCTGCACGGCCTTCGCTGCAGCAATCTCGTTCTGCGTTAACTGCTCCGTCGGAGCCAGCTCGAATACATCCAACCCGCGCGCAATCTCCGATCCGTAAATCTCCCCGTTATACCAGTACGCAGACCAGTCGCCGCCCAGCACCAGCATCTTTGGATCGATAGGACCGCGATCGAAATACGCAATCTCCTGTGGGTGTGCCGGATCGGTAAAGTCCATCACCGAAACACCTCCCTGATACCAGGCCTGCACTTCAATATCCCGCCCCGGCACAGGAATCAGCGATCCATTGTGCGCCACGCAATTCTCCGTGTCGCCTTGCGCCGCTGGCATCTTGTAATAATTCGCAAAACTCAATTTCTCATCCTTCAAGTTGAAGATCGCGTCCGCGCCCCACTTGTTCGGATCGTTCGCCCGGCATCGCGCTCCCAATCCTCCGCCCCACTCATCCGTGAACACCACCTTCGATCCATCATTCGAAAATGTTGCCGAATGCCAGTACGAGTAGTTGGGATCGTTCACCGCATCCAGGCGCTTCGGATTCACCGGATCCTTGATGTCCAGCAGCAGCCCATTCCCAGAACATGCCCCCGCCGCCAGCCCCAAGGCCGAATACACCGTTATGTCATGACACTGGTCCGTGTCCCGCGGCTTCTCTTCATCTTTTCCATGACTGCCGCCATTGCTCAATCCGTTGATCACGCCCGTGCGCGGATCGATAAACACTCGCGGATGCGAAACAATCGCTGCCTGCTCCGGATGCGCAACCGGCACCTTGATCACGTCGATCCGAAACAGCGCCGTGTTCGGATCCTTGTCCGGCGCCTCACCCGAACACCCGGCAAGCTCCTCTGACTGCCGCACAAAAGACGTCCCCGAGACGTAGATGTACACGTTGTCGTTATCGTTCGGATCCACTACCAGCGTGTGCGTATGCGAACCGCGACATGTCTGCACAGCCGCAACCTGCTTGGGGCTCTTGATGTCTGAAATGTCGAATATCCTCACACCCCGGAACCGTTCCTTCTGCGGCACCGGCAATCGCCGCTCCTTCTCATGTCCCGCTGCAGGCGCCGGCTCCGGCGGAAACCCGTCCGTCCCGCAATCGATTCGCCCGTTCGGCATCTCCACCGACATGAACATCAGGTTCCCGTGTACCGAGACATCGCCCTGTCCGCCCGGGCACACCATCGAAGTCAAGAGCGATGTCTTCGCCGGATTGCTGATGTCGTAGATGTTCACCCCGTAGAAGTTCCCCTGGAATAGGTGGTTCCCCTGAAACGCAAAATCCGAATTCGCAAATGCCAATTGCGCAATCACCAACTGCAGCGTCTTCGGCATTTTCTCCAGCTCTGCCGCACCCACACCCAGTTGGCCCAGCACCTTCTTCACGCTCGGATCATCGCTCGAAGTTGCCTGAATCTGAAACGCATCCGGCTTCTTCAAAAACGTCACGTGCTCCAACCCCTTCGCAATCTCGCCCGCGTCATACATTCCAGGCTTCAGCTTCACTCGCGGATCGTTCACGTCCGCCCCTGTCATCCCCGCCGGAAGCGGCGGAGCCGGATGCGGAGCAAACGCATCCTCCTCAGGTTTCGAGGGTTTCTCTTCTGCTTTGGGAGCAGCCTGAGCCTGCCCGGCAGAACCCTGTGCCGGTGCTTGTGTCTGTTCCTGCGAAATGCTCAGCTTGGGAAAGAGGAAAACCGCGGCTATCGCGGCAAGGGGAAGTACCAAACGCCTCGCGTGATTCAATGAAGCTCCTCCAGCATTCTTTGCATGATTCTGATTTCAGCCCGTTGCGAGTTATCTACGTCCGTCGCGAAATCAAAAATCTCCGCGTCCTGTCCCGCACCGGCACTGTTGAACAGATCTTTCACCATAACCAGTGCTCCACCGTGGTGCTGAATCATCCCCGATAGAAACAGCCGGTCAAATTCCTCGCCCCGCGCCTTCCTAAGCGCTTCCATTTGCTCCGGCGACAACATCCCGGGCATCAGGCCCATCCCTGTCGCACCTGGCATCGCGCTGCCTGACATATCCATCCCGGGCATACCCGGCATAGCAGGCATCCCCGACCCAGGCGGCATCTTCATTGACCCGGCCTGCCCCCGCGTCGCGAGCCATCGCTGCATCATCCGAATCTCATCGACCTGCGAACTGCTGATCTTCGCCCCGATCGCCCGCACATCCTTGTTCTCCGTGTGCGTCGGAATCAGCGCAGTCATCTCCACCGCCTGCGAGTGGTGCATGATCATTCCTTGCATGAAATCCACATCCGCCCGCGAAATCGGCGGCAGCGTCGCATGAGTCGTTCCCGGCAACTTCTTGGTCGGCTCCCCTGGAGCCCCCGGCTGTACCACCACCGCTCTTTCGCCAGCTTTCTGGGCGCCAGCCACAGGCACAATGGCTGTCCCGCAGGCAAACACACAGCCCACCAGCATGCCCGCCGCCATGCGGCACGCGTCGCAAATCGTCCTTCGCACAGGGAAGCCGTTCATTTCGGTCCTCTTACGCTATCACGCACCCCAACGCAACGAACAGCGGCGTTATCCCCGGCGTCGTCAGGGATGCAAAACTAGGCACTCTCACCAAAGGGTCCTGCGATCTGAAAAAATCCTACGAAACCAGCACCCGCACCGTACTCAGGTTCCTTTTTGGTCTGCTCGGGAGGTTACCGATGTGGGATGCACCACAACTTGTGCGGACATATCTTCTTACTCAGCGTGGGTCGAGGCGAGTGTTGAAACGGTTCTTCCCACGACAAAAAGCTCACCTCAATGGTGGGTTTTTTGTTGCGCGTTTCATGCCCAATACAAAAGTCACCTTCTTGCTTCCTTTGGGGTACAGAAACACACGCCCAAGAGCGTTAGACTTACCCAAATATCCAGAATTGGGTTTTCGCGATCTTGTAGGAGCGGAAGCAGACTCCTCCGATCTCATCCTTCTGACGTTCTCAAAACGTCCCGCGCGGTGAACGATTGGAGATCGGCTACGATATGAAGTTCGATCGCACCTTCCGCCGAATCTTCGCTGCGGCGCTGCTGATACCAGCGGTGACGGCCATCTCGGAAACTGCGCCCCTTACGACCCTAAGCGCGGTTCACGCTCTCACCAACGAACAAGCGAGCCGGACTCTTCACGTATCCGTTGAAGGCGTGGTGACCTACTACGTGAAAGGCAATGTCGACCTCTTCGTGCAGGACAGTCGCGCGGCCATCTATGTTGAAACGACTGCCAATCAAACGTTCGCGCCAGGAGATCGAGTCCTCGTCATCGGGACGACACGCGCCAGTTTTCGTCCTGAGATCAAGGCTGAGAAAGTAATCTTCAAGGGACACGGCGCGCTCCCTTTGCCTGCAGAGGCCCAATTTCGGCAACTCATCCGTGCCGAACTCGATTGTCAGCGTGCCTCAATCCGCGGATTTGTTCGAAGCGCAAATATCGTCAGAGACGTTGGAATTTCCACGCTGTACCTGCAATTGCAGATGAACGGCGGAACCATTGACGCTCAAATGCCTCTCCTTGGCCCAATCGACCTGGGATCGCTGCTCGACTCGCAAGTCGAACTCACTGGTGCGGTCGCGGGCAGGTTCGATCGGAAAATGCAGATGACGGGCATTCTGATCGAAGTTCCATCTATCGCAGACCTGAAGATCCTTCGTCGCGCATCAGTCGCTCCAAAAGACTTGCCTATCACGCCGATGGACCAGATCCTGAGTGGGTATGAGGCCCAGAACAACACCAGTCGGGTCAAAGTCACTGGAACAATCACCTTTTACCAGCCCGGATCGAACCTGGTCCTACAGAGCGGCGACAAAAGCCTCCTGGTCACAACACAATTCGAAGAGCTGGCTAAAGTCGGCGATCTCGCAACGGTGACCGGTTTCCCGGATGTGCAGAATGGCTCGCTGGTTCTCACCGGTGGTGCTATCGAGGATACCAACTCGCCTTCCAGCGTAGCTCCAGTCAGCTCCACTTCTGACGTCCTGGCGCGTGGCGACCACGCTCTCGACCTCGTGTCCATCGACGGTCAACTGCTCACAGCTGTTCGTGAAGTAGCACAGGATGAGTACGTGTTTGTCTCCAGCGGACATCTGTTCAAGGCCATTCTTCAGCACCCCCAACGCCTCGACGCTACGCTTCAGCCCTTACGGGAAATTCCGGCAGGATCGAGAGTTCGCATCGTGGGCGTTTGCAAAGTTTCGAAAGCCGAACAGAGCCAGGATCCCACAGCATTCGACATCTTGCTCCGCTCTACAGAAGACCTCACCGTCGTCGCAGGGCCGCCCCTGCTTAACGTGAGGAATCTTACCTACGTCGCGGGCGTCCTGCTGGCCGGCATGCTCCTCATCGGAACTTTCGCCTGGCGCTCTGAACGTCGCGGACGCACCCACATCGCGCGTTTAGCGCGAATGGAGCAGATGCGGAGCCGGGTCCTGGAGCATCTGAACGGCTCCACAAGCCTCCTCGATATGGTTGACGAGGCCACTGAGATCGTCTCCTTTCGCCTCAGCGGAGCAGCTTGCTGGTGCGAACTCGCCGATGGCCGCCAGCGTGGAACGCGCCCTAAACAGTTCACCGATTTGCGCATCGTCGAGAACCGAATCCTCTCGCGATCCGGTGCACAGCTGGGCGTGATAAGTACTGCGTTTCACGCCAAAACTAAACCCGCTAAAATCGAAACGGAGGCCCTGTCCTCTGCTGCCGGTCTCATTGCTCTGGCGATCGAAAACCGCCGTCTTTACTCCGACCTCCAGCACCGCTCCGAATTCGACCTCCTCACGGAGCTTCACAATCGCTTCTCCCTCGAGAGGCGCCTCGGGGAAATGATCAAACAAGCCGACGCTGAAAAGTCCAGCTTTGGGCTGATCTACGTCGACCTCGATGGATTCAAGCTGATCAACGATCATTACGGTCACCACATCGGCGATCGGTATCTCCAGCAAGTCACGCTCCGCATGAAACATCAGCTTCGGCCCAACGACATCATGGCTCGCCTCGGAGGCGACGAGTTCGCGGTCCTTCTTCACAACGCCGCGACGCACGAAGAGATCCATTCAGTTGTCGCGCGCCTAGACAGCTGCTTCTCTAATCCATTCCAGGTTGACGGCAACCAGATCCAGGGCGCCGCGAGTTTCGGCGTTGCCCTGTTTCCAATTGACGGCAGTTCGCAGGACAGCCTCTTAAATTCAGCGGATGCTGCAATGTACGTCGCAAAACATCGGAGGCGAGCCCACCAGGCCAACCACGACGGTTTCGGAATGGAATTTACGCGCTGAGCATGCACTTCCTGCCCTTGCGATTCGAGTCACGGAGCCTCTCGGCACTCCACCCGTCAGCCATCACCGGAAGCAGGTTCGTGGTCTTTACGGTTTTGTATCCTGCCTGCCGGAGCTGGTCGACAAGTTCATCCTCACCCGGGACCAGGAGCGTGCGATCTCAGCACAGAGCCGACGGTATTCGGCGTCAAAACGCAGTTGGGGCAATACAGGCAACGATTCTGTTTTGCTCACGGCTGACCGTAGTATTCGCTGTTGGTGCGAACCGTAAGACCGGGTCTATCGACTGTAACTTCGATAGTGCGGCGCTCATCGGGGACAACGGAAGGTACCGAGACAAAACCTAGAACATAATACGAGTTCGCATCCGCAAGGCAAGCGGCCAGCTCTGGCGTCAGATTCTTCTCGTGCATGTAAACCTGCCCTCCGCTGAGGTGCGCCAGCACCGGCATTGCAACGCTGCGTGCGCTGGCTTGTGCTGCGGTCGAGGTCCCGCGCCTCAATGTTTCCAAATCGGAGAGTGTCAGTTTGGCAATCGGTGATGAAGCGGGCCACGAAACCGCATCCAGGGTCACTTGTCCCTCGCGCAGTTCGGTCGATACCTGAACGAGATTCGCAAAGAAGCTTTCGCGCACGTCAGGCGTCTCGACAGCAAACTCCGGTCCGGAAAGAATCGGCCATCCCGGCCCAATCCAGATGAGAATGGCACGCCCAGGCACATCCTTCTGGTGGTGCGCAAAATCTAGAAGCGCCGCAAACGAAAGCTGGTACTTCCTGTTCAGACAGTTGCCGATGCGGTCGGCGGTTTTTTCTCGATCCTTAGCGCGATTGATGTCATCGAGCGACGTGAAGGTGCCAATAGCCTTACCCAAAGCGGCATTGTTCCAGTCTTCTGTGCAGTCCGTCGGATGAAAGTTCCTTGTGACTCGCTCCAATTCGGTAGCAGCCTCTACCGCATTCCGCGTCGGGCCGTTCACTTCCGTTCCTCTTTCAGTGAGAACTACGAGAGAGGTCGGCAAGGGAAGGCGCTTGGCTGAGTCAGCCAGCTTTTCTATTGCCTTATGCGCATTGGCAAGATCGTGCGCTGAGTTGTTCAACATGTCGATCACAAGGAAGGCACGGGCATGCGCCGTCGCTCCCCCATCCTGAATCTCTTGGAACGAGGTAATCGTCTCCGGCTGATGGTTGATTCGCAACGTGAAGTCTTGCGCATCCAGCCCCGTAACGGCGTGCCCTGACTGGTCGGTGACCTGGACATTGAGTAATATCCGGTGACGGGCGGTGTATTGCGCTTCACGCTCTGCACTTGTTCTGGGAATCAGCCGAGGCCCCGCCGTACCGCCACCCGGTGCAGATTGTGCGGATGCGTTGATCGCTGCGCACAGAAGCGCAACACAGCACCACTCTCGCGCCATCTTCCCGCCGCCTTTGAAAATCATTTTAGTTTCAGGTTCTTGTCGCAAGAATCTTGAAGAACCCGAGTGCTTGTGACTCGAATCACGGAGCAGCCCTGACCCCCGTCGATAAGCTCGAAACAGCGCAGACACAAAGCGCTGCCATCATTAAAGGAGCAATCATTTATGGCTTACGTCATAACCGATGCATGCACCAAAGATTTCGTTTGTGTAGCCGAGTGCGCCACCGCCGCCATCGCGCCTCAACCAACCGACGCGGCCGCAGGCACCGTCTCCCAGCTCTACATCAACCCTGATGAATGCATGGATTGCGGAAACTGCGCCAGCATCTGCGCCCAGAACGCGATCTTCCCGGAAGCCGAACTACCCCCAGACAAAGCCGAATTCGCAGAAAAAAACCGCGCCTACTTCAACTAGCTCCAGAGCGCTCCCGCACCAACCGGACATCTACGGCTCCGTCTTCGACGGCGGCGGAGCCTGTGCGTTCTGCTGATCCGTCTGCTTCGTCTCGCTTGGCTTGGTCACGATTGCAGCCGGTACTGCTGCACTCGGCAATGCCGGCTGTACTGACAGTGCCAGCGTCTGCACCGTCTCCGGATCATCACGCAGCTTCAGATATAGCACCCCATTCACCGGATGAGGTACCGTCAACTGCGTTCCTGTAAAGTCAGCAGGCACATCCGTGGCATTATCGAAGTCCGGCGTGGATGCAATCGACTGCGCCAGAAAGAGATTGCTGCCGCCCAGGGTGCAAGGCTTCGATACATTGCGCGGGCAGTGCAATTCCTTGAAGCCAGGCAAGCGCACAAGCGTTCCCAGCGACATCCACTCTCCCGGTACTCCATCGCCTGATATAGCCCGCGCTTGCACGGGCCCGAAAGCAGACGATCCGAACTTCTCCAACGGCTCAACAACCGCGAGTGCCGTGCTCGCATCCTCGAGCATCAGCGTTCCATCTTTCAAAGACAGCGTGGTGTGAAAACTGTTATCGGCTGCCGCTACCTCCACCTTCTGGTCGCGGGGAAAAGTCTCAGGCGATTTCGATTTGAGAAAGAAAACAAGCCTGCGCTCAACGGGCAGATCGTTTGGACTGCCCAGATGTACCGGCGAAGGTTCGGTCGTCTGTTCCTCCTGTGTGCCTTTGCTCAGCAAACTCACCTGAGGTCGCGACCTTTCCACGGTGACCGGTACCTTTAAATCACGGCCATCGCGCAGTTGCACCTTGGCCGTGTATCGTTTGCCGGGCTCCAGTGAGGCTGTGTCACTCCCGGCCTTTAGATCCAGATGGTCCTGATCCTGAACGCGCTTCAGATCCGACGGCGTCCACTCGATGCCACTGAATGAAACTTTCGCCACTTCGTCCAGGCGGTTACCCGTGAGAATCGCGTCCGGATCTCCAGCGCTCAGAGTCAAGCGTTCCAGAGATGCGGCCTCGGAGTAGGCCGTGAGCTTCAACTTATCCGGCTTCTCCAGTCCGTATTGGTGAATGCTGATCGTCACCTCACCGGGATTTGCATCCTTCAGAGGGACTCCAAACTCCAGCAGCTCCGGTCTTGGCGACTTCCATTGAACATCCAGCGGATTGCCTCCCGCCGGTTGCGCATCAATCTTCTCCACGCAGAGAGTATTTTCGCCCTGCACGTGCAGCGTATCCTCGCGTCCCACCACCAGTGCAAGTTCATCGCTTGCGACTACCGTCCACTTGCCCGGCGCGGAGACTAGAAGGTGAAACCTCGGCCCCTCCCAGTCATCGAATCCCCACTTGCCAACCACTACTCCACTCAGTTCTCCCGGCGGTAACGTTGGCGCAGGCTTCGTCAGCACCAGGCCGCCTTGCCCCGCATCTGCCTTCACCGGTAGTTCGATCACACCCGATTTGGACTGAATTCGCAGCTTCAGATCATGCGCTTCGGCACTTCCATACACCATCGGTGCACCCTCAGCCGTCAGAACCAGACCTGGCTTTTGGGCGCAGAACTGCTCCGAGGGATTCGAAGGGTGCAGCGGCGGCAATTTCGCCGGCCCCACTGGCGGCAGTGCCACCACCACCACCGACTTGGGATCCTTGAACGATGGCGGAACGCTCAACCGCAGGTTCAGCGTGTCGTCCGCAGGCAAGGACAGCGCAGGAATGTACTGGAAACGTGCCGTGTGCAGCGAAGCCAGAATCCGCGCCGTATCTACGATCGCTCCAATATAAGGACTGAATACCCCGGCGCCGCCAATCGGCGAGTATGCCAGCTGATTCATCAGGTCTGCGCTACTTCCGGTCGTGAGCTGGGCCACCCGGTTCGACACGTTCGCCTCATCCAGAACCATCCCTTCCGTGTGTTGGGTAAGGCACGGAGCCTGTTGATCCGTCGGCTTGTCGAAACACTGTTGCTCCAGGCGTATCCCCAGCACCCCCGCCGCCTTCTGTGCTCGCTCTTTTAGTGATTTCGGATCCGTCTGCGACGTAACCTTAACCTCAGAAAGATACGTATCCAGGCGCATCCGGTCCGCATTTGCGAAGGTCAAATCCTGCGCCGCCCGCACAAACACGCCCGGCCGCCCTCGAACCGCATTGCGTAGCGTGCTGAAATCCCCGCCCGTCGACGGCGCCAGAAACACAATCGCCTGCTGCGCCTCCGCCGGAACAGTAACAAAAACACCCTCCGCGCGGACCTTCTTCGACCAGGTCTCAACACGCGTAAACCATTCAGACGGCGGGGGATTGGTCGCACCCCGAAGAAATCCCACAATCAGCACATAATGCGCCGACTGGCTCTCCGGAAAATCGGGATGTATCCAGAGGCGGTCCCCGGGCAGAAGATTCGGCACCTGTCCGATCGGCAGGGTCACTTCGCCCCGCCTCACATGGACGTCAACTTTGGGTCCGACCAGATCGAATGCCGGTGGTCCACCGGCCTGACCCCGTGCAGCCCTGCTCCCCAAACAAAGCAAAACCATGAACAACACCAGGGAAATTCGCCGCATTCTTCTATTGTACGGAGGTGCAGCCACACCGCAACACCGCGTGCAGAACACTTCCCTTTGCCTCTTTGAGTCCTGTTCCTGTATATGGGAGACGAACAAGGCCTTGCACCGGCGAAGGGTTCGGTAGCACAATCATTTACACTGGTGCGTGGTTAACTTCGAAGTACTTTTTACTTAGAGTTTTCTCGACCCTGTGGGGCGTCAGACAGAAGCAGAGGCTTGGCCAAAATGGGGCTGCTTCGGCCAGACTAATTCCGCCATGATTTCCTTACAAAAGTTCGGGAAACGAGAATCGGTCCGTTACAGCCAGAATTGGAACCTGTGACCCGCCCTCAAAAGCGCCTCCTTTAGAAAAGGTTGAATCCACTAGAGCGCGGCGGGAAGAAACAGGGTAGAGATGCTCTATACGGAGAATCTACAATGAAGTCGAATCGGGCTGCGCAAAGCAGCGTAGACATAAGCAATCTCACCATTCCAGATGCTGAAGAGATCATTGAAGAGGCCCTTGGTGAACTCGCTTTTTCCCAGGATCCCGGCCTGGCACGTGCCTTGCGCTTTCTCGCTCCTCCCGGATACCAGGCCATCGTGGAGCTTTGCAGTGAAAACGGGCGCAGCAAGCGCCGCAATTCCTCCGCCGACACCTGGTCTCCGGAAGAAGACGAAGTCCGCATCTACTTCGAGCGCCTGGACGAAAACGCCGGCCCTGGCCGCCAGAGTCGCGCCTCCCGCGGTCCAATCGAGCGCGATTTCGACGACGAACCCGAGGACGCCGCAGCAGTCCCCGCAGACCTCGACGCCCGCGTCAAAGAGCTCTGCGCTGCTCTCGCTGAAGCAGAGCGCGGCGGCCACGCCTTCATCGCTCTCAAGTGGTTCCGCGACTCGTTCCTGCCCCGAAAAACATTCCGCTGGAACCAGCATCCCGAATCGCGCCAGGCCGTGCTCGCAGAGGCCATTCAGCGCGGCGTCGTCTTGACCAGCAAAATCGCTAACCCCAAGACACCCGCCTACCCCACCACGACCATCCGGCTGAATCGCGCCGAAGCTGGAATCCCGGAAGAAGCCCAGCGCTTTCACCCCGTCGTGGTCCAGGGCGAGCCCATCACGGAAGACATCCACGAAGAGCGGGGCAAGCTGTGAATTGCTACTTCCTCGAGTCCACGGCCTTCGCCAAGCTCTTCGTGCAAGAACCCGGGACCGACTGCCTGATCCGCCTCATGGAATCGGTCGAAGACAATCGCAAACTCATCGCCGCCTCCGCGCCGCTTGAAGTCTACGCCGCCATCAGGCGTCGCGAGCGTGCCGGCGACATCAGCACCGAAGACGCCGCCGCAGCGTTTGAGATTCTCCGCATCGAAGCCGCACGCATGGTGCAGGAGCCCCTCAATCCAGCCGTCCTCGAAGCCGCCCGCTAAGTCCTCGATCGCACCCGCCTGCGCTGGACAGATGCACTTCAGCTCGGAGCAGCGCTCGTCGCGCGAGAGATGTTCCGCGGCACCGAAATCATCTTCGTCTCCGCATCGCCCATGCTGCTTGAAGCCGCGCGCGCCGACGGCTTCCACGCTCTCAATCCCGAAAAAGACGTAATCGAAGCGGTGAAGCAAACCGCGTAGCTGGCGCTTCTCCCGGGAATTGTCGCCATCTCTTGTGTTGCCTCTACAATGCCATCATGTATGCGTGAACTTCCGCATACGATCCCGCAAATGGAGTGACGATGGTGCGCAAGCTGACGCGAAGCGGTTGGCGGTTTCTCTTCTTTCCTGCAGTCTTGATCTGTTTGATTTGCCGCCACGCCCCAGCGCTTTCTCAGAACGGCGATTCGGCCACCAGTGATCCAGCAGCGCTCGTCAATCCTCTCATTGGCACCACCAACGGCGGAAACGACTACCCGGGTGCAACCTTGCCCCTCGGAATGCTCGCATGGAGTCCGGAGGAGCCCCGCAATCACCCGCGTCCGCAAGTGCAGGGCGTGCCCGGATCGATGCGCGATGATCGTGGCCGGCCCGCAGCTCCCGGCGGTTATGAGTATTCGTCGAATCGCATCAGCGGCTTTTCATTGACGCACCTCATGGGAACCGGCTGTGCCGGCGCCAGCGGCGACATCCCCTTTATGCCGTACATCGGCGAGATCACTTCCTCTCCTGCGGACGATCCTGGCGCGGAGAAATACGGCAGCACGTTCTCGCACGATAACGAAACGGCACAGGCCGGCTACTACAAAGTAAGAATGGACAATGACGTCACCACGGAGCTGACTGCGACGCTCCGAAGCGGATCGGGCCAATTCACGTATCCGCAAGGCAAGCCCGCCGTCATGTTGGTGCGGACGGCGTACTCCGAAACAGGTAGCAGCGATGCCCACATCCAGATCGATACCAAAACAAGGACAATCTCAGGTTCAGTCACCAGCGGCAATTTCTGCGGCTATCTCGGCACGGCAGATCGCCACAGCTACTACACGCTCTATTTCGTAGCGCATTTCGACAAACCCTTCGTGAACTCAGGAACATGGCAGGATGCAACCGTACGTCCCGGCGCTCTTGAGGCAAACGGCGGCACAACCTACGGCACCAAAGGATTCGTGCCTTCGGGCAAAGGCTCTGGCGGCTGGGTCACTCTCGATACTTCGCAATCGCCTACCGTCGGTGTTCGCGTGGGTATTTCATACGTCAGTGAGCAGAACGCCGACGCCAACCTGCGCGCCGAAAACCCGGAAGGAACATCCTTCGATGCGGTGCATAAGAAGGCCCACGCGGCATGGAATGAACTCCTCAAGAAGGTACAGATCGAAGGCGGCGCGCACGATGAGCAGGTCGTCTTCTACACCGCGCTGTACCACTCGTTCATGGGAGAGAACCTCTACAGCGATGTAGACGGCCGCTACTTTGGAATGGACGCGAAGGTCCATCGAGTCCTCGCTCCGCAAAAAGCGCAATACAGCACCTTCTCAGGGTGGGACGTCTATCGATCCCAGTTGCAGCTGCTCACTTTGCTCATGCCGGATGTGGCCGGAGATGTGGCTCAGTCGCTTCTGAATCAAGCCAACCAGAACGGAGGCGAATGGGATCGCTGGACTCACAATGCTGGCATAACTCATGTGATGAACGGCGATCCCGCAGCACCCGCAGTCGCCGGCATTCTGGCCTTCGGCGGCAGGAATTTCGACTTGGAAGCCGCTTACCGATCGCTTCTCAAGGCTGCCACTACTCCCACTGCGCATGATCTAAGCAAAGATGGCTGCGAGGTGGAGTGTGTCGGCCAGAGACCCTCCCTCGACAAGTGGCTGTCGCTTCATTACATTCCCGTAGGCGCCAACGCCTGGGGGCCCGCGGCAGACACCTTGGAAGATGTCACTGCCGATTTCGCATTATCTGAGTTGGCGCGACGCACGGGCGACGAGACCACGCGCAAGCAGTTCCTGATGCGGGCGCAATACTGGAAGAACATCTTCAATCCACAAGCCACGCCAGATGGCGGGTACCTCCAGAATCGCAATGCCGACCGTTCGTGGCCGAAGTTCGATCCGGCGTCAGATGAAGGATTCGTAGAGGGCAGCGCCGCTCAATATCTCTGGATGGTGCCCTTCAATGAAAAAGGCTTGTTCACCATACTCGGTGGGATGGAGAAAGCAAGTCAGCGCCTGAATGCGTTCTTCTACAATCCCGACGGCTCCCTGGCTGTGACGAAGTCGGGGGGTCTGCATGCCGAACTGGATAACGAGCCCTCCATCGAAACACCTTGGCTCTTTGACTTCCTCGGCCAGCCATGGAAAACGCAGGAAGCGGTGCGCAAAGTGCTCAATACCATCTGGACAAACTCGCCCAGCGGCATGCCGGGCAATGATGACCTCGGAGAAATGTCCTCCTGGTATGTCTGGTCGGCCATCGGAATGTATCCGGAGATTCCCGGTCGTGCAGAACTCGTATTAGGTAGTCCGCTCTTCTCCAGGATCACCATTCACCGCACACTCGGCGACATCGTGATCAAGGCAAATGGCGCCGCTACCAATTCTCCTTACATCCAAAGCCTCAAAGTGAATGGAGCAGATTCAACCAAAACCTGGCTTCCGGAGAGCTTCGTGGAACGCGGCGGAACCATCGAGTATGAGCTAGGCACTTCGCCGAATAGAGGCTGGGGAATTCAGCCAGACGATGCACCTCCGTCATTCGAGCCCTCGAAGTAGGAGCTTGCTCGCGGAAATCCGCATCCGGAGGGTTGCATTTTCTGCTGCTCGCGATTCCTGCGCTCATTCCTCACGCCGGAACCGATTCGCCCGCTCGAATTCCTCGCGCAACTCCGGCGTTCGCAAATTCTCCCGAATGTGCGCAAGGTGCTGTTCCAACGCCTGCAAAGCCGCGTCAATCGCCTCTGTATTTGTATGCGCAATATCCCGCCACATCGAAAACGGACTAGCCCCCAGCCGCGTCATCTCCCGCAGGGCACGCCCCCCCACATCCTTCAACTCCGGCGCATCACCTACCTGATCCTCCAGCACCGCGCTCAGCGCCGTCGCCGCCAACTGCGGAAGATGGCTCACCCACGCTACCAGCTCATCATGCCGCTTCGGATCGAGATCAATGCCGCGCGCACCCATCGCAATCACCCACTCCCGCCAGCTTCGCGCCAGCGCGGAAGCCGCCTCTGACCTGTGCCACGCCGGAAAATCCGTGAACAGCCACACCGCCCCGCGAAAAAGACCCGCATCACCCAGCTCCGCGCCCCCACGTTCCTTACCCGCCATCGGATGCCCCGGCAAAAACCCCGCCCGCTCCGGCGTATTGAACAACCGATCCGCGGCGTCCGTGATCTGCCCCTTCGTGCTCCCCACATCCGTGACCAGGTGCTCCGGCCCCAGCACCGCCGAAAGCTGCTCCATCAAATCGAGCGTGGCATAAATCGGCACCGCAATCAGCACCACCTGCGCTTCAAGCGCAGCTGTGATCGCATCGTCAGCAATGCGATCCAGCGCGCCAATCCGCCGCGCCGTCTCCGCGTGAGCCGGATTCCGGTTCCACCCAAGGATGGTCCCTTGAAATCCCGCCGCACGCAAAGCAAGGCCCACCGAAGTCCCCAGCAGCCCCGTGCCTAGAATCGCGACGCTCTCCATGCGGCTTTCCTTCCAATCGAACAACAGCTGGGTGCCCCAGGTCCCTCGCACTTGGAAACCTGGGATACCAAGATCCCTCGGATGCGGTCACCCCGGTCTCATTTTGAGACCAGAAAGTATGAGCTAATCTACAGCGTTCTCCCAACCGCTTTCGCAATCACCCGCAGCTCTCCCATCAGCTTCTCAAACTGATCCGGATAGAGCGTCTGCGCCGCATCTGAAGCCGCCTTGTCCGCATTCGGATGCACCTCGACAATGATCCCGTCCGCTCCCGCCGCAACAGCAGCCCGCGCCATCGGAGCCACCATGTCACGATGCCCGGTGCCGTGCGACGGATCCCCCACAATCGGCAAATGCGACAGCTTCTTCACTACCGGAATAGCGGAAATATCCATGGTGTTCCGAGTCGCCGTCTCATACGTCCTGATCCCGCGCTCGCACAGAATCACATCGTAATTCCCGCCGCTCATGATGTACTCGCTCGAGAGCAGCAGCTCCTCGATCGTCGCCGCCATCCCGCGTTTCAGCAGCACCGGCTTCCGCGCTACGCCAAGCTCGCGCAGCAGATTGAAGTTCTGCATATTGCGCGCACCCACCTGGAAGCAATCCACATACGGAAGCATGGGCTCGATCTGCGCAATTTCCATTACTTCGCTGATCACCAGCAGCCCATTCGCGAGCGCCGCATCGTGCATCAGTTTCAGTCCGGAAATCCCCATTCCTTGGAACGCATATGGCGAACTCCGCGGCTTGAATGCGCCTCCACGCAGAAAGCTTGCACCTGACGCCTTCACGCGTTTCGCAATCTCTACAATCTGCTCCTCGTTTTCAATCGAGCACGGCCCCGCCATGACCACAACGTGTTCGCCGCCGATCTTTACCCCATTGGCAAATTCAACGACGGTGCCTTCCGGCCGAAAACCCCGTCCCGCTAACTTGTATGGCGAACTGATGCGGTGCACCTTCAGCACACCCGGCAGGTTCTCAAACTTCGTCAAGTCCAGCGTCGCCGTCGGACCCACACCCGCCAGAATCGTCTGTGTTGCGCCTGTGGTGCGGTGGACGCCGACTCCGGCCTCCACCATCGCTTCAATCACGAAGTCAATCTGCTCTTCGGTAGCCTTCTCCTGCATTGCAACGATCATCTTTCGTTCCCAGTCTCGGGCGCGCCTGCGCCAGTGCCTTGGCCCTTGAGGGCGTTCCTCTCTGATGCCAACTCATTCCGCTGCAACGCACGCATAACGTCGATAATGCGCTCGTAGATATGCGTCAACTCGATGTCCGGCAACGGACCTTTGTTAGCAGCACGCACATTCTGATAGATCACCTTTTCACGCGCCGGCTCATACACCGGCAGCGACGTCTTTACCTTCAGGTGACCAATCATCAGTGCGGCGCGCGCCCGCTCGCTCAGCAACTCCACAAGCTGGCGATCCAGAATATCGATCTGATCGCGCAATTCTTCCAGCGTCATCTCATCCTCGTTATGTGAAATACAGCTGTCAGCCGTCAGTCTTCAGTCTCGATTCTCAGGATGGATGCGGATCACCTCACACCTGATCCAACTACAAAGCAACTGAGAACTGTGAACTGAAAACTGTTTTACCGGGTCAGTGCCGCTTGGGGCTGGTGCAGACCCTTGATAAATCGGGCAACAGATTCCGGCGCAGCTTCGGGAGTAGACCGCTCGATCAACTCCACAATCGCGCTGCCGACCACCGCTGCATCTGCAAACTCCGCCACCCGCGCTACATGTTCCGCGTTGGAGATGCCGAATCCCACGGCCACCGGCAGCTTGCTCCATCGCCGTATCCGGCTCACCAGCGCTTCCGCATCCGCCGTCAGATTCTGCTGCTTGCCCGTAATTCCCACGCGTGA
>Ga0157372_10001503_pt1 | contig 25341 bp, 21 predicted proteins | sample C55metaG_FD_115307 | JGI IMG/M metagenome (GOLD analysis project Ga0157372, IMG submission 115307) | Corn rhizosphere microbial communities from Kellogg Biological Station, Michigan, USA - C5-5 metaG | ecosystem: Host-associated > Plants > Roots > Rhizosphere > Soil | place: USA: Michigan...
ACGCGGTAGCGTCGGGTCAGCCTCGCAAATCACGATTCTCTTAGATGTGACGTGCTCTACGTCGACCCGACGCTACCGCGTGTCGGTACTGACCTCATCCAAGATCGATCCGTGTCGGGTTGCCCGTGCGATTTTACTTCTTAACTGTTCGCTGACGCCGAACAGTGCAATGCCGAGACCGGCAAGACGAGGTTTGAAAGCAGCTCGTCGCAGCAATCCACAAATCCGCAGACGCGCATCGAATTTTCGGGCGTACGTTGCGGTGTATTCGTGGCCTAAGGCGTCGCTCGTCAAGTTGTTTTGATGATTAATGATGACGTCTGACGCAAGCTCACCGCTTTCGAAGGCCATCAACATCCCGCTGCCTGTAAAAGGATCGATGAACGCCGCCGAATCGCCGATCGCCAGCAGGCCTTTCGCGGGACTGGGACGCTGCCGGCCGAAGCTTTCCCAGGATGCGCTGAGCCATTCGGATTCAGGTGTTGCTTTTTTGAGTGTGTAAGCGGCGCGCTCGTTTTTCATCACCGTTTCGCGCATGACGGTGTCAGGATCCGAATGATGAAGTTTTACTTGTTCGGCAGAGGTGATGAAACAAAGATTGCTGATGTCGCCTTCGATCGTGCTTAGCCCGCCATACCCGTCGGTGTAGAAATAGATCTCGCAGGCGCCTGGCGCGACGCGCGTGTTTAGCAAGTGAAATTTGAAGGCAATTAGCTTTGGTTTCGATCTTCGTTGCGTCAGCTTGCGCGTGAGGATGCGCGCGCGCCCGGTTGCGTCAATCGTTACAGGCGCGCGGTACTCTTGCTCGCTACCATTGAACTTCAGCTTTACGCCCGTGACGGAGCTTTGCGTCATTAGCGGTTCGCTAATGCTTGCGCCTTCGATTACAGAGACGCCGCAATCCTGTGCGCGTCGCAGCAACACGTCGTCCATCACCGCGCGGCTCAGGCCTAGCGCTGCGGGTCCGCCAAACCAACGGCTGGGAACTGAGACGTGATGACCGCGCGTGGAATAGAAAACTGTTTCGGAGATCGTGGATGGACCAGCGCCGCTCATCTTGTCCGCGACGCCGAGTTTTTCGAAATGCTGCCGGCACTCTGGAGAGATGAATTCACCGCACAGTTTTGGTCTGGGAAACTCTTTCTGTTCGACGAGGAGGACGCGTAGCCCGCGACGCGCGAGATGTATCGCCGCACTCGACCCCGCCGGTCCGGCACCGGCAACGATCACGTCAAAATTATCGGACAACGCTTGCATCACGGTTTCAGTTTCACAGGATTGACATGATGAGACAGGATTTAATCCTGATAAATCTTGTAAATCCTGTAAAGAGACGGTCAAATAAATCAGGCGGCCCGCGTGGCACTCGACGATCTTAATTCCGCGTCTTGCAACTGCACACTCGCACGCCCGCCGGCGCTGAGGACCAAACGATAGGGAAAGTGACGCTCCAGCCAAATATCCTTCAACTCCGCACGCTGGGCCAACTCGAGCAACTCATCCGGCTTGAAGCTGCGCAGGATCGACAACGCGCCATCGTGCCTCAGCAGTCGATTGTGCAAAACCAACTTCCCCAAAGTCGTGTAAAGAAAGTACGCAACCGGATGCCGGTGCAGATCGATGACAAATATCCTTCGCCGCGCTACGCGACTCATCTCGCGAAGAATCCGGACCACCTGCTCTTCAACAAAATGATGCGTAAACAGCGAACAGATCACATAGTCAAACTGCGAATCGGAAAACGGCAGCCGCAACGCGTCACCACGCACCGAACTGATCTCGTCAAACCGATTTGACTCCTCGTTGATCGATTCCGCCATACGTTCGTTCAACTCGAGGCCAACTGCGCTGGCGCGACGCCCAGTCTCCCTGGCCCATTGAACAGTCACTCGCAGCAGTTCCCCTGAACCCGCACCAATGTCTAGAATCGAAAAACTTGAAACTGACTCAGCTTCGATCTCGCGGAACAGCGTCGTCTTTAAGCTGTGTGCATCGCCCATCCAGCGATTCACGAGCTGCAACTCCCCGATACAGTCTTCATACTCCTCGGGTGTGTAGTTACCGGTATCGATGTGTTCGGGCTTGTAACTGCGGTGTTTGAATTTATCGAACATTTATATTGTCAGTTGTCCGTGGTCAGTTGTCCGTGGTCAATCTACTGACAACGGACAACTGACTACTAACTAAATCTTCTGAACTACCAAGGCACTGTTTTTCGAACCAAAGCCGATACAATTGCAGAGGGCAGTTCTTACGCTTGCTTCGCGGGCCTCGTTGGGGACGTAGTCGAGATCACAATCAGGGTCAGGTTCGTCGAGGTTGATAGTGGGAGGAATCTTATTCGTATGCATCGCGCAGAGCGCAGCCGCCAAACCTGCTGCGCCGCTAGCACCCTGCGGGTGACCGATTTGAGATTTTGTTGCAGACATCGGGATACGTGCGGCATGACCATCGAACGCGCGCTTTAAGGCGCTCGTCTCGATACGATCATTCAGCAACGTCGACGTGCCATGCAGGTTAACGTAGTCGATATCTTTTACTTCGCAACCAGCATCCTCGAGCGCCAGGCGCATCGCACGCGCAGGCTCGTCGCCGTCTTCGGCCAGGCGCACGCGATGGTAAGCGTCACAGGTTGCGCCGTATCCGGTGATTTCCGCGTAGATTCGCGCGCCTCGTTCGGTCGCGTGTTTGAGTTCTTCGAGAACGTAGATCCATGCGCCCTCGCCGAGCACGATTCCCGATCGATTGCGCGCGAAAGGTCTCGAGGCACGATGAGGCTCGTCGTTCCAGTCGCTTGTCAACACAGTCATCAGATTGAAGGCTGCGAGAATGCCTGGAGCGATCGGCGCATCGACGCCGCCGGAAAGCATCACGTCCTGACGACCAAGCGCGATGTTTTGCGCTGCATAAGCCATCGCGTCAGTTGAACTCGTGCAACCGGTGGAGACGATGTGTGACAAACCGCGCAGACCAAATGCCATCGACAGTTCACTCGACAGCCCACCGTGCGTCGACGCTGGAATCGTGTAAACACTCGCCTTTGTAGTTGGACCAACGTACCAGTATTCGTATTGCTGTTCGGTGAATGCGAGGCCCCCGCCACCGGTTCCGAGTTCTACGCCGAAAGCGCGCCGTTCAGCCAATGAAAGATCATTGGCGAAGAGCTTTGCATCTTCCAGCGCCTCTCGCGCAGCGGCGAGCGCCAATGGAACCGTGCGCGGAACGTGCTTGCGATCTTTTGGGTTGAGCTGCGACTCCCAATCGAACGAAGGGACTTCAGCAGCTATTTGAACGGGAAAATTGGAAGGATCAAAAGCTTCGATTCTGCGGACGCCGCTCTGGCCGGTTACGAGACCGTGCCAGAACGCGTCGCGGCCAATTCCAAGCGGCGTGACACACCCCATTCCGGTGATGACAACCCGGCGTAGACGCGTCAACGCTCTAAACATGCCCTATGATTCAGTGACGACTGACCTGGACTAACGACCAATCTAAACTTTAGTACCGCACTCGGTGCAGAACTTTGCCCCCGGTGTCAATTCTGCTTTGCAATTAGCACAAGTGGCCGTCCCCTGCTTTGCACCGCATTCGGTGCAGAACTTCGCGCCGGGCGCGTTGTGATGACCACACTGCGGACACGGCACACCAGCCGGAGCCGGATTCGCGGCGCTCGATTGACTCGATTGCTTCATCGCATCGTTCATCGCGCCTGCCATCGCATTTCCCATCGCGAATCCAGCACCGAGTCCAACACCCGTTCCCGCACCGCCGCCTGGATTCTGCGCCGCATCACGCATCGCATCTGCAGCCTGAAACTGCGCATAGCGTCCAACATCGCCAATGACGCCCATGGACGTGCGCTTGTCCATCGCGGCTTCGACTTCCTGAGGCAGCGAAATATTCTCGATGACGAACTTCGTCAACTCCAATCCGAACGTCTTGAACTCTTCGTTGAGTTTCCCGCGCGTGAACTTCGCGAGCTCGTCATAGTTCGAAGCCAGATCGAGCGCCGCGATCTTCGACTCGCCCAACGCATCGCTGAAGCCGCCGACCAACGTGCGTTTAAGTTGTCCTTCGATATCTTCGGTTATGAACCGCCCGCTTGTTCCCGCAACTTCCTTAATCAACGCCTGCGGATCGGCGACGCGCATCGAGTAGATTCCAAACGCGCGCAGACGGACCATGCCGAAATCGGCGTCGCGCATCATCACGGGATTCGGCGTGCCCCACTTCAGATCGGTGAACTGTCTTGTGTTGACGAAGTAGACCTCGGATTTGAACGGTGAGTTGAAGCCGTATTTCCACGCGCCCAACTTCGAGAGGATCGGCGTGTTGCCACCATCGATCGTGTAACGCCCGGGCGGAAACTGATCGGCTATCTGGCCCTCGTAAACAAAAACCGCTGCTTGCGATTCCCGCACGATTAGCTGTGCGCCGTCTTTGATCTCCTGGTCCTTTACTGGAAACCGGTAGAGGAGCGTGTTTGGTGAGTCATCGAGCCATTCAATAACTTCGATGAACTGCGAACTCGGGCTTAGACGATCAAGTATTCCCATTTTTGAGCCTCATCCTGTCACAAAGATTTAAACCATGGGAGATTATACGATTAGAAGGGGAAAATCGTTTAGGCAGCAGCGCCTTTTCGCCTGCGAACAAGCAGCAGCGCCGCCAGCCCGCCAGATATGTCTATAAAACTGTCCCACACCGATGCCGTGCGGGTTGGAACAAAACTCTGGTGATACTCATCGATCAGAGCGTAAATCACAACCACGATCAACGAGATTAGAAACCAACGGCTGCGGATTGCAGTTCGCGGCGACAGGCGAAAGGCGCGAGCTGCCAGAAATCCGAGAATGGCGTACTCAGTGAAGTGTGCCAGCTTTCTGGTGATGAAATGAACCACCGCGAGCGTTTCCGGACTGGTGTTTGGAAACAGCCAGAGAATTAGCGGACCAATAATGCGCGAGGTGTTTCCGGCAGAAAAACTGTCAGAGGAAGCGTACGAGATGAATGCGAGCCAGACTAGGAGCGGAAGATAGCGACTAAGAAACCTGCCCACAATAACTGTTTTGCGTCTTTTGTGCCTTTTTGTGGCGAACTTTTCTTTATAACGCCGCAGCTCCCGAGACTACTTCGATGATCTCGTTTGTGATCGCTGCCTGCCGGATGCGATTCATGTTCAGCGTCAAAGAATCGATCAGTTCACTTGCGTTCTTCGACGCGGAATCCATTGCCGTCATGCGCGCGCCGTGCTCTGACGCTACCGACTCCAGGAGCGCACGAAAGATCTGTGTCTCGATCAGACGCGGCAAGAGCGTGCTGAAGATTTCTTCCGGTGGTTGCTCGTAAACGTAATCGATCAGCGTGACCGGCTGTTGTGATTTCAGCTCGGACTCTTCTTGTTTAGCTCGTGCGACCGGCAGCAACTGTTCGAGCACGACTCGCTGCGAAAGCACTGACTTGAACTCGTTATACACGATGAAGACTTTATCGATCTCTTCGTCTTCGGTGTACGTCTTAATTATGGACTGCGCCACTTCGAGCGCGTCAGAAAACTCAAGGCGGGCCTTTGCAGTTAACCCGATGAACTCGCCTGCAATTACTGCGCGCCGGTTGCGAAAGAAGTCGCGGCCCTTGCGACCAACTGCCATGATCTCGATCTTCTTGTCTGAGTTGTCGCGCATGAAAGCCTGCGCGGCCTTCGTGAGGTTCGTGTTGAAAGCGCCACACAAACCTTTGTCGGCAGTGATCAAGACGAGCAGGTAACGCTGATCGCCGCGGAGGTCCAGCAGCGGATGATGGAAGTCTTCGTCAGTTCGCGCTGCGAGCTCGCCGAGAACCTCACCCATCTTGTTCGCAAACGGACGCGCCGCCACAACGCGATCCTGCGCACGTCGGAGCCTCGCGGCAGACACCATTTTCATGGCTTTCGTGATCTGCTGCGTGTTCTTTACCGACTTCAGGCGCCGGCGAATCTCTAGAAGGTTCGGCATTACGTCTCGTCTTTAAGCTGTCGGCTGTGGAGCCGGGGTCGATGCTGGTTTCGGCGGCACTGGGATATCTGATTTGTCGGCAGACTGCTTCTGCCATTCAAGCTTGAAATCTTCCAGAACTTGTTTCAGTCCGGCTTTGATCTCGTCTGTCAAAATTCGCTTGTCGGCGATGTCGGCCAGTAAACCGGGATGCGAGTTCTGGACGAAATTTAGCAAACCCGTCTCGAACCGTCGCACATCTTCGACGCCGATATCGTCCGTGTATCCATTCGTCGCGGCCCAGATCACCAGCACCTGTTTTTCGACGTCCATTGGCGAGTACTGCGGTTGTTTCAGAATTTCTGTCAGGCGCTGTCCACGTGCAAGCTGCGCCTGAGTGGCTTTGTCCAGGTCAGAACCGAACTGCGCAAACGCCTGTAACTCGCGGAACTGGGCCAGGTCGAGACGCAGCGTTCCCGCCACCTGCCTCATCGCTCTGATCTGCGCGGATCCGCCTACGCGCGACACGCTGTTGCCGACGTTGATCGCGGGCCTGAAGCCGGAGTTAAAAAGGTCGGCTTCGAGGAAGATCTGTCCGTCTGTGATCGAGATAACATTTGTCGGAATGTACGCGGAAATGTCGCCGGCTTGCGTTTCGATGATGGGCAAGCTGGTTAGCGAACCGCCACCTTGCGCGTCAGAAAGCTTCGCGGCTCTTTCCAACAGGCGCGAGTGCAGATAGAAGACGTCGCCCGGATATGCTTCGCGGCCAGGAGGACGTCGAAGCAGTAACGAGATTTCTCGATAGGCCGCAGCCTGTTTGGAAAGGTCGTCGTAAATCGTCAGCGCGTGTTTGCCTTTGTCGCGGAAGTATTCACCCATTGCAGCGCCGGAATAAGGCGCGAGAAACTGCATCGCGGCAGGATCGGAAGCGGTGGCTTTAATAACGATCGTGTAATCCATCGCGCCGTATTCCTGTAGTGTCCTGACAACCTGAGCCACGGTCGACGCTTTTTGACCAATCGCGACGTAGATACAAATTACGTCTTTGCCCCGCTGGTTGATGATCGTGTCGACCGCAACAGCCGTTTTTCCAGTTTGACGATCGCCGATGATCAGCTCGCGCTGTCCACGGCCAATCGGCACCATCGCGTCCAGTGCTTTGAGACCTGTTTGCAGTGGTTCTTTTACGGGCTGCCGGTCAACCACGCCTGGGGCAATGCGTTCAACTGGATAGTGATGCTCGGCAACAATTGGACCAGCATCGTCGATGGGATTTCCAAGCACGTCCACGACTCGTCCGATCAGCGCTTCGCCCACCGGGACTTCCATGATGCGTCCTGTGCGCTTCACGAGATCGCCTTCGCGGATCTTCGGGAAGTCACCGAACAACACCGCGCCGACTTTGTCTTCTTCAAGGTTTAGCGCGAGACCGCGAACGTCATGTGGAAACTCGAGCAGCTCGCCGGCCATTACCTTTTCAAGGCCATGAAGTTCGGCAATTCCGTCGCCGACCTTGATGACGGTTCCGACTTCGGTGACCGTTACGCCCGTCTCGAAGTTTTCGATCTGTTTGCGAATGATCTCGTTGATTTCGCTGGGTCTAATTGGTTCCATGATTTCCTCTAAAAACTCTCGCGCCTCCTGGATTCAGTGACCTGCGAGGTCCTCCGATAAACGCTCGAGATTGCCTTGTACTGAACCGTCGAAGACTGTTGAGCCAATGCGCGCGACCAGACCGCCGATGATCGTTTCGTCGGTCGTGAAGCTGAGCCTGACCTTTTTTCCAGTCGCCTCTGTCAACGTCTGCTGAAGCGCGTTTCTCAACTCTTCGGGCATCGGTCTCGCTGTAGTGACGTCCGCAGCAACGACGCCGCTACGTTCGTCGAGAACGTGGCCAAACCTCGCGGCGACTTCGCGCAACTGAGAGAGGCGCTGGTTTCTCAACAGCACGCGCAGGAAGCTCGCAGTTGTTTCTCGCACACGAGTGCGCGCGAGCAAGTCTTCCAAAAGTCTTTGTTTTTGATCGTAGACGACGGTAGGATTCGCGAATACTTCTTTCAACTGCGGATTGGCTTCGATCATCGAAGCCCATTGGTCCAACTCAGTCTGGAGCGCTCGCTCTTCTTGTCGTTCGATAGCCACGTCGGCGAGCGCGGCAGCGTACCGGCGTGCGATCGTTTGCAGGCTCAAACCGTGATCCTCCTCAGTTGCCCGATGTTCTCCTTAATCAACAGCGTGTCGTCTTCAGGCCGCATCTGGTTGCGAACCGACTCTCTGGCAAGTTCGACGCTTCTCTTCGCGAGGTGTTGCCGGAGTTCTTTACGCGCCAGCCTGGCAGCTCGGTCAATTTCTCGCTGTGCCTGTTCTTTGAGCTTGTCCATTTCGGCAGTCGTCGCTGCCGCGACACGCTGTCGCTCCGATTCTGCTTCCTGCCTGGCCTGTTCGCGGATCGTGCGAACGTCATCGTCGAGCCGGCTCAGAAGATCGTTTGCTTCAGTTACCTGGGCCAATGCGCGCTCGCGCTCGTTCTGCGCGTCCAGCAGTTCCTGCTGGATCGCGCCGCGGCGTGCTAATAGAGCCGCGTTAATCGGTTTGCGCAACACCCAGATCGCTGCGGCCGTGAAAACGGCGAGGTTTAGAAATTTCCACGCCTCGAGGCCGGGGTAGTTAAAATACTGCTCGAGCCACTCCGATCCTCCTGCCAAAATTAACAGCAACATAGTTTCTGTTTGATTACCGCGCGGTTCGACGCAGTATTCGAGAAGTTATCAAATCACTAATAGAAGTTGCCTGCGCTTCGAGTTCTGCTCTTACAGCCTCTTCCTGCTTGCGTGTCGCCTCAACTCGCTGAGCGACGTCTTTTGATATCTCGTCGCGGTAAAGCCGGACCTTCTCGTCTTTTTGTTTGAGGGCCGCGGCACGTTCCTTTTCCAGGAGCCGGTAACCGTCCGTGCGCGCCTCGCGCAAAGTCTCGTTGTACTTCCTGAGCTTCTCTTCAGTTTCGGCTTTCAGCGCGCTCGCCTCACTGTGGTGGCCGGTAATCAGCTTTTCGCGCTCAGCCAGAATGCGGTTGACGGGCTTCAGTAAGGTTCGGTTCAGGACGACCACCATAACAAGAATCAACACCAGGTGAAGCAGTAACGTAGCGTCAGGAACCAACTGAATTGAGGCCTCTGCGAGAAACATCCGATTCCTCTATCTGTGCGCAAATTGTGGCTGTCGAAAAGCGCGCGAGTCTAACATGGCGCTAAAGGTGGGTCAACCAACGCTCCTTCTTGTAATTGAAGACCTCTCTGCGACCCTCTGCGGTCTCTGCGTTCAATGACAGACTTGACGCAGAGATTACGCAGAGGCCTCAGAGAAAACCGGCAAGTCGTTTTACAAAGTGGTGCCCACATTGTATGTCTTACAGTTGCGATGGATTAACGAGCAGGTTATAGATTCGATCCAAGTCCTGGCTGTTGAAAAAACTGATCTCAACCTTGCCTCTGCCCTGCTCTGACATCAGGATCTTGACCTGAGTTCCGAGTGCTCGTCTGAGCTTGGTCTCGGCGGCACGAACGTTTGGATCGATGACGCGAGGGGCTGGTGCGCTCTTCGCAGACTTACCTTCGACCATCTTCTGAACAATGTTTTCAGTGACTCTGACTGAAAGTCCACCGTCGATAATCTGTCTCGCAATTCGTCGCTGAAGATCCGGATGACTGAGTGCCAGGAGTGTCCGCGCATGACCCGTCGATAACCGGCCTTCCTTAACAAGCTGCTGAAGATCTTCCGGCAAGCGAAGCAGACGAAGATAGTTCGTTATGTACGAACGATCGCGGCCGACGCGTGAGGCTAGCGCTTCCTGGGTCAGTCCCACTGTCTCGATCAGCTTTTTATAAGCCTGCGCTTCTTCAATCGGATTGAGATCCTCGCGTTGAATATTCTCGATGAGCGCGATCTCGAGGAGGCTCTCATCAGGAACCTCTTTGACAATGACGGGCACTCGCGTGAGCCCGGCGATTTTTGCCGCCCGCCAACGTCGTTCTCCTGCCACCAACTCGTAACCGCCATCACGCCGTCTCACAAGAAGCGGCTGGACGATGCCGTGGCTGCGTATCGACTCAGCCAAACTTTCCAGACTGGCTTCGTCAAAATGCGTGCGCGGCTGCATCGGTCCCGGCACGATCGAATCGAGATCAACCTCTGACGGCTCCGACCCGAGATCAATTGTGCGGTCAGACGATAGAAGAGCCCCCAGCCCTCGACCCAGCGCTTTTCTGTTCATGAATAATCTCCCTGGCTAATTGTGAGTAAGCTTCAGCCCCCTTGGAGTGCGCGTCGTAAGTAATGATCGGCTTGCCGTAACTCGGCGCTTCGGCAAGCCTGACGTTGCGTGGAATTACGGTCTGGAAGACTTGTAGTCCATAGAAGTCTCGCAGATCCGCCGCTACTGCGGCCGACAAATTCGTGCGCTCGTCGTACATGGTGAGCAATAGGCCTTCGATCATCAGCCCTGGGTTGTGAAGCCGTCTTATCCGGGCGAGCGTGTCGAAGAGCTCTGTCACTCCCTCGAGCGCATAGTATTCACACTGAATCGGAACCAGCAGCGACCTGGCGGCGGTCAGTGCGTTCAGCGTCAACAGTCCAAGCGACGGCGGACAGTCGATGATGACGTAGTCGTAGTTGGCTTCGACGGTGGAGAGTGCTCGCTTCAGGCGAAACTCTCGCTGCTCGACGTCGACCAGCTCGATCTCGGCGCCGGCCAAGTCTTTACTTGAGGGAACTACGTCGAGTGTGGGAATCGAAGATTGGACAGTGATCGCCGAAAGTGGCTCGTCGAGGACGATGCTGTGGTAGAGGTTTCTTCTGAAAGTACCTCGTTGAATCCCGGTTCCGGAGGTTGCGTTTCCCTGGGGATCGGCGTCAACGAGAAGGACGCGATTGCCCCAATTGGCGATTATTGCTGCGAGGTTAACCGCCGTGGTGGTCTTGCCGACCCCGCCTTTCTGGTTCGCGACGGCTATCGATTTAGTCATCGGCATGTTTGGCGCTAAACCTAACACACTCGCGGCCCGGCAAGCCACAAAAGAGATGTTTCACGTGTCCCATTGACCCATCGGACCGCAATGGGACACGTGAAACATACACAGGATTCCAGGATTAAACAGGATTTACAGGATTACCTGTTCATCATGCAAATCTTGTAAATCATCTCTAAACGGTTTTTTGTTGCGCGGAGAGATAGACGAGGAGGGTTGAGAGGGCGCCGGGTGTGAGGCCGGGGAGGCGACGAGCCTCGCCGAAAGTTTGCGGTTGCGCCCGGTCAAGCCGCTCGACGATCTCATTCGAAAGACCACTGATAGTCCTGAAAGCCAGTTCGCGCGGGATCCGCAGTGCGTCATGCTGGTAGAGCCGCGCGATCGTCGCCTTGTGGGAATCGAGATACCCCTCGTACAGCGAATCCGCCAACACTGAATTCAAATCAGATTCTGCGACCGGCTTCAACTCTAATGGCAGCAGCGACATAATGAGCTCCGGCGTCACCTTGGGCCGTTTCGCGAGCTGCGACAGCGAGATCGAATCCCCAAGATCCGCGCCAATCAGCGCAGCGACCGCCGCATGCTGCGCATCAGCACGTCGCAACCGAATTCCATCCAACGCGCTCCTCAATTTCGCGAGTCGTGTCTGCCGCGCACTGAACCTCTCCCAATCCGAATCGCCGACCAGCCCGAGTTCCCTGCCGTAGCGCTCCAGCCTCTCGTCCGCATTGTCATACCGCAACGCCAGCCGGTACTCCGCCCTGGACGTGAAAATCCGGTAAGGCTCGTCAACGCCCTGCTTGATCAGATCCTCAACGAGCACTCCGATATACGACTCTTCTCGCCGAACCCTGAATGACTCTCTTTTTTGCGTGTAAAGCGCCGCGTTTATTCCGGCCAGAAGCCCCTGACACGCCGCCTCTTCATAACCGGTCGTTCCATTGATCTGGCCTGCGTGGAAAAGTCCGGGCAAACGAGTTGTCTGCAGATCCGGCCCGAGCTCTCGCGGGTCAACGAAGTCATACTCGATCGCGTAACCAGGTCGAATGATCCTCGCCTCGTCGAGACCCGGAATCATTCGCACCAGATCCTGTTGCAGCTCCGCCGGAAGCGATGTCGAAAATCCGTTCAAGTAGACTTCGTTCGTGTCATGGCCTTCCGGTTCGAGAAACAACTGGTGCCGCGACTTATCCGAGAACTTTACGACCTTGTCTTCTATAGAAGGACAGTATCGCGGCCCGACGCCTTTGATCTTCCCCGAATAGAGCGGCGATTCAGCGATATTCTCGCGAATCGCATCGTGCACCTGATTAGTCGTGTAGCCGATATAGCAGTGGATCTGTTTCTGCTCGAGACTATCAGTCGAAAACGAGAACGGCACCGGAACTCGATCTCCAGGCTGTGGCTCAAAAGCACTCCAGTCAATCGTCCGACCATCAAGCCGGGGTGGCGTCCCAGTCTTCAGACGACCAACTGGAAACCCGAGCCGCTTCAGAGCTTCCGAAAGCTCGATTGACGCGGGTTCGCCGGCGCGTCCACCTGAATAGGTTCGCCGGCCCGTATGAATCAACCCGTTTAGAAACGTGCCGGTCGCGACGACAACCGCCTCTGCTTCAAACTGTCTGCCGTCCTCGAGTATGACCCCAGCCAACTTTCCTTTATTGATCAGAAAGTCAACGACCTTCCCCTGTCGCAGATGCAGATTCGACGTCGCTTCGAGCGTTCGTCGCATCTCCGCGCGATATCTCATGCGGTCGGCTTGGGCTCGCGGCGACTGAACCGCCGGTCCACGAGAACGATTCAGCAGTCGAAACTGAATTCCCGTGCGGTCAATCACGCGGCCCATAATGCCGCCGAGCGCGTCAATTTCGCGGACGAGATGGCCTTTCGCGATTCCACCGATTGCGGGATTACAAGACATCTGCCCGACGAGATCGAGATTGAGCGTGATTAGTCCGGTCTCTGCGCCCAGGCGAGCCGCGGCGGACGCAGCTTCACACCCGGCGTGACCGGCGCCGATTACGATTACATTGAAGATCTCGTCAAACGACATCACTACTTCCCGATACAAAACGTTGCGAATATCTCCGACAGGATATCCTCCGTCGTCGTCTCTCCGGTGATTTGTCCCAGGAACCTCAGCGCGTTATGCAAAGGCACCAACACCAGCTCTTCGCTGTGCCGATCGCGCATAGCCGCCCGGGCGATTTCGATCTCCCGCTGCGTGTTGCACAACAGATCGTAATGACGAGCGTTCGTGATCAACAAACTACCGTCTTCAGTCCCGTTGCGACTCAAGCTCGCAAGGATCGCGCCTCGCAGGCTCGCAAGCCCCTCACCGGTTCGTGCTGATACATTAATCGCTTCAAGCGCCTCAGTACAACAAGGCTGCGCCTTGAAACTCGGAAGATCGCTTTTGTTCAAGACCACGAGCCGGCGCGCGCTTTCTGTTTGAGCAATCAACTCCTGATCTGATGGTCCAAGATCCGTCGAACCGTCAAGCACGACCAACACGAGATCCGAATCTCCCATCGCACGTCGAGTCCGCTCGATTCCCAGTGTCTCTATGCGCTCAGTTGTTTCGCGCAACCCGGCCGTGTCCGTCAGAATTACCGGTATCCCTTCGAGATCGATGGCTTCGGATAAAGTGTCTCGAGTGGTGCCCGGAATGTCAGTAACAATCGCCCGTTCGCGTTGTATCAAACTATTGAAAAGACTGGACTTCCCGACATTCGGCCGGCCCGTAATCGTGACCCGCACACCTTCCTGGAGTAGCCGTCCGGCGCTGTAACTCCGGCTCAGTTTTTCAACCCCGGCACTCACAGTTGCGAGGTCCTGATCAATCTCGTTCGCACGCGGCGCCGGTATGTCTTCTTCAACAAACTCGAGCGCCGACTCCAGCAACACGATCACCTCGACTAGTTTCTCTTTGAATGGACCAAGCGCATTCGACAACTCTCCATTCAATTGACGTGAAGCCTGCTTCACTGCCGCATCAGTTTGCGCAGCGATCAGATCTCGAATTGCCTCGGCCTGGGCCAGGTTGATTTTTCCGTTCGACAAAGCACGCAGCGTGAACTCTCCAGGACCTGCAAGCACGGCGCCCAACTCGAGTGTCGCATCGATGATGCTGCGCACGATCGCCGGTGATCCATGACAACCGATCTCAACTACGTCTTCGCCTGTTAAGGAGTGAGGTGCTGGAAAGCAAGTCAACAGAACCTGGTCCAACATCTGATGATCAGTCGGATGCTTTAACTTTGTGAGTCTTGCCTGCCGTGGCTCAACATCATCGAGGTCGCCGAGAGTCTTCGCGATCGCGATCGCATTCGGACCGCTCAGGCGAATCACGGCGAGGGCTCCGCGCCCCCTCGGTGTTGATAGTGCAACGATGGTACTCATAAATGAAAGCCGTTTCACAGGATTTACAGGATTCGAGACATGATTGACATGTACATCCTGAAAAAATCTCGTAAATCCTGTCTGAAGTGGAAGGGTATTAACTTTTGCGGGCGATTCTCAACTTGCGATCGGAGCCTTCGCCGATCGACTCGGTGAACAGATCGGGACTATCTGCCAGCGTCAGATGAATAATCCGTCGTTCGTTTGCGCTCATCGGCTCGAACGTGAACGCCACACCAGTTTGACGAACGCGATTGGCAGCAAGATTTGCCATCGCCTGAAGCTCGGCCTCGCGCGTGGCGCGAAAGCCGTGCACATCACAGACGAGCCGCGCGCCCGCTGTCAGACTTCTTCCAAAAACCTGATTGATCAGATGTTGCAGCGCCTCGAGTAATTCACCGGTTTGCGATTGCAGCAACTCCGCGTCGTGACCCTCGATATCCAACACTTCGCCCGTAATGCCCTGCTTGACGGTGACGCGCAATTGCAGGCCTGTCATTTCGAAGACATCCCCGAGAAACTCCGCAGCCTGTTGAGTGACCTCTGTCATCAAATCAGTCCTTCGCTACCCATGCCGTTGCGTCCACCTTTTTCTTTCTTTGGGTGGGTCCTTTCGCCGGCGGCGGCACCGGAACCTCCTCGTCGTCAGACTTGGTCCAACGGTTTATCAGGAACTGTTGGCTAAACCCGACGATATTACCAACGAGCCAATACAAAACTAAACCGGACGGCGCAGTCCACAAAATGTAAAGCATGAAGAGCGGCATACCGATCGCCATCATCTTCTTCTGCAAAGGATCCTGTGCCGGCGTCGGCGTCACAAGTTGCAACACCACCATCGTACCCGTCATCAAGAGCGGCAAGATGTGAATGAAATATGGTTCAGCGGCAGAGAGATCAGGAATCCACAGAAAACTCGCTTGTCGAAAATCAAGCGAGATGGTGATCGCTCTATAGATCGCAAACAGAAAGGGCATCTGGATGAGTAGCGGCAAGCAACCGCCGAGCATGTTGCCTTCTTTCATCAGCCGCAACTGGTCCATCTGCAATTCTCGCAGACGCGGATCGTTTGGTTTCAATCCCTTCATCTTCTCTTGCAGCTCTTTCATTTGCGGCTGGAGCTTTGCTGCGCGCTTCATCGCCTTCGATGAGCGCCACTTCAGCGGAAAGAAGAGCGAGTAGATGAGGATGGTGAGAAGAATAATAGCAACACCATAACTGCCGGTCGCACGGGACAGATAGGTGATCGCCTGGAGTATCGGTATAGCTATCGGTCTGGAAAGCCAACCCAGAAATCCGTAGTCGATCAAACCATCGAGATCAATCGGTCGCTGAATTACACCAGTTAGGTATTTGTTGGAGTCTGTTAGAAGATAGTGATCCTTCGGGCCTGAATAGATGACGTTGCGCGAACCATCTGAGGGCACAGGTACAAGTCCCGTTACCAGGATTCGCTTCTCAGGACTGCCGCCGTTGTGCTTGTATTCGTATGCGACGCTTCTGTATTCAAGTCCCTCGATCATGCGCGCGGGCACAGCGACCATCGCGAAGTAAGTGTCTGCGACTCCTGCCCAATCGAGCTGCCCATTCAAGACCAGCCGATCCGGACTGGTTTTATTGCCATTGATCCCGGCGGCGACATGGCGTTCGAGTTTGCCATTGACGAGAGCCACGGCCTCTGGCGCAACCGAATAGAACGTGTGATGGCCTACACCCTGGTCGCCAATGCTCGGACCGATCGTGATCTTCACTTGCGGTATCGCGTGTTCACCGCGCTTTACGAGAAGCGATAGATCTGTTTCATACTGCGCGGCGTCGAAGGTGATCGCTTTCCTTACTTGAACGCCACTAGCGTCTTCCAGCACAAACGTGAGTTGTTTCTTCTCGCCCTCATTAAGATCCAAATTGACGTCGCCATTAGAAACGTCGACGCCTTCGACTTTGTAAGTCGACGAACTGAGCAGCGTGTCCAACGTGGCGTCGCCGGTTTGCAACTGCAACGGGACCATCCGCGGCTGACGGTTCAATCCTTCAGTCGAGATAAGCTCGAGCGGTTTCTTTTCTTCCTTCTTGCCGCCGACAGAGTAGATGGGAGCCTGGCTCTGCTTATTCTTCTTGATTATCCAACTAACTGGTTCTGCGCCGAGCGTGTCGAACTTCACATCGTAGAGCGGAGTTCGAATCGTTATGGTTCGTTGCGGCGCACTATTAATCGGGGCCGGCAGCGGAGCGGCTTGCGCGGTTGGAGCAACTGAACCCGGCGTTTGCGTCACAACTGCGGTAGCTGCTGGAGAAGCTGTGGCTGCTGCGTCTTGCTTAGGAGGAGGTGTAGGCGGAAAAAGATAACCCCACAAAAACAGAATGACCGAGGAAATAACTAAAGCTATTAAGAGTCGTTTTTGTTGCATCGTGTGTAGCGGTAATTAACAAACGTCCGCCAATTTACTTAACTGGATCATAGCCGCCTGGGTGGAATGGGTGGCAGCGGAGCAATCGACGTACCGCCATGCCGCTTCCGCGCAGAGCTCCGTAGCGGGAGATCGCATCAACAGCGTATTCCGAGCACGTGGGAATGAATCTGCACGAAGGAGGTAGAAGCGGTGAAATCGCCAACTTATAAACTTTGAGTAATGAGATAAGAACGCTCTTCACACATTTAACAATTACTTAATCGAATCGCGCGCCTCTAAACTTCCAACCCTTTCAATCATCCCCTTCAACTCCTGGCACGGTGCTGCCATCTTTTGATGTATGACTGCCGTCTTCGCGTTCAGGACCCAGTCATAATTTTTCGCGAGTTCGCGCAATAATGTTTCATTCGCGCGAAACGTCTCGCGAAGTAATCGTTTCGCGCGGTTTCGTTGCACCGCTTTGCCCAGCGCCTTCTTCGAAGCCGTCACTCCGAGGCGATGGTTGAGTTCCTGATTTTCAATAACAAACGCGGTAATGAATACGCCATCAAACCGCTTGCCGTTCCGGTAGACGTGCTGGAATTCTGCAGTATCCCGCAAATACTTCCGCATGTATTAACAGAAACGTCTCAATAGTGAGCAGGGGTCAGCCGCTTTCTTCCTTTGGCGCGACGTCTCTTCAACACCAGGCGACCATTCTTGGTGGCCATGCGGGCGCGAAACCCGTGTGTCTTTGCCCGTCGTCTGTTATTAGGTTGAAAAGTGCGCTTCGACATAGAAATGAATTCTCCTTTTAAACGAAAATCGTAAGACTAATCGCGCCCACGGTTTATGTCAAGAAACGGCGGCCCTTTCTCTGTGCCATCTGTGTTCTGTCTTGTGTGTCTGTGCACAGAGCTGCGTTCAACAACGTTTCGTACCAGAACAATGCTCAATCTGTGCAGAATCGAGATGTTTCGAGAAGGCGATCAGACGGTGCTGTTTTATTATTTTGCATCCCTTGATCATTCCGAAACTTCATGTTAGATTCCGCAGGCTTGGAAAGTCACCGCCCCGTAACTAATTGATATCAAAAGACTTTAAAGTAACTCTTTAACGACCCGGACTTTTTTCCACTACCTGTGGAAATCCTTGTGGAAAAGCCCTTGCGGCAGCCTTTTGGCCAGATTAAGTAAGGAACGATGGGAGAGCAGTAGGTTAGAGTTCGGCGAATAGAGCGACCCGCAAGGGCGTACGCTTCTGTTACGTAGTCTTTAGTCAAATTGACTTCCTCCCTTTACAATTTTCGATGAGCACTTCTTTTGAGACGAATGTTTGGGGCAGGATTCTTCACTCACTCAAAGGCCGACTAAATCAACAAACTGTCGATACGTGGTTTAGCCCGATCCAATTCGAGAGTCTCGACAGCTCTCAACACGTCATTCGTCTCCGTGCTCCCAACCAGGTCGTCAAAGACACAGTCGTGAGCAACTACGGGCCGGTGTTGGCAGAGTCTCTGAACGAACTAAAACTCGCGGGTTATTCCGTCGGGTGGGTTGTTGGCAAAGCTTCAGATTGGGTTCCGGAACAAATCACTCTCCCCGCTTCTGAACCCGTTCTCGAGATGGAGAACACCGCCACTCCGGTTATCTCGATTACTGAACCCGTTCGTTTAACGCAATCCGAACCCTCGCTCAGCTCAAAATACACGTACGAGAGTTTCGTCGTCGGTTCGTGTAATCAGTTTGCGCATGCGGCGTCACTCGCGGTCGCCGAAGCACCCGGACGCACGTACAACCCTCTTTATCTCTACGGCGGTGTGGGGCTCGGCAAGACTCACCTGATGCACGCGTGTGGTCATGCGATCAAATCGCGCAATCAACACCTCACGCTTTGTTACATATCGTCCGAGCGATTCATGAACGATCTCATTAACGCGATTCGCTACGATAAGACACAGAGTTTCCGCGAGAAGTATCGATCAGTGGACGTGCTCTTGATCGACGACGTCCAATTCATGGCCGGCAAAGAGCGCACACAGGAAGAGTTCTTCCATACTTTCAACGCGCTTTACGACCAACAGAAACAGATTGTCATCAGCTCGGATTGTCCGCCAAGGGAAATTCCGACGCTCGAAGAACGTCTGCACTCTCGCTTCGAATGGGGACTCATCGCCGACATCGAACCTCCCGATCTTGAAACGAAGATCGCGATCGTGAAGAGGAAAGCGGATCTCCTCGGCGTGGCGATACCAGATGATGTCGCGATGTTCATTGCCGGCCGGGTCAAGAGCAACATTCGAGAGCTGGAAGGTTCGCTGGTCCGTCTGATCGCGATCTCGTCGCTCCGCGGAGAACCGATTTCAAAGAGCCTGGCGCAAGATGCGATCAGAAATCTCTCGAAGGAAGAGGAATCAGGTGTTGTTACGATTCAGCAGATTCAGAAGCTGGTGGCTTCAACGTACAAGCTTACCAGTGAAGAATTGATTTCCAAAAACAACGCTCAGAAGATCTCACATCCTCGACAGGTTGCGATGTATCTCTGCAAGCACTTAACGAAACACAGCTATCCGGAGATTGGTCGCGCCTTCGGTGGAAAACATCACACCACGGTTATTCACTCGGTCGAAAAAATTGAGTCGCTTGTCACGACAGACGAAACTCTGCAAAGACTCATCAGCGAACTCACGGAGTCGTTGCAAAAATAGCCTTACGCGCGCGGCGCAGCGACTTTTTTCACAGTCAACAACGAACGTTTTGTGGAAATGTGTTAATGTTCACGTCTTCAAATTTTTTCCGAAACTGTGAGTGGAGCTTTCCACAGGCTTCCACAGGGCAGCGAGCGTCGTAAGTTTCTTGATTTGTTCGGTTTAGCTAGTTATTCACAGATCCACAGGCACCTACTGCTACTACTAGATCTTATTAATTGATTTTGTTCTGGTGGTAGAAGAAACCGGCTGGCCGTATGTGGATTATCCGAAGGAGTGATGGCAATGCAATTCGTAGTCAGTAAGCAGAACCTGCAAAAAGAACTCGGGTTCGTTCAAGGCGTCGTCGAAAAGAAGAACACTATTCCGGTACTCTCAAACATACTCATCGAGTCGGTTGGTGAAACCACGATCCGAATTACCGGCACAGATCTCGATGTAACGATTCGCTGTGAGATGGATGCCGAAGAGATCACGACGCCAGGTTCGATGTGTGTTCAGGCGCGAAAACTTTTTGAGATAGCACGATTGCTTCCTGATGCCCCGGTTAATTTCAAAAAGGAAGACAATGAGTGGGTCACGGTGAAATGCGATCGAGCTCGATTCAAGATGGTTGGTGTTGCCAGAGATGCATTTCCGGAAGTTCCTTCGTTTAAATCGGCGCCTACGAAGCTTCCTGCGGGCGTAATCAAGACATTTATCGACCGAACAATTTTCGCCATCACTCAAGAGGAATCACGTTACACGCTTTCCGGCGCCAAGTTTGTCCTGGACGGAACAGGCGCGCGGATGGTTACGACTGACGGTCATCGACTCGCTTTTGTTGAAAAGAAAGACCTCGTTAGTAACGGCGGGAATGAAACGATTGACACACTCATCCCGCGAAAGACCTTGGCTGAGTTGACCAAACTGACAGCAAATTTTGACGAAGAGATCAGCCTGGGTATGGATGAGAATCATATCTATTTTCAGGTTGGACCAAGACTCTTGATTTCGCGAATGCTGTATGGGCAGTTTCCGAACTATGAAATGGTAATGCCCAAGAACAACGATAAATCAGTTGAATTCAACAGCAGCTTGCTCAATCTCGCGATTCGTCGTGTTGCGTTGATGGCCGACGAAAGATCGCACGCCATTCGCTTCCATCTCGAGCCAAATCAGTTAGTAATCAGTTCTCAAAATGCAGAAGAAGGCGAAGCAAACGAAACAATCCAGACAGACTACGCCGGCGATGTAACAGACATCGGTTTCAACGCGCAGTATCTTCAGGAATTTCTGAACGTCGTCGGCGATGCAAAAGTCGCGTTTGAATTCAAAGACGGCAACTCACAAGCGCAGCTTCATCCGGCTGAGAATGGTGATTACGACTACAAGTACGTCGTAATGCCCATGCGTATCTGAAGATTAAATGTTTTTGTTCTGTTTGTGCCTCTTTGTGGCTTAATATCGACGCATGCTGCTTGCGGCGATTGAAGCAATAAATTTTCGGAATTTGAGTGGGAGAATTGAGTGGGGCCCAAGACTCAATATCATTTATGGAAATAACGGGCAGGGAAAGACGAACTGGTTAGAAGCGATTTATCTCCTGGCCCGGACCAAGTCGTTCCGCACGCAACGTCTTCAGGAAGCAATCAAGTTTGATGAGCAGTTAGCGATCGTAAGAGGAACAGTAACTGCCGGACTCGATCTCCAAAGAGAGTTACAAGTCAGCCTTCAGGATAATTCCAAGACGATCTTCGTCAACTCGAAACGCGAAACTCTCGCGCGTTATCTAACCCAGCTTCAAGTCTTCTCGTTCACAGCTACAGATCTTGAAGTCGTGCGTGGTATTCCTGAAGCTCGCCGGCGCTTCATCGATCGCGGCATATCATCGCTTAGACCTGGATACCTGAAAACACTTTCCGACTACAACAAAGTCATCAAGCAAAAAAATCGTGTACTGCAACTCGCTAACGAAGGTGAGTTCAGTCTCGAGAAGACAGAGGATCTGCTCTCGCCATGGAACGAGCAGTTGGTCCGTTTAGGTGTGGTTATTCATAGAAATCGGGAAGAGTATGTCGCGGGTTTGAATTCGGTGTTGGAGCATCAATTATTCGAACGCAGAGACGTTACAACCCGTTATGTCTCATCACTTGAAGGCAAAGGAGATCTGACGGATTACGAGTCGCTTTTGCGGTCCAGAATTGCCGCTCGGCTGCCTGCCGAAGTCTCTGCCGGGTATGCGTTGATTGGTCCTCACCGGGACGATTTGGAGGTGCTTCTGGACGGCCGTGAAATCAGGGTTTACGGAAGCTCCGGACAGCAACGTAGCGCATTGTTACTATTAGACTTAGCGGCGATTTCGTTGTATAATTCGACCGCGAATGACCATCCGGTTTTTATCATCGACGATGTCGACGCCGAACTGGATGAAAGTAGGATAAAACGCCTTCTGGAATATCTTGAGAATCGCACGCAGACCTTCATCACAACTTCAAAACGCTCCCACGTTGAAGGTTTCTTTTCCAGGGCCAATGTATACGAGATTGAGGACGGTAAAGTGTGTCACATCAGGGCCGAGCCCTCACTCGCGATCAGCGGTCCAGGTGTTTGATATGTGTATAGGAGAGACTATTGGTAACAGCAGGAACTAATTTAACGCAAAAGAAAAGTATGGCTTACGATTCAACATCGATCACAGTTCTAGAGGGGCGCGAAGCGGTGCGTAAGCGTCCGGCGATGTATATCGGATCGACCGGAGAGATTGGTCTGCACCATCTTGTGTATGAAGTGGTCGATAATTCGATTGACGAGGCACTGGCAGGTTTTTGCGACTCGGTTGAAGTAACTATTCATCTCGATAATTCGATTACGGTTATTGATAACGGACGTGGAATTCCCGTCGACGAATTAAAGAAGGAAAAGCGATCGGCGGCGGAAGTGGTCATGACCAAGCTTCACGCCGGCGGCAAGTTTGATTCAAACGCTTACAAGGTTTCGGGTGGTCTACACGGTGTCGGTGTTTCGTGTGTCAACTTCCTTTCGGAGAAACTGCATCTCGAAATCTGGCGCGATAGCAAAACTTATGAGCAGGAATACGCGCGCGGGATTCCGGTTGCTCCACTCAAGCAAACGGGAAAGACTCGCAAGCGCGGAACGAAAGTCACGTTTAAACCTGATCAGCAAATCTTTACTGAAACCGCATTCAGCTTCGACAAACTCTCAGAGCGGCTTCGCGAAAAGGCATTTCTGAATAAAGGAATCCGGATCACGATCAAGGACGAGCGAGAGGATCCAGAGCGTTCGCATGAGTTCTACTACAAGGGCGGCATTGCTGAATTCGTTAAGCACCTGAACAAGAACAAGTCGACGCTGCACGACAAGCCGATCTATTTCGAAAAGGAAGGCGAGAATCTCTCAATCGAGGTTGCTATCCAGTACAACGACGGTTACGACGAAAAGGTCTATTCGTTTGCGAACAACATCAACACGGTAGACGGCGGCACGCACCTTTCCGGATTCCGATCCGCATTCACGAGAACCATCAATGCCTACGCGCAGTCGTCCGGTTTGGCAAAGAACTTCAAAGGGTCGCTCACCGGCGACGACGTACGCGAAGGTTTGGTAGCAGTGATTTCGGTGAAGCTGCCACAGCCCCAGTTTGAAGGCCAGACGAAGGGTAAGCTCAATTCAGACGTGAAGGGCGCGGTTGAGTCGTTTCTGAACGATCGGCTGACGGAGTTTTTTGAGCAGAACCCGCCTGTGGCGCGAAAGATTGTCGGGAAGGCACTGGATGCCGCGCGTGCGCGTGAAGCGGCTCGCAAGGCCCGGGAAATCGTTCGCAAGGGCGCCATGGGCTCAAGCATGCTGCCGGGCAAATTGGCGGACTGCCAGGAGCGCGATCCAACGCTTTCCGAGATCTACATCGTCGAGGGGGATTCGGCCGGAGGGTCAGCCAAGCAGGGACGCGATCGAAAGAACCAGGCCATCCTGCCGCTCAAGGGCAAGATCCTGAACGTCGAGAAAGCGCGCTTCGACAAGATGCTTGGGCACAGTGAAATCAAATCGCTCATCACCGCACTAGGCACCGGCATCGGTAAAGACGATTTCGATATCAACAAGCTTCGGTATCACACGATCATCCTGATGACGGACGCAGACGTGGACGGTTCGCACATCCGGACACTGCTTTTGACCTTCTTCTATCGCCAAATGCCGGCTCTCGTTGAGGGTGGACACGTCTATATCGCCCAGCCGCCGTTGTTCAAAGTAAAACGCGGTAAGAAGGAAGAGTACATCAAGGACGAAAGCTCGATGATTCGTTACCTGATGCGGCAGGCGACGGGTGATATGACTGTTAAGCCGGCAAACACCGGGCAGCCAATCGAAGGACGTGAATTAGCTAAATCGCTCGAGAAGATGGTTGATTTTAAACGTTACTGTGAGCGGGCTACTCGGCGGGTGGGTGGCGATGCTCATATGCTGAACGTGCTGCTCGAATCGTTAAGCGGCCGCAAAGGCATCCTGCGCAAGGAGGAGCTGAACCTGCGAAAAGTCTTCCAGGACGAAGACTTGATGGCGAAGATTGAAGGGGCACTGGATAAAGCGGGTTACAAAACTGAACTTACCAGCGATGAAGAACACGGGCTATGGGAGATCGAGACGACAACCAACACCGGTGTGAACCTGGTCATCGATTGGAACTTCGCCAGCTTCGTTGAGTTTCAGAAGGCTGTCGAGCTGTTCAAGACGCTTGAAGACGAGCTTGCGGCGCCGTTTATCTCGGGTGAGAACGGAGCGAGCGAAGAAATCCCGACGCGTGAGGCGCTACTCGAGAAAGTGTTGGCAGCAGCGAAGAAGGATCTTTCGATCCAGCGCTATAAAGGGCTGGGCGAGATGAATCCGGAACAGCTTTGGGAAACGACGATGGATCCGGCGAAACGCACGCTGTTGAAAGTCAGGATCGACGATGCGGTGGAAACCGACGAGATCTTTACGGTGCTGATGGGTGATGCGGTCGAGCCACGGCGGAAGTTCATCGAAGATAACGCGCTCGACGTTCGAAACCTCGACGTTTAGCCACAAAAAGGCACAGAAGAAGAAAATGGGTTTATTTCCTTTTGTGCCTTATGTGTTTTTATGTGCCTCTTGTGTACTCTCTTCCCGGAATCTTTCCACCCGAAACCGAGAGAGTTTGAGCGGTTCGTCACGACCGATGCCAGCCTTGCGGGCGGCGATGTCGACCTGGTGTTCTGCGTCCTCAATTCCGGGGATGTCGGGAAGTAGTAACCCTCGTCGCGAGCCGCTCTCATCTTCCACGATCACGCCGAACATTCGCGGATCCAAATCCTCCATCTTTGCTGGCTCCGGCGGGTGTAGGACATCAACCGAATAGCGCAAGTTCGTTAACTCATCTGCCGCAACCGCATCGAAGCGCGGATCGTTCGTTGCCGCACTGATCGCGTTCGCAACTATCTCTTCTGCCAGCGTCTCTTTCACTGGCTCAATCGTCCCGATACAACCGCGCAAATCTCCGTCCAGCGTTTTCAAAGACACGAAGCATGGTGCACGGGCGCCGAGAAAACCTCCGCGCGCTGCTGGATGGAGCACCGTGCCGGAACGAACGAACTCCTCCACCGCCTTGCGAGCCAATGCTGCCGGATTACTCTCATGCTCGGAACGGCCTGGTTGATGAGTCAATTGCGCGACCAGATATCCAACCCCAAACGGGGCTTCGTAACTCAGCACTTCACACGACAGTGGCAAATCGGAGCTAACACCAATCGCGACCAGCATCGACCGGTACCCACACTCGCCTGCGAGCTTTCGCAAATTGTGATCGATGTCGACGATCCTTTGCGGAA
>Ga0157372_10001505_pt1 | contig 25337 bp, 20 predicted proteins | sample C55metaG_FD_115307 | JGI IMG/M metagenome (GOLD analysis project Ga0157372, IMG submission 115307) | Corn rhizosphere microbial communities from Kellogg Biological Station, Michigan, USA - C5-5 metaG | ecosystem: Host-associated > Plants > Roots > Rhizosphere > Soil | place: USA: Michigan...
CATTCTCTACCGCCTTACCGCCTGCGACCAGCCGACCTTCCTTCTTGCCGATATCGATGTAGCGCAGAATCGACTCCATCGCGACTTTGTTGATCACCGGCCCCATGTTGGTGTTCACAGCCGGATCGCCCACTACCAGGCTCGCCACCTTTTCGCGCACTCGCTCCACAAAAATGTCGTACACCGGCGCATCCACAATCGCGCGCGAACAGGCCGAGCATTTCTGCCCACTGAATCCAAAGGCCGCCGCCACAACTCCATCCACGGCTGCATCCAAATCCGAATCCGCCATCACCACGGTCGAATCCTTACCGCCCATTTCGAGAATCGTCCGCTTGATCCAAATCTGTCCCCGCTGGTGCTTCGCTGCGCGCTCGTGAATCTCCAGCCCCACATCGCGCGAACCCGTGAACGCGATGAAGCGCGTCTTTGGATGCTCGACAATCGCATTGCCGAAACTCGCGCCTGATCCCGGACAGAAATTCACCACACCGCCCGGCAGACCCGCCTCCTCCAGCACCTCCACAAACTTCGCCGCAATCGTCGGCGAATCGCTCGATGGTTTCAGGATCACAGTGTTGCCGGTAACAACCGAAGCCACCGTCATGCCCGCCATAATTGCGAACGGAAAATTCCACGGCGGAATCACCGCCCCCACACCCAGAGGCATATACAGAAGCTGATCCAGTTCGCCCGGCAACTGAATCGGCGTCTTCGCCTGGGCAAGCCGCAGTGCCTCGCGGCTGTAGAACTCGAGGAAGTCAATCGTCTCACCTACATCCGCATCCGCCTCGGCCCAGTTCTTGCCAACCTCATAGGTCAGCCATGCGCAGAACTCAAGCTTCCGCTTTCGGATAATCTGCGCCGCGCTCAGCAGCAGCGACACGCGTGTCTCAACAGACGTGCGGCTCCAGCTCTCAAATGCTTCCAGCGCAGCTCGCATCGCCTTCTCTGCGTGTTCAGCCCCTGCCTTCTGATGAACCCCTACCACCTGTGACGGTCGCGCCGGGTTCAATGACTTGATCTTGCCCTCGGTCCTCAGGCGTTGGCTGCCGATGATCAGGTCGTACTCATGCCCAAGGTGGCCGGCGACGGAGTCTAGCGCCGCCTTCATCTCCCGGGCGGTCTCGGGGTCTTTGAAATTGGTAAACGGCTCATTCCGGAACTCACCCTGGGGCGAGCGCGGCTCTATTTCGGTCGTGAGAGTCACAGTTGCCATAGCGAAAACGATTGTAGTCCTTCGGGCTGGATTATCCGTGCGATCACGGTCTCTGAGATTTGACTCCTGCCACCTGCCCCGGGAGGCTTTTTCTCGCGCAACATTTCCAACCTGCCCGGCGCACCCCAGGCCCGATCTTCTGAGGGAAACAAAACATTTACCTGACTCAGAGTTAGATTGACTCTCCGGAAACCTTTGTACGTCTCTCTCTTCACGCCGCCTTTTTCATCAATTGCGTTACATCCGCGAAACTAACCACGCTGTTCAGGGTTGCTAGTTAGGTACCCTCGTCCGATTGAGTTCGTCGAACGGGCCCGGGGCACAAGAGCATTCGGCGACGACAATGACTGGCGGCCAATTGAGTTCCACAGCCAGCGCATCGCACGAATTCCATGAGGGATGATGAAACCCCTATCTGACTTACCTACTCTGCGCCCCCTCTTCTGCACTTCGCTTCCGAGCCCCATATCGAACTGTTCAGCACCGCCGCGCCGGATCGGCACGTTGCCGGGCGGTGCGGTGGCTCTCCTTGCCTTGGCTCTCGTGCCTGCGTACAGCCGCGCCCAGCAGCCCTCTCCAATTCCGAACTGGACACCCGAATCTCCCGGCACCTCCGCAGGCCAATACAACCCCAACCAGGCCTACGGCTATGCCCGGCAACCCTATGATCAGGCTCAGCAGAATGACTTTCCTCCCGCGTACCAGCAGCAACCCGACTATCAGCAGCAGTACGGCCAGCAGCAATATGCTCAGCCCCAATATCAGCAGTCGCCCGACCTGAACTCAGAGCAGGCGTGGGGCGTGCCCGACCAGGGGACGGCTGCTCCGGCCTACCAGCCCCAGCAGGCACTCAGTCCCGATCGACTTGAGCAGATGGTCGCTCCCATCGCTCTTTACCCTGACAACCTGGTCTCGATCGTTCTGGCAGCATCCACTTATCCGGCGCAGGTCTCGGCCGCCGATCAGTGGCTGCACGTGCAGGGTGGCGCATCGCCTGAGCAGATTGCCGCCGGCGCCAACGCCCAGTCCGCGTGGGATCCCAGCGTCAAGGCGCTCACTGCTTTCCCGCAGGTCCTCGACACGCTGTCCCAGAACCTCCAGTGGACTACCGACCTTGGCAATGCCTATTACAACCAGCCACAGGACGTGATGCAGACCATCCAGGTCATGCGCTCCCGCGCGCAGGCGGCCGGGAACCTCCAGAACACCCCGCAACAGGAAGTCGTCGTAGACCAGGGCCAAATCGAGATCGCTCCTCCGACTCCCGAAGTCGTGTACGTGCCTCAGTACGATCCCTGGGCTGTCTATGGTCAACCGGTCAGTCCGTATCCAGGATTTGACTGGGTAGGCGCGGTTGGTTCAGCTATCGGGAATGCCCTGATTGGATGGGGACCAGGAATCGCCATGCAGGCATTCGCCGTGACTCCATTCGGCTGGCTCGGCTGGGGACTCGATTGGTTCTCTCACGCAATCTTCTTTGGCAACGACCTCTGGTGCCCTCTCGGCTTCGGAGGGCGTGATTGGGGCTTCGCTCATGGCGGCGCCCGCTACTGGGGCTACCACGGCGAGATGGCGCGCTGGCGAGAACGCGGCGGATGGGGCGGGCGCGGAGGACGCGGTGGATGGGGTGGTCGCGGTGACGGCTGGCAAGGACACACCTTCCGCTCCGGGCTCGATCGTGGTCGTTTCGGCAATGGCGGCGGCTCCTGGGGACACAATGGCGGCGGTTATGGTGGCCGTAACGGCGGAACGTGGGGCCACAACGGCAACGGTAGTCAGGGCTACGGAGGCCAGAACGGCGGAACTTGGAGCCACAACGGTGGTGGACAAGGCGGCTACGGCGGTCACAACGGCAACGGTGGTCAAGGATATGGCGGCCAGAACGGCGGCAGTTGGAGCCACAACGGTGGTGGACAAGGCGGCTACGGCGGTCACAACGGCAGCGGTGGTCAGGGCTATGGCGGCCAGAATGGCGGCAGCTGGGCCCATAATGGCTCCGGAAACAATGGCAGAGGTTTGGGCATTCCCAGCGGAGGCGCCTACAACCGGGGCGTCGAGGGACACGTTCCAAATGGCCGCGGGCTAGGCTTCAGTTCCGCTCCCGGCAACGGCTACGGCCAGCAGGGCAGGTCCACTGAGGGTTCGCAGGCTTTTAACCACGGGCCACAGCCGATCGGGCGGCCCCAGCAATACGGTGGAGGTCAGCAGTTTTCGCAGCGGCGTCAAGGGTATGGCTACAGCGCTCCCCAGCACGTCTTAGGGGGCAACTACGGACGCCAGTACGGCGGCTCCTCCGGTACCTACAGCCGTCCTTCGCAGAGCTACGGCAACGGTTCTGCCTTCGGCGGCGGATACAGCCAGCCGTACCGCTCAGGATCGAGCTTCGGCTCGGGCAGTAGCTACGGCGGACGCTCGTACGGCTACGGCGGCTCGTCCGGCATCGCCCGTGCCCCATCGGGTGGCGGTTTCCACCCCTTCGGCGGTGGGCGTTCTTCCGGTAGCTACAACTACGGCGGCGGCAGCTTCAGAGCGCCAAAGGCTCCGAGCTTCAGCAGCCATTCCTGGAGCGGTGGGGGCGGTGGTGGAGGCGGCTTCAAAGCTCCGCACTTCAGCGGCGGCGGCAGCCACTTCGGTGGTGGTGGAGGATCCCACTTCGGCGGAGGCAGTCACTTCGGTGGTGGCGGAGGTCACTTTGGAGGTGGCGGAGGTGGTCACTTTGGAGGTGGCGGACACTCCGGAGGCGGTGGCCATTCGGGCGGCGGCGGCCACGGCGGCGGCGGTCATCACCGCTAATTGATTGCAATCATCGGAAAAATAAGAGCGGCAGGGTTCAAGCCTGCCGCTCTTACTTTTATGCACTTGCGGCTACTTGAACGTTCCGTTGCCCTTACCCAGCTCATCCCGGTGCGCTTTGTAATCGACCATCGACTGAAATGCAGCACCGCCCAACGCCTGGCTTTCTCTGCTTGCCCGGATCGCCGCAGCTACCTTGTCGATTCCATCTGCCTGGGTCGAAACCCAGACGATCGAGAAATTGCCGGGCTCTTCGGTGTGCACGGCCGGCTCGTCGATTTCGTACTCCACAATCGTCCCGTCTGCCAGCAGCTTTTCCATCAAAGGCACGACAAGGTTCTTGCTGAGCCGCTCCACAGCATCGTCCGGTGCATCGGCCTTCAGCTTGTACGAAGCCACCTGCACATATGCGCTCTTGTACGGTCCGGGCTTCCAGTTGTAGTAGTGGCTCACCTCGATCAGGTCATAGTGTTTGGTTGCGCTCTCCAGAACCGGTGCCGCGCTTCCGCCGGAGAGTTGATCGAGCACCTTCATCAGGCCGGCAATTGAATTGGACGACCACCAGTCATCGTGCGTGAACTCGCCGGGTGTGTGGACCAGGTTTTCATCGTTCCCGTATCCGACCAGCGTGCCGTCCGCGACCGCCTTGTCGAGGATGGCCTTGTCTGCGTCCATGGTCTTCGCCACTTCAGCCCAATGGGCACGCGGAATCTCCCAGTTGGCGATATACGTGAACATGGGAGGTTTCTGTTTAACTTCCTGGGCCCGGGCCGATGTTCCCGCCCATAGGGCCGCGAACGCGAACGCGCACAGTCCCGCAAAGATCTTTCTTTTGCTTGTCATTCGTTTTCTCCTGATGATTTGCTTTAGGCGGCGAGCAGGGGGGGAACTACCGACCGGAACGGAGTGTACAGCCGCAATCCGATCTTTGGGAACAGAAGTTTTGCGAACCGACCTTACGAGAACCGTCGGTCTCAATGGCCGCCTGTGAGCATCACCCCACGCGATGATCGAAGGCGCACTTTCCAGTGCCTCCTGACACGCGAGCTTATTCGGACGAAGTGATCCAAGCTAGTTTCTCGGCAAGACGTCACCGGCTCGTTGAGTTCCGCCGTTCGGCCAGTGGTGGATCGGCGGCGGTGAGGAAGCCGTGAGCGTCGAGGCATGCGTCCTGGAGGAGGTGAGATGGGTCGGGCTTCGGACTGTTGCGGACGAGCTGGGTGGCGAGTTGCAGTCCGTGCATCATGAGGCCGGCCCTCCTCTCGTCGATGCGGGCTTTGCCGAGGGCATCGCACACTTGCGAGATGGCGAGCCGGACGCCTTCGCGAGTTTCGAAGGAGGCGAGCTCAACCCGATTGTGGGAGTGCTTGGAGCGATTGAGGGCTTTGTGGAGCTTCTGGTGCTTGAAGCAGTAAGCCATATCGCGGAGCGCGGGGCTGTGGCAGCGCCGTCCCGTAGGCATGATGTGGCGGCATCCCTTGAACTTGAGCATACGGATCTCTCTGGGGGGGAGATACCCTCCCGCTGGCTTCTTCGGCTAAATATTCTGTTTTCAACCGGTTAGGAATTGCGGGTGGTTCTAAGCAGCTGATTTTGTGCGGTTTGGTAATTCGATCTTGAGCAGCAAGGAGTTAGCGGGCAGGGAACGAGGATGGAAGAATGAATCGTCTCGATGCGCTGATTTCGGCTCATGTCTCTATTGTGAAGAATTCCGCGAATTAACATGCAAAACGGATGAGATAAGTTCTCTGCTGCGAGGCAGGGACTTAGAGCCAATGCAGAGTGGCGAGATTTTGCCTCCCGGTGAGGCGGGAGTTTGTTGCGGATTTACGTCCTGGGTAGAGGATGAGTAGGGGACCACTAAACCGCCCCTAGGTGTCGTCCTATCTCAGTCGTTGCTCATTGTTGGGAACCCAGACAGATGGCAAACACCGGAAGTGAGAAGGTAAAGGTTAATGCGTACTCATGATCAGCACGCATTCTGGGTACTCACATGTCTGGAGTAACTCAAACCGGATTACTGATTCCGAGCTCAACACAGTGCCTTCAGAGGGAGAGATAAGGTGCTGAATTTACATAGTCTGCAGGATTGTTGATGTACGAGCTACGGCATATCGTTTCCTCATCGCCGGCCGTGAAAAGGATCGAGGACAATATGCGAACCCAGGACAAGAAGATTCCAGCAGTGCAATCTGATGCGGCCTACTGCAGTGCGATGGGCACCGGCAATTCTGAACCGGTATCGAGCTCGATCAACCACGATTCGGCTTCTCCGTCTCTGCATCTGTTTGAGTACGTGCCTCGAATCACGTTTGCTGAGCGCTATCCGGTGTTGATGTGCCTTGGGATCGCCTTTACCCTTCTCGCCTCGGCCGTCCTGGCTGAAGTTGAGTGTCTGCAAAGATCTGGCTACTTTTGGCGATGAAGTTAGCGCGTGCTTGCGATCAGCCATGCGGTCGCGCGCAAGCAGAGTAGATCTCGAAGAAAATTCCAGAGTACGAAGCCTCTCGGGCGCCATCGCTATTGATTGAATGCTGTGGCGCAGCGAGAAAATGTGGTGCGAGGAGGCTGCAAGCATCTCTTGCGATGCGTCGGTTTTTGGGCATTCCACGGTACGCATGCGCAGGATCGTGTGTTTCAGAACCCGGTAAAAACCCTAGCGGCTGTTAACGTACTTTGCTCGCCAGTGCAACCCTAAAACAGCTATGTACCTCTAAAAGACCGAGTCTGAAAGCCTTGCTCGAAAGAGACAACGCAACGTTGGAGTGATGATCAACCGCCCTCCAGCAAACTCTCTCGCAAGTGTTAACCACGATCGACAAAATTTGGGCGCTATCTGGGAAACCACGTCATGGTCGAAGCCCTCGTGCTTTGGAATGAACCGAACAATTTATCGCATTGGAATTTTCATCTTGATCCCGACTGGAAGCGCTTCAGTGAAATGGTGAAGTTGGCATCCACAGCTATTCGAAAAGTCAATCCGCAGGTTCCGGTTGTTCTCGGTGGAGTTTCAGCATGCGATTGCGATTTTCTGAGGCTGATGGCCTCATACGGCGTGATGGACTATGTCGATGCCGTTGGAGTGCACGGCTTCCCGCTGGATTGGAATCACTGGCAGATTGATGCGTGGCCTGACCGCATTTGTGAAGCGGCCCTTGTCAGCGGAAAGCCGGTCTGGGTTACCGAAGTAGGCGTGTCATCATTTGGCGCGGAAGAAGTGCAGGCGTTCGGGTTGGACCGGACTCTCCAGCTTATCCGCGGACTCACCGACCGGATCCACTGGTACAGCCTCTACGATCTTCCTCCCACATGGCCGGCAGAGACGCGGCACAAGGAAGCAGAAGGCTCTTCATACTACCGCCACTACTATCTCGGACTGATCAAGGCAGACGGGAAGCCGAAGCTTGCGATGGATCATTTTCCCAATGATGGGACTGCAGGTCTGTGCCAGTGGTTTCACTTTGAGGACCACCGATTGGACGACTCCGTTGCCTGGATGAAAGAGCACGGCGTTCGTTATCTGCGGACTGGCCTGAGCTGGGCCGACTCGTTCAGACCGAATGCCATTGAGTGGTTCGATCGGCAGATGGAAGCACTGGAGCCGTTTAACGTGGCGCTGACGCTCTGCTTTACGCCGGCTCACCTTGGAGTGGAAGAGCACCACACAAGTCCCCCGCGCGATCTGAACCAATTTGCAGAGTTCGCTGCGTGGGCGGCAGAGCGTTACACAACCAGGACGGCCATTGAATCACAACCTGGCGCGAAGGAAGTGGCGATTTCATGAGCAAGCAGATATTGATTACCGGTGGTGCGGGATTCGTTGGTTCCCATCTTGCCGATGGTCTGCTGAGAGCCGGCCATTCGGTGCGCGTTCTCGATTGTCTAACACCGCAGGTTCACGGAAACAGTATTCCGGATTACCTGTCGCGCGATGTGGAACTGGTGATTGGCGACGTGCGCGATCCCGGTGCCATGCGCAAGGCGTTGACGAGTGTCGACGTGGTGTATCACTTTGCAGCGGCCGTAGGCGTCGGGCAGTCGATGTACGAGATCAGCCGGTACATGAGCACGAACACGCAGGGCACGTCGGAGTTGCTGCAGGCGATGCTCGATACGCGGCACACGCCGGAGAAGCTGGTTGTTGCCTCGTCGATGTCAATCTATGGCGAAGGCAGCTATGTCTGCGCAGAGTGCGGAGCCAGCGCCAACCCTCCGGTTCGCACCAACACGCAATTGCGCTCCGGACGATGGGACACGCAGTGCACGCTCTGCAATGGAACTCTTAAGCCTGTGCCCACGAATGAGAAGAAGCCCGGTGCTTTGAATTCCGTGTATGCGCTGTCTAAACGCGATCAGGAAGAACTCTGCCTCATTTATGGCAGAACGTACGGAATTCCGGTGACGGCGCTTCGCTTCTTCAACATCTACGGCACGCGCCAGGCGCTGTCGAATCCGTACACGGGAGTGGCGGCAATCTTCGCTTCACGGCTGATGAACGATCAGCCACCGATGGTCTTCGAAGACGGACAGCAGATGCGCGACTTCGTCAGCGTCTACGACATCGTGCGCGCCAACATGCTGGCGATGGAGAGCAAGGCCTCCGATGGCGAGGTAATCAACATCGGTTGCGGAAAGCCGATCACAATTCTCGAAGTTGCGCAGTTCCTGGCAAAGGCGCTGGGCAAAGATCTTGCGCCGGTAATCTCGCAGAAATATAGAGCCGGCGATATCCGCCACTGCTACGCAGACTTGACCAAGGCGAGGAACCTGCTGGGATACGAACCGCGCGTGACTCACGACGAAGGTTTCAAAGAGCTGGCAGAGTGGCTGGCGGAACAAGAGGCGGAAGACAAGGCCGAAACCATGATTCGCGAATTGACAGCGTACGGACTGACAGCATGAAAGGACGCGAGTTGCCGAGGAGCGCAATACACATACGTAAAGGAGAGGGTGCCTAATGAAGGGAAACAGAGCGCGCACGGTACTCATTACAGGCGGAGCGGGGTTCATAGGGTCAAATCTTGCCGAGCGGCTTCTGGGAACACCCGAAACACAGGTCAGGATCTTCGATAATCTCTCTCGCGCTGGAGTAGCACGCAATATCACATGGCTGAAGAATAAGGCCCACGGGAATCTGGAAATAGTCGAAGGGGATGTGCGGGATGTCGAAGCCGTGCGGAAGGTAGTGGACGGCGTCACTGAGATCTATCACTTTGCTGCACAGGTAGCTGTCACCACGTCGGTGGACAACCCGGAGTTGGATTTCCAGGTAAACGCAGTGGGGACATTCAATGTGCTGGATGCGGCGCGCCAGTCGTCCCTGAAACCGTTTGTCCTCTACACATCGACCAACAAGGTCTACGGCGCGCTGGAGTCAGTACCGGTGGTTGCGGATGGCACTCGATATCGCGCAAAGGACCCCTTGTTTTGCGGCGTGAACGAATTTCAATGTCTCGACTTTCATTCGCCTTACGGCTGTTCCAAGGGAACTGCGGATCAGTATGTTCGTGACTTCGGGCGCATCTATGGCTTGCCGACTGTGGTGTTTCGCATGTCGTGCATCGCAGGACCCCGGCAGTTTGGAAATGAGGACCAGGGCTGGGTTGCACACTTCCTCTACTCAGCACTGACTGGCAAACGCATCACCATCTACGGAGACGGCTTGCAGGTGCGAGATGTGCTCCACGTACACGACCTGATTGACGCAATGGTGAGAGTTCGGGAGCAAAGCGCGACCACAAGCGGGCAGATCTTCAATCTTGGCGGAGGCCCGCTGCGCGCCTTCTCGGTGATGGAAATGCTGCACGCGATTGAACAGGTCACGGGCAAAACAATTCGCCTGGAGCATCGTGCAGTACGACCGGGAGACCAGCCGCTCTATGTATCGGATATCTCGAAGCTGGAGCGCCTCACAGGTTGGCATCCGCGGCGGGATCTCGCAATGATTCTCGCCGATATCCGCGAGTTCTGGCGCGAAGGGTGCGAGAAAGATGAATCGCAGCAGCTTGTAGGTGCGCGCAGCGCAGCGCTGGGAGAGGTCGCATGAAGTATGCACTCGTAAATCCGCGCTGGAGCTTTGAAGGGTCAACCTATTTCGGATGCCCCGAGCCGCACTTTCCACTGGAACTGCTGTATGCGCAGCAGACGTTGCGCGATGCGGGGCATGAAGTTGTCCTGATAGATGCCTTCATGGAGTCACTGAACCCCGATCAGGTCCGGAATCGGCTCACTGGGTTCGACGAAGACTTTCTTGTTATCCCGACTGCACCTTCGTATTTGTTCTGGAGGTGCCCGCAGCCTGAACTTCGCGTGCCCCGGCAGTGGTTTGCCGGGCTCGAGCGCAAATCGACGAAAGTGGCGATCGGGCCGCATGGATCTGCTACACCGAAGGCCACCCTGGCAAAGACTGGCGCAGATGTTGTGTTGCGCGGCGAACCGGACCAGACGCTTCCCATGCTTGCGCATGCACCGTGGGAAACGATCGATGGCTGCTGCTGGCGCGATGCGAGCGGAACCATCCACATGGGGCAGGGGCTCGGCGTTACGGATATGCGTGCAATAGGACCGCTGGACTACTCCGCATACCCAGTCGAACTGCACAGCCACAAGCACCACATCTTCCCGGGCAACGGTGCGGATCATTTGCGCTGCGGGGCAGAGATGGAATTTGCGCGCGGTTGTCCTTACTCCTGCACCTTCTGCAATAAGACACTCTTCCGTAACAAATTCCGCGAGCGCGAACTTGGCGCAGTGATCGAAGAGATGGACCAGCTCATTGCGCGCGGGGTGGACTACATCTACTTCATCGACGAAATCTTCGGGGTAGGAAAGAATGTCCGCACGCTGCTGGAAGAGGTAGCAAAGCGGCCTGTCTCGATCGGGTTCCAGTCGCGCATCGATTTGTGGAACGAGGAGACTCTTGATTTATTGGGGCGCGCACGCTGCGTCTCGTTTGAATGCGGCGTAGAGTCTGTGACCGAGGAAGGCCGCGACGAGCTGAATAAGAACTGCAAGTTGACGACCGATCGCATTGGCGATCTGCTGATCTACGCTCGCAAGCGGATCCCTTGGGTGCAGGCAAACCTGATCAAGACAGAGAAGGACGACGCGGAACTAGTTCGGCAGTGGCAAACGAAGCTGAAGTCCCATGGTGTGTGGGTGAGCGAGCCAGTGCCGATGTTCCCGTTTCCAGGCAGTCCGCTTTATGTGGAGACGTTTGGGACATCACCGGATGATTCAGCTTGGGAGCGAGCGCATGCGTTCTATCTGCGACTGTTCGCGGACAAAGGGTACAGCGACATCCAGGATCAGGCGCCCATGGCGCTGGAGGAATTGGAGAACGAGGCAAGACCATGCGCATCCTGATGACGACAGACACTGTAGGGGGTGTGTGGTCGTTTACGAAAGAGCTTTCGAGCGAGTTTCTCAAAAATGGTTGTGCCATCGCGCTTGTAAGCCTCGGGCGCAAACCTTCAAATGCACAGCAGGCGTGGGCGGATGCGCAGAGTGCCCGTTGGGGAGCGCGGTTCCGTTATGACGCCCTCGATACACCGCTCGAATGGATGGTTGAAAACGGGCGCGCATTCTCAGAGGCTGCCCCTGTTCTGGTTCGCATCGCGCAGGAGTTTGACGCGGACCTGCTGCTGAGCAGCCAGTATTGCTTTGGAGCGCTGGAATACGAGATACCGCGTGTGCTTGTTGCGCATAGCGATGTATTGAGCTGGGCTGAAGCCTGCCGTCCGCAGGGGCTTGAGCCGTCGGAATGGCTCGACACGTATCGCGGCCTCGTCCAGAAGGGACTGGATCATGCGGATGCAGTGGTGGCGCCGACCCGCTGGATGCTCGATGCGCTCGGAAACAATTTCAGGTTGCCGCAAGAACGAGGACTGATCGCCAATGGACGAAGCCTGCCCGAGGTCGATACCAGCTCAAGGCGCAAAATGCAGGCCGTCACAGCTGGCCGGTTGTGGGATGACGCAAAGAATCTGAAGATGCTTGAGAACGTGGACTCGCCGATTCCGCTGCTGATTGCAGGCGAGACGGAGTATGCGTCGATGAGCCTGTCCGTCGATGGCACGGACATCAGGGTTCTGGGTGCGCTTGCAGGCGACGAGTTGCTCACCCTGTTTCGTGAAAGCGCGATCTACATTTGCACTTCACGATACGAACCATTCGGACTGGCTCCGCTCGAGGCGGCGCAGTGCGGATGCGCAGTCCTGGCCAACGACATTCCATCGTTACGCGAGGTCTGGGGAGATGCGGCGCTTTACTTCTCAGGTGCCGAGTCGCTTTCAAGTTGGCTTTGGCGGCTGAGTGACCATCCGTGGCTCCTGAACGAAGCGCGCGAAATCGCGGGGAGCCGCGCACGTGAGTTTACGGCGGAGCGAATGGCTGCCGGCTATCTTAACTTGTTCCGGTCGATGCTAAAGCAATCTTTGGTTGGAAATTATGTCGCGTAAATTTCGAATCGCTTACTTCGCTCACGCCATTCGTTCCGATTGGAACAACGGCAATGCGCATTTTCTGCGGGGGTTGTTGCGGAGCCTTGGGCAGTGCGGACATGAGGTGGAGATCTTCGAGCCAGCGGATGGCTGGTCAATTGAAAACCTGCGCCATGAAGTAAACGGCGAGCAATCAGTGCGGCAGTTTGAAGAGACCTATCCGGATCTGAACGTAAGCACGTACAGTGCGGCAGACCTGAACGGGGCAGGCGCGGCGCATGCCTGGCGTGACACTTTGCGCGACACAGACATCGTGATTGTGCACGAATGGAACCCGCCGCAGCTTGCGCATCACCTGCTGGAATTGCGCGAGGAACTTGGGTTCCGGTTGCTGTTTCATGACACGCACCATCGGGCGTCGTCATCGCCGGAACAGATCCGCCTCTTCGGAACGGATCGATTTGATGGCGTGCTCGCATTTGGCGAGGCGCTGCGAACGATCTACCGGGACCGCTTCAACATTCAGCGCGTGTGGACGCTGCACGAAGCCGCAGACACGACAGTCTTTCGTCCGTTCTCGGATGTAGAGAAGAAGCGCGATGTCGTCTGGATCGGAAACTGGGGAGATGATGAGCGTTCGACGGAGATCTGCCAGTTCTTGCTGAGGCCGGCGGAGGAACTCCAGCAGTATCGATTTGCCATCTATGGCGTTCGCTATCCGGCCGATGCATTGCAGGCTCTGGAGAGTGCCGCGGTCGAATACGGAGGCTATCTGCCAAATCTCGAGAGCCCGGCGGTGTATGCGGAATCTCGGATCACGATGCATATCCCGCGGCAGCAGTACGCGGGTGCAATGTCGGGGATTCCGACGATTCGTGTGTTTGAGGCTCTGGCATGCGGGATTCCCCTGATCTCCGCGCCGTGGCCCGACACGGAAAGGTTGTTCCGCGAAGGCGATTTTCGGCTTGTCCGCAACACAAAGGAATCGATTGCGGCCATGGAGTGCCTGCTGCGCAACGAAAAGGTCGCGGTGGAGCAGGCGAGGCGGGGTCGCGACACCGTGCTTGCGCGCCATACGTGCATGCATCGTGCGCAGGAATTGACAGCAATCTGTGAGGAAGTGGTCCGATGAAGATCTTCGTTTTTGGCTCAAGCATCGTTTCGTCGTACTGGAATGGAGCAGCGACCTACTACCGCGGTTGCTACAAGTACCTGGCGCGCCTTGGGCACGAAATTACATTCGCGGAGCCGGATGCATATGGTCGGCAGGAGCATCGCGATACAGAAGACGTCTCGTATGTGCACTCAGTGGTGTATCAGCCGGGCTCTGGCGTGGATGCGATGCTGCGGCAGGCCTCGATGGCCGATGTGGTCATTAAGCACAGCGGTCTGGGTGTGGATGACGAACTGCTGGAACAGCGAGTCCTGGAGTGTTCAGGGCATTCGATTGTCTGCTTCTGGGATGTGGACGCGCCAGCGACAATTGCGCGCATGCACCAGAATCCCGGCGATCCGATGAGCCGCACCATTCCGCAGTACGATGCCATTCTCACCTACGGAGGCGGACCGGAAATTCGCGACGAGTATCTGAAACTCGGCGCGCGCGCGTACTACAGCATCTACAACGGGCTCGATGTCGATACCCATCATCCCGTTCCTGCAGAACCGGTATTCCGGTGCGATGTGGCATTCATCGGGAATCGATTGCCGGATCGCGAGAAACGCGTCGAGGATCTTTTCTTGAAAGCCGCGGAACTCGCTCCAGATAAGCAGTTCCTGCTGGGCGGCGAGGGATGGGGCGACAAGCAGATGCCGAGGAACGTGCGCTGGATTGGGCACGTGCCTACACATCGGCATAATTCGGTCAACTGTTCGGCGGGCATGGTGATGAACATCAACCGCTCGTCTATGGCGGCGTATGGATATGCTCCACCCACGCGTGTTTTCGAAGTCGCGGGAGCGGGCGCGTGCATGTTGTGCGACGAGTGGCCGGGAATTGAAGAGTTCTTCGAGCCCGGCAAGGAGATCATCGTGATCGACAGCCCCGAGGAAGTCGTTGCAGCCTTGGCGCTGCACGATGAGGCGGCGAGGCGGCAGATCGGAAACGCATTCAACGCGCGTGCACTGCGTGATCACACCTACGCGCTGCGCGCCAAGGACGCGGAGCAGGCATTTCGCGAATGTCTGCAACGCAAGAAGTCAGCAATGGCACAGAGCGCCGCGAACGTCACGGCAATGACGGGAGAGCTTGCATGAAGGTTGTGATCTACGGGCTCGCGATAACATCATCGTGGGGCAATGGTCACGCCACGACGTATCGTTCCCTGTGCAAGGCGCTTGCCCGCCGTGGACACCAGATTCACTTTGTTGAGAAGAACCTGGAGTGGTTCCGCAGCAACCGAGACATGCCGCATCCTGAATTCTGCACGGTCCACCTTTACGCAGATTGGGAAGAAAACGCACGCAGGCTGATCAAGCTAAGCAAGGATGCGGACGCCATCGTAGTGGGATCGTACTTCCCCGATGCGATTGCAGCGACCGAGGAACTGCTGCAGGCAGACCACGGCCCTCTGATCTTCTATGACATCGACACGCCAATCACGATCGCGAAGCTGCGGAAGGAGGGACGTGCAGAGTACATCAACACAGCACAGATTCCTCACTTTGCAGCCTACCTGAGTTTCACGGGCGGCCCGGTGCTTCGGGAAATTGAGGAACGATTCGGATCACCGCGTGCCGTGCCGTTCTATTGCTCAGTCGATCCCGAGTTGTACAGGCCCAAGGCAGTGGAGCGTGAATTCGCATGTGCAATGAGCTACCTGGGTACCCACGCCAGAGACCGGCAGCCAAAACTGATGAAGTTTCTGAATGAAACTGCAGATCTGATGCCGGAGTTGCGATTCATCGTGGCCGGCGCGCAATATCCCAAAGACACGCCATGGGCGAAGAACGTGGAGCGCATCATCCACCTCTCACCACCGGAACACCCCTCGTTCTACTGCTCGTCAAAGTTCACCCTGAACCTTACACGCGATGAGATGGTAGCGGCCGGGTACTCCCCGTCTGTGCGCCTGTTTGAAGCTTCGGCGTGCGGAGCGGCCATCATCTCGGATTACTGGAAAGGGTTGGAAAGCTTTCTCACTCCCGGCCACGAAGTACTTCTGCCGAAAGATGCGTACGAGGTTGCGCAGATTCTCCGCACCATGCCGGATGCGGATAGAACCCGCATGGGTTTGAATGCGCGGGAGCGCGTGCTGTCAGAGCATACGGCGGCACACCGTGCGATTGAATTTGAGCAGATCGTCAGCCGTTGCAGCGGGAACTCCGTTCATATCAAGCAAGGAGCTCGGAAAGAGACGAAAGACACAGATCCGGCTGTTCCGCAGAAAGCTGTTCGCGCGAGTGTATACCCGTAGCGACCGCGATGATGCTGATCCCGTGATGGCGGGCGGCGCGGATATCGGCAGGCGTGTCGCCAAGCGCACAGATAACCGCATGTTGACCCGCGAGATTGTGGGCCTGCTCCAGGGCACGATTGTATACGTCGGCCCGGGTCTCGAGCCCGTCGCTGAAGGCGTGGAAATCGAAGTAGTCCAACAGTCCGCACGACTGGAGCTTGATCCTGCCAATTGCCGCAAGGTTTCCAGTTGCGATTCCCAGCAACGCCTTACGATCGCGCAGGTGCTGCAGCACTTCCCGCGTTGCGGGGAGAGCTTCCGTCCTGATCTGCTCTCGATGTTTCTCGACATAGGAACACATCAAACCGCAGCCCTCCGAAATCCGTGGCCGCCAGTCCGATTCCAAAATCCCGGCGAGAGCCAACGCATCGCGCAGTATGCCAATGTCGGTATTGCCATGCGCTGTAACGCCGTCAAGGTTTAACTCAGCACCCGAGAGCGCCTTCAGCGCTTCGCAAAACGCAAAGTAGTGGACAGCGTCCTTGCAGTTGAGCAGCGTGCCGTCGACATCAAAGAGGTAAGCGTCGAAAGCATGCCACGCACAGGGGAGCGTGCCACGCGGAATCACGCGATCTTCTGCGGACGACTGCAGAGTTGTTTCCATTGGCGCAGTTCCTGTCTAACTTCTTCAATCATGTCGGGCCAATCGCCGGAAATGTGCTGGCGAAAAAGGCGCAGCGATGGATACCATGGGCTCTTCGTTCCTCCAGCCATCCAGCGCCAGTCTGCTGCATGCTGCAACAGAACCCACGCGGGAATTCCCATAGCTCCGGCGAGATGCGCGGCGAGCGTGTCCACGGTGATCACGAGATCGAGCTGCGAGATTGCGCATGCCAGAGTCAGCAGCCCATCCCCAAGCTCAGCGGAATCGCGCAGGCGGGGAGACGGCGGCATCTGATTCCAGTCAGATTGCGCCGCGCCGCCCTGCAGGCTCCAGAACTCGCAGCACGGCTCTGACAGCAAGGTGGAGAAGACCGGGAAAGGAATCGAGCGAGTGGGGTTCCAGTCCCCGGCAGCCCACACTACTCCCACGCGCGGATGATTCCGGACGCCCATTTTGCGATTTACGCAATTGCAGCGAGTCTGCGGCAGGTGAACGTATTGCTCGGCGATAGGCAGGTCGCGGATTTCTGTGCGGAAGATGTATGGCAACTCCATCACTTCGATCTGCGTATCCCAGAAGGTTGGGCTAACTGGCGCTAGTCTGCCCCAGGTGACGACGGAGTCAACGCCATCGATATACGGTGCCAGTTCAAAAAGGGCTGGCGGCACCTCGTAGGTGACCTCGGCTGCGAAGTTGCGAAGACGCGGTGCGTAGCGCAGGAATTGGATCGCATCTCCAAAGCCGTGCAAACAGCGAACGATAATGCGGCGGCCTTCGATGCTTTCCCCCGTCCACAGGCGATGCGGATCATCCCCTCCACGCGCGCGAATTGCATCCGACTCTCGCCACGCCGAAGCAAAGTCTCCCGCAAACATGTGCGCCATCCAGCGCCCTGCGGCGCAGCGGTCGGCATTGGCTCCGCGCGTTTCGGCAACATCAAAGACCTGCAGTGCATTGGGATCGCGGCGATCAAGCAGCGCTTCAGCCTGCTCGAGATAAGACATGCTGGCTGTTGAGGTGCTCATGCATCGCTCCTGCCGCGCGCCGGATAAACGCAGTGCGGACCGTCAGGCGGCACCTCGATTTTTTTCGAGCGGCAGATGTACACTTCATCTTCCGGCTGCGACTCGATCGTGAATCCCGAAGAGCGCAGCATGGCTTCCACGCAGGCGCGATTGGGCACCCACCAATTGGTTTCATCGTGGGAGTAGCGATGCTCCACGAAGTGCATCTTGGGATAGCCGGGCTCATCGAAGTGCACTTCAGCGTGGAAATCGTAATCGGGATCGACATGGGCAATCTCGCGACTACCCCGCTGCATGCTCTGGAAGAGCAGCAGATCGCGCGCGACGTGCTCGTGAATCAAATCAAGGGCGAGCAGCGGATGACGCAGGTGATACAGCACCCCCATGAAGATGACGAGGTCGAACTTCTCATTGAGCGCCCCTACCTCCCACACAGACATTCGGCGAAACTCCACGTCCATTTCAGAGACGTCCGCGGCGAAGCGTGCCTGGACCAGGTAGCGTTCATCGCTGTCGATTCCGAGCACCCGATCGGCGCCTCGGCGCTTCATCTCAAGGGAGTAGAAGCCGGCGTTGCAGCCGATGTCTAAAACGGTCTTGCCCGAGAGATCGCGCGGCAGAGCATCACTGAAACGCTCGTATTTCACTTGCGGGTAATCGCCGAGAAAGTGATCGGGCGCAGTCTGCACGCCACAGAGACGCAGGTTATGAAACCAAGGGCCCAGGGCTGCAATGCGTCCCTTCAGGCTGCTAATTTCTTCTTCAGCGTGAAGCGGTGTCGATGGCATTGGTTTGTTGTTCCTCCTGGCCGGCAACCTGTTGCGGATGCGCGGGTGCGAATTCTCCTTCTTCGAGCAGGCGGATTGCGGAACGATAACCGTGCAGTGTTCCCACGTCAACGTAGCCCTGCCCTGCTCGCACTGCCTGCGCGCGGCCCCCCGTAGCGAGCCACGCGTTGATGAGGGTGCCGAAATATTCGTCCCCGCGCTCGGGTGTGCACCAAAGATCGCAAAGATCGTGAAAGACGTGGCCGGGCATTTTGAACGCTCCCCAGATCCAGTTCGTGCCGGCATCTTTCTGCTTCACCTTGATCTCGCAAACGTTGTTGTACTCGTCCGTGAGCACGGCATCGAAGTACTGAGGCTGTTCGACTGGGAAAAGCAAAAACGAAAGCGCGTCATCGGGCAACTGCTGAAGAGCGTCTTCAGGAAACCAGACCGTGTCGGGCAGGCCAATGATGACGGACTCGTCCGCCCTCACGAATGGACGTGCGCGAAATACCGCATCGCACAGTCCGCCAGGTAGCGGCTGAACGGCGTACATGATGTCGGCGCCCCAAAGCCGTGAGCCATAGTAGTGAAGAATGTCACCCTTCCCGGGCGAAATCACAAAGCAGAGCTTATCGGCGCCGCCGCGGATCATCCGCTCCACCAGGTACTCACTCACCGCGCGAGGGCGCTCGCTGCCATCGTCGATCCGACTACCCACTGGAAGCAGTTCCTTCGAAAACGCGAGCGGTTGAATGCGATTACCTGCTCCTGCCGCCGGAATAATTCCCCACATAGGGTTCCTCGAAGATGGTGTGTGTTGCGTTAGCTTGCCCGGCTGTCCATCACAATTCCGCTACAGCTTACGCGGGCGCAAATTTCCTCTAATTCCATGACGCGCCGTTCGGCCGTATGGTTGGCCAGCGTTCGGTCGCGGGCTGCTTCGGCGATGTGGCGAAGTTTTGTTTCAGGCATGGAAATTGCTTCGATAACGTCGTCGGGAGTATCCACCCGGAGGATCTCTTCGCCCGGAGTAAAAAACATCTTGAGCCCGTCCCAGCCGTCGCTCACGATTGGAACGCCGCACGCAGCGGCCTCGAACAGCCTTCCAGACGGGCAGTACCCATATTCCGCCATCACGCCGCGCGTAATATTCAGCGTAGCGCGGGAGGAGCAAAAGAAAGCCGGGTGCAGGTGCGGCGCGAGATGCGGCACGAACGCGATGTTAGGCACAGTAGAGAACGAATCGGGATATTGTGCGCCGGCGAGCTGAAATGTCTCATTCGGCATTCGGCGCGCCGGTTCAAGAAAGAGCTTTTCGAGCGCGTGCTGGCGGTCTGCGGCGAAGGTTCCAAGGTACGAAAGGATGCCCCGATATTGATCAAGTGGCGGGACTGGGAAATGCGCCTCTGGGTCAACAGAACCGTAAAGGGGAGCAACAGTACGCGCGCCGAGCCGCGACTGTAGTTCAGTGAGGGCGCGGCCCCCGGTATAGCTCAACACCACGTCGAAATCGGCGAGACCCTTTGCCGGCAAATATGGAACAGGTTCTCCGCTGCGCAGAGAGTTGAGCGTGACCGGGGTATCGAGATCGTAGAAGCACTTGATGGCGGCGCGCGAATCCAGGATCATGTCAGCAGCCTCTGGACCATCCGGACAGTAACTGGTGAACATGCCGAGATCAGCGGAGTTGAGGTCGCTCAGAGCTTCCGAACGAATTTCATCCAGCGATGAGTAAAGCCGCAGGCTGATGCCGCGCGGCGGAGTCCAGTTGTCGCGTGTGTCGGCGTACCAGGAGACGTCGCGCTCGTAGAAACTCGCCGTATGGCCACGTTTTGAGAGAGCTTTAAGCAGGGCCCGCCACAGCGTCGCGTGTCCATTTCCCCAGGACGAGGAAACTGTCAGCCCAAAAACAACGATGTGCATGCACCGCTCCTGATTCGGCAAGACCATGGTTTGCGTGGCATTTCGAGTTGTAAACAAGGCCGCCGCTTCTAGCTTGGCCCGGCGACTCTGACCTTGCGACTTCCGCAAAACAAAAACTGTGGTCTTGCTATGGCGCGGCTGCGCGCCACGATGGCTGGCGTAAGTTGAGATTCGCCAAAACCTGAGCGGGTTGTTTGTACATTCCTCGGGGCCGAAGGGATCGCCCCATCGGGTTAGCGCACTGCGCGTTTTAAGACCAGGCGGAGACCGGACCCAAAGCCTCCCCAGGAGCCGATGGAAGGATCAGATTCGTCCGGTGCGGGACCAATCGCCGGCGGGTTGACCTGCTCCTTGGGTTTCGGCCTGTGCCATGGAAGCTGGAGAGTGCGCTCCAGTTCGATCTGGTCTCCATTGATTTTGCCTTCAAAAGAATTCATGCCCGATTTGAAGGCAATGCGATCGCCCTGGACCGACCCGTCCGAAATCGGAACAGGCAAGTCGTCGCCGCCGAAAAAGCCCCCCGTGCCCTCGACGGAACCAGCGAGCTTGCCGCCATCCTGCGTAAACGTAAAGGCGTGCAGGGATCCGAGGAAGCCCGCCATTTCCGAGCCGGGTTCGGGAATGGGGCGCCACAGGCCGGTGATGCCTGAGCCTTCGGGAATCGAGCGCTCCCACACGGAAATTTGCGGGCGCAGTTCCGCCTGCTTGCAGGAAATGGTAGCCGTTGCGGATGTCAACCCTGGCGAACTCGCTTCAACATTGATCGTGCCGGCCTTCTTCGCCGACTGAACCAGCGCCATACAGTACCCGGAGAATGCCTTGCGTGACTCGCCTTTATCCGGCGCCTGATCCGTGGGGTCGCCGTTGCCTACGCCGATAAGCTTTGCCGGTCCTGTCACTCGGAAGGTGACAAGGTTATCAGTGATGGGAACGGTTCGGCCCTTCGCGTCCTGCACTTCGACAGCGAACATGGCGACATCCTCTCCATCTGCGGAGATGGATTCGCGATCGGGACGCAGCACGAGCTTCGTCGCGTCGCCTATGGTCTCACGAGTTGTGGTCATCACCTGCTTGCCGTCTTTAAAGCCACGCGCTTCAATTGCGCCGGGTGCGTACTTCACGATCCACGCGACGTGCGAATCCTTCTTGACATCTTTCGCACCGAGGCTCTGGCCGTTGTGAAAGAGCTCGACCTTGTCGAGATTCGAGTACACCCATACGGCAATCTCTTTACCTTCGTAGCCGGGCCAGTTCCAGTGCGGAAAGAGGTGCAGCACGGGCTTGCCGGTCCACCACGACTGGTAGTAGAAGAAAGAGTCTTTTGGAAATCCGCAGGTGTCGATGATGCCGTATTGCGAGCTGACGTTGGGCCAGCCGTTCGGCGAGGGTTCGCCGCGATAATCGAAGCCGGTCCAGATAAAACCGCCAGAGAGCCATGGACGCGCGTTGCAGAAGCTCCACCACCCCTCGGCAGAGGCGCGGCCCGTAGTGGTGTACGGATCATAGGAACTGACGTACCCTTTCTTCGCATCCGTGATGTAAATCCCGCGTGTGCCAACAGCGCTGACGGTTTCAGTTCCCATCACCGGCTTGTCAGGGTGCTTGTTGTGGAAGGCCTCGGCCTCCGGATCCTGGTAGTTGTAGCCCGCCACGTCTCCCAACGCGAGACCACCGGTGCCGATTGCTCCGGTTGGCGCGAGCGACACGGGACGGGAACCGTCATGCTTCATCGCGACCTCTTTCATCGCAGCCAGAATCAGCACGCCACGCTGCCCATTGGCCTGCGCTTCTTCGTTGCCCATCGACCACATGAAGACGCTGGGGTGATTGCGGTCGCGACGAACGAGATTCTGGAACTGCTGCAGTCCTTCGGGATTTGACGACATCATTCGCGTTTCATCAAAGACGAGCATGCCCATCTGATCGCACGCATCAAGCAACTCAGGGGTTGGTGGGTTGTGCGAAGTGCGCAGCGAGTTGCAGCCCATCTCCTGCAGTTTGCGAACGCGATAGTACTGTACTGAGTCCGGTACTGCTGCGCCAACGCCTGCGTGATCCTGATGATTACAGGTGCCTTTCAGTTTCACAGGCGCGCCGTTAACAAGCAGCCCGCGCTCTGCGTCGAACTTCACGCTGCGAATGCCGAACGAGGTCTCGTAGCGATCGACCGTTTCTCCATCCACCTGCACCTCGGTCAGCAGCTTATAGAGATTGCGTTCCTCAAGCGACCAGAGCTTCGCCTCAGGAACTGCGATCTGCTGGTTATATTCTTGTTGATCATCCACAGCAATATCGGCAGCTGCCGCTACGTCTTTGGCCACTGCGTTTCCTGCAGGATCAACGATTGTCGAGATCACGCGACTCTTGCTGGCATGCGGCCCGTCATTTTCCACTTCAGTGAGGACAGACAGCGTTGCCGAATTTCCGCGAATGTCTGAGCGCACGAATGTCCCCCAGCGTTTCACGTGCACGGGGTGGGTCTTGACGAGCCACACATGGCGATAGATGCCCGCGCCCTCATAGAACCAGCCGTCGCTCTCGGTTGCATCCACTCGAACGAGCAGGACGTTGCGCTGGCCCGGATTCGCGAACGTCGTTACGTCGAAGCTGAAGGGATCGTATCCGCCGCTGTGACGGCCAATGTAAAAACCATTGAGGACAACCATCGTGTTGCGGTATGCGCCGTCGAACTCAATGCTGATGCGCTTCCCGGCGTCCTCGGCCGGTAGGTCGAAGATGCGGCGGTACCAGCCGACGCTGGTCTCCGGGTATTTGCGACCGAGCGGGAGAAAGCCCTTGCTCGCCAGCTCAGGATCGTTCTGATAAGGCAGTTCAACGGCCCAGTCGTGCGGCAGATCGATATCGCGCCAGTCGCCATCATCGAAGGAAGCCGACGCGGCAGGCATGAAGTTGCCGGTCTTCTGGAAGTTTCCTGCGCGAGCGGTGCCGTAATCGAAGTCCTTCGCCGCATCGCAGGCGTTGCCGAAGTGGAAGCGCCATCCAAAATCGAGCAGTAGCCGTTCGCGCCCGGCTCCCGGCGTGGGCGAGGTCAGACTCGCTGGCGCGGTGAGTGGTCCGGAAACATCGCTGACGGCGCTCATCGCTGAGTGAATCGGGTTAACGCCTTGGCCCGTAGCAACAGCAGCGGGAGCCAGCAGGCTGGACTTCAAAAGGTCGCGACGTGAAATCGTTTTCATATTGCCTCCGGACGGGAGCTCGTTCAGGAGCCCTGGTTTGTTCTGGAAACACGCACCGACATTATGCACGGTCGGGCGAAAAGTCGTCCTCAACAAAAGCACATGGAGCTTTTCTGCTTGATCTTGCCTGATTACGGAATGCTGTTCGCGTCTCCGCACCACTCAACTCTGTAAACAGCGGACATCAGGTTTGCAGACTCCATGCATCGCGATTACGACAGTGTGAGTAAAAGCGCCCCGCGTTCGCAGAGTATCTGCATCGGACAAAGATTCCGAACATTCTGTCCCGCAGTGAAACGATCTACCGATATCTCGCACTAATCCGGTACGAGGTATCCCCCAATGGAAAAAAATGATGAAGGATTGAAGCAGTTAAACCGCTCCGATCGCATCCGCGAAGAAGCCAGGCGTGCACTGGAGTTTGGCCAAACCCCCAAGCGTCCCTTGTCTCTCCACCCCAACATGCGCGTGGAAGGATTGACAGCGGCGCCCAGACCGCAGTGTTCCGCTGACAACGCTCCGGGCGAAGAATTCCTGAAATCCTCGCGCGTCAAGATTGTCAGTTCGCGCAGCGCCAATCCTCTCATCGCAAAGGAAAGCCCCCATTTCCTTGCGGAACAGATTCAGCACGAGCTTAAGCGTGCGGCCGACCCGCAGCAGGCCGCAAAGGTCCTTGAGATGCTTAACAGTTTGACGAACGCCGATCCTCATGGGGAGACGACGCAGGCTTTACGTCGAAAAGTGCTCAGCCGGGTGTTCGGCGAGCGCTATTTCGAAAGTGAGCGCAATTTGCCGCAGGAACGCAGCTCCAGAGGCAGAGGAAGTTCAATCTTCAGCAGAGGAAAGGAGGACTGACATGTCGGTGCATACTGATTTCTACATCGATATCAACTTCGGTGGGGATGTCGATAGCTTCAGTCTCAATAATGACTGGCGCTATTGGTGGGTTGTTTTCGGAAGCAAATTTGGAAACAACATCTCCTCATTCCGTTCGACAGCTTATGGCGGTACCGATGGAAACACCTTTGCCTTCACTGGTAACAATTTCCTCGGCACATATCTGTCGCTCAACATGCAGGAAGGGTGGACTTCCTGGTGGAGCTATGTCGGAGATGACCTCAACGACAAGATCGAATCCGCAATCCTGGTAAACCGGAACAAGAACGAGTTCGTCACTGGACTCAAGGATCAGATTGCCGGAGATTTCGCCAGTGGAATGGACGCCCAACTCAAGGGAACACAGGTTTCCCGCAGAGGAGACCCCCGCATCTACACGACGTTCTGGCCGGGCTACGATCCGCAAAAGACGTTCGTAAGCATCGAACAGGATCTCCATGTCTCCCTGGACTGGTGGCCGGACTACGATGCACAGGTGCGCTACGACATCTATCTGTACCTGGATGGAAAAGGAGTAGTGCAGGGATACGTCGCCTGGGTCTACGTCTGGGTCGAAGGGGGTATATTTTCCGGAGATATCTTCGATTCGCTGCAGCCTAAGTTGGTCGACGGTGCGTCCGCACTTACGACACAACTGCAGGCGAAGCTGGCGATTTTTTCCGGATTCCGGTTCTCGTCGCTGTATCTTCTGCCCGGGCCTCCGCCGTCTTCTGCATTTGGCGATATCCGCGACGCAAAAAGCGACTCAACGTTGGTTCTCTGGCCCAACCCGCTTTGAGCCTTTTTGGCAATGATGAGTTAAACGGATCTGATTCTCGTCGTTCCACAGATCAGGGTGGCTGCGGCGTCATCGCAGCCTCCTATCTCTAAGTTGGAAGGAAGGGAGTCAGAAGAGTAATGGTCGGGGCGGAGGGATTCGAACCCCCGACCCTCTGCTCCCAAAGAATAGCCATAGTCATTAGAGCTACTTAGATGCCTTTAGTTTCCTTGGGTCTGCTCGCCTTAACACC
>Ga0157372_10001507_pt1 | contig 25332 bp, 20 predicted proteins | sample C55metaG_FD_115307 | JGI IMG/M metagenome (GOLD analysis project Ga0157372, IMG submission 115307) | Corn rhizosphere microbial communities from Kellogg Biological Station, Michigan, USA - C5-5 metaG | ecosystem: Host-associated > Plants > Roots > Rhizosphere > Soil | place: USA: Michigan...
GACGTGCCGCCACTGCTGCTCGCGCATGCCGGCCAGCGGCGCGTCGTCGTGCACGCCGGCGTTGTGCACGAGCAATTCGATCGGCCCGGTTTGCAGCACGCCGACCAGCGCCGTGTGCGTCGCGGCGGCGTCGGTCACGTCGAATGTCACGGTCTCCGCGCTGCCGCCGTTCGAGTGGATGTTTTGCGCGACCGCGCGCGCGCGTTGCGCGTTCGCGTGTGCGTGCACGTAGACGTGGTGCCCGCATGCGGCGAGCGCGCGGCAGATCGCACTGCCGATATCGCCGCTGCCGCCGGTGACGAGCGCGCGGCGGGGTGTCGTTTTATGCAAAGCCATGCATTAGTGTGGCACAGCGCCCGACTCCGACGACCATGACCGACCTCTACAGCATTCCGCTCCAGCACCGCCGCTTCGAAAACCTGCACATCGTGTTCTGGCTGATGAAGGACATCAGCTGGTGCATGCTCTGGCGTGGACTCGGCGTTTTCATGATCGTGCCGACACTCGGCGCGGCAATCTTCATCACCTGGCGCGCGCGTGCCAACCGCATCGACTTCGCGCACAACCTCGCGGTGGTGTTCTGGATCAGCGCGAACGCGTGGTGGATGGTCGCCGAGTTCTTCGAGTTCGACGAAGCGCCGTTCCTGCTCGGCATCAGTGGCCGCCATTGGTCGATGCTGCCGTTCCTGCTCGGCGCCGGCGTGTTGCTCTGGCATTACGCGGGGCAGTGGCTGCAGCGCACCGCGATCAGCGCTCAGCAGTCGTGACGCGCCATCTGGATCGACAGAAAGAAATGGAACAGCACGCCGAGAGCGACGGTGAGCCCGATCGCACGCAGCACCGGCAAAGCCGACGTCGCGAGCAGGCCGAAGACGAGCAGCGCCGAGATCACGCACACGAGCGTCGCGTGCAGCGTGCGCCGCGCTTCGGCGGCGTCGCGCGTGCGGCGCTCGAAGAACAACGCGTAATGCAGGCCGAGTCCGGCCGCGAGCGTCAGCGCCACCAGATGAAACAGCGACAACGAGACGCCGCCGGCACGCAGCACGGCGAACGCGAGCAGGGTAGCCAGCGACATTGGCGCGAGCACATGCCAGGCGCGGCGCAGATTGCGGAAGGCGACGGCGACCGATAGCGCCAGCAGTGCGAGCGCCACGCCAAGCGCGATCAGGATCCGTGTGCGGTATTGCGCGACGAGCGCTTCGGTCGCCGCTTTCAGATCGAGCAGGCGTATCGCGTCGCTGCTGTCGGCCGCGATTGCCGCGGCATCGTGCACGCCACTGAGTGCAGCCAGACCAAGCCAGTGCCCATTGCGCTGTACCAGCATGGCTTGCAGGCGCGCACCGAACGGCGAGCGCGCGAAATCGGCCGGCGTGAGCAACGGCAGGTGGCGCGCGGTTTCCACGTCGTCGAGAAACGGCGCGAACAAGCCGGGTTGAAAGTCGGTGTCGGCGAGCGCCGCGTCAAGGCTCGTGCTCAGAGTCGCGCGATCCGGCAGTTTCTGCTGACGCCCTCGCTGCGTCGCCAGGCTCGGCAGCCAGCGGCTCGGCAACTCGACATCATCGACCGCATGCGCGGCAATCCACTGGTCCACGTGCGGGGAAATACGCTCGGATAGCGCGAGCACGCCATCGGCCGTCGGCGCTTGCAGCACGAGCAGATAGCGCACGTCCGGCGCGCCGAGCGCCGCACGCAGTTCGCCTTCGCGTGCGAGCAGCGCCGGGGACGCCGGCGTCAAGGCGGCCAGATCGTTCTGCCACAGCGGCGTCGAGGCGAGCCGCAGCCACGCCAGGGCGATGGCCAACAGCATCCACGGCAGCCAGCGCGGACGGCGCACGCGATCGATGCCGGCGCGCAGCGTTTCCAGCCACGTGGAATCGGCAACATCGCGGAATTTGCGCGGCAGCAACTCCGGCAACCACCACCGCGTGGCCGCGCCGGCCACGAGCAGTCCGGCGATCGTGAACACGGCCAGTTGCTGCAGGCCGGTCACGCCCGAGGCGAGGAACGCCAGGTACGCGATGCACGCCGATACGATCGCCAGGCGCAGCAACGGCCACACCTCGCGCACACTGGTAGCTGCGTCTGCGTCGGCGCGGCGATGGCTAAACACGCGCAGCGGATATTCCTGCGCCACGCCAAGCAGGGTGAAACCGAACGCGAGCGTGATGCCATGCACGTGACCGAAAATGAGTGCGATTGCGGTAACTCCGGCGAGTGCGCCGCTGAGCAGCGGCAGCGCCACGAGCGCGAGCACGCCGAAACTGCGATAGGCGAGCAGCAACAGCACAATGAACCCGGCGCTACCCCACGCGCTCAACCGCTCGGCTTCGCTGCGCGTGGCCGCGCCGACCTGCACGCCGATATAGCCAGGTCCGCTGATCGAAAGCTGAGCGGTGCCGGCGTGCGCCAACGCCGCGAACTTGTTTTGCAGCGACGCAATTGCCGCCGCTTGCGCCGTCGGATCGAAACCGCCCGCGCGCGTCTGCGCCAGCAGCAGCGCTTCACCGCGCGGCGAGAACCAGACGCCGTCGCGTGACGCAGGCGCGTGACGCGGCGCCCAGCGCTGCGCGAGCTTGACCACTTCCAGAGTCGGATCGCGCGGCAGCAAGTCTTTCACCATTTCACCGGCCGGCGAACCGAGATCTTCGACGCGCTGCCGCAACTCTTCGCGCAGATACGCGGTGTCCAGAACGTGATCGTCGAGCGTCGGCGACAGCAAATACCGGTATGGCAGCAGCGCCGGATCCAGACTGGCGACATCGCTATCGCCGTCGAGCACGCGCTCGAACTGCGGGTCCGCGCGCAAGGTTTGGGCAAGACCGCGGCTCAAGTCGGCGAGGTGTTCCGGTGCGGCACCGCCGATCGCGATCAGCAACAATCGCGAAGCGGGACCCTCACCGATCTCATCAAGCAGCAGTTTCTGATCGGCGTTCGTCGGCGGCGGCATGAAATCGCGCAAGTCGCCGCTGACCACGAGCCGATGCTGCGCGAGCACGGCGAGCGCCGTGAGCGCCAGCCACCACAGCGCGATCAATCCGATGCGGCGCGCATTGGTCACGCCTTGCACATTGCCGCAATGGCAACGGGCGTCAGTGGCTGCGGCAGGGGCTTTGCGGCGAGCGGCCCGAGCAGCAGCGTGCTGCTGTCGCCGTCGGATTGCTGCACGGTGAAGCAGTGCGGCTCGCCGGCGGCGGCGTCGACGACGAGCGCGCGCAAATGTTGCGACGGCGTGAGCGGCGCAAGCGTCAACGTCCAGGTTGTCGCATTTTCCACAACGCTAATCGTATAAAACTGGCGCAGGCTGTCCGCGTCACCGCCGAGCAGAGCACTGAATCCGGTCAGCAACGCCTGCAGTTCCGGTGCGCGTTGCAAGTCGAAATGCCTTGGCGTTCGGCCTTCACGCGTGACCTCGACCGCGCCGGCGGCAATTTTCGTGGTTTCCCGATACGGCGCATCGACACGCTTGCCGAGCTGGCCGGGCCCGTTGTAATCGAGCTGCCCGCGCAACACGAGCGGCTTGCGCAGCAAACGCACGAAACGCACCTCGGTGAACGCGGTGCTCGCCGGCGCCGGCCGCGCCAGGCGCGCGATCAGTGCCGCCGCCTCAGACGGCACTGCCGGCGATGGAGTCGCGCACAGCAGGCTCAGCAGCAACGGGGCGGCGCCAGAAATCATAGAAGTTGAACCAGTTGGTCGGATCAAGCCGTGTGTAGTGCTCAAGACGCGAAGCATAACGCTGCGTCCACTGCGCCAGCTGCACGACGCGATCGGCACGCGGAATGTGCATGCGCTCGGCCAGCGTCTCGAAATAAACATCATAGCGATTGCCACCGCGATACAGGCCGAAGCACAGTACGACCGGCAGCTCCAGCGCCGAGGCGATCAGATAAGGCGCGATCGGAAACGCGGCCGGCGCGCCGAAGAATTCGGCGTCACGTGTGGCTTCGTCCACGCGCGCGCGATCGCCGAGCAGGCCGATCAGCGCGCCTTCGTGCGCGGCGTCGCGGATCGCGAGAACGCTGTCGGCGCCGTCGCCGCGCACGTCGATTGCCATCTGCGCGACGGCCGGATTGAGCGCGTGCAGCAGTTGCGTCAGTGCCGGCGTCTGCCCGCGATCCATGACGAAACGCAGGCGCAGTTGCGGACGTGAGTCGGCGAGCACGCGCAACGCCTCGAAACTGCCGATGTGCGCGCCGAGCAGCAGCACGCCGCGGCCGTGGGCAATTTGCGCCTCGACCTGATCGAGGCCGCTGACGTGGATGTCGAATCCTCGTGTGGAACGCGCGAGCAGGAACACGCGATCGAGGATCGTCGCCGCATAGCAATGGATGTGGCGCAGCACCTGCCACGTGCTCGCCGGCGTGCCGAGCGCGCGGCTCAGAAAGGCACGCGAGGCGCGCCGTTCCGGTGTGCGGCGAAAAAAGAAATACACGGTGATCGGATACAACAACGCGCGCGCCGCCGGTCGGCCCAGGCGCAATCCGATTGTGCGGATCAGCCACAGGGCGAAGCGGCCACCGCCTTCGCGACGCTCGCTCCAGTGTGGACTTGCCAGCGGCGTGCCGGGTTCGCGCAACAGCTGCGGCCACGCGCGAACCAGCGCGCCGGCGAACACGAACAGGTTCTTGCGCGGCGCCTGCGGCAGCAGCCATGGCCGCAACGCGAATTCGCCGACGAACATCAGCGCGACCGCGGCCGGCAGCCAGACGAATCCGAACCAGCCCGGCATCGCCGACGGCGGCAGCGCCAGCCAGCCATGCGCATGCAGTGCGAGCGCACCGGCGATGCCGGCAAGCGCGTACTGGTAAATCGCCCAGATCAGCGTGAGCCGGCGCGCGTAAAGCGCCACGTTTGCGTCGGCGAGCAGCCCGGCGCCGTCGATTGCAGCGATCGCGCGTGCGATCAGAGGCGTGCGCCCACGCGCGAGCGTGCGTGCGAACAGCCATCCGATCAGCGCCGAAATGATTGCAGGCAGTGCGTCGAGCGCGCCGTGTGTGTCGTAGCGATGCGCCAGCACCAGCAATGCGATCAGCCCCAGCCACGCGACGACGCGCATGGCTTATTGCGCGGTGGCGCGATGCTGTTCGATGTGCGCGGCAAGCTGGCGCAGGCTGGCGAAAATGCGCTTGTTGTCGCCTTCGTCCGAACGCAGCGAGACGCCGTAGTGCTTGGAAATGGCCAGCGACAATTCCAGCGCGTCGATGGAATCCAGTCCGAGTTCGCCGCCGAACAACGCGGCTTCCGGCGCGATATCGGCGGCCTTGCGACCGGGCAGATTCAAACTGGTCACAATCAGTTCGGCCAGCTCGTGTTCGGCGGGGGTTTGCGTGCTCATGGCGCGGATCGGAACGGATCGTTTGACGGGTTCGGCGGGCGCGGAGTGTATCATTGCCATCTTCGATTTCCGCACAGCACGCGATGGACCTGACGCTCACCCCGGCTTGCGCCGGACCCGCCGACGCGGCGCGCGTGGCGGCGTTGCCGCCGCTGCGCGTGGAGTACTCCACGCTCACCGCACCGGCGTTGCTCGCACAACGCGACACGCTCGCCGTCATCGGCTTTGATCGCGACGGCCCGGCCGATGCGCGCTACACGCGCGTCGCGCTGCAGCCGGCCGTCGAGACGGCGGCGCTGGAAGTATGGCGCGAGCAGGGGCCGATCGAAACCGGCATCGACGGCGCGCTGCGCTTCAGCCGCGGCAGCCATTACGCTTTCGTCGTCGTCGAAATGCACGAAGCGCAATTTGACCACGACATCACCGCTGCCACGCAAGCCGCTTACGCGCTGCTGGCGCAATGGTGCGCGCGCAGCGCGATGCCGCATCTGCTGCGCGTCTGGAACTACGTTGATGCGATCAATCGCGGCGCCGGCGATGAGGAACGTTATCGCCAGTTCTGCGCCGGGCGTGCGGCCGGCATGGATGCAGCGCTGACTCGCGGCTATCCGGCGGCGAGCGCAATTGGTGTACGCGATGGTCGCCGCGTGCTGCAAGTGTGCGCGCTCGCTGCGAGCGCGCCGGGTCTGGCCGTGGAGAATCCACGCCAGGTCAGCGCCTGGCGTTACCCGCGCCAGTATGGTCCGGTGGCGCCGGGTTTCGTGCGCGCGATGCACGCGCCGACGACATCGCCACAGCTGTACATTTCCGGCACCGCCGCCGTGGTCGGACACGCATCGCACCACGCCGGAGACGTTTCCGCGCAAGTCGAGGAAACGCTCAATAACCTGGACAGCTTGTGCCGTGCCGCGGGTAACGCCGCCCCGCTCGGCGGCGCGCGCGACGTGCTGCGCGCTTACGTGCGCCACGCCAGCGACGCTGCGCTCGTGCGCGAGCGCCTGATCGCGCGGCTCGGCGCGCAGACGCCGTTGCTCGTGCTGCTCGGCGATGTCTGCCGTTCCGAGCTGCTCGTGGAGATCGACGGGTTGCATCAGGGCTGACCTGCGGCGCGCCGGTGCGCGATCACGCGCGCCAGGCCGAGCGTCGCCACGCAAATCCACCACGCCAACGCCGTGTTCGCAATCAGATGACCTTGCTTGGGCACGTCGGCAAGACCATCGCCGAGCACCGTGATCGTCAACGTCGTCAGCATGACGGTGCCGGCAAGGGCGCTGAACAGCAGCATGCGCGGCTGCGCGCGCCAGCGCCCGCGCCATAACAGCCAGACGCAAGCGACGAACGGTCCGAGCAGCGGCGCCAGCCGCCATGCCGGCAGCGCACTGAGCACACGGCTCAGGCTGAAGAACTGCGCCGGCAGCGGCGTGAAATCGCCGCCTTCGACAACGCCGAGCCCGGGCGCGAGCCACGGCTCCAGACTGATGAGCCCGTGCCACCACAGGCGCGCGAACAAGTCCGGCTCGCGCGCGAGCGTGGCGAGCTCGCGGGCACGCGTGACATTGGCCAGCTGCGGGCATTCGGTGTCCGGCCATGGCCCGATTTGCCACGCGCTCTTGCCGAGGTGGCGCAGGCACTCCGGAGTGAGGCCGAGCGATTGCGCCGTCGCCGCCGGATCGCGCGCGTGCGGCAGCAGTCCGGTGAACGTGACGTCGGCGCGGTTGTAGTGGTTGATCGCTTCGATGGCCGGACTGTCGCGGCGCAACTGCAGCGCTTGCACGGTGAGCCCGAGCAGCGCGCCGAGCAGCACCGCGCCGCCCTGCCAGGACCAGCGCCGCGTGCGCAGTCGGTCAATCAGCAACACGACCACCGCGCAGCCGAGCGGTAACAGCAAGTGCTGGATCTTGCTCAATGCCAGCGCGAACGCCGCTGCCGCGAGCAACGCACATGCATGGCGCGTGCGTGACCGGCCGGCGTACAGCACGATCAACCCGAGCAGTGCGTACAGGCACAGCAGCGCCGTCCACTCCGCATAAAACGTGTTCAGATAAATCGTGTCGGCAGGATCGGCGAACACGAGCGGCAGCAGCAAGCCATTGGCGAGCGCCGGCCACGTCCCGTCGCGGCGCAGGAATGCCCAATTGAATGCGCACCACAACAGAAGGAGGGCGGTGAACTTGAGCGCGCCGATCCAGCGCACGGAAAAATTCGTCGCGCCCGTGAGCGCGTGCTGCAGACGATAGATCGCCACGGTCGCGCCTTGAAACGCCAGCTCGCTCGACCAATAACACATCGGCGCCGGATTCGCGGCGAACGCGTAACGCGAATACGGTGCTTGCGGGCTGTTCTGCGTAGGGTCGGCCACACCCGGCCGATCCGGATACAGGTCGAAACACGCGGTGTAGCGCACCTCATCGTAACTGTTCGCCAACGCGATCAGCGGCCGGTGCAGCAGCACCGGCACGACGCGCAACAGGCCGCCGGCCAGACACAGACCCAGTGCGACCAGCAGCCAGTAAGGGATTGATTGCGTACGGATTTGCGGCATGGCACCGACAAAATACGCGATTCTGCCGCAACATTGTGACAAGCAGGCCCGCTCGGCGCCGCGAAAAGTGTGAAACGGTTGGCACATGCCATAGCGAACAGCTAACACGCCGCCCGTCAATTTCCGCACGGGGCCGGTTCAGGCAGCGGTGCTAGTATTTGCGCCACTTAGCCGGCGCGCTCGCGCCTTGAGAGGGGATATGAAGCAGCAACTTGGCCATTACGACATCGTCGCCGAACTCGGCCGCGGCGGCATGGGTGTGGTCTACAAGGGCCACGAGACTTCGCTCAATCGCTACGTCGCAATCAAGGTGCTGGCCGATGCCCTGGCCCACGACGAGAGCGTGAAGGAGCGCTTTCTGCGTGAAGCGCGCAGCATGGCCTCGCTCAACGACCCACATATTATACAAATATATTTCATCGGCGAGGACGACGGCCAGACTTACTTCGTCATGGAGTTCGTCGACGGCGAATCGCTCGGCTCGGTGCTCAAGCGCGAAGGCAAACTCACGCCGGAGCAGTCCGCGAAGATCATTCACCAGACTGCGCAAGGTCTCGCCACGGCCCACGATAAAGGCGTGATCCACCGCGACATCAAGCCGGGCAATCTCATGTTGACCAGCCGCGGCATGGTCAAGATCGCCGATTTCGGCATCGCCCTGTCCACGCAGGACTTCAGCAAGAAACTCACCTCGACCGGCGAGTTCGTCGGTACGCCCGGTTACCTGTCGCCGGAAGTCTGTCAGGGCAAGCAGGTCGACCAGCGTTCGGACATTTTCTCGCTTGGCATCGTCTTGTTCGAGTGCCTCGCCGGACGCATGCCGTTCACCGATGAGTCGCCGCTCGGCTTGATGCTCGCAGTGGTCAAGGCGCAGATTCCGGACGTCTGCTCGCTCAACAAGGACGTCGATGCGGAGCTGTCGCGGATTCTCAGCAAGATGGTGGCGAAGGACCCGGCCGACCGCTATCAGAGCTGCCAGGAACTCGTGGCCGATCTGCAGCGTCATCCGCTCGTTGCGAAGGGCGGCGCGGTCACGCTGCAGACCAAGATGTCGCCGGCGGCGGCGACCGTAATCGGCGGCAAGACGCCGGTTTCCGGCCAGCGGCCGTTGCCGAACACGTCGGCGACGCCGCAACCGCTGCCGGTGAGCCGGCCGACCACGCCGTCGAGCGCGCAACCGATGCCCGGCGGCCATCAATCCGTGCTGCAATCGCAGGCGCCGGCCGCGAACAAGTCGCCGGCGTTGGCGCTGGCGATCGCCGCGATCCTGCTGCTCGGACTTGGCGGTGGCGTCTACGCGATGCGCGACCGCATCCCGATGCTGCAGCAATTCATGGGCGCGTCGCAGAACGCGGCGAACAGTACCGCGCCGGCCACGTTGGGCGCGAGCAATACACTCGCCAGCACGGACGCTGCGGCGCCGCCGCCGGTCGCGACCGCCACCGCGCCGATGCCCGCGGCAAGCGCACCGCCGGCACCACCGGCAATGGCGCAACCGGAAGACCCGCGCTACGCGAACACCGCGACGCCGGCCGCGCCGGCAACTGCGAACGCGAGCACGACGCCGGAAGTGCCAGCGCCGGAAGCGCCGGCGCCGGCCGCGCGCGCGTCCGAAGTACAGCCGCTACGGGAACTCGTTGCGGCGCGCGCCGCCGAAGCCGCGCCGGTCCAACATACGCTGGCCAAGGCCACGGTGCCGGAGGCCGTCAGCACGCCACGCCGGCCGCATGTGCCGACGATTGCGGTCGTCGCCGGTGGCGATGAAGTGATCACCGAACCGGCCGAACGCGCGATCGAGGCGGCGCTCTCCAAACGCGGCTATCACATGATCGATCAGGACATGATGCCGCGCGTCGCCCATCTGCTCGGTGGCGGCAGGCCGAACACCGCCGGCGTGCTCGCCGCGTTGAGCGGCCGCGCCGATGCCGTGATCGTCGTGCACGCACGCCCGGCCGGCTCGGAAAACATCAGCTATTACGGCCAGAGCTCCACGCTCAACACCGCGCAGCTCAACGTCACCGCATTTGCCGTGGAAGGCTCGCGCAAGCTCGGCGGCGGCAGTGAACAGGTGCACTTCACGAGCCTCAATGCCAGCGATCAGGCCGAGGAAGCCGTCGAAGGCATGCTGCCGCAGCTCGAGGAACGCTTGACCGAGTTCTTGCCGAGCCGGCATCGCGAGTAGTTCGGGTTTTCGGCGAGCGAAGGCCGGCGCGCATGCGCCGGCCTTTCTGTATCCGCGCTACGGCAATTCCCTCGGCGCGTTCGCACGACCCAGCAATTTTTGCGCGTAGTCGTATCCGGCCGCGATCGCGCGCTCGTAGGCTTTCCATTCCAGCAGTTCGATGTCTTGCAGCGGCGGATCCAGCAGCAGACTGGTCTGCGCGCGGCGTTCCAGACTCGCGGCCTCGGCGTTGACCATGCCCGAACGCAACAGGATGCTCAAGATTCCCGGGCGCTGGCGCCGGCGCAAGATGAGGCGCTGCCAAGCCAGCCGCCACCACGGCGGCGAGGCGAATTCCTCCACGTCCGCGTGCAGCACATCATCCGCGCCGATGTCGACCGCGACAATTTCGCCGACGCCTTGCGCATGCATGATGTCGGCGGGCAGGTTATTGATGACGGCGCCGTCGACATAGACCTGGCCGCGGTGGAACACCGGCGGCAGGATGCCCGGTATGGCACAACTCGCCCGCAACCAGAACCACAACGGCCCGCTGCGATGCGCTTCGGCGCGGCCGGCAGTAAGGTTCGAGGTGACGCAGAAATACGGCAGCGCCAGATCGGCGATGTCGCGTGGTCCGAACGCTTCGCGCAGCAGTCTGGCGACGCGTCGCCCGGCGACGAGGGCTATAAATGGAAATGTATAATCTTTGAGCGGCCGGCCGAGCACGAAAGCGCGCCGGTAATTGTCGAACATCTCCTCGTCCGACCAATCGGCGGCAACGCCGGCACCGATGATCGCGCCGATCGACGTGCCACCCACGCTATCGATGCGCATGCCGGCCTCGCGCAACGCGCGCACGACGCCGATGTGCGCGAAGCCGCGCGCGCCGCCGCCCGACAGCACGAGCCCGATGCTGCGTCCCGTCAGCAGGCGTGCGACGCGCTCGATGTCGCGGTCGTGGCGCACGTGGTGGTGTTGCGCTCCCGGCACGACATCGAGCCAGCGCCGCGCGGCACCGTGCTCGATCGTGTGCGCGCGATGCAACAGTACGAGATGGCGCGGCCGATGCAGCGCGCTTTCCGCATCCAGGCTCGCACTTTCCGGCCACGCCGTCGCCGGTTCGATCGCGTCGGCGAGCAACAGCAGGCAATCGGCCTGGCGCACGCACAGGTCGCGCCAGTCGCGATCCTCACCGTCGCCTAGATACAACACGAAACGGACGCGCGCCTCGAGTGCACTGAACCATTCGCTGGTTTGGCCGCGTGCACTCTGCGCATCGATCAACGCGCAATCGCCATATTGTGTGAGCGTGCCGCGCAGACGTTCGGCAAAATCGCGCGCCGCTACGGCGCTGTCGTGCGGCAGAATCGCGAACGTGCGCGAAGCGGTCAGTTGCGTGCTCGTGAAACGCGTGACGAGCCGGCGCACCGCCAAGCGCGCGCTGACCAGCATCGCTTCCGGATGCTTGGCGACGAGCTTCTCGAAACCTGCGCGCGGCAGGCGCAGCAGTTCGGAATCGCGCAACGCGCGCACGCTGGCCGAACGCGGCTGGTCGACGATGAGCCCGAGCTCGCCGACGGTCTCGCCAGCGGCGACGATGCCGTCCAGGTGCAACTCGCCTTTCACGTCCGGCTTGAATGCGCCGAGGCTGCCGGACTTGAGCACGTACAGCGAATCGGCCGGATCGCCGAGCTCGAACAGCGTCGCGCCACCGGGCAGGGCGAACCATTCCAGTTCGCCGGCGAGTTCGTCGAGCGTCGTCTCGTCCAGGTGCTGGAACAGCGCGAGCTCGCGCAATAACGCGTGCGTGTCCAGTGCTTGGCTCATGTTCCCCTCACCGCGGGCATGCTAGCGCATTGTCCTTGATTTTCGCGCGCCGACCCTGCACGTTGTCGGCATGACAGCCAACAATCCTCTGCTCGATCATGGCGAACTGCCGCGCTTCGCGGCGATCCAGCCCGAACACGTGCAGCCCGCCGTCGCGGCCCTGCTTGGCGAGTATCGCGCGCGCATCGAGGCGTTGCTCGCCAGCTCCGCTGCGCGCACGTTCGCCGATACGATGCTGCCGCAGGAAGCACTCGAAGCGCGCCTTGAGCAGGTCTGGTCACCGGTCTCGCATCTGCACGCGGTCAAGGATTCCGAAGAGCTACGAGCCGTGTACGGCGAGGCCGAACAGGCGATCAGCGATTTCACCGCCGAGCTTGGCCAGAATCGCGAACTGTATGCGGCGGTGAAAGCGGCGGCCGACGACGCGGCGTTCCTCGATCTGCCGCGCGCGGCGAGAACAGTCGTCGAACACAGCTTGCGTGATTTTCGTTTGTCCGGCGTAGCGCTCGAGGAGCCGGCGCGCACGCGCTTCCGCGAAATCGTCAGCGCACTGACGCGCCTGGCCACCGAGTTCGAGGAAGCCGTCCTCGACGCCACCGAAGCGTGGCGTGAGCCGGTCGACGAAGCCGCGCTGCGCGGGTTGCCGCAAGCCGAGCGCGAACAGATGCGCCAAGCGGCGGCCGAAGCGGGCCAAGATGGTTATCTGGTCACGCTCAAACAGCCCAGCGTGCAAGCGGTGCTCACCTACGCCGACGATCGCGCGCTGCGCGAGCGCGTGTACACGGCGTACAACACACGTGCTTCCGATCAAGGTCCGCACGCCGGGCAGTTCGACAATTCCGAGCGAATCGAGCAGATTCTCGCGTTGCGCCATGAGGCCGCGCGCCTGCTCGGCTTCGCCAATGCCGCCGAGGAATCGCTGGCGACGAAGATGGCCGGTACGCCGCAACGCGTGCTGGATTTCCTGCACGACCTCGTACGTCGCGCGAAACCCGTGGCCGAACAGGAGCTCGCCGAACTGCGCGAGTTCGCGCGCGCAGAACTTGCGCTGGCGGACTTGCAGCCGTGGGATGTCGCCTATGCTGCGGAGAAACTGCGCCTGCGCAAGTTTTCGCTGAGCGAAGAGGAACTCAAGCCCTATTTCGCGCTGCCGGCCGTGCTCGATGGTTTGTTTGCGATCGTCGCCAACGTGTTCGGCGCGCCACTGCGCGAGCGCATCGGCGTGGAAACCTGGCATCCGGACGTCCGCTACTACGACGTGCTCGACGCCAGCGGCACTCTCCGGGCTGGGTGCTTTGTGGACTTGTATACACGTTCCGGCAAGCGTGGCGGCGCGTGGATGGACGTGTGCCGTTCCCGCTTCGTCAGCGGCGGCAAGGTGCAATTGCCGGTCGCCTATCTGACCTGCAACTTCGCTCCAGCGGTCGGCGAGCAGCCGAGTCTGCTCACGCACGACGACGTCACGACGCTGTTCCACGAATTCGGCCACGGCCTGCATCACCTGCTCACCGAAGTCGATTACCCGAGCGTGGCCGGAATCGGCGGCGTCGAGTGGGACGCGGTCGAACTGCCGAGTCAGTTCATGGAGAACTTCTGCTGGCAGCGCGACGCGCTGAATTTGTTCGCGCGGCATTGGCAAAGCGGCGAACTGCTGCCCGATGACTTGTTCGCGCGCATGCTCGCGGCGCGGCATTTTCATGCCGGCCTGTTTCTCGTGCGCCAGCTCGAATTTGCGCTGTTCGATTTCCGCTTGCATCTGCAATTCGATCCGGCGCAAGGCGCACGCGCGCTGCCGTTGCTCGCCGAAGTGCGTCGCGAAGTCGCGGTGTTGATGCCGCCGGCATGGCAACGAATGCCGCACGGTTTCGCCCACGTTTTCGCCGGCGGCTACGCGGCCGGTTACTACAGTTATTTGTGGGCCGAGCTGCTTTCGGCCGATGCATTCGCGCGTTTCGAGGAAGCCGGCGTCCTCGATCGGCCAACCGGAGCGGCGTTCCGCAACAGCATCCTCGCCGTCGGCGGTTCGCGACCGGCGATCGAATCGTTCGTCGAATTCCGCGGCCGCGATCCGCAAGCCGATGCGCTCCTTCGAAGTTACGGGCTCGCCGCGTAGAATACGAAAATGAAAATCGCCTCGTGGAACGTCAATTCGCTCAAGGTCCGTCTGCCACACCTGCGCGACTGGTTGGCCAGCGCCCAGCCCGACGTCGTGGCGCTGCAGGAGACCAAGACCGAGGATTCGAAATTCCCCGCCGACGAGATCGCCGCGCTCGGTTACGAGTGCGTGTTCTCCGGTCAGAAAACCTACAACGGCGTGGCGCTGCTCGCACGCGCGGCGCCGCGCGACGTCGTCACCGACATTGCGGGGCTCGACGATCCGCAACGGCGCATTTTGGTCGGCACGGTCGGCGACGTGCGCGTGGCGAATCTGTATGTCGTCAACGGCCAGGAAGTCGGCAGCGAGAAATACCAGTACAAGCTGCGCTGGCTGGCCAGGGTGCGCGAATTCCTCGCCGCGGAAATGCAACAGCATCCGAATCTGGTCGTGCTCGGCGATTTCAATATCGCGCCGGACGATCGCGACGTGCACGATCCGGCCAGCTGGCACGAACAGATCCTGTGCTCGACGCCGGAACGCGCTGCCCTCAAATCGATTCTCGATATCGGTTTGCACGACAGCTTCCGTCTGTTCGAATCCGACGGCGGACATTTTTCCTGGTGGGATTACCGGCAAGGCGCGTTCCGGCGCAATCTGGGTTTGCGCATCGATTTGATTCTCGCCAGCGAAGCGCTGCGCGCGCGCTGTCGCGCGAGCACGATCGATCGCACGCCGCGCACGTGGGAACGCGCGTCCGATCACACGCCGGTGCTGCTGGAGTTGACCAATGGTTGATGTTCCAAGTGAACCGGAATGGCAATCCACGCTGAGCGACGCCGAACTCGAGGTGCTCGATCAATACCTGCGCGCGCATGCCGGCGAGGACGCGTTGCTGCTCGACGGCGTACACGGTCTGCTTAGTGCGATCAATATCGGTCCGGATCGCGCGGCGCCGGAGGAATGGTTGCCGGAAGTGTTGCACGACCCCTTCGCGGACCAGGAGGAGGGTCGGCAAATTCTCGAACTGCTCGCGCGCTTGAACGAGAGCATCGAATACGAACTGGAAGGCGACGCCTACGAGCCGATCCTCGGCGAGATCGAACTCGACGACGGCAACACCGCCTTGAGCGCGCAAGGCTGGTGCGAAGGGTTTTCGCGCGGCGTGGACATGCGCGCGCGCCTTTGGGAAGCGCGTTTGGGAGCCGATTCGCGGCTGACCGAACTGCTCTCGCCGATCATGGCTTTGGCGGTGGAGGAAGGCGTGTTTGAAACCGATGCGGAAATCGCGCCGCTGAATGAAACCGAGTACGACGAGTGCCTCGCCCATCTGCCCGCGTCGGTGGGCGCGGTCGCCAACTATTGGCGCGAGCAGCCGCCGACGCCGGAGGAACTCGCTGCGCGCGCCGAGTCCGGCGGCGAATCCGGTCCGCCACGCCGACGGCGAGGTGGGCAGTGGCTGCATTGATGTTTTCGGAGTTGAATACGATGCGCGGCTTTTTGTTGCGATTGTCCGTGACGTTCCTGTTCGGCATCGGCGCCAACGCATTTGCCGAGGATTGCGAAAAGTTGCTCGTCCCGGATTTCGCCCTGCCCGGAATGGACACGTCGACCGATCTGGCCTATCTGGCCGCGATCACGCCGGAAAGTTTTTCCGCGCACAGGGCCAATGCGTTTCCGATGCTTTCGCGATCCGGCGTGCTGCTGCCGATCGCGCGCGACCTGTTGCAGCACGCCAAGAACTACGAGGAGTTCAGCAGCCGGCGTGCGCAAAAATACACTGAGCTTGCGTTCAACTATCCTCAGGCGGATCTGGCTGCCTATTATCGGCATGTGCTGCCGACGGAGCGGCTCAACCGATACGAGGCCTGCACCGGCGCGACCGGACCGGTCCTACAAGTCGTCAGAGCCGATCGCGATTTCGTGCAGGTGCTGGCGAGTTGGCGCGCACCGGCGAGCGGACCGGCGCAGGTGTCCGTTGGGAAACTGAATATCAGCGGCGCGATCTTGCTCGGCTCCGCGCCGGCGACGCTGCAGGCGCAGCCGGTCGACATGATGCTGTCGAGAGATCTCGATGCGGATTTGCGCCTGTCGGCGAGTGACGGGTCTTTTTCGTTGTGGGTGCCCCGGTTCATTGCTACGCCCAGAGCCGAACCCGCGGAGGCGAGCTGCGCGGACGCGGGCAAAGTCGTTCGCGCACTATTTCGGCAAATCCTGCGGCGCGAGCCGAAACCGGCCGAACTCACCGTGCAAACCGCGCTGCTCAAGAATGGCGACAACAGCGTGCGACAACTGGGCGAGCGCATCGTGCTCAGCGATGAATATCAGAAGAAATTCGCCAGCGGCAAGGAACTGGAAGACGTGCTCGAGGGCTTGTACAAGCGGGTTTTGGCACGCGCCGGCGACAGCAAGGGTCTGGCGAGCAACAAATCGCGTTTTCGCGACGCGGCGTTTTCGACCGTGGCGATCACATTTTTTGAAAACGCCGAATACGAGCGCCGTTTCGGCGAGTGGACCGTGCCGGGTGCGCCGTCATCCGTTCGCTATTGTCGGACGCCGAACTAGATTCGCCTTCACTTGCCGATGCAGAACGTGGAGAAAATTTTGCCGAGCAGGTCGTCGCTGCTGAATTCGCCGGTGATTTCTCCCAACGTTTGTTGCGCCTGACGCAATTCTTCGGCGGCAAGTTCACCGGCGCGATGTTCGAGCTGCACGGCGGCGCCATTCAGGTGCTGTGCGACGATTTCGAGCGCCCGCACGTGGCGCGTGCGTGCGCTGAACGCACCTTGCGTGCTGTCGCCGAGTCCGGCCAGGCGGGCCAGTTCAGCGCGCAGCAGATCCAGTCCGTCGCGAGTTTGTGCCGAAAGCCAGATGTGAACTCGCGCGCCATCGTGGTGCTCCGTGCGTGCGGGTTCGCCGGCCAGATCGATCTTGTTGTGCACGATCAGGTGCGTTGCGCCGGCTGCACAGTCGGCGAGCAGCGTCTGATCGGCGGCGGCGTGCGCGCTGTCGGTGACCAGGATTGCAACATCCGCGCGTTCGAGCTCGATGCGCGCGCGGCGCATGCCTTCGCGTTCGACGATATCGTGCGAGTCGCGCAGGCCGGCCGTATCGACGAGAGTCAGGGCGATGCCGTCCAGGTTCACGCTTTCGCGCAACACGTCGCGCGTGGTACCGGGAATCTCGGTGACGATTGCGCGTTCGCTGCGCGCCAGCGCGTTGAGCAGACTTGACTTGCCGGCGTTCGGGCGGCCGACGATGACGACGTGCAGGCCGTCGCGCAGGACGACGCCGCGGCGCGCGGCGGCAAGCAGCTCGGCGCTCTGCGCGCGCAGCGCGGACAGCGCGCTGGTCAGTTGCGGCGCGCTCAGAAAATCGATTTCTTCTTCGGGAAAATCCAGTGCCGCCTCGAGCCATGAGCGCAGACGCACGAGTGCCTCGAGCAGCGCGCGCACCAATCGCGAGAAGTCGCCTTCCAGACTGCGCAGCGCGGCGCGCGCGGCGGCCTCGGAACCGCTCGCGATCAGATCGGCGACTGCTTCGGCCTGCGCGAGGTCCAGCTTGCCATTGAGGAATGCGCGCTCGGAAAACTCGCCGGGTCGGGCCTGGCGTGCGCCGAGCGCACACGCGCGCTTGAGCAGCAGATCGAGCACGATCGGACTGCCGTGCGCGTGCAGCTCGAGCACATCCTCGCCGGTGAACGAGTGCGGCGCCTGGAAGAATATCGCAAGGCCGCGATCGAGAGTGCCGCCGTCGGCGTCGCGGAATGCGGCGAAGTGGACAATGCGCGGCTCGGGGTTTTTTCCGGTCAGCGCTTGCGCAATCGCCAGCGCTCGAGGCCCGGATACTCTGACGACACCGATGCCGCCAGCACCCGCGGGCGTGGCAATGGCGGCAATCGTATCGATCGCCGGTGTCATCCCACGCGAGCTTTCGCGTCCGCCGCCTGCAGGCGCTTGGTGATGATCCACTGCTGCAGCAAGCTCAGGCCGCCATTCACGGTGTAATACAGCACGAGGCCGGCGGGGAAGAACGCGAACAGCACGGCGAAGATCAGCGGCATCGTCTTCATCATGCGCTGCTGCATCGGGTCCATGCCCGGGCTCGCCGGCGACAGCAATTGCGTGCCGAACATCACGGCGAAGTTCAGGATCGGCAACACGAAGTACGGATCGGGCGCGGACAGATTCTGGATCCAGCCGAAGAATGGCGCCTGCCGCAGCTCGACGCTTTCGAGCAGCACGTAATACAACGCGAAGAACACCGGGATCTGGATCAGTGTCGGCAGGCAACCGCCGAGTGGATTGATCTTTTCCTTTTGATACAACTCCATCGTCGCCGCGCTGAGTTTCTGCTTGTCGTCGCCGTAGCGCTCTTTCAGCGCCTCCATGCGCGGCTGCAGTTTTTTCATCTTCGCCATCGAGCGGAACTGCGCTTCCGAAAGCTTGAACAGCGCCAGCTTGATCACGAGCACGAGCAGGATGATGGCCAGACCCCAGTTGGCGACCAGCGCGTGCAGCTTGACGAGGATCCAGTGCATGGGCTCGGCGATCGGCGTGAGCATGCCGTAATCGGCCGTGAGCGCCAGGCCTTTGGCGATGCCGGATTTCTCGATCGCGTCGAGCTGGCTCTCGAGCGTCGGGCCGATGTACAGGTGTGAAGTCACACTGCGGCTCGCACCGGGCGCCACGGTGATCGCCGGCGACAATGTGCGGATCAGGTAGCGTGGCGCGGCGCCCGGACTGCTGACGATCGTCGTCGAATAGGAGTCGGCTTCATCGGCCGCCGGAATCCACGCGGCGAAGAAATAGTGCTGCAGCAACGCCGCCCAGCCCCCGGAGAATTCCGCCTTGAGCGGGGATTCGGCGAACTTGCCGAAATCGAGTTTCTTGAACTTGTCCTGCGGGCTGTACCAGGCTGCGCCGGCGAACGCATACTTCTCCGGATTGTTGAAGCCAAAGCCGCTGCCGCCTGCGATCACGAGCGGCACGCGCTGTAGCTGGCGATATTCGTTGCCGCTCCATGCGGCGGCGCCCGCGTTATCGATCTCGACGCGGCTTTCGATCAGATAACTGCCGCGTGTGAATTTGTATACTTTGCGTACTTTCAGGCCGCTCGCGTCGGCCCAGCTCAGCGGCACTTCGAGCGTATCGCCGGTCAGCGTGTAATCGGTCTTTTCCGCGCTGAACAGGGCCTGGTGGTCCGGCGCCGAGCCATTGCCGCTGACCAACCCGGTTTGCGCGACGAAGAAGGTCGGCGCTGCGTCGTCGAGCAGGCGCACGGGTTTGTCTTTCGCTTTCGGGTCGACCGGATAATTCAGCAGATCGGCTTGAACGATAGAGCCGCCGCGCGTGTCGATGGTCAAGCGCAACAGGTCGGTGCGCACTTCGATGCGCTGCGCGCTGACCGCCGCAGCCGCAGCGGCGATGGGCGCCGTCGAAGCAATCGGTGCGGCGGATGGAACTTGCGGCACCTCCGTGCTCGCCGGCGCCGCAGGCGCGAGCGCCGGTGCGGACGTCGCCGTTGCTGGCGGCGCGACGGCTGTGGGCTTCGGCGCGTAATCCTGTTGCCACGCCTGCCACAGCAGGAACGCGACGAAAGCGAGGGCGACGAACAGGAACGAGCGGGTTGAGGACATGATCAAAGTTGCCGGTGCGCGCCGCGTGGAAATCATCGCGACACGAATGAGGGTGGAATCGTGCAGTCAGCGCTGCTTGCGCACGATCACGAGGCGCGCATTGTGCCGGGAGCCTCGCCCGCATTCAATGTGGCGGCGGCATGTGCGGCGATCAAGCGCTGCCAGAGCGTGGCGAGATCTTCGCGCAGTGCAGGGTTTGCCAGCGTCGTCGCGCTCGTGCGCGCGATGACCAGCAGGTCGACGCTCGGCAGTTGCGCGCGGGTCCGCCGGAACGTTTCGCGAATCTGCCGGCGAATGCGATTGCGTTCGACCGCGCGCTTGGACACCTTGCGCGACACGGCCATGCCGAGCCGCGCAGCGGCTTGCGTTGCGCGATATTGGGCGGTGAAATGACGCGTGCTGACGCGCTGGCTGCGGTCGCGCAGCGCGGCGACATCGGCGGGACGCAGCAGGCGGGCGGTACGCGGCAGGCGCAGCGCCACGCGAGAATTACGGGATCAGTTTCTTGCGGCCCTTGGCGCGACGCGCATTGAGCACGGCGCGGCCGCCACGCGTCTTCATGCGCGCGCGGAAGCCGTGCGTGCGGGCGTGTTTGAGGTTGCCGGGCTGGAATGTGCGCTTGGTGGCCATGACACGGGTCTTTTAGGTCGACAAAGAAGCGGAATTGTATTGGGAAAAGTGTACTTTCGTCAACGCTATCGAGCTTGGCGGAGTCCAGCATGGGGGTTAGACTGCGCATTCCGCGCGCGGTACCTTTTCACAATGAGCGACATCTGGCGACGCTGCCTCGAACGTCTCGGGGCGCACTGCAGCGTCGAGGACATGCACACGTACCTGATGCCCTTGCAAGCCAGCGAGGACAGCGAGGGTCTGCGCCTGCTTGCCCCGAACGCGTACACGCTGGACTTCGTCAAGGCCGAATTCTTCGGCCAGATCGAGCGTGTGCTCAACCATTTGAACGGCGCGCCGATCAAGCTGCGCATTGAAGTCGGCACGCTCGGCGGCCGCCGGCTTGACAAGGGGGCGCCGAAATTCGCGGCCGGCGACACCGCCGAATTCGAGCACAATCTCGACCCGCATTACACGTTCGATGCCTTCGTCGAAGGCAAGTCGAACCAGTTGGGCAAAGCGTCGGCGATGCAGGTGGCGAACAATCCCGGACGCGCCTACAACCCGCTGCTGCTGTATGGCGGCACCGGGCTGGGCAAGACGCATCTGATGCATGCGGCCGGCAATTTGATACGTGCCAACAACCCGGCAACGCGCGTGCTGTATTTGCGTTCGGAACAGTTCGTCAGCGCGATGATCGATGCGCTGCGCACGAAGAAGATGGATGACTTCAAGCGGCGATTCCGCGATGTCGATGCGTTGTTGATCGACGATATCCAGTTTTTTGCCGGCAAGAACACGACACAGGAAGAGTTCTTCCACACCTTCAACGCACTGTTCGAAGGCAAGCAGCAAATTATTCTGACCTGCGACAAATACCCGAAGGAAGTGGACAACCTGGAGCCGCGGCTGAAGTCGCGCCTGGGCTGGGGTCTATCGGTCGCGATCGAGCCGCCGGATTTCGAGACGCGCGCGGCGATCCTGTTGAGCAAGGCTGCGTCACGCGGGATGGAGGTGCCGCAACACGTGGCGTTCCTGATCGCCAAGCGCATGCGTTCGAATGTGCGCGATCTGGAAGGCGCGTTGAACACGTTGGCCGCGCGCGCAAACTTTCTCGGCGTGCCGATCACCGAGGATTTCGCCCAGGAAACGCTGCGCGATCTGCTCACGGTGCATGCGCAGGCGATCACCCTTACCAATATCCAGAAGACCGTGGCAGACTACTATCAGATCAGTCTGCCGAACCTGTTGTCGACGAGTCGCAGCCGTTCATTGGCGCGGCCCAGGCAGTTGGCGATGGCGTTGAGCAAGGAGTTGACCGAACACAGTTTGCCCGAGATCGGCAAAGCGTTCGGCGGGCGCGATCACACGACGGTGCTGCACGCGTGCCGCACGATCCGCGAGCTGTGCCTCGTCGATGGCAAGATGAAGCAGGATTGGGAAAAACTGCTGCGTGAATTGACCGGATAGGGGATGTGGATAAGTTGTGCAACAATCGCCGGCGCCGCTTTATCCACAAGCTGCGCACAGCGGGCCCCGCGACTTGCTCAACAAGGAATGTGCAAGTAACGTGTTGATTTTTGGTATTATTTTACACTTATCCCGCAATTCACAGGCACTACTACCGCTCTTCCTTCATATCTATACGAACAACAACGGATAACCCGACATGCAATTCAGCATCCAGCGCGAAGCCCTGCTCAAACCATTGCAGCAAGTCATCGGCGTGGTCGAACGGCGGCAGACTTTGCCGGTGCTGTCGAACCTGCTGGTTGTCGCGGACGGGGCCAAGGTCAAGTTCACCGGCACCGATCTGGAAGTGGAAATGTCCGCGACCGTCGAAGCCCAGGATGTGCAGTCCGGAGAAGTCACGATACCGGCGCGCAAGTTATTCGATATCTGTCGTGCGTTGCCCGATGGCAGCAAGGTGCAATTCAAGCTGTCCGGCGAACGCGTGACGGTGAGTTCCGGACGCAGCCGCTTCACGTTGGCGACGTTGGCCGCGACCGAATTCCCGGTCATCGACAATATCGAGCTGATCGAGCGTGTGAGCCTGCCGAAGAATACGCTCAAGGAATTGATGGATCGCACGGCATTCGCAATGGCGAACCAGGACGTGCGTTATTACCTGAACGGCATGCTGTTGGACCTGCGCGAAAAAGCGCTGCGCTGCGTGGCCACCGACGGTCATCGGCTGGCACTGGCGGAAACCGAAATCGACGCCGGCAAGTCGGCGCCGCGCCAGATCATCATCCCGCGTAAAGGTGTCGTCGAATTGCAGGGTCTGTTCGAAGCCGGTGAAGGCAACGTGGACCTGGAATTCGGTCGCAATCACCTGCGCGTGCGCCACAACGACGTAGTGTTCACCTCCAAGCTGATCGATGGCCGCTTCCCCGATTACGAGGCGGTTATTCCAATTGGCGCCGACAAGGAAGTACTGCTCGCGCGCGACGTGTTGCGCGGCGCCCTGCAGCGCGCGGCGATCCTGTCGAACGAAAAATACCGCGGCGTCAAGCTGGACGTCAGTGCCAACAAGTTGCGCATCGTCGCGCACAATCCGGAGCAGGAAGAGGCAGTCGAGGAAGTGGAGGCGCGTACCGGCGTGAGCGATCTCAGTGTCGGCTTCAACGTCAATTACCTGCTTGATGCGCTCAATGCGCTGCAAGGCGATGACGTCACCCTGTGCTTGCGCGATGCCAACTCGAGCTGCTTGTTGCGCGCGCCGGCCAGCGACAAGTCGCGCCACGTGATCATGCCGTTGCGCCTGTAACGGCCAAGTGGCGTGCGGCTGGAGCATCTGCGCCTAGAAAACCTGCGCAATATCGTCGCGCTTGAACTGCAATTCGCTTCAGGCTTGAACCTCGTTGTCGGCCCGAACGGTGCGGGGAAGACCAGCATCCTCGAAGGGGCGTACCTGCTATCGCATGCGCAGAGTTTCCGAAGCGGGGCCATCGACTCGTTGATTCGCCGTGGCGCCGAGCGACTGATTCTGTCCGCGCAAGTGACGCGTCATTTCGGTCCGATCCGACTGGGACTGGCGCGCAATGCAGACGGCTGGGAGGCCAAAATCAATGGCTCGCCCGCCGCAACTTTGGGCGCTGTGCTGCGCGAATGTGCCGTGGTGTGTTTCGAACCTGGCAGTCACGCCCTGATCTCCGGCGGCGGTGCCGAGCGCAGGCGCTTTCTGGATTGGGGCGTGTTCCACGTGGAACCCGATTTCCTCGCCCACGCTCGCCAGTACAGCCGGGTGCTGCGCCAACGCAATGCCGCCCTGAAACAAAATGCGGATGATGCGGAGTTGTCCGCTTGGGACGAAGCACTCACGTTTGCAGGGCAGCCGCTCGCGCGGATGCGCGAGAACTACTTCGCGCGGTTTTCGGCTGAATTGGCGACCATTCTCAGCCTGCTCTTGCCGGAACTCGGCGCCCCGGCCACGCTGTTTGCCGCCGGCTGGCCGCAGGATCAAGGATTGGCTGCTGTGTTGGCAGACTCACGCAGTCGCGACCGCGCACGCGGGCACACTACCCGGGGGCCGCATCGTGCCGACTGGAGTATTCGCTTTGAACATGCGCCTCAGCGAGAGCACCTCTCGCGCGGGCAGGAAAAGCTCTGCGCGCTCGCTTGCGCGCTCGCACAAGCGCGCGTGTTTGCCGGCGCCTTTGGCGAATGGCCCATCATCGCGCTGGATGATCTGGCCTCGGAATTGGACAGCGCGCACCAGAAACTCGTGGTGGACATGCTCAGGGCTGCGGATGCGCAGATCATAATCTCCGGCATCGACATTCCCGAGTGGCTGCGCGATGGCAGCCGGCCGATTCGGGTGTTCCATGTGGAACACGGGGAAGTGCGTAATTTGCTATAATTACGCGTTATTTTTCTCGAGCAGCGGCGCCTCGCGCCCACCCTAAATGTCCGATCCGACACCGAACCCAAACCCGACTTCCGAGCAATACGACGCCAGCAAAATCAAGGTCCTCAAGGGGCTTGAGGCCGTGCGCAAGCGCCCGGGGATGTACATCGGCGATACCGATGACGGCACTGGTTTGCATCACATGGTGTTCGAGGTCGTCGACAACTCGATCGATGAAGCGCTGGCCGGGTATTGCGACCACGTCGTCGTGACGATCCATACCGACGGTTCTGCCAGTGTCGTGGATAACGGCCGCGGCATTCCGGTCGACATGCACGAGGAGGGGCGCTCGACCGCCGAGGTCGTCATGACGGTCCTGCACGCCGGCGGCAAGTTCGACGACAACTCGTACAAGGTCTCCGGTGGCTTGCATGGCGTCGGCGTTTCCGTCGTCAACGCCCTATCGGATCACCTCTGGTTGACGATCGATCGCGAAGGTTTCCAGCACCAGCAGGAATATCATCTCGGCGAGCCGCTATACCCGCTCAAGCGCTTGGGTATCTCGAGTCGGCGGGGTACAACGGTGCGCTTCCGTCCGAGTACGGAAATCTTCTCGAATGTCGAGTTTCACTACGACATCCTCGCCAAACGTCTGAGGGAATTGAGTTTCCTGAACTCTGGCGTGAAGATCGAGCTGATCGACGAGCGCGCCGACAAGCACGACACGTTCCAATACGAAGGCGGCATCCGTTCGTTCGTCGAGCATCTGGCGCAGCTCAAGGCGCCGCTGCATCCAAGCGTGATCACGCTCGGAGCCATGCAGGATGGCATCACGGTCGACGTTGCGATGCAGTGGACCGACGCCTATCAGGAAACGACGTTCTGCTTCACGAACAACATCCCGCAAAAGGACGGCGGCACGCACATGGCCGGTTTCCGCGCGGCGCTGACGCGCACGCTCGGCAACTACATAGAAGCGAGCAATCAGTTCAAGGCGGCAAAAATGGCGCTGTCCGGCGACGACATGCGCGAAGGCCTAATCGCCGTACTCTCGGTGAAGATGCCGGATCCGAAGTTCTCCTCGCAGACCAAGGACAAACTCGTGTCCTCGGAAGTGAAGGGCACGGTCGAGTCGATCCTCAATGCCAAGCTCGAGGAGTTCCTGCTCGAACACCCGACCGAGGCGCGCGCGATCGCGGCCAAGGTCGTCGACGCCGCGCGTGCGCGCGAGGCCGCACGCAAGGCGCGCGAGATGACGCGGCGCAAGGGCGC
>Ga0157372_10001509_pt1 | contig 25292 bp, 23 predicted proteins | sample C55metaG_FD_115307 | JGI IMG/M metagenome (GOLD analysis project Ga0157372, IMG submission 115307) | Corn rhizosphere microbial communities from Kellogg Biological Station, Michigan, USA - C5-5 metaG | ecosystem: Host-associated > Plants > Roots > Rhizosphere > Soil | place: USA: Michigan...
TCGTCACTCTCGCCGCGGAAGAACGCCGTGAAGTGGTCCTGCCCGTACCAGGAGTCGACTGCGCAGCCCGGGATGCGTTCGCGCGCCTCGGCGACGCCGAACTCGAGACGCGTACCCGGCTTCGGCGCGGCGGTGCCGCGAGCGAACGTTCGGCCGTTGAGCGTGATGCGGTACGTCGTCGAATCGGTCGATTGAAATCGCGCGGCGATCTCTCCGCGGGGCGTCCAGCGTGACGGTCGCGCCTCGGCGAGCGTGACGGCGCGATTCACCGCCACCGGCCCGTTCGGCACATACAGCACGATCTGCGCGTCGGCGAGGGGAGGAACGTTCTGCCACTCGGTGCGCTGGCCGTCGGTGACGAGCGCGATCTGTCGCGCGCCAAGCCCCGAGGCTCGCACGACCGCTGCCGCCCGCGACAGCGCGAGCCCCGGATCGCCCGCGCCGGATATGGCTTCCATGCGCTCGATCTCATCGCGCAGCAGCGCGACGCTGCCGCCGCGCACGTTTCCGTCGATCGTCACGATCCACATCCGGTCCGCCGACGTTGCGCTCGACAGCACGTCGCGCACCATCGATTTGAATTCGGCGAGCAGCGGATGCCCGTTCACCACGACCGACGAGCTGAGCGAGTTGTCGACGACGATCGCGAGCGCGGTGGGTGCGTGTCCCGCGCCGACCCATTCAGCCAACGGCCGCGCCGCCGCGAACGCGATGGCGAGAATCGTGAGCACGCGCAGAAACATCAACAAGAGGTTTCTGATTTTCAGGGTGCGGCTGTGTTCCTTCTCGGCGCGCAGCAGATAGCGCGCGGCGGGGAAATCGATGCGGGCGCCGATGCGGCGGCGCATCAGGTGGATGAGAAGGGGCACCGCGACCGCCGCGCCCAGAGCCAGATACAGCGGCGCGAGAAAGCTCACGGCAGCTGTTGGCGGACCGCGAACGCGCGGCGGAGCGGAACGCCGAACGGGGCGTCGGTGGAGACGACCTCGTAGCTGACACCCGCGGCACCCAGAACGCTCCGCCATTCGTCGATGACCTCGACGACCGTGTTCTGATAGGCGGCGCGAACGTCGGCGACGCTGGCGGGAACGGCCAACTCACTCTCGGGGTCGACGAAGAGCGCTTCGCCCGCCGCGGGAAGGTCTCGTTCGGCGGGGTCGAGGATGTGCAGGACGGTGACGTCGTGGCCCATCGCGCGCAGCGTGCGCATCGCCCGTTCGACGTCCGTCGTGTCCATGAGCAAATCGGAAATCAGGACGATGAGCCCGCGGCGGCTGATCAATCGGGCCGCCTGCTCGAGTGCCTGTGGCGCGCTCGACGCCCTGCCTTCGCCGGGTTCCTCGAGCGCGGCGATGACGCGGCGCCACTGGCCGTGTCGCGCGCGCGGCGGCACAGCGCTGCGGATTCGATCGTCGAAGCGGATGAGACCGATCGCGTCACGCTGACGGAGCAACAGCAACGCGAGCGCGGCGGAGAGCCGCTCGGCGTATTGGAGTTTCGTCAATCGCTCGGGCGAGCCGGTCCAAGCCATCGAGCGGCTGACGTCGAGCACGATGGTGGCGCGGAGGTTGGTCTCTTCCTCGTACTGGCGGACGACCCAGCGGTCGGAGCGCGCGGCGATCTTCCAGTCGATGTAGCGCAGGTCGTCGCCGGCCTGGTAGGGCCGATAGTCGGCGAACTCGACCGAGAACCCCTTTCGCGGCGAGCGATGGAGCCCCGCCATGAACCCGTCGACGACCCACCTGGCGACAATCTCAATGCGCCCCAGGGCAGCGAGGCTGGCTGGGTCGAAGAGGTCTGCGCGGAGGGCCTGGGTGCTCTCCATGGGAAGGCGGGAAAGGTAAACGGGGAGGGCGCCCGGTTGCCTAGGGACCGCAACGCCCATCTAATTCGTGGCGTAGGTGTAATAGAAGCAGGGATGGTTGGTCGGCCGGGCGTTCTATTAGGAAGTCGCCGGAAAATTGGGTCTTGCGCGGCCGACCCTGTGTATGCTTAATTGTATACACCTCTCTTTCGCGGGAGTCGCGAATGATGTCGCGTCGTCGAGTTGTCGCGTCGATCACCACCGTTGCGATGGCGAGCGCCGGGTGCGTCGCCTCGAGCGGCGCCCCCTCGAGCTCCTGGTTCAGCCAGGACCAGGCGACGGCTGTGGCGCCATCGGGCGCCGGCGAATCGTCGCCGGCGACGAGAGGCGGCGGATACGCGAATGAAGAGGGGCCTCGCGTCTCGATCTATACCGAGGTGGAGAACGCCGCGGGCTCGCAGCTCGTGCGCGCGAATTTTCGTCTCGAGGACGACGCCTACGTTCTCGTCGGACACATCGACGCCGACGGCGTATTGAGGATTTCGTTCCCGGAGACGCCGATCGACAACGGATTCACTCACGGCCGCGCGTCCTATCAGACGGCGCAGTTCTTCGGCGGATTCGTGGACCAGTACCGGGCGCGATTCTCACCAGGAATGCCCCGCCTCGACGCCCGGGCCGTCAACGATTCGTACAACGGCGGTCTCGGTTGGGTCTTCGTGATCGCATCGTGGCAGCCGATGCACTTCGAGAAATTCTCGACTGGCGGCTACTGGGATTCGTTCGAGATCGACGACGCCAACTTCATGAAGGACCCCCGTCCTGCCGTTTACGAGTTGGCCGCGCTGCTTGCTGGAACGAACGCGTCGAGCTACACGGTTCGATTCGCGAACATTCGTGACACTCAAACGATCTACGGCGGTCGGTCGGCTTTCGCGGCGCTCAACGACGTGTACGGGGCGCAGATGTGTAGCGGATTTGGCTATGGCTTCTCGTACGGCTTCGCCTCGACGCCGTTCGGTCTGAGCTCATTCAATCCGGTCTACCTGTACGGATACGGCCAGCCTTTCTGGTGGCGCGGAGCTCAGTATCTGTACGACTCGGGGTTCGATTGCTACTACCAGGCCGGGACGTCGCCCTTTGGTTACCGCCCCCGTGGATACGGCTACGGTTGGGGGGTCATCGCGCAGAATCCGCCCACGGCGAACCCAGGCACCCGTCTGATCGGCATCAATCAGATTCCGAATCGGCCGCACACGCCGCAGCCGGGACCGATGCGCCTCGCACCGGGTAGCGCGACCGACGTCGGCGGAGCGAACGGATCGCACATGGCGCTCGCGCCTGAAGACGGTTCGCCGCAGTACCGGACGCGCGGCCTCGTGTCGCACCAGGATCCGGTCGGCGCCGAAGTTCTCGCGCCTCGCACGGTCGGTCCTGAGCGCCGCGCGCACGATGCCGGCAACGGTTTCCAGACGGGCGGCATGGTGATTCGCGGCAACGGCAACAACGATTCGCGGTCGCAAACGAACGCGGGCAGCGAAGACGCGAATGCGCGTCGTGCGCCGAGCGCTCGCGGCTACGAAGCGCCCAACACGGGTGCGCGTTACACGCCGTCCAGCGACGCGCCTCGCGCCGCGCCGCAGCAGCGAGTTGAGTCGCCGCGCACGGAATCGCCGCATATGGCCCCGGCGCCTGCGCCGAGGGTCGAAGCGCCACGAATGGAGACGCCGCGCATGTCGTCGCCGGCGCCGTCCCCGCCGCCGATGCGAGTCGAGGCGCCGTCTGCTCCGCGCAGCGCCCCAGCATCGCCGCCACCGGCATCGCCGCCACCGGCATCGTCTTCGTCGACCGGGAAGCCGCCGGGAAAGAACTAGCTGGTCTAGTTGCTGGTTGGGGGAAAGGGGGGAACGGGCTGCCACGTGGCGGCCCGTTTTCTTTTTGGCTCGATCAATTTCGCCCGGCGAAGGCTTGTTGCTTCCCGACTCGTCGCGGCGTCCCTCAGCTCTCCCCGTGAACGCGACGCGACAGCCCGAGCCGAGCCGGACACGACCGAAAAGGCGTGAACATCAATAGGTTTCACACGCGCGCACGACCCCGGGCGCGCGCCGTGCTCTTTCGCCTAGTGGTTTCGGACCGCTTCCCCGACGCGACGAGTCTGAATTTTGAAGCTCGACCACATTCGCAACTTCTGTATCGTCGCGCACATCGACCACGGCAAGTCCACGCTGGCCGACCGGCTCATCGAAGCGACCGGGACGCTGCAGAAGCGTGAAATGAAGGACCAGGTGCTCGACACGCTCGACCTGGAGCGTGAACGCGGCATCACGATCAAGCTCAACGCCGTGCGGATGACGCACACCACGGCCAACGGCGAGGCGTACGAGCTCAACCTGATCGACACGCCGGGGCACGTGGACTTCACCTATGAGGTGTCCCGCTCGCTCGCCGCGTGCGAAGGGGCGATCCTCGTCGTCGACGCGTCGCAGGGAATTCAAGCGCAGACGCTGTCGAACCTGTTTCTCGCGCTGGACGCGGGACTCGAGATCATTCCGGTCCTCAACAAGATCGATCTCCCCGGCGCGGAACCGGAACGTCGCAAGCAGGAGGTGCACGACCTCATCGGCGCGAGGCCCGAGGAGATTCTCCTGGTGAGCGCGAAAGAGGGGATCGGCATCGACGCGCTGCTCGAGGCCATCGTCGCGAGGGTCCCCGCTCCACGCGGCGACCCATCCGCCCCACTGCGCGCGCTCATCTTCGATTCGTACTACGACCGCTATCGCGGCGCGATCGCCAGCGTGCGCGTCGTGGACGGAGCGATTCACCCCGGGATGCTCGTGAAATTCGCCGCCGGCTCGGGCGAGTCGTACGAGGTCGCCGAGGTCGGATACAACCAGCTTCGCCAAGTCGAGGGCGATTCGCTCGGTCCCGGTGAAGTCGGCTACGTCGTGGCGAACGTGCGAACGGTGCGAGAGACGCGCGCCGGCGACACGATCATCGACGCGTCGGCGCCGGCGGTCGAACCGCTGCCCGGCTACAAGGACGTGCACTCGATGGTGTTCGCCGGACTCTACCCGACGGACACGACGCAGTACGAGACGCTGCGCGACGCGCTGGAGAAGCTTCAGCTCAACGACGCCTCCCTGCACTACCTGCCCGAGACTTCCACCGCACTCGGCTTCGGATTCCGCTGCGGCTTTTTAGGGCTTCTCCATATGGAGATTGTCCAGGAACGGTTGGAGCGCGAGTTCGATCTAGCCTTGGTGACGACGGTGCCGAACGTCGAGTACCACGTCTACCACACCGACGGCACGATGGAGCTGCTGGAAAGCCCGTCGAAGCTTGCGGATCCGGGAATCATCGCCCGCATCGAGGAGCCGTACGTCAAAGCGCGCATCATGGCGCCTGCCGACTACATCGGCCCCATCATGACGCTCGGCACGGAACGCCGCGGCGTCTACAAGAACATGACGTACCTCGACTCGTCGCGCGTCGAGTTCGACTGGGAGTTTCCGCTGTCGGAGATCATTCTCGACTTCTTCGACAAGCTGAAGACGATCAGCCGAGGCTATGCCAGCCTCGACTACGAGATGCTCGAGTATCGTGAGAGCGCGCTCGTCAGGCTGGACATGCTGATCAACGGCGACCCAGTGGACGCGTTCTCGGTGATCATCCACCGCGACAAGGCGTACGAGTGGGGGCGCAAGATCGCGGACAAGCTGAAAGAGCTCATCCCGCGCCAGTTGTTCGAGGTCGCGATCCAGGCGGCGATCGGCAACAAGGTCATCGCGCGCACGACGGTCAAGGCGCTGCGCAAAGACGTCCTCGCGAAATGCTACGGCGGCGACATCACGCGCAAGCGCAAGCTTCTCGAGAAGCAGAAGGAAGGAAAGAAGCGCATGAAGCAGGTCGGCGCCGTCGAGATTCCGCAGGAGGCATTCCTGGCGGTGTTGCAGGTGGATTGACGGAGACCGGTGGACCGGGAGACCGGGAGACCGGTAGACCGGTAGACCGGTAGACCGGTAAACCGGTAGACCGGTGAAACTGCGGTGACCCGTCCACCTGTCCACCCGTCCACCCGTCCACCCGTCCACCCGTCCACCCGTCCACCGGTCTAGTTCGTGCAGCGCTCAGACGCTCACACGTCTGACGGAGGCATGACCATGGCTTTCGAAACACTGCGCGATTTGTACGTCGACCAGATTCAGGACCTCTACAGCGCCGAATGTCAGATTCTGGACGCGTTGCCGAAGCTGATCGACAAGTCTTCGCACGTGAGGCTCCGCGATGGTTTCCAGCAGCATTTGGAGCAGACTCGACAACACGCGCTGCGACTGGAGCAGATCGCTCGGCGCCTGAACGAAGCGCCGCACGGCAAGACGTGTAGAGGCATGGCGGGGCTGCTCAAGGAAGGCGAGGAGTTCATCAAAGACGACGGCGACCAAGATGTGATCGACGCGGGACTCATCGCCGCGGCGCAGCGCGTCGAGCATTACGAGATGGCGGCCTACGGTTGCGCGCGGACGTTCGCGCGAGCGCTTGGGTTCGACGAAGATGCCGAGCTTCTCCAGCAGACGCTCGATGAAGAAGGGGAGACGAACAAAAAGCTCACGCAGATCGCCGAGAGCGTTGTGAACCCCGACGCCGAGAAAGGGATCGCCGTCGAGCGCGAGATTCGGTCGGAGCCCGTCCGCGAACGCGGCGTCGGCGGTGGCCGGGATCGCGATTCGGAACTGAGACCGTAGCGAGCGCGGGTGAGAGGCCAGCCTCTCACCCGATCAGCGTGCGAAGAATGTGGTAGCCCGTCGCGTGCGCCTCTTGAATGCGCGGGATGTGCTGCGACGGGGCGTTGATCACATGTTCGGCGTGCCCGTCGTGCGCGATCTGTCCGCCGTCGTACCCGGTAAAAGCGACGGTCAGAGAGCCACGGCGGCGCGCCTCGTCGAGCGCGGCGATCACGTTGCGTGAGCTTCCGCTCGTGGAAAACGCGACGGCGATGTCCTCCGGGCCGGCGAGCGCGGCAATCTGCCGCGCGTAGATGACGTCGACGCTCACGTCGTTCGCCAGCGCGGTGACGATGGAAACATCGTCCGTGAGGTCGAGCGCGCGGCGCGGCGACAGGCCACCCGCCATGTGCCGGGGCGGGCATCGCAAATCGGCGACGAGATCCATCGCGTCGGTCGCCGAGCCGCCATTCCCGAAGGCGAACACGCTGCCGCCGGACGCGAGACGACGGGCCACATCGCGGGCCGCCTCGGTGAGAATCGCGGCGCCGCGGTCATCCAGCATGCGCCCGCGGAGCGCGTTGACGTCACGCGCCTTCGCGACGACCGAAGCGGAAACGTCACGCAGAATGGCCGCCCGATCGGTCGGCGCGCCAGCGAGGAATGGATAGAGAAACGCCGAGCCGCCGGGGTGATTTTCAGGGCTGGCCGTCGTCGTGCCGTGCTCGAAGAACACGTGCACGAGCTCCCACAGCACATGGTACAGTGTCTCGATGCTTTCCTGGCGCGCGAATGGATCGTCGCTCGGCGGCTCGAGCTCGACTTCGGCGCCGAGGGATTCGAACGCGATCGTGAGGCATCCGCGACGTCGGCAGAGGGCGAGCGATTCGGACAACGCCGCCTCGAGCCCTTCGTCGCCGCCGAAACACATCACGATGTCGTCCTGCCGAGCGAGCGCCGCCAAGCGGTTCACGGCGCCGTCGATGAGGCCAGTCAAGCCAATCGCCGGCAGCGCGCGCTTGCCGACGATGACGGGATGCATGAACTCGACGGCGACGTGCCGCGCGTCGGACCGCGCAGCCGGCGATGCGCCGACCGCGATCAGCCGGCCGCCGCGGACGAAGCGGTCGGCCATCGTCGCGCACAGCTCGGCGATCCGTTGCGACTCGGCGGCGAAGAACGCGGCGTTCAACGCGGCCCGCGTCGCCAGCATTTCGGCGATGGGCGAGCGATCGCCGCCGACCTCGCTCGGCGGCGTGTTCGCCACCGCTTCGGCGACGCCGGCCGAAGTCGTCATGTCATCGCCGGCTGCGGGCGCGGCGTGGACACGAGCCATTGGCACCAGGCGTCGATGCCCTCGCCCGTGTGGGCGCTCATCAACATGCACGGAACGCCCGGATGCACGTCGGCGATGTTGGCGAGCAGCCTGGAGAGGTCGACGTCGAGGTGCGGCAGGAGGTCCACCTTGTTGACGATGATGAGCTCGCACGCGCGAAACATCAGCGGGTACTTGATCGGCTTGTCCTCGCCCTCGGTCACCGCGGCGATCATGACGCGGTGATCCTCGCCGACTTTGAATTCGGCCGGACACACGAGGTTTCCGACGTTCTCGATCATCAGCAAGTCGATGGTATCGAGCGGCATCGCCGGCAAAGCGGACCGAATCATGTTGGCGTCGAGATGACACTCTCCGCCGAAGCCGCCGTCGGTGTTGATCTGCACGACCGGGACGTGGAACTCGGCGAGGCGCTGTGCGTCGAGATTGCCGTGGACGTCGCCCTCGATGATGCCCATGCGCGGCGCGCCGTCGCCGACGCGCTCCTCGAACCGCGCCAGCGTGCGCTCGAGCAACGTCGTTTTTCCGGCTCCCGGAGCGCTCATCAAGTTCACCACGGTGACGCCGGCCCGATCGAAGTCCAGCCGGTTGGCGCGGGCAATCGTGTTGTTGGCGTCGAGGGCTTCCCGGACGACGCGAATTCGCTGCATGTGCATGAGAATCTCCTCAAGGCTGCGCTACATCGCCTTCATGCGAAAGTACCGGCGCATTTGTGGGATTTGCATGAGAATCGTCCAAACGATCAGGACGGCCACGACGATTCCGAGAATCACCCAGGCCCAGGCCGCTGATGACATCGCCATTCTCCTTCGCTCCATGGAGCTCGGTTGAGGTGAGATTTCGGACGATCCGTTTTACGACGGCGGCCGCCGGTTCGACCGCGGCTCGCACCGGGGGTGACAGCGCGACCAGGTCGTCGGCGAGCGCCTCGCCGCCCTCGATCGTGAGCGGCTCGCAGCCGACGATGACGAGCGTCGGCGGGACGCGGCCGAGCGCCCGCGCGAGTCGCAGCACGCGGACCGGATCCATCACGTGAGCGTCGAGCGTTTCGCCGGTCGCGTCGGCGTCGAGGTCGGGCTCGAGTACGTGGAGGGAACCCGCTTCGCCGCCGCGCGACAGTGCGTCGATCAACACCGCCGCGGCGAAGTCCTCTTGAAGCGCGTACGCCAGATCGAGGCCGCGAATCCCGAAGTCCCGGACCACTACGCCATCGGGCCACGCGTCGCCGGCGAGGCGGCGCGCCGTGGCGACGCCGAATGCGTCGTCGCCGAAGAAGATGTTTCCGATGCCCGCGACGAGCACGCGCGCGCGCGGCCAACCCCCCGAAGCCACAGTGTGCCCCGCCCGCGCGGCGGGTCCGCCGATGGGCTCGATTTCGTCGGAGCGGAAGAAGAAGCGGTGGCCGAGGTACCGACGGCCGCCGAAATCGAGCCCTGGGTCGTCGTCCACCGTGACGATGAAGTGCGGCTCGCCGTCCGTCGTGACGTCGATGGACTCGACGCGGGCGAGTCGGCCGGACAGCGCCACGTCCATGATGTCGCCGCCGGTACTCGGACGAAGGCGGATGCGAGATCCGACCACGATGCATACCCCGCGCACGATCACCGCGGTCGGACTCGGCCCTCGTAGCTGCTCCCACCCGCTCGATTCGCTCATGGTCTCGACTCGGCGAAGGAACGCTCACGAGTGACACCGTGCAGCCGCAGAAGCTGGTCGGGCGACATGCCGCGGCAGCGGTCGAGAATCTCACGGGCGCGCGGATCGGTCTCGCGCATCTGCCGTTGCTCTTCGTCGGTCAGACTCATCACGTTCAGCACGAGCAGCTGATCGATCTCCGCGCCGTCGAAGAAATCGCCTCGGCTCTCGGGCGCGACAGACGGAAAGTCCGGAAGGATGATGGGCGACGACAGCACCGTGTCGCGCCGACGAGGGTCGCCGACGAGCACCGGCCACGTTCCGAGGTTCTTGCAACCGGCGGCGAGCTCGGCGAACGGGTCAGGCGGGTCGGTGAGCGAGACGAACGCACCGCCGTGCACGGAGAGCCGCGCGTGCGTCGACGCCATGGTGCGCAGCAGCGTCAACTCGCGCGACTCGCCCGCCCATGCCGATCGGTTCGATACGTCGACGCGCACCCTCCACGTTCCCTCGGAAACGCGGTCCGCGGAAACGTCGACGGCGCCGGAGAGCGGCTGCCAGCGGCGGACGATCGTTCCGGCGAGCGATTCGTCGGCGTCGACGATCGGCTCCGACCGCTCCCCCGCGTCGATCTCGATGGGGGTGTGCGCCGGGCCGTCGCCAAGCCGGATCACCGGCGGCGCGACGACGCGCTCGGTCGCTTCCTGCCACGACACATGGGTGACGCCGCCCACCGTGATCGAGTCGACGAATCGGTCGCCACTGATGTCGTGTCGCAGCACGCGGCGCTCGACCACGTGAAGAAAGCGAATCGAGACATCGAGCTCGACCACGGCGTGAGGCTCGGCGGCGATCAGACATTCAGTGCGCATGAGCCACGGATCATCGTCGTGGCCCGATCGGCTGTAGGCGCGCGGATAGACGCCGCCGAATGTCCAACGGCGTTGATTCTTGAGAGCCGACCGGCGATACGGCCACAGGATGTAGCCTTCGTAGAGCACGCTGCGCGTGATCGACTCGACCGGATCCGGCGTCTGCGCGTAGGCCGTCATGGCGGCGACAGCTTCGGCATCGACGGATCGATCGCGTCGTGCGCCTTTGGGTTGATTCCGGTGGACCGTTCGGCGTTGGAGCGGCCGTCGGCGAGATGGCCGGCCTGCTTTTCGTAGTTTCCGCGCGTGTTGCCCTCGTTGATGCCCGCGACGTGCGATGGAGCGTCGGGATCGACGTCTGCCCTGCCCGTCCTCACGTTGTCGCCCATTTGCCTCTCGTTGTCGACCATGTGGCCTCCGCGGGTGCGCTCTTGTTGATGGATTGCGTGCCGCGATTCTCGTCGCGACGATTGAGCCGCCGGAAAAACGCGTCGACGGTGTCGCGCATCGCGTCGCCGCCGGAGATGCCCTGCCACGTGACGCGCATCGCTCCGGCGAGCCGATAGCATTCGTCGACCGGCACGATCCAGTAGTCGCGTGCGCCGCGCGTTCGCCGTACGAGCACCGCCTCGATGTCGGGCTCCAGCGTCTCGAGGACCGGACTCCGAGCGGCGATCTCCTGCCACGCGGGCAGCGGCAGCGACGATTCCGTCGTTCCCATCGGCCCGGGGTAGAATGCGACGGGCCGGTTGGCCGTCGAGCTGAAAAACATGAAGATCACGTCGACGGGGAGCTCGAGGCGTTCCCACAGACCGCCGTCGAGCAGCGATCCATCGAGCGACCGATAGCGTCGCGGCGCGAGGCGATATCGGCCGCCGGCGGCCGCGCGTCCGTCGAACAGAATCGCGCACGCGGCGCAGGCGCAGGCGATCTCTCGTCGCTCGATGTCGATCAGATGGCGATGATCGCTCGGGATCGGCGCCGAGCACAACTGACATTTCTCATCGGCATGCTCGTCGCCACGGAAAAGCGTCTTCTCGTCCTCTTCGGCAGGGTCGCGACGCCGCGCCAGCTGCACGAGCGACGGCGGGTGCGCCGAGCGAGGCAAGAGATCGTGGATCGCCAGCAGCTGCGTGACGACGTCGTCCTTCCCGTTCAAGACGTCGTCGACGCGACCCGGCCCGTCGCGGTGCGCGACCACGACGCGGGCGAGACCTTCGCCGTACAACAGCATCAGCGCGTCGATGGCGTCCATGGCGAGCGACCGCGCGCGCGAATCCGGCTCGCCCTCGAGCTCGGCGAGCGTTTCCTCGAGTGAGTGGGCGGTCGCCTGCGCGGCGACGTCGTCGAGGCGGACCGTCATCCGGTGAGGCCGGCCATCGGCGAGTGCACCAGATCGATCGTCTTGCCGCCGCCGACGTACATGTGCACGCCGCACGGCAGGCACGGATCGAAGCTTCGCACCGTGCGCATGATGTCGATGCCCTTGAAGCCCTCCCGCCCGTTCTCCTCGAAGATCGGCAGTCCCTGCACCGCGTCTTCGTACGGCCCGGGCGTGCCGTAGCTGTCGCGCGGGCTGGCGTTCCACGGCGTGGGCGGATACGGGTGGTAGTTCGCGATCTTCTTGTCGCGGATCACGAGATGGTGCGACAACACGCCCCGCACGGCTTCGTGGAATCCGCAGCCGAAGCCTTCTTCCGGTACGTCGAAGTCGGTGAACGTCCGCGTCCGGCCGGCTCGCACTTCCTCCATCGCCTTCTCGTAGAAGAAGACGGCGAGCGCACCCGCGTAAGCGACGAAGTAGATCCGCGCGCGATCACGCTCGATCGTGTTCGCCCACTGCGGCACCTTCCACTCGAACTCCATCTCCGGGAACTTGGCGCTCTTCGGGAGTAGGATGCGCACGCTGTTCCCCGTCGCCTTGACGAACGGCGTGTCGACGAGACCGGCGAGAGCGGTCGCCCACAGCCGCGCCAACGCGCCGCCGCCGGTATCGAGCGCGAGGAGCGTGTCTGTCCGGCTGTCGTGCCACCGCGGGCTCATCACCCAGCTGTACTTGCCGTCGAAGTCGCGTTTTTGCGGATGCGGCAGCGTGGTCTGGTTCCACGGATGCCGCCGGTCCACACGGTTTCCCAACGGGTCGTGCGTGACGAACATCGTCTCCTGCTCCCAGTCGTCGTAGTACGAGCTGCCGAGCAGAATCCGGATGCCGAGGTTGATGTCGACGAGATCGGTCGTGACGAGCTTGCCGTCGACGACGACGCCGGGCGTCACGTACATCGCCCGCCCCCACTCGGTCATTCGCCGATAGTCGTAGTCGCAGACGTCCGGGTTTTGGAACGAGCCCCAGCATCCCAGCAGGGTGCGCCGGAGGCCGACCTTCTCGTAGCCCGGCAGCGCGTCGTAAAAGAAGTCGAACAGATCGTCGTTGAGAGGCACGGCTCGCTTCACGAAATCCAGCGTGCGAATCAGGCGCACGAAGTAGTCGCTGAATACCTGCGGCGACGCGACGGTGCCCACGCCGCCGGGATACAGCGTCGACGGATGCACGTGTCTGCCTTCCATGAGGCAGATCATCTCGCGCGTCGTGCGGCTCACCTGGAGCGCCTCGAGGTACATCGGCCCGGTAAACGGGTTGAAGGCGCGCATGATGTCGGCGATCGTGCGGAACCCGTGGATGTCGGCGTGCGGAGCCGCCGTCTTTTCCGCTTTGGCGAGCAGTGACGGATTCGTTTCCTTCACCATCTGCTCGCAGTAGTCGACGAACACCAGGTTGTCCTGGAAGATCGTGTGGTCGAACATGTACTCGGCGGCTTCACCGAGGTTGATGATCCACTCGGCAAGCGGCGGCGGCTTGACGCCATAGGCCATGTTCTGGGCGTATACCGAGCACGTCGCGTGATTATCGCCGCAGATCCCGCAGATGCGGCTCGTGATGAAGTGAGCGTCGCGCGGATCCTTTCCCTTCATGAACACGCTGTAGCCACGGAACATCGACGACGTGCTGTAGCACTCGGCGACTTCACGATTCTCGAAGTCTATTTTCGTGTAGATACCGAGATTGCCGACGATCCGGGTGATCGGATCCCAGTGCATCTCGACCAGGTTGCGTTTCTTCGTGCCCACGGGTTCCCGCGTCGCGGTTGCCATCGCTGCCTCTCCTCTAGCGGTTCATGTAGCGCGGGTTGAATCCGGTCGTGAGCTCGCCGCGGTTGTGACGCCACTTCGGCTCGTGATTGACCGTGTTGTTCGTGATCGCGCGCAGTCGACGAAGCACGCCACCCCAACTCGTCGCGACGCCGGTCGACACCACGGCACCCGGCGGCTCATCCATGAAGGGCATGAACTTGTCGGGAAATCCCGGCATCGTGCAGCCGATGCAAATGCCGCCCACGTTCGGGCAGCCGCCGAGGTTGTTCATCCAACCGCGCTTGGTGACGTTGCAGTTCACGACCGGGCCCCAGCAGCCGGCCTTCACGAGACACTTCGGCGACGTGTAGTCGCGCGCGAAATCGCCTTGCTCGTAGTAGCCCGCGCGGTCGCAGCCTTCGTGAACCGTCTTGCCGAAGAGCCACGTCGGTCTCAAACATTCGTCGAGCGGGATCGTGGGCGACTTACCCGCGGCCTGATAGAGAAGCCAGAGCAGCGTCTCCATGAAGTTGTCGGGCTGCACCGGACAGCCCGGCACGTTGACGATCGGTAGACCGCCCGCCGAGCGAAAATCCCAACCGAGATAGTCGGCGAGGCCCATGCAGCCCGTCGGATTGCCGGCCATCGCGTGAATGCCGCCGTACGTCGCGCACGTGCCGACGGCGACCACGCCCCAGGCGCGCGGCGCGAGCTCGTCGATCCAAGTCGTGAGCTTCTTCGGTTGCCCGGTCGCCGGGTCGACGCCGAATCCGGTCCAGTAGCCGTCGCCGTCGATCTTCTCGTTCGGAATCGAGCCTTCGATCACGAGAACGAACGGCGTCGGCAGCTCGCCTCGCGCGGCCTGCCAGAACGGGACCATGTAGTCGTCGCCCGTTTCCGTCGCGAGCACCTTGTTGTGGAGGTGCACCTTCGGAAGGCCGGGCACCAACCCGAGCAGCACGTCCTCCAGGCTCGGCTGGGAGGCCGCCGTGATCGACACGGTGTCGCCGTCGCAACTCATGCCTTCGGAGATCCACAAGACGTGAAGCTCGGTCACACCTTTGGTCGCATCGCCCTTTTGGCCCGTGGGCATCGGCGGCGCCCCGTTCCCCGTCAACGGCATTTCGTCATTCCTCCGTTTCAATCCAATCGACCAGCATCTCCTCACCCCTCGTGACTCGCACGTCCGTCGTCCGACATCGGTCGCACACGAGCGGGAACGCGTGTGGCTCGCTCTCGACGGCGCACGTCGCGCACCACACCGCCGCCGGCACCGGCTCGATCTCGAGCTCAGCGCCGTCGAGCGGCGTGTCCTTCGCGACGAGCGCGAAACTGAAGCGGAGCGACGACGGGACGACCTGGCGCAAGTGGCCGATGCGCATTCCGACCCGCGACACGCGTTGACCCGTGGTCTGTTCCGCGAGCATCGACACCACCGCGTCCGCGATCGCGAGCTCGTGCATCGGCGCGGCCTCGGTCAACAGATCCGCGGCAGCGGATCGCCGACCAGTAGATCCATCACGCGCCGGCCGCCGAACGCGGTGTTCACCAGCACCATGCCGGTCGCGTCGGTGGTCACCGTACCGATGACCGTCGCGCTTTCCGAGCCGGGGATCTGCCTGAGCAGTGACAGAGCCCGGTCCGCGGTCTCCGGTGCAACGACGGCGACGAACGTGCCTTCGTTCGCGACGTACATCGGGTCCATACCGAGTAGCTCGCAGGCGCCGGTGACGGCCGAGCGAACCGGGACGCGGCCCTCGTCGACGACGATGCTCACGCTCGACGCGACGGCCAGCTCGTTGAGCACCGTCGCGACCCCGCCGCGCGTCGCGTCGCGCATGCAGCGCAGATCGCCTCCGAGGTCGAGCAGTGCGTCGGCGGCCGGCCACAAGGGCCGTGTGTCGCTCAGAATCTCCGAGTCGAGCTCGAACTCGCCGCGCGCGAGCATGATGGCCATGCCGTGCTCGCCGATGAAGCCCGAGACGATGACGCGATCGCCGGGGCGCAGCCCCGCGGGCGATAGTCCGGCGCGCTGATCGCGCCGGCCGACACCCGTCGTGCAGATGTACATGCGATCCGCGTGACCGCGCTCGACGACCTTCGTGTCACCCCCGATGATCTCCACGCCGGCGACGTTCGCCGCGCGAGCGATGGCGGCGACCTCTTCGCGAAGCACGTCGGTGGACAGTCCCTCTTCCAATACCATCGCGATCGTGATGCCGAGCGGACGAGCGCCGACCATCGCGAGGTCGTTCACCGTTCCGTTCACCGCCAGCTCGCCGATCGAGCCGCCAGGGAATCGAAGCGGGCGGACAACGAAACTGTCGGTGGTGACCGCGAGGCCGACGCCGTCGACCGATATCGCGCCGGCGTCGTCGAGCAACGCGAGCGACGGCGAGGCGAACGCCGGCGCGAACAAGCCGCCGACCAGCGACGCCGTGGCTTTTCCGCCGGCGCCGTGGGCCATCGTGATTCGTTCGTCGAGAAACTTGGGAGCGCGCAACGCCACGGCGCGCGCTCGCGCGATCTTGTCGAGGGCTTCCCGCTCTCGCTCGTCGACGATCGAGCCGTTGGCCGGCGTGATGCGCGTGGCGGTCATGAGACCATCTCTGCCGGTCGTCCGCGCGGGCGACGCGTCAAGCGTCCGAAGTTGTAGTAGGCCGCGCACGCCCCTTCGCTCGACACCATGCAGGTGCCGATCGGGTGCTCGGGTGTGCACGCGGTGCCGAACACCTTGCACTCCCACGGCTTGATGACGCCTTTCAGCACCTCACCGCACTGACACGCCTTGGGATCGGCGATCCGCACGCCAGGCACCGAGAACCGCAGCTCGGCGTCGAACATCGCGTACTTGGGCGAGATCTTGAGTGCGCTCTGCGAGATGAAGCCGAGTCCGCGCCACTCGAAGTGCGGTCGGAGCTCGAAGACGTCGGCGAGCACGCGGAACGCCGCGGCGTTGCCTTCGGCCGGCACGACGCGCGTGTACTGGTTCTCCACCTCGCACCGTCCCTCGGCCAACTGGCGGAGGATCATGTACGCCGATTGCAGCACATCGAGCGGCTCGAAGCCGGAGATGACGACCGGCTTTCGGTACTCGGCGGCGATGAAGTGGAAGGGCCGCGCGCCGACCACCGTGCAGACGTGGCCCGGACCGATGAACGCGTCGAGCCGTAGATCGGGCGACTCGAGCAGCGCGCGAATCGGCGGTACGATCGTGACGTGGTTCGAGTACACCGTGAAGTTGGAGACGCGCTCCGCCTGCGCGCGAAGAATCGTGAGCGCCGTGGACGGCGCGGTCGTCTCGAACCCCACGGCGAAAAAGACGACTTCGCGGCCGCGGTTCGCCTGCGCGATGCGCAGCGCGTCGAGAGGCGAGTAGACCATCCGCACGTCGGCGCCGGCCGCCTTCGCTTCCGTGAGCGAGCCCCTGCCGCCAGGCACGCGCATCATGTCGCCGAAGCAGGTGAGAATGACACCCGGCTGCCGAGCGATCGCGATCGCGTCGTCGACGCGGCCCATCGGGATGACGCAGACCGGGCAACCCGGACCGTGCACGAGCTCGACGTTCGCGGGGAGCAGGTCGGCCACGCCGTATCGATAGATCGTGTGCGTGTGGCCGCCGCAGACCTCCATGATCTTGTAATGGCGCGATGGATCGGCGACCGCCGAGATCTGGTCCGCCAGTCGGGCGCCAAGCTCGGCGTTTCTGAATTCGTCGACGAATCTCATGGATTTCCCTCGACTCTCGACGCCAACGACAGCGCGACGCCCGCGTGCACGAGCACCTCGACTCCCGGTTTCGCCTCCGGCGTCAGCGCGAGCATCACCTCGGACTGCCGACCTTCGTCGTCGACGCAGACGGCGATCGCGCCGTCGGCGTCGACGGAGAGCACGCGCATTCGATTCGCCTCATCCGAGCAGGTGATGCAGTGCGCGAGGTCTTCGCAGTCGACGTCGCGGCGCACCGTCATTCGCGGACGCTCGCCCGGATTTCGTTCACCTCTTGCTGATACTCGGCACCCATTCGCTCGAGCAATTCGAGCGTCGCCAACGCCTCGCTTTCGTCCACACGCGAGATCGCGAAGCCGACGTGAATCAGCACCCAGTCACCGCTGGCGACCGCGACGGGCGCCCCGTCGAGCAGCGCGACGTTGATGGTGCGTCGAACCCCGGCAACGTCGACGCGGGCGAGCCGGCGCTCCGCGTCGACGACATCAACGATTTGGCCCGGAATCGCGAGACACATTCTTCCTCCGCCACGCGGCCGCGACTGCTTGGCCATAGGACAAACCGCCATCGTTCGGCGGCAGGAGGCGCGGCACGAGAACGCGATGGCCGCTCGCGGTCAACGCGAGGGCGAGCTCCTCGAGCAACAGCGTGTTCTGAAACACGCCACCCGAGAGTGCGATCGTGCGCGAACCGCGAACCTCCGCTCCGAGTTCGGCGACTAGCCGTGCTGCATAAACAAGACCGCCGTGCACGCTCGATGCGATGTCGCCCGCCTCACGACCGTCGCGTACGTCGTCGTATACCGCACGGACGAGTTCGCGCGGATCGATGACGAGCTGGTCGTCGATCTTCTCAATCACGATCGAGTTTTCGTACACGCCGGCGCTCGGCGATCCGCCGCGCCGCGCACGCGCGCGGCGATGAGCCTTTGCAGCCGCCTCGAACTCGATCGCGGCTTGCGCCTCGTACGTGACGCGCGAGCGGACTCCGCTCATCGCGGCGCATGCGTCGAGCAACCGCCCAACACTGGTCGTAACCGGCGACGGACCGGCGAGAGCCAGACGACTCACGGCGCGCCATTGCTCCGGCGCCACCGTCTCGCGCAGCGGCGCGGGAATCGCCGGCTCGACGCCAAACGCGTCGGTCAACCACGCGCAGGCCATTCGCCACGGCTCGCGTACGGCGCTCTCCCCTCCCGGCATGCGCACGGCACGGAGATGCCCGATGCGAATCGAATGTCCGATGTCGCCGTAGAGGATCTCTCCACCCCAGATCCTGCCGTCGGCGCCCAAGCCCGCTCCGTCGAAGACGAGTCCTATCGCCGGGCCGGTCTCGCCGTGCTCCGCGAGGCACGCCGCGAAGTGCGCGTGATGATGCTGTACCGCGATCGGCTCGAGCTCGCCGCGGTCGAGCGCATAGCGCGTCGACGCGTAGTCGGGGTGCAGATCATGAGCGACGATCGCCGGTGGCGCGCCGATCAACTGGGCGAGATGGTCGACTCCCCGAGAAAAGGCGACGAGGGAGCTCATGTCGTCGAGGTCGCCGACGTGCGGACCGACGATCGCCTCGGAGTGCCTGACGACACAGGCCGTGTTCTTGAGTTGTCCGCCGGTGGCCAGAATCGTTTCATTCGAGCTCAGCGGGACGGGTATCGGTTGCGGCACGAAGCCGCGCGATCGCCGAATGAAGAGCGGCTGTCGGCGCTCGGCGACGGTCACGACGCGCACGACCGAGTCCTCGCACGCGGCTTCGATCGGCCGGTCGTGGGACAAGAACAAATCGGCAATGGCGGAGAGCCGGTGTACGGCGTCGTCGTCGCGAAACGCGATCGGCTCGTCGCTCACGTTTCCACTCGTCATCACCAACGCGCCGTCGGCGTCGGCGACGAGCAGATGATGAAGCGGCGTGTACGGCAGCATCACGCCCAACTCATCGCGCGCCGGAGCGACGAGCTCGGCGACGAGAGCACCCGGCTCGGCGCGCGCGATGACGATCGGACGGGCGTCGCTCGTCAGGAGGTCCGCCTCGGCGTCGTCGAGTCTGACGAGCCTTCGCGCGGCGTCGAGGTCGGCGGCCATGAGCGCGAACGGCTTGTCGTCGCGCTGCTTTCGGCGGCGAAGACGCGCGACCGCCGACGCGTTGTCGGCGCGACACGCGAGGTGGTAGCCGCCGAGTCCTTTGACCGCGACGATGGCGCCGTCTCGTATCGCGGCGGCCGCGCCGGCGATTGCATCGGATGGCCCCGCCGACACGACCACTCCCCGCGGATCGCGCAGCGACACCTTTGGACCGCAGCGCGGGCACGCGTTCGGCTGAGCGTGAAAACGCCTGTCGGCGGGATCATCGTACTCGGCCTGGCACTGCGGGCACATCGTGAACGCGGCCATCGTCGTCGACGACCGGTCGTAAGGAACGCGCCGAGCGATGGTGAAGCGTGGGCCGCACGCCGTGCAGTTGATGAATGGGTAGCGATATCGGCGGTCCGCCGGATCGAAGAGCTCGCGCAGACAGTCGGAACAGGTGCAGAGGTCGGGCGGCAGCAACGCCGCCGCGGTTCCCTGTTCGCCGCTCGTGGCGACCACGAATTCGTGATCGCCGATGCTCGCGATCTCCTCGACGCTGACGCGACCAACGCGCGCGTGTTTCGGCGCCTCGCGCACCAGTCGCGAGAGAAAGCGGTCGATGGCCCGGTCGTCTCCCTCCAACTCGATCGTGACTCCGCCCGGACCGTTGCGGACGAAACCGCTCAGCGCGAGGGCCCTGGCCAGCCGAAACACGAACGGTCGGAAACCGACGCCCTGCACCGTGCCGCGCACGTCGACGCGCACGCGGCGAGATGTGACAGGCACGGCCTGCGTCGTGGCGAAGCCCGTCACGGTTTGCCCTCGCTTGGCGCGCGCATGGTGCGCAGGCGTGCGTACAATGCGGCGCAGAGCCAAATCAGCGGGAAGGCTGTCACCACGGCGAGGCCGACGGTCGCGAAGCTGGTCGATCCAATCGTGGCAAGTCCCGCCGCGCCACTGAGCTCGAGGGCCGCGATCACGGTCGCCGCTACGGCGGTAAGTCCGGTGACGACGAGGTTGTATCGAGCGCGCCGGGCGGGCTCGCGCTGCGCCCAGGCGTATGCGCGGAGCATGAACATTCCTTCCGCGGTGTCGACGAGCGCCATTCCCGCGGCGAATGGAAGAGGGAGCACGAGAACCGCACGGAGCGGCAGAGCGTGAGCCGCCGCGCTCGCCGCGATCGCGAGCAGCGCGATCTCCGACGCGGTGTCGAAGCTCAAGCCGAAGAGAAATCCGATGACATACATCTCCGGCGCGCGCCGGACGAGCCGCAGAACTCGGCCGAAGAGGCGCGCCATTGGGCCGCCCGGACTCGTCGTCGGCGCGCCTCGCCCACCACGCATGGCGCGTAACGTGTCGCGCACGATGAGCGCGTTGAGCACCGCCATTACGAGCATGAAGGCCGACGACGTCGCAAGTCCGATCTGCCCGCCGAGCGCGCGGAGCAGCGGCCACGAAGAAGCGCGCGCCGGTTCAGTCGCGCGCGCGAGCCAAAGGACGAGAAGAAGAACGACGGTGGAGTGACCGAGCGAGAAATAGAAGCCGACGCCGTTCGCGCTTCGGTTTCGCGCGAGGAGCTGTCGCGTGGTCCCGTCGATGGCAACGATGTGGTCGGCGTCGAAGCCGTGTCGCATGCCCAACGTGTACGCAACACCGGCGAAACCGACGATCATCGGCCACTGCGGCTCGGCGGCCGCCACGAGCAGCCCCGCTACGGCGTGCAAGCACGCGACGACGACGACCAAGGCGAGAACCATTTCCCAGGTACTTGTCGAGAACGGCTATGCGCGTGGGTGGTCGCGCGGCGACTGGAGGATGCACGAAGCGTGCACGACCCGTGATTTGCATCACGTCCTCGGTGGCCGGGCGCGCGTCGGCATCGCGGAGAGGGCGTGTCGGACCCCTGCCGTTCTCATTCGTGCGAGGAGCATCGAGGCGGCGATCACCGCGCCGAGGGAAAACCCCGAAAGTACGATCGTCCACGCGTCGACGCGGGCGAGATTGGGCATCACGAGCCAATACGAATCGACGTAGTGGAACGCGAGCAGCAGCGCACAAAGAACGGTTAGCGCGCCGCCGCTTCGTCTAGTCCGGCCCAATAGGAGAATGAGAAACGGAATAGCGCCGCCACTGATCAGGATCGCGAGGGCGACGCCGCCCCACGCGCTGTGCGCGCGTTCGACATACCACGTGACTTCGCGCGGGATGTCGCCGCTCCAGATGACGATGTACTGCGCGAAGCCGATGTAGGCCCAGAACAGCACGAACGTCAGGAGCAGGCTGCCGAGCGCGAGCCAACGGTTTCGCGCAACGGGATAGTCGTCCGACCTGGAGCGCGCGAGAATCGCCAGGAGCGCGAGCGCCCCGATCATCCCGCCCGCGAACCAGTAGACGCCATAGACCGTCGAGTACCATCCGACCGACAGCGACATCATCCAGTCGAACGACGCGAAGGTCATCGTGATCGCGAGCACGACGAGTCCGCCCGACGCGAATCGCGAGGAACGCTTCGAGGAAAGAAGTCGCTGCCCCATCACCAGCCAGATGGCCCAATACACGACGGCTCTCGACACAACGAACCAGGGCGCGAGGTATTGCGCGCGCGCCGAGCCTGGCGGCGAAGGCGAGCTCGTGTAATTCCAAATCGCGACGGCAACCGGAACCACGCCGAGCAGCGCGAGCACCGGTAAGGAAGCCAGGATCCGCTTTGCGGGTTGCTCGAACGAAGCGAACCAGGTCGCCGTGGTGAGTTGGGCGATCATCGTCATCGCCATCGTGCCGAGCACGACGCTCAATGTCGCGACATACGCGGTGAGCAACACGGCCGCCGTCTGCCGCGCCGCCAAGACGAGCCCGGCGATCGTCACCGCAACGCATATGGTCGCGAAGGTCGCCAAGCGGTTCGAGACTCGGGCGCCAGTCATGGGTGCGGTAGCGGGAGCTGAAGGATCGTTCGGACGCTCGCGCCTGCCCTCTCCAACGAGTCGAGCGCGCGGAGACGAGCTGCTTGCGCGGAATCGGCGAAGGTTGCGAGAGTGCGCGGCGAGCTCGCGATGGTCTGCATGTACGCGAGCACTGCCGTGCGTGCGCCGGGCGGCAACTGCCAGCCGAGCGGCGGCATTCGCCCGATCCCATCCGTCACAATGGTCATGAGCGCGGCGGAGGACATACTCGACACGCGAACCGTGCGAAGCGACGGCGGCCGCCGCTCTCCGAGGTTTGGCGCGATCGGGCCGCCACCGAATCCCCCGGCCCCGTGACAAGGAGCGCACGAGATGGCGTACTGCTTCGCGCCGTTGACCGGCAGGCGTGGGGGCCCGTCATCTCGCGCGATCGTGTTCGCCGGCGGCGCCTGCATGACAGCCCCGTTGGGGAAGAATCCGCTGGCGTCATATGCGTCGTACCGCTGCTGGCGCCGCATGCGCTCGAAGTCGCGCGCTTCTCGGCGACTCGAGGTGTGCCAGCACGCGAGTGTGGCGGCCACCGCCGCCAGGCGCGCGCGCGAGAGGATGCGGCTCATCCGCGCAGACATGTCAGTCGAGCGGCGGCACGCGAACGACATGGCGCGCGCCGAGCACCGCCAGGTCGGCGGCGGTTCGACGCGCATCCACGCGGTCGTCGGTCATGTCGATCGCGACCCAGCACCGGTCGATCGACGCGCGCTCGAAGCCGTCCGCCTCGAACATCGGATGCCACGGCCGGGGCAAGCGCAACAACCAGAACAGGCCGACGAAAGCGGCGAGCGAAGCGCACAACACCGTCGCCTCGAACGTCGGGATGATGAACGCCGGCGTCGCGTGGGCCGGTCGCCCGCCGATGTTCAGCGGATACGAGACGGCGTTCGCGTACCATTGAATCCAGTAGCCGAGTACCGCGCCGGCGAGCCCGGCGAGAAAGACGACGACGGGAAGGCGCGAGGGCCGTGCGAAGAGCGGCCGTTCAACCTCGAGGATCGGGTACGGCGAGTACGCCTCGACCTTCGCATACCCGGCGCGATCCAGCTCGCGAGTGGCGCGAACGAGCGACTCCGCGTCCTCGAACTCCGCGGCGATGGCTCCGGACGGCCAGTGAGCGTCACGCATGCGGAAGACCGATCTCGCGCCCGCGATTCGCGGCCAGCTCGTGTCGCAATCGCTTGACTTCGCTCATCGCCACGAACGGCACGAAGCGAACGAACAAGAGAAACAGCACGCCGAAAAAACCGATGCTGCCGAACAACAGCCCCAGATCGACCCAGGTCGGACGATAGAAGTGCCAGCTCGACGAGAGGAAATCCCGGTGGAGCGATACGACGATGATCACGAATCGCTCGAGCCACATCCCGACGAGAATCGCCAGACTGGCCGCGAACAGCACGGCCACACTCGTTCGGCATCGCTTCCACCAGAAGACGTGCGGCGCGACGACGTTGCATGCGATCATGATCCAGTAAATCAGCGAGTATGTCCCGAACGGCCGCTCATGCAGGAACGTGAATCGCTCGTTCGGATCGCCGCTGTACCAGGCGACGAACAGCTCGACCACGTACGCGTAGGCGAGCAGCAGGCCCATCGTCAGGATGAGCTTGGCCATCGCGTTCAAGTGTCGCTCGGTGATCACGTCTTCGAGGCGGTATGCGGCGCGCAAGGGGAGCAAGAGCAGTATCACCATCGCGAACCCCGAGTAGATGGCGCCGACGACGAAATACGGCGGGAAAATCGTCGAATGCCAACCGGGCAGTTGCGCGATCGCGAAGTCGAGACTCACGACGCTGTGCACCGACACGACCAACGGCGTGGCGAGCCCGGCCAGCAGCAAGAGCGCGAGCCGGTGACGCCGCCATTCGAAGCTCGACCCCCTCCATCCGAGCGCGAAGACACCGTATGCGATCCGCGCGGCCCGCGAACGCGACCAATCGCGAGCGGTCGCGAGGTCGGGCACCAGGCCGGCATACCAAAAGAGCAACGACACGGTGAAATACGTGGCGACCGCCGCGATGTCCCATGGCAGTGCGCTCTTGAAGTTGGGCCACACGCCCATCGTCGCCGGGTACGGAATCAGCCAATAGAAGAACCACGGCCGACCCAGATGCAGCAGCGGGAACAATCCCGCCTGCATCAGCGCGAAGATCGTCATCGCCTCGGCGATCCGATTGATCGACGCGCGCCAGTGCTGGTTGAGCAGCAACAAGAACGCGGAGATGAACGTCCCGGCATGTCCGATCCCGATCCACCAAACGAAGTCGGTGATCGCGAATGCCCAGGCGACCGGGATGTTGTTCCCCCACGTGCCGATGCCCTTGGCGACAGTAACCCACATGGAAACGACGAACAGCCCGGCGCCCACCAAAGAAACGATGAACAACGCCCACCAGATCGGCCCTCCACCGCGCAGAGGCGCAAGGAGCAGATCGGTCAACTGCTCGTCGGTTCCCTTGAACCGGAAGACCGGCCATTCGGGCGCGTCGGGTTCGGCTGGTCGCTGCTCCGCCGCTCGCGGTTCGACGGAGGTCGCGGTCATCCTTCGCGCGGCAGGTCGGCGTTCTGATTGCGAATGCGCGCCAGGTAGCTCACCCGGGGCTGCGTGCCAAGCTCGTGCAGCGCCGTGTAGGCGCGCGCCGCGTTCCGCGTACGCACGACCGCCGAGCCGTCTTCCGTGAGTGAACCGAAGACGATGGCGTTGGTGGGGCACGCTTGTTGACACGCCGTCCGCACTTCCGACCCGCGAAGCTGACGACCCTCGCGCCCCGCGCCGATCTCGGCCTCGCGAATTCGTTGCACGCAGAACGTGCACTTCTCCATCACGCCGCGTTCGCGGACCGTGACGTTCGGGTTCTTCGACATCAACTCCGTTTCCGAGAGGCGCGCGTTGTAGTCGAACCAGTTGAAATGGCGCACCTTGTACGGACAGTTGTTGGAGCAGAAGCGCGTCCCGACGCAGCGGTTGTACACCATCTCGTTCAGCCCGTCGGCGCTGTGAACCGTCGCCTCGACGGGGCACACGTACTCGCACGGCGCTTTTTCA
>Ga0157372_10001510_pt1 | contig 25286 bp, 23 predicted proteins | sample C55metaG_FD_115307 | JGI IMG/M metagenome (GOLD analysis project Ga0157372, IMG submission 115307) | Corn rhizosphere microbial communities from Kellogg Biological Station, Michigan, USA - C5-5 metaG | ecosystem: Host-associated > Plants > Roots > Rhizosphere > Soil | place: USA: Michigan...
AGGAGCATGGTGCAGAGCGGTCCGGCGAGGACTCGCGTCAGATCCAGAACTTTGATTCCGGAGAGCATTACTGTCGCGTGAGTGTCGTGTTACTAGCTATAAGATGGTTCAATCGAACAGGAAGTGCTGGCGGACGATGGCCCAGCTTTCAGTACGGTCGAACCTGTCTTGCATAGCTAACGCAAAATCATATACTTCCGCCGTTCTAAGCCCCGGCTGCCGAAGTTAGCGCGCCTAACCGCGCGCGACAACGAGCAGTCTCGCGGATCATCGACTCGCCCGCCTGCTCGATCCTCACGGACACGTCACTGTTATGGCGGAAAAACCGCATCCATCGCAGCCGGGCGAACCCTCCGATCCGAACGCGCCTTTCCCCGCGGTTCGTCGCGCGCCCGGACATCGCATGGACGTCCGCGATACGGTGGCGGAGCTGGCGGAACGAGCTCAGGCGATCAGCCAGGAAGCAGGGACGAAAGTCTCCGCGGCGATGAAGGGCGTCATTGGCGGCGCCGCCGGAATCGCGGGATTCGCCATCGAAAGCGCGCGCGACCTCGTTCAATACATGGTACGTCGCGGGCAGATGACTCCCGAAGAAGGCGAGCGGCTGATCCGTGAAGCCGAAGCCGCCCACGAAAAGAAATCGCCGGGCGAAAAGGGAAAGGCAACGGCGACCAAGCTCGCGGCCGAACGCGCCGCCGTCGCCAAAGCGGAAGCCGCCGCGCGATCAGCGGCGGCGCACGCGGCTCCCTACGCGAGACCGATTAGCAAAACGCCGGCGGTCTCTCACCCGAGCGTGGCGAAGCCTGGCGCACCGAGCGGGACGAACAAATCGGCCGCACCGCCGCCCGCGAGGACCGCGGCGCCCAAGGCCGCCGTTCCGGTCGCGAAGCCGAAAGCGGTCAAGCCGGTGAAAGCCGAGAAGCCGGCCAAAGCGGCGAAGCCGGTGAAAAAGAAGAAGTAGTCAGGCGCGACGAGCGGCGGCGGTGCGCAACGCAAGCACGGCGTCCAGCAACTCCAACATCTCCTTCGGCGATCCGACGAAAAACTCGGCGGACGTCGGCCGGGCGTGCAGCACCGGTTCGACAGCGACCGTCACGGACGTGGGCGCGCGCCCACGCACGGCGCGGAGCATGTCTTCGTCCGTCTCATCGTCGCCGGCGCACAGTATGGATGCGCCGTGGTTCAGCGCGCCCAGTCGCATGGCCAACGCGACAGCGGCGGTGCCCTTGTTGATCCGAACGGGCGGGCGGAGCTCGAAAACCTCTTTGCCGCCGGTGACATCGAGCTCGAGCTCGCGCGCGATCTTCCGCACGCGGTGTCCGAGCTCAGGGAGCGCGTCGCGCTCGGCCAGCCGGTAATGGACGCTGAGCGTCCACCTCTTGTTTTCGAGGATCGTTCCGGGGACGCCGCGAATCAGTTGGGCGAGACGTGCCGCCGCGACCTCCACCGGATGACGAAACTGGGCGACTTCGCCGGGGACGTTTGGTTCTTCACCGGGTGCCGCGGCCTCGATGCCATGATTCCCGATGTACCACGCGCCCGTCACGCCCACGAGTCGTCGCGCGTCCTCGACGGAACGGCCGGTGACGATGGCGACGTGCACGCCGCCCGCGACTGTCAGCTCATCGAGTGAGTCGCGTGCGTGCTCTGACACGACTGCCGCGGCCGGCGTCGCGGCAATCGGCGTGAGCGTGCCATCGATGTCGAGCAACAACAGCAGCGGAGTTCCAACTAGGCGCGCCGCGAGATCCATGGGAACGGGCAGCGCGGGGGTTGTCATCGTTTACGCGGGTTCGGGCTGGGGCCAGAGCCCCATGATCTGGGCGGAACGCTCGAGAATCGACTCGAGCCAATCAAAGATGGTCGAGTTGTGAAGCTGTCGCCGCATGCGATGCATACGTCGCCGCCTCTCCTCGGGGGACATGGACAGCGCCGACCGGATCGCCGCGACGAAACCGTCGATGTTGAACGGATTGATCAGGACGGCGCCGTCGATCTCTTCCGCTGAACCGGTGAACCGGCTCAACAAGAGGACGCCGCGCTCGTCGAGCTGGCAGGCTACGAACTCCTTCGCGACGAGATTCATGCCGTCCTGTAGCGAGGAGACGATGCACATGTCGCCGGCGCGATACACGGCGGCGAGAAGGTCCGCGTCGACGTTTTCGCTGATCAGCACGATCGGCGTCCAGTGCGGATTGCCGAAGCGGGCGTTGATCGACGTCACCGCGTCGACGACGTCGCGCTCGAGCGTCGTGTACGCCGGGACGTCGCTGCGCGACGGCGTACACACGAAGATGAACGTGAACTGTTCGCGCAGCTCGGCCGACTCGGTCCACAGCGTGTCGAGCGCGCGGATGCGTTCGAGAATTCCCTTCGTGTAGTCGATCCGGTCGACGCAGACACCCAGCTGGCGCGTCGGCGCGTGGCGCGCGCGCAGCGTCTTGCTGAGCGCGCGGCTCGCCGGCGAGCCGGCCATTTCCTCGAAATGGGCGACGTCGATGCTGATTGGAAACGCGCCGATGTGCACCGCGCGATCGCGAAAGTGCACGACCTGGGTCGCGCGGTCGATGCGCGCCTCGGGCACGAAGCGGGCGACGCAATCGATGAAGTTCGCGACGTAGCGCTCGATCTGAAATTCGACGAGATCGTTGCCGAGCATCCCGCGCAGCACCGCCTCGTTCGTCCTCGACGGCAACAGTTGCAGGATGTCCGGCGGCGGAAAGGGAATGTGCCAGAACTGGTGGATGAACAACTGCGGGCGCATCGCGCGAAGCAGCGCGGGAACGAGCGAGAAGTGGTAGTCCTGAATCCAGACGGCGACTTTTCCCGGAGCCCGCTCCGCCTCGTCGGCGACGGCGTGCGCGAAGCGGAGGTTCACGTCGCGATAGCGGTTCCAGTACTCCGCGCGATACTCGAAGTGCTGGATGAGCATGTGGCACAGCGGCCAGAGCGCGCGGTTGGCGAATCCATGGTAGTAGCCTTCGACGTCCGCCTCGTCGAGCCACACTCGCCGCAGCGTGTACGAATCTTCGCCCGGTGGAACCGCCAGTCGCCCCATTTCGTCGGCGGCTTCGCGGTCGGCGGAGCCGGACCCCCAGGCGACCCAGGTGCCGTGCGTGCGGCGCATCGTGGGATCGAGCGCGCTCACCAAACCGCCGGCGGGTTGCTTTACTTCGGGCGTGCCCTCGACGCCTTCCACGTGCTCGTACGGCTCGCGGTTCGAAACAAGAATGAACTTGCAGTCGGCGAGATAGTTCGTGAAATCGAGCATTAGAGGCGAAAGGGTTGCAACAGCCATGCCCGATTCAACCTACGGCGACCGCGGTTTCGCGGGTCGCGGAACTGGCGCGCGGCGGCGGGCCGAACGATCATTTGTCCCCGGTGAGTGAAACGATCATCACGCGCGCACCCACGCGCATCGACTTCGGCGGCGGTTGGACCGACGTGCCACCGTACTCGGACGAAGTCGGGGGCTTCGTGTGCAACGTCGCGATCAGCCGCTACGCCACCGTGGAGGTGACGAAACGCGACGCGTCGGACGGCGGCGGCGGACCGGCGAGCGCATCGACGTCAGCCGGCGACCAATCGATCGCGCTCGCCGCGGCGCGCCGATTTCGATTGTCCGACGCGCACATCGACGTACAGAGCGATTTTCCGGCAGGCGCTGGACTGGGCGGCTCCTCGGCGGTCGGCGTCGCTATCGTGTCCGCGCTCGCCGCTGCGAGTGGCGAGTCGATGGATCGCACCGCGCTCGCCGAACTCAGCCGATCCATCGAAATCGGCGACCTCGGCATCCCCGGCGGACGGCAGGATCACTACGCGGCCGCCTATGGTGGCGCACTCGGGCTTCGGTTTTCGCGCGACGGCGTCGACGTGCGCGACATTCCGCTCAGCTCACAAACGCGCGCCGAGCTCGAGCGACGGTGCATCGTGATCTACACGGGGCAGAGCCGCATCTCGGGCGAGACGATCGACGCGGTGCTCGGCGCCTACGCCCGCCACGAGCCGCGCGTCATGTCCGCGCTCGCCGGTATGCGCGAAACCGCCGAACGAATGGCCGATTCGCTGGCGGCGGGAGACGTCGACGCACTCGCGGCGCTCGTCGCCGAACAGTGGATGCACCAGCGCTCGCTGCATCCGGCGATTCCGACGCCGTTGATCGACGAGATTATAGAAAGGGGCACTAACGCCGGGGCGACCGGAGCGAAAGCGCTCGGGGCGTCGGGCGGAGGATGCGTGCTGCTCATCGCGCGCGATGGACGCGCCGACGAAGTGAAAAGCGTGGTCGCCCCGCTGGGTGAGATCCTGCCGTTCGCCATCGACGAACAGGGAGTCCAGCTTTGTCGATAGCCCGCGGAGACGCGGTCGCGCTGACGCGAGAACTCGTGCGCGTGGACTCGAGGAATCCGTCGCTCGTCGCCGGGGGACCGGGCGAGAATGCGGTGGCGAAAGCGCTGGCGACGGTGCTGCAAGACTGGGGGATGCGCGTCGACTTGCAGCACGCCGCTCCGCAGCGGCCGAACGTCATCGCGCGCGCCGGAAAATCCGGCGGGCGAACGCTGATGTTCAACGGACACCTCGACGTCGTCGGCGTGGAAGGAATGTCCCACGCGCCATGGGATGCGTTTCAGCGCGAGGGACGCATCTATGGACGCGGATCCGCGGACATGAAGGCCGGCGTCGCCGCCATGTGCGCGGCGGCCGCGCGCGCCGCGGACGAGCTCGAGGGACAAGTCGTGATCACGGCGGTCGTCGACGAAGAATTCGAGAGCATCGGCACGCGCGCGCTCGTCGCGGCGGGGGTTCGCGCCGACGCCGCGGTCGTCACCGAGCCGACCGGGCTCGCCGTCATGCCGGCGCACCTGGGGTTCGTGTGGGCCGACGTGACGGTGTTCGGCCGCGCCGCGCACGGGAGCCGTTGGGAGCTCGGCGTCGACGCGATTCGTCACGCGGGCTTCTTCCTCACCGAGCTCGATCGCATCGACGCGGAGGAGTTGACCCAGAAGGCGCACCCGCTGCTCGGACGTCCGTCGGTGCACGCGTCGCTGATCGAAGGTGGAACCGGGATGTCCACCTACCCCGATCGGTGCACGATCCGCATCGAGCGCCGTACGATTCCCGGCGAGAGGCCGGCGGACGTAGAGCGCGAGCTGCGCGAAGCGTGCGCGCGAGTCGTCGAGTACCGGCCCGGTTTCCAAGCCGGCGTTCGCGTCACGTTTTCGCAGGAGCCGTCGGACGTAGCGGTCGAGGCGCCGATCGTGCGCGCGCTTTCACAAGCCATTTGCGACGACGACGACGAGCCGCGCATCGCCGGAATGTCGGCGTGGACCGATGCCGCGATCCTCAACGCCGCCGGCATTCCCGCGATCTGCTTCGGTCCGGGCGACATCGCGCTGGCGCATTCGGCGGAGGAGTACGTTCCGATCTTCGAGATCGAGCGCGCGACGACGATTCTCGCGTCGCTCGCCAAACGGTGGTGCTCGGCACGTATCTCGTGACTCAGCTGACCCACCGCGAGTACGACACGCTCGAGCGGGCAGTGTCGCGAGGGACGCGCGTCGCGATCAGCCGACCCGGCCGGCGCGAGATCGTGCTGGTCCCGCTTTCGCTTTCGGTGAATGACGGCCGAGAGGTCATCAAAGCTCGCAACCCCACCACCGGCGACGAGCTGACCATCTACCTGGACGAAGTGGAACGAATCGAGGCAGTTACGTGAGTCACTCGAGGGACGTGAGCGGCGGGCGGGGTCGATGACCCACGACGGGTCCGGAAGCCCGCTACGGCCGATCGCCATCTTCGCGGACGAATCGTGCCTGGGAAACGGCCGCGAAGGGAGTAACCCGGGCGGGGCGGCGGGCGTCATCGAGTATGTGAGCCCCTCGGGGCGGCTCTCGCGCCACGACTACTGGGTGTCGGAGCCGGCCACCACGAACAACCGAATGGCGCTGCGCAGTGCGACCGAGGCGCTGCGCGGCATTTCTCGGAAGGGCGTGCGGTTCCGCGTCTCGTTCACGAGCGACTCACAGTACTTGGTGAAAGGGATGAGCGAGTGGGTTCGCGGCTGGGAAGCGCGCGGGTGGCGGAAGAAGGACGGGCCGATCCTCAACCTGGAGTTGTGGCAGGAGCTCGTCGAGGAGGCGCGCCGGCATCAGGTGTCGTGGCATTGGGTGCGCGGCCACGAGGGACACCCGCAGAACGAGTACGCGAACGATCTCGCCGTACGCGCCGCCAAGGAACAGTCATCGTCGAAGGGCATCGTCGATTCGCATTTCGATGAATGGCTGGCGGCAGAACGCGAAAAGGGACGGGTCAAATGAAGAAAGCAATCGTGGCGTTGATCGTCGGGCTCGCGATGGGGTATCACTGGGGGTACGGTGAAGGGAGCGACGGCAAGCCCTCGGTCGCGCTTCGCGTACTCGATAAATTCGGTGCGACCAATCTGAAGAACGCGCAGGCCGCGCAGGACAAACGCATCGAAGACGCCAGCAAGCCGTAACGACCCGACCCCCACCCCCGCCCCGCCTCATGGACAACCTCGATCGGATGTACCGACATCTGGTGAGGGTCATTCGTTCGCGGTTCCCACAACATCTCGCCCAACCGTTTTCCGTCGCCGATCTCAATCAGACGATCCTTCCGTATCGTCTGCACCGTCGCGAGCTCGGCCTCGAGACGAACGACGACTATGAGATCACGCTCACGGAGCTCGTCTCGGGTTCGCGCGACTACCTGATCGTCGACGACAGGCTGCGCGACACACTGGGCGCGGCGCTGGCGAATGTGAATCCGGATCCGTCGGCGTTCAAACAGTTCGCGCAGGCGATGGTCGCCCTCTCGCCGAGCGCGCTGCGCAGTCTCGACATCGGGCTGGATGAAAGCGCGAACCCTGCGCCGGCCAACGGACCGGCTCCGCCTTCGTCGACTCCGCCTCCGCCCCCGCCCCCGCCCTCTGCTCAGCCCCCGCGAGCCGCGGCGCCGGCTGAACGACCGAAACAGAGGCCTGCCGCACCGCCCGCGGCGCCGCCTGCCCCGCCGCCAGCTCCGCCGGCGGCAGCCGCTGCTTCACCGCCCGCCTCCCGCGCGCCGGCGGTTACGCCAAAGGCGACGCCGGCATCGATGCCCACGCCCACAACGACAACAAAAACGAGCGGCGGGGTAAGAGTCGTTGTTCCCCAGGCGGGCGATCGGTGTCGTTCATGCAGTGAACCGCTGCCGACCGGTCGTCCTATTACGTTCTGTCCACACTGCGGCCAGAACGTCACGACCTTGAACTGCCCGGCGTGCGGCGCGGAGCTGGAGCTAGGATGGAAGTTTTGTCCTTCATGCGGACGGCCCGCCGCGGCGAAGTAGAATCGCCGCGGAACCCGCGGTTTGCGCAAATGCGCGCCGCCGGGCGTATTGCGCTCCTGCTTGCCGCCACGGCGTGCGTCGCTACCGCCGGGGGTGGGAGTCGCAACGCGCGCCGCGCCGCGCCGCGGAGAAATCGCGCGGCCACTCAGACGGCGCAGCTGACGCAACAGCGCGGATGGCGGGTAACCACCGCGGAGCAGGTCGATTTGTGGCTGCACGGCTTCGCGCTGCTCACGAGCGACACGGGTCGGGTGCCGTTCTTCGCGCGCGGATACAAGCAGCAGATCACCGCCCTCAAGCAGCAGCGCAACGTGTTCTCGCTGCTCGACGCGAATCGGGCGGAGCTCTCGGCGCGCTTCGCGACAAACCCGGAGCTCGCCAACGCGCAATTCCTCGCGATGTACTTCTCGTCGTTCCAGGAGATCGTGAGCGCGACGGACTATTTCATCCGTTCGGGCGGCAATCCGCGCGCGTCCGCGGTCCCGGCGATCCAGCAGCAGATCGCGCTCTTGGCCGCGAATTTTCGTACGGACGCCGATCGCAAATGGCTCCGTCTCTTCGTGCAGAGCCTCGACGACGAGGACAAAAAATTCTATCACGAGTACTGGACCGCGGAGCAGCAGACGCGAGGCGCCGCGTTCGCGCAGGCCGTGTCGCAGTGGAACAGCACGTGGTACCCGAAGCTGACGCGTTTTCTCAACAATACGCAGCAAGGATCCGGCGAAGTCTTCTTGTCGCTCCCGTTGGGCGGCGAGGGGCGGACCGTGAATAACGGCAAACAGTCGAACATCATCGCGGTCGAATTCCCGAAAACCGTCGATGCCGCGTCCACGGTTCTCTTCGCGGTCGCCCATGAGGCGGTCGCCAGCGTCGTGGATGACGCGATCCACGACAACACGACGCCTGCCGAACAGCGATCCGGCGCGACCGGCGGCTATGTCGGCAACGGAGCCGTGCGGGGCGGCGCCATCCTGATACAGCGCATCGCGCCGGAGCTCGTCCCGGCGTACATGCGCTACTACCTCGCCACGGCCGGTGTCGCGGGCATCGCCGGCGAACCGTCGGCCACCTTCGCGAGCACGTTCCCGCTGCCGCAGTCGATCGTCGACGCGATCGCCCGTCAGATCGACGTCGTGCTCGGCGGTATCTGACTGGTCGCGGTACTCAGGGTGAGACTGTCCTCCGCGGAAGACGTCGGGCGGCTCGGCGCGTGATCGCTCGACCGCCACAAGACCTCGCGTCGCTTGGCCGGTGGTCAGTCGAGCGCGGGCTTGAAACAGGGAGACAGGCGGGGCGGTAAAGCTGTATCATCGTTTCGAACCGAAGGTAACTTTCGGTATGTCCGACGTACCGGCACCCCGCCCGTCTTCCTCCTCGCGCATCGATCGTAGCGCGCTCGAGCGCGTGCTGGCGCGCGCCGCCGAGCTTCAAGGCAAGTCGGCGGACGCCGATCCCAGCGAAGAGTTCACCGAAGAACAGCTGATCGAGCTCGGGAAAGAGGTGGGGCTTTCGGCGCAGAATCTTCGTCAGGCACTCGCCGAGGAGCGGACGCGGTCGGTGCTGCCGGAGGAGGAGGAGGGCGGCGTTTTCGCTCGGATCATCGGCGCGACGCGCGTCGCCGCGGCGCGGACGGTGGACGGTAAACCAGCGGACGTGCTGCAGGCGATCGACGCGTGGATGCAACGGCAGGAGCTGCTGATCGTGAAGCGGCATCACGGCGACCGAATCGTCTGGGAGCCGCGCCGCGATTTCTTCGTCGGCTTGAAGCGCGCGCTCAAGGCGGGCGGTCGCGACTACGCACTATCGCGCGCGTTCGAGGTCGCCGCGACGGCGATTCCGGTCGACGACACGAGAACGCACGTCGCGCTCGACGCCGATTTTCGAACGCATCGCTCTTTGGCGGCGGGACAGATCGGCGCAACCTCCTTCTTCGGCGCGGCGACGACGGCGTCGTTGCTCGCCATGCACGTCTTTCCGCCGATCGCGCTCGTGCCGGTGATCGCCTTGCCGATCTTCGGCGTCGCCGGCGCGCGCGCGGCGCACAACCGGGTCCTTCCGCGCGCTCAGCTCGCCCTCGAGCAACTTCTCGATCGCCTCGAGCGCGGCGACGTCTCGCGTCGTGGCGGTGCCGACGCGCTGTTGGGCGCGATCGTCGCGGCCGCGACGGCGATTCCGACGCGGAGATTTTAGCTGGCCGCCGTTAAACCCAACCAATTCCGCGGCGTCTTCCGGACCGACCCGGACGCACTCGACGTCTACTCGGAATCCGCCGGAATCGCGCGAAGCATTCCGATGGCGGTCGCGGTTCCGGCCGACGTCGATGATCTCTCACTTTTGGTGCGGTGGGCGCGAGGGCAGTCGCTGCCGTTGATCGCACGCGGCTCCGGGAGCAGCATGCCCGGCGGCGCAATCGGTGACGGGGTGATCGTTGATCTCAGCCGATGGCGCGACATCTCGGCGATCGACGCGCGATCTCCGACGATGCGGGTGGGACCTGGCGTGCTTCGCGACGAGGTCGAAGCCGCGGCGCGCGCGCACGGATTGCGCTTCCCCGTGGATCCGTCGAGCGGCGCCTTTTGTACCGTCGGCGGGATGACGGCGACGAACGCGGCCGGTCCGCATTCGATGCGCTTCGGATCGATGCGGGTGTGGGTCAGCGCCATCGATTGCGTCTTCGACGACGGATCGCGCGCCGAAGTGCGTCGCGGTGTGCCGTGGCCGACCGGCGTGCCGGCGATCGATCGATTCGCGTCGATCGCCGAGAAGCTCAAGAGTGCCGAAGGAGCGACGCCTTCCGTTCACGCCGGCGTGTCGAAGGACTCGTCCGGTTACGGTATCGCGAAGTTCGCCGCGTCCGGCGACCTCGTGGATGTTCTGGTAGGCAGCGAGGGCACGCTGGCGTTTTTCACGGGCATCGAGATCATGCTGGCATCGGCGGCGGGTGCGACGAGCAGCGTGTTCGGCGCATTTTCGACGCTCGACGACGCGGTGACGGCGGCGATCCGCGCGCGCGACGCCGGTGCCGTCGCGTGTGAGTTGCTCGACCGAACCTTCCTCGACGTCGTAGCAACCGGCGCTGGAATCGGTGCGAATGCGGTTCCTGCGGACGCTGAAGCCGCCCTCTTGGCGGAAATCGAGGGAACCAATGCCGAAACGGCGGGATCGTCGGCGCGAAGAGTGGAGCAACTCTTCCGAGAATCGCGCGCGATCGGCGTCCGTGTTGCGCTCGACCGGCCGACCGAGACCGAGCTTTGGGAGCTGCGCCACGCCGCGAGCCCGATTCTCTCGCGCCTCGATCCGAATCTAAAATCGATGCAGTTCATCGAAGATTGCGCTGTCCCGCCGTCGGCGCTTCCGGCGTACGTTCGCGGAGTTCGGCGCATCTTGGCGGACAACGATACGCGGGGCGTCATCTTCGGACATGCGGGCGATGCGCACGTTCACGTCAATCCGCTCGTCGACGTGCGTCGTTCCGACTGGCGCGATCGGGTCGCGCGAATTCTCGACGCGGTCACCGATCTGACCGCCTCGCTCGGCGGAACGCTGACCGGAGAGCATGGCGACGGCCGTTTGCGTACGCCGTTGATGCCCCGCGTGTGGAGCACGGAGGCGCTTCGTCGATTCGGCGAAGTCAAGCGCGCGTTCGATCCGGCGGGCATCCTGAATCCGGGAGTGAAAGTGCCCGTCGCGGGCGAATCGCCGCTCGGGGGGGGCGACATCAAATACGATCCGAATCTCGCGCCGCTGACGACACGGGCACGTTCGGCGCTCGAAACGGTCGACGCCCGGCGCGCGTACGCGCGGTCGCGTCTCGATCTACTCGGCGGCGCGTAACCGACGAACGCTGCGGCTTGTTTCGAGCGGCGAGATCCCGTTGATTTCGCGCTCATCATGCCGACCCGCTACTACGCCGAACCCGTCGTCACCCTTCTCGCCCGTCCGGCGTTTACGATGCCGGACCATCTTCCCATCAATTGGATCGGCGAGAGCACCGGCGGCGAACAACTCGCCGAGTTCGCCGGCCGACTGTGCTACATGAGTCAGCACAATCCGGCCAAGCGGGAGACGCGCGAGTACCTCGAGAACATCAAGAAGCAGGGACACGGGAGCGTGCTGGAGCACGCGAACTACTCGATTCTCCTCGAGGGCGTGAGCCGTTCGCTGACCCACGAGTTGGTGCGTCACCGAGCGGGATTCGCGTATTCACAGCTCTCGCAGCGGTACGTCGACGAGTCGGAAGCGAGCTTCGTCGTTCCACCGGCGATCATCGGCGAGGCGGCGCTCGAGAGCGCGTGGCGGGAGCAGACCGAGGCCGCGCAGAAGCGCTACGTGGAGCTCGTGGCGCAGTTGATGGAGCGATACGGATGGGTCGCCGACAAGGTGCATCGACGCAAAATGGCGCGTGAAGCGGCGCGGTCCGTGCTTCCGAACGCGACCGAGACCAAGATCGTCGTCACCGCCAACGCGCGCGCATGGCGTACGATGCTCGAGCTGCGATCGAGCGAGGGCGCGGAGTTGGAGATCCGTCGGTGCGCGGTCGCGCTCCTGCGATTGCTGCGGACGGAAGCGCCCGGATTCTTCTCCGACTTCGAGATCTACGCCGCCGACGATCGTCGAGAAGCGGCGCGCATCGCGTATCACAAGGTCTGATCGCGAAAAAAAACATTGCGCGAAAAAAAATGTGCTCCTATTTTCACTGACGAGGAATTGTCGGCATCTGTCTTGCGCCCTCGCGTCGGTCAGGAAAGCGAAACACACGACGCACTTCTCGCCGGTCGAGAGTCTGGCCTGCACGACGCCAGAGGACGACAACCAGGGACGGGATGACGCGCATCGGGTTCGCGTACAACCAAAAACCTGAGAAGGCAACCGTAGGAGGAAGGATCGCCGGCGCGCCTCGTCACGAGTCGCGCTCGAGCGACGACCCTCCCAGTCCCATTCCGGCGCACGATGACGTCTATGCGGAATGGGACGCTGCAGAAACCATCGACGCCGTCGCTAACGCGCTCTCGCCTTTCGGCGACGTGATTCGCATCGAAGCGAACGAAGACCTTCCCCACCGCCTCCGCACCGAACGCCCCGACATCGTCTTCAACATCGCGGAGGGACTCCACGGTCCCAACCGCGAAGCGCACGTCCCGGCGATCTGCGAGTTCTTCGGCGTCCCCTACTCCGGCAGCGACCCGTTCACCCTGTCTCTCTGTCTCCACAAGGCCCGAACCAAGGACGTCCTCCGTGCGCACGGCGTCGCGACAGCTCCGTTCGCGATGATCGAATCGGAGAGCGACTTGGCGTCGCTGCTTTCCCATGAGTCACCGCTGGCGCCGCGACCGACCACGGACGCGCCGATGTTCCTGAAGCCGGTGCAAGAGGGGTCGTCCAAAGGAATCACCGAGCGAAACCTGGTCCGGACGCGCGACGAGCTCGAAGCCACGGCGCGATTCCTCCTTTCGACCTACGACCAACCCGTCATCGCCGAAGCCTTCCTACCCGGCGCCGAGTTCACGTGCGGCGTCCTCGGCAACGGCCGAACGGCGCGCGTCCTCCCGTTGGTCGGCATGGACTTCGGGTCTCTCCCCGCCGGCGCGCTTCCTATCTATGGATATGAAGCCAAATGGGTCTGGGACACGCCGGACCGCCCGCTCGACATGTTCGAGTGTCCGGCCCGGGTCGACCTGCGGCTCCAGCACGCGGTCGAAGACGTGGTGCTCCGAGCCTATCGCATCCTGGGTTGTCGTGACTGGTCGCGCATCGATGTACGGCTCGACCAGCACGGCACCCCGAACATCGTCGAGGTGAATCCGCTCCCCGGCATCCTCCCCAACCCCGCCGACAATTCGTGCCTGCCGAAAGCGGCGCGCGCGGCGGGACTCAGCTACGACGCGCTCATTCAGAGCGCGCTCGCGGCAGCGGCGGACCGGACCGGCGTCCACCTCGACGCACCGGTGTCAGTCCGGACGCCGGTGCGAACCGCAACCCTGGTCGCATGAAAGTCGCCCTCCTCCTCGACGGTGCATCGGCGTATGCGGCCAACCCCGACCGCCTGATCATCGGCACCGCCGAGGACATCGAGCGATCGCTCGTCGCCGAGGGCAATACCGTCACTTGGATCCCCGTCTACCAGGACGGCAAGTGGATCGACAAAGTGCGCCGGGGCAAGTTCGACCTCGCCTTCAATATGTGCGAGGGCATCGACGGCGTCGCCACGCTCGAATCCTCCGTGATCTCGGTGCTCGAGCTGTTCAAGATCCCGTTCACCGGCGCGTCGAGCTACACGACGTCGATCTGCCTCCGAAAACCCCTCATCAACGCGATCCTCGAGAAATCCGGGCTGCCGATCCCGCGATTCGCGACGATCTCGCGCGGCGACCCGCTGGTCAGCGTCGGATTCCCAGCCATCGTGAAGCCCGCCGCCGAAGACGCATCGCTCGGCGTCGAACAGCGATCCGTCGTGCGGAACACGCGCCAGCTCGCCGAACGCGTGGAGGCGATGCTCGAGCTGTGGCCCGAGGTCATCGTCCAGCGTTACATCGACGGCCGAGAGGTGAACGTCGGCATCCTCGGCAAAACGGTGCTGCCGATCTCCGAGATCGACTTCCGAAAGACGCCGCCGGGCCGCTGGCGCATCGTCACGTACAAGTCGAAGTGGGTCACGGGGAGCGAAGACGACCTCGCCGCCGTTCCGCGATGCCCGGCGAAGATGCCGGCCAAGGTCGCGAACGAGGTTCGGCGAGTCGCCGCCGCGGCGTGGAAGATCGTGGACGGGTTCGGGTACGGACGCGTCGACATGCGGATCGACCAGGACGGCCGCCCGTGGATCCTCGAGGTGAACGCGAACCCGGACATCATGCACAACGCGGGGTTCGCGACGATGGCGCAGGTCGCGGGGATGGAATACCCCGCCCTGATCCGCACCGTCTGCGAGCTGGGGCTGGAGCGGTCACGCGTGAAGGTCGCGCAGGAGAATTGGGCGCTCGTCAATCAGTTGTCTGGGCTCGAGCCGGAACCGACCGAGTTGGATCTCTTCGGCGACGTCGGCTCGGCATTCACGGCCAGCGACCCGCACTGACATGCGCGTGAGACTCGGCGCTCTTCAGCGCGGGCATCGGAATCGCATTCGCGACATTCTCTACGCGACGACGGTCTTTCGTGAAGAAGAGGTCGCGGTGGCACTCGAGTTGTTCGACGAAACGTTCGCCGTCGGTCAGACACGCGCGCCGTACGACGTGGGCGACGGCGTCGCGGATTACGAATTCGTCGGATCGTTCGCGGCGGACGGAGGGGGACAACTCGTCGGCTACGTGTGCTATGGATCGACGCCGGGAACGGATCGCACGTACGACCTCTATTGGATCGCCATGCACCCCGATTTTCAGGGAAGCGGCGGTGGATCGCAGTTACTTGACGAAGTGGAACGCCGTCTACGTCAACGGGAAGCGCGATTGCTGGTCGTCGAAACCTCGTCTCGCGACGATTACGCGCCCACCCGACGCTTTTACGACGCGCACGGCTACACCGTCGTCGCGAGAATCGCCGACTTCTACGCACCCGGCGATTCTCGCGTGATCTACACGAAGCGTCTCACGCAGCCACAGCACGAACGGGCAGCGCACTTTCACGACCGAGCCTTGGAGTCGTCGCGCAATGAGTGACTGGCAAAAGATTCTCCACGCAGGCGTGGACACGCTCGACAAGCTCGCCGAGCGATTCGGGGATGACGTCATCGACGTCGACGGCCTGAAGCCCGCCTTCGACAACTTCCAGATGCGGATCACGCCGAACTCGCTGGCGACGATCGGGGAAGTCGGCGACGCGATGTGGCAGCAATACGTGCCCACGGTCGCGGAGCTCGACGTCGTGGACGGCGTGATCGACTCGCTTGACGAGGACGGCGACTCGCCGGTCCCGAACATCACGCACCGCTACCCGGACCGCGTGTTGTTCCTCGTCAGCCCGGTCTGCGCATCGTATTGCCGGTTCTGCACTCGGCGACGAAAGGTCGGCGACCCCGAGAAGATCCCGCTCAACCAATACGAGTCGGCGTTCGAATACATCCGGCAGCACACCGAAATCCGCGACGTGATCATGTCGGGCGGCGACCCGATGATGCTTTCTGATCGGCGGCTGGAGTACCTCTTCGAGCGACTGCGCGAGATCCCGCACGTCGAGATCATCCGCATCGGCAGCCGGATCACGTCGCACCTGCCGCAGCGCATCACCCCCGAGTTCTGCGAGATGGTCAAGAAGTACCATCCTGTGTACATGAACACCCACTTCAACCATCCGGCCGAGCTGACGCCCGAGACGATCGCGGCGCTGGCCAGGTTGGCGGACGCGGGCGTGCCGCTGGGATGTCAGACCGTGCTGCTGCGCGGCGTCAACGACGACCCGGCAATCATGAAAGAGCTGATGCAGAAGCTGCTCAAGGCGCGGGTCCGACCCTACTACATCTATATGGCGGACCAGGTGGCGGGCGGCGAGCATTTCCGTACGACGGTCGAGAAGGGTCTCGAGATCGTGAAGGCACTCCGCGGCTGGACGTCGGGCCTCGCGGTGCCGCACTTCGTGATCGACGCGCCGGGCGGCGGCGGCAAGGTGCCGCTCCTACCGGAATACGTCGAGGAGATCAACGAGGACGAAGTCGTTTTCCGGAACTATGCCGGCGAGCGATACGTGTACAAACAGCCGCGCCAACCGGCGATCGCGGCGTCGGCATGTGGCGACGCGGCGGCGGCCCAATCCGACATCGTCCCGATCCAGGTCGGCACGAAGAAGCGGAAGCACGCGGTCAAGCGCGTCGGCAAGATCGCGAGAAAGCGAAAAACGGGCACCTGAGTCGAATCTCGATCGAAGAAACGCGGCGAGCGATGCTCGCCGCGTTTCTTTTCGCCGGGCCACCCCCGGAGAGGCCGCTACCGCTTTCAACTACGGTACGTAGACGAACGCTTCCGATCCGTTGCCCGGGTTGGCGGGATCCGGATTCAGCGTTGCGGATCCGACGATCAAACCGGGATCGTTCAGCCCGAGGGCGCTCGTACTCCCATACGCCACCCCGTCCTTGATCGCCTGGAAGCCGGCGACGATAGCCTGTGGCGGTGGCTTGAGCGACGCCTGCCAACCACTCGCCGGCCCGCCGGCGTTGCCAACGGCCTGATTCGCCTCGCCCACCGCTCGGTGATTGTTGCTGATCTTGTGTCCGATGGCAAACGGCGCTCCTCCCGCAGCGAGAACAACTGGCAGCAGTTCGGGAGCTCGAATCGCGTTGCCATTCTGCGCCGGCCACACGTAGGCGAACGTCCTCATGCTGCCGTCGTTCGCGAACACCCCGCTGTCGCCGATCAACTCGCCCTGGTTGTTGATTCCAAAGAGCTGGGTAAACTGGCCGCCCTGCACAGGCGCTATCGCCTGAAACGTTCCGCCCCAAGGCTCGGCGCTATTCGCATCCGGAGTGAACACGAAGCCCACCGTGCCCGGGGGTTTTCCGTTCGCTCCAAGAAACGCCATGTCCTTGTAGATGCCGACGATCTGGTTCTTGTCGTTCACGCCGTGCGCGTGGAAGAAGTTGTCGAGTGAAGTCGGTAGGTCGGCCGGGTGCGGCTTGAGAACGTTGAAATCGGCCGTGCCCGACGACCCATTCTGCGCGGCCGCGACCGAGATCCAGAAGGCGAAGCTGACCATCGGATTGCCTTTGAAGTCGATTCGGCCGACGATTCGCTCGTGATTGACGTCGAGGAGGCGGGTGCCGAGGTACGCGCTGTTGCTCAGGAGTTTCTGCGCGGCGGGATCGTTGTAGCCGATTCCAACGATCGGGTCGCCTCCGGCTTTCGTGTCCCACACAAAGCCGGAGAAAATTCCCCCGACCGTGTACGATCCGACGACTAGACCGTCGTCGTTGATCGCGGTCGCTGCTGACTGGCCGATCGGCTGACCCACTGAGCTGAGGTCGACGAAATTGAATCCAGGCTCGAGTTTCACGGAAATCCTCCAGGCAGTCGTGCCCCGCGGTGAGTCAGGTTCGCAACGGGATCACTCCGTAGCACGGCGCTGGGTTTCCAAAGCCGACATCACTCCGGGCTTGCCTGGCACGAAGAGACAAGATCCTCTAATGCTGGGCGATCGCGAGACGACAGAACATTCTTCTCTCCGAACCGCACGCGACGGTCGCGGGAATCGCGCGGCGTCACGTCGGCCGGGTCAGCGGTGGCTACCTTGGCCCATCGCGCGCCCGCCATGGACCTTCTGAGGCGGGCGGTGGGAGCCGGCAAACCCTTTCGCGCCGCCCAGCGACTATCTGACAACGATGCTCGAAGACCTCGGCAGATCGGTCACTGACGACGATCTCGCTCGCGCCGTCCGGCGCGGGCGCGAAGGCGCCGAGCGCGCGTTCGGGATTCTGTACGACCGGCACACGCCGCGGGCGTACCAGACCGCGTGGCGAATACTCGGCGGCTCTCGCGCCGACGTCGAGGACGCGGTGCAGGAGACGTGGGTCCGTGCCATCGCGTCGCTCGACACCCGCGTGAGCGGAGGCGACTTCGGATCGTGGCTGAGAAGCATCGCGGCGCACGTCGCGATCGACATCGTCCGCAAGCAGCGGCGGCTCGACTTCGACGCGAACGTGGACGTCGCGCTCGACGAGAACGACGACGCCGCTGTGCGGTTGGATCTGGAGACGGCCATCGCGTCGCTGCCCAACGGCTACCGGACCGTATTGGTGCTGCACGACATCGAAGGATTCACGCACGAAGAAATCGGCGAGCGCCTGCAAATCGCCGCCGGGACATCGAAGGCACAGCTGTTCAAGGCGAGACGCGCCGTACGCGCGCGGCTGTCGCCGAGGATCGAGGAGACGACATGATCGACAATGAGGATCGACCGTTCGACGAGAACGAATGGACCGCCGAGGAGTGCGCGCGATTCGCGGCGCTGAGCGCGCACCGGATTCCTCCGGCTGAGCTCAAGCGACGAACCGTGCGGGTGCTTCGCGAGCGCGGATATTTCGGACGTCGCACGCCGTCGACGGGTTTGGTCGTGGGCGGTTTGGTCGCCGCGGCAGCCGTCTTCGCCGCCGGTGCGGCGGTCGGATACTCGGCGGCCGAGCGCAAACCGGTGCCGGCTACGACGATTCCCGTCTCGTTTGCCGCGAATCGGGGTGCCGCGCCGATCGACTCGATACCACAGCCCGCTCCGGCGACGAGGCACGTCGTATGGTACTGACACGAGGCATCTCGATCGGCGTGCTCATCGCCGGTGTCGCGACGACGTCTTCGGCGCAGAATGGTCGGGGTGGTGGCGGCGGCGGTCAGGCAGGCTGGGGGGGGCGCGGCATCTTCGAAAGCGGCGCCGCGCGGTCCGCCGGACCGCGACCGATGCTCTTTGGTTTTGCTTTGGAGTGTACGCGATGCGGCGCCGTCGGCCGCGGCGGCGGAATGAGTGGCGGGGGCTCGGGGGAGGGGGGGACCGCGGGACGCGGGCGCGGTGAATTCGTCGGCGCCGCGCGCGGCGGTGGATTGGCCGTCTGGCGTTACGACGAATACCCGCGCGTCGCGGCCGTCGTGCCGGGAGGCGCCGCCGACCGCGCGGGAATTCGCGAAGGCGACGTGCTCCTCGCCGTCGACGGAATGTCGATCACGACCGACGAAGGCTCGCGGCGATTCAGCGAGCTCCGCGCGGGCGACACTGCGAGCTTCTCTCTCGATCGCGCCGGCAAGACGGTCGACGTGAATATCGTCGTGGGTCGGGGCGGAGGACGCGGCGGCAGTCTCGTCGAGCCGCCCGCGGCCAACGCACCCAACTTCACGACGCGTGCTCGGGATACCCGCGTCGACGTGTGGAGCGACGCGCGCGTCGTGGAATCGACCGACTCCACCGGCGCGACGATTCTGAGAGTTGGCAACACGGTCATCCGCCTTTCCGGAGACTCACCCGTCGGCATCCTGCGCAGAGGTCGCGGCCGGCTGGGAGGCACGCCTCCGACGAACTGAAGCGCGATCTGATATTCGATCTTCTCTCAGGGCACACCCGTGATCACACGCCACGCTTTCGTCGACGCGACTCGACGAGTCGCTCGAATCGTCGCCGGAACCGCCGTCGCGACGCTCTTCGCGACGTCTCTCCGTGCACAGGACATCCAGCGCGACGTCCTTGCCGGCCACGTCACCGGACCCGCCGGCCCGGTGCGCGGCGCGGTTGTGAGCGTGACGAACGTGGGAGCGCCGCAGGGCACGCCCCCGCAGAACGCGCGGACCGATGTCGAGGGACGGTGGCTGCTCGCCGTTCAGGAAGGCACCGGCAACTATGCGATTCGTGTGACGGCGATCGGCATGAAGCCCGCCGAGACGACCGCGAAGCGCGGTGAGCCTCGCAAGCCGATCATCGTCGACGTCACGCTCGTCGCGAATCCCGCGGTGCTCGACACGATGAAGGTCGTCGCCCGGCAACGACCCCGCGCCGCGCCGGAGCTGGTCGCGCAGGACCGCGCCGGTGCGCAGGCGGACCGCTTCATCGACGGTTTCGGCGGTGCGATTGCCGTTGCCGATCAGGGCAATCTTGCGGCAATGGCTTCGTCGATTCCAGGCATTACGCTTTCGACCGATGCCACGACCGGCATCCCCAGCTTCTCCGTACTGGGTTTGTCCGGCGATCAGAATCGCGTCACGATGAACGGGTTGAGCTTCGGCGGTGGCGACGTACCGCGCGATGCGATCGCCGACGTCCGTGTCACGCCGATCACGTACGATGTATCCCGCGGCGGCTTCAGCGGCGGACAACTGTCCGTCCTCACCTACCCCGGCGGCAACTTCCACACGCGATTGCTCCATGCGACGCTCGACGAACGGTCGTTCCAGTTCACGGACGCCGCCGGCCGGAGGCTGGGTGCGCCATACGCGAACACGCAGATCAGCGGAGCCGCCGCCGGTCCGATCGTCGTGGATCACCTGTTCTACAGCACGTCGCTCCAGGTCGGCCGAAAGACGAGCGACTTGCAGTCGCTTCTCACGAGCGACCCCCTGGCATGGGAGCGCATCGGCGTCGCGCAGGATTCGGTGTCGCAGGCGCTCCGCGCCGCGAGCGCCCTTCAGCTTCCCGTCTCCGTGTCGCTCGTGCCCTCGCAGCGAACCATCGACAACGTCTCCGGACTCGGACGCATCGACTGGCTTTCGACCAGCGCCCAGGGGCCGCCCGATCGGAGCGCCGACCTGATCGTTTCGGCACGTCACAACAACTCGGCGGCGGCGTTTCTCGGCCCAACGGCGGCGCCTGGCCACGGCGGCGACATCGCGACGAACGGTGGCGACCTGCTCGCCGAGTTCGCGGCGTACCTCCCGAACAACTTTCTGAACAACGCGCGCCTGGGAGCACACCTCAACACGACGTCCAGTACGCCCTACCTCACGATTCCGGATGCGCGCGTCCTCGTCACGTCGCAGTTCGCCGACGGAACCGAGGGATTGAGCACTCTCCAATTCGGAGCGAACTCCGCCCTGCCCCGACACGTGAGAACGTCAGGGGCCGAGTTCTACGATCTGCTGACCTGGTTGTCGGTCGACCGAACGCACCACGTTCGCGTGACGGTCGACGCGCGCGAGGACGGCTTCAGCCAGGAGCAGTACGGCAACTCTCGCGGGACGTACTTCTACAATTCGATCGCCGACCTCGGCGCAAACCGGCCGAGCAGCTTCACCCGTTCGTTCGTGAATCAGGAAGCGTCGGGCCGCGCACTGACGCAGGCATTCTCGATCGGCGACGATTGGCGTCCGGTTCCGCGCGCCACGATCATGTACGGCATTCGCGTCGACGCGAACCAGTTCCTCGACCATGCGCCCTACAATCCCGCGATCGATTCGGCGTTCGGTGCTAGAACCGATTATGCGCCCACTCCTATAGACATCAGCCCGCGCATCGGGTTCTTCCGACAGTTCGGCTACAACGGAACGACCGGAATTCCCGGCTTCGGCGCGCCGCGCGGCAACGTGCACGGCGGCATCGGTCTTTTCCGAAACGACGTCGCGCCGACTCTGATCGCGCCGGCGCTGCTCGCGAACGGCTCGGCCGACGCGGTCCATCAGGTTCAGTGCGTGGGATCCGCCGTACCCGCTCCGGATTGGAGCTCGTTCGAGACCAACGCGGCGACGATCCCGAGCCAGTGCGCGGACACGAGTGCGCAATCGCCCTTCGCGGCGAGCAAGCCGAACGTCTGGTTCGTCGACCGCGGATTCTCGCCACAACACGCGTGGCGAGGCAGTCTGGGAATCAACACGTTCCTGATCCCGAAGCTCGTCCGCTTCGGCCTCGAGGGACTCTATTCGCTCAACCTCGGCCAACAGGGTGTGCTCGACCGAAACTTCTCCGGCGCGCAGGGATTCACGTTGGCGAGCGAAGCAGGACGGCCGGTCTACGCGAACGCCTCGAGCATCGTCCCGCCCTCCGGCGAGCTGACGAACCACGATTCTCGACTGAACACGGGATTCGGGTCCGTATCCGCGCTGCGCACCGATTTGCGGTCGCACTCGAGCCAGATCGTGTTCAACGTCTATCCGGCGCCGGGCGATCAGCTCGGACGCTTCACGCAGTGGAACGTGACGTACGTCTTTCAGTCGGTTCGCGAGCAGAGTCGCGGATTCAACGGATCGACAGCCGGTGATCCGCGCGATCTCGCCTGGGGCCGCGCGACGAGCGATTTCCGGCACCAGATCACGGCGTCCATCTCGACTCGAGTCGGGTCGTTGTTCTCGGTCGCGACGACGGCGAGGCTTACGTCGGGACTGCCGTTCACACCGGTGGTCAGCGCCGACATCAACGGCGATGGCTTCGCGAACGACCGTGCGTTCGTGTTCCCTTCGGCGACGAGCGACACCGCGGTGCAGCACGGCATGGCGTCGCTCTTGGCCGGCGCGCCGAGTCGCGTTCGCGACTGCTTGCTGCGCCAAGCGGGCGCGATCGCGGGGCGGAACAGCTGTGAAGGTCCCTGGACGGCGACGATGAACGCCGTGGCCTCGCTCAATCCTGAGCTCTTCCGATTGCAGAACCGCGCACAGATCTCGCTCTCGCTGACCAACGTTCCGGCGGGTCTCGACGAGCTGCTGCACGGTTCCGGGCATCTGCAGGGCTGGGGACAGCCGGCAGCGTCCGATCCGACGCTGCTCTTCGTCCGCGGGTTCGATCCGGCGCAGCAGCGGTATCTCTACAGCGTGAATCCTCGTTTCGGCGACACGCGGCCGAGCCGCACCGGGGTCCGCGCGCCATTCCTGATCACGCTCGAGGCGCGGTTGCAGCTCGGCCGCCCCGGGTTGGAACAAATCGTCGACCAGGTGCTCTCACCGGGTCGGTCGAACGGCGGCGATAAGTTGACGCCGCAGCAGATCCGGAATCGCGTCTCGAACGGCGTGTTCAACGCGGTGCACGGCGTGCTTCAGGCGAAGGACTCGCTCTCGTTCCTGTCGAACGACCAGCTCAAGCAACTCACGGCGCTCGATCGCCGCGTGACGGCGCAGGGCGATTCGATTTTGAATCCGCTGGTGCAGTACCTGGCCGCGCTGCCGGGGTCGTACAGCCGGTCGGAGGTGATGGCGCGCGTGCTCGACGTTCAGGTGAAGATGTTCGACATCGCGCTCGAGGGGATGCGCGATGCGGGAAAGATCTTGAGTCCGGAGCAGATCAACGAGTTCCCGCCGGCGCTGCGCTCGGCGTTCGACATCAATCGATTGAAGACGATCCGGCCGGTGGCGGGATTTTTCCCGAATTACTGACCGGTGGACCGGTCCACCGGTCCACCGGTCCACCGACTAATGCGCCGTCGCCAACTCCTCGTCTTTCACCTTCGCCGACTCCTCGATGATCTTCTGCTGCGTCTCGTGCGGCGCTTCCTCGTACCCCTTGAACCGCCGCCTGAACGTCGCGCGTCCCTGCGTCATCGACGACATCGAGCTCGCGTAGCCGTGCAGCTCTGCCTGCGGCACGATCGCGCGGATTCGTGTGCCGCCGTCGGCCGGCTCCGTGCCGAGAATGTGTCCGCGCCGCGACGAGAGATCGCCCAGCACGTCGCCCATGTAGTCGTCGGGCGTATCGATCTCGAGCTCGTCGAGCGGCTCGAGCAGCGTCGGCTTGCACTTGGGCGCCACCGCCTTGAACGCGAGGATGCCCGCCATCTTGAACGACATTTCGTTCGAGTCGACGGTGTGATACGAGCCATCGAACACCTCGACCTGGAAGTCCACCAACGGGTATCCGGCGAGGATCCCGCGGACGGACGCCTCTTGAATACCCCTGTCGACCGCCGGGATGTACTGCCTCGGAATCGAGCCGCCGACGATCTCGTCGACGAACTGGTAGCCTGAGCCGCGCGGCAGCGGCGCGAATCGCACCCAGCAGTCGCCGAACTGGCCGCGGCCGCCGGACTGCTTCTTGTGGCGCCCCTGCCCTTCGCCCTTGCCCTTGATCGTCTCGCGATAGGCGATGCGAGGCTTCGACAGCTCCGCGGTCACGCTGAATTTCCGCTTGAGCTTCGACATCCCCACCTCGAGATGCCGCTCGCCGAGTCCCGACACGATCGTCTCGTGCGTCTCGGCATTGTAGTGCACCTCGAAGGTCGGGTCCTCGTCGTGGAGTCGATGCAGACCGGCTTGAAGCTTTTCTTCATCCGCGCGGTTGGCGGCATGGACTGCCATCGAGATCACGCCCTCGGGGAACGCGACCAGCGGAAGGCGTACCGGATGCTGGCGCGTCGACAGCGTGTCGTTGGTGTGCGTGTTCCGGAGCTTGGCGACGCAGCCGATGTCGCCGGCGTGCAGCGTCTGGATCTCGATGCGCTCCTTTCCCTGCGCGATCGAGAGGTGATTCAGCTTCTCGACCCCGCTCCGCGTGGCGTTGTACAACTCGTCGCCGTTGTTGATCACGCCCGAGAAGAGACGGAAGAAGGTCACGTCGCCGACGTGCGGCTCGGACATCGTCTTGAACACGTGCGCGACGGGAGTCAGCGTATCGGTGGCGTGGATCTCGACGGTCGCGTCGCCCTCGGCGCCCTTGAACGCGTGCAGCTCTTCCATCTCGAACGCATTCGGCATCAGCTCGACGATCGTCGAGAGGATCGCCTGCATTCCGTAGTTCAATTCGTTGGACACGACGAAGAGCGGGAAGAGCTCCATCCGCTTCATCGCTTCCTTCATCGCGACGATCGCTTCCTCGCGCGCGATCTCGGTGCCCTCGAGATAGTGCTCGAGCAGCGTGTCGTCGGTGGCCGAAATGGATTCGATCAGCTCGGCGTAGTAGCGGTCGAAGATCTCCTTGGCTTCGTCCGGAACTTCCGTTTCCTCGTACTCGCCGGTCTTGAGGCCCTTCTTGAACTGATGCGCCTTTTTGGTGAAGAGGTTGACGACGCCGTGAAAGGTGTGCGCCTGGCCGACCGGCACTTCGACCGGAATGACCTTGTTGGAGAGGCGGGTCTTGATCTGCTGGTAGATGCGGTCGAAGTCGGCGTGCTCCTTGTCCATCATCGAGACGACGAAGAGCACCGGATCGCGCCGCGCGACCGCCTCGCGGAACATCTTCTCGGTGCCGACTTCGACGCCCGACGTGGCGGAGACGACGACGAGCGCGCCGTCGGCGGCGGCCAGGCCGGCGACCGCATCGCCCTGGAAGTCGAGGTATCCTGGCGTGTCGATCAGATTGATCTTGGTGTCCTGCCACTCGGCGAACGCCGGGCCCAGGTTGATCGAGTAGCCGCGCTCGATCTCTTCGGCGGCGTGATCGGTGAGAGCGGTGCCGTCTTTCACCGAACCGTGCCGTTTCGAGCTTCCTGACACGAAGGCGAGCGCATCGACCAAACTGGTCTTGCCGCTCGCCCCGTGTCCCACGACCGCGATGTTGCGGATCTCCGATCCTTTGTACTCCCTCATAGCGTCGACTCCTCTGCTGTCAAAGCAGTGTTCCGATCACTG
>Ga0157372_10001511_pt1 | contig 25281 bp, 17 predicted proteins | sample C55metaG_FD_115307 | JGI IMG/M metagenome (GOLD analysis project Ga0157372, IMG submission 115307) | Corn rhizosphere microbial communities from Kellogg Biological Station, Michigan, USA - C5-5 metaG | ecosystem: Host-associated > Plants > Roots > Rhizosphere > Soil | place: USA: Michigan...
CGGCATCCTGCTGGCCGAGATGGCGCACGATCGCTGGCTGTCGGCCTACGACACGCTGATCATCGACGAGGCGCACGAACGCAGCCTCAATATCGATTTCCTGCTGGGCTACCTGAAAGGCCTGTTGCGCAAGCGGGTGGATCTCAAACTGATCGTCACCTCGGCCACCATCGACACCGCGCGCTTCGCCGAGCATTTCAATGACGCGCCGGTGGTGACGGTGGAAGGCCGTGCGTATCCGGTCGAAATCCGTTACCGCCCGCCGGAGCAGGAGAGCGGCCTGACCGACCGCGTCATTGCCGCCATCGACGACGTCACCCGCGAGGACTCGAAAGGCGACGTGCTGGTGTTCCTGCCGGGCGAGCGCGAAATCCGGGACGCGCATCTTGCGCTGGCGCGACGGCAATACCGCCACACCGAAGTGCTGCCGTTGTATGCGCGGCTGTCGGTGAAGGAACAGGATCGCGTGTTCAAGCCGGGTCCTCAGCGACGCATAGTGCTGGCCACCAATGTCGCCGAAACCTCGCTGACAGTGCCGCGCATCCGCTGGGTGGTGGATTCGGGCGACGCGCGCGTCAAGCGCTATTCGCGCCGGAGCCAGATCGAACGCCTGCACATCGAGCCGGTATCGCAAGCCGCGGCCAATCAGCGCGCCGGTCGTTGCGGACGCGTCGGACCCGGCATTTGCGTGCGGCTGTACGGCGAAGCGGATTTCGTGTCGCGCGCGCCGTACAGCGATCCGGAAATCCTGCGCAGCGCATTGTCCGACGTGATCCTGCGCATGCTGGACCTCGGCCTTGGAGATGTCGAAGCGTTTCCTTTCATCGATCCACCCGATCCGCGCGCCGTCAACGATGGCTGGCGGCGGTTGGCTGAAATCGGCGCGGTGGATGATGCGCGCCGCCTGACGCCGATGGGCAAGCAACTCGCGCGCATTCCGATCGACGCGCAGCTCGCGCGCATGCTGGTCGAAGCGCAGATGCTTGGCGTGTCCGACAGGGTGTTGCCGATCGTCGCCTTCCTCGGCATCCAAGACCCGCGCGAGCGCCCGGCGGACAAGCAGCAACAGGCCGACGCCGCGCACGCCGAATTCGCCGATCCACAATCCGACTTCATTGGCGTGCTGAACCTGTGGAACGCCTATCGCGCCGCGCACGAAGAACTCACGCAATCGAAGTTGCGCGACTGGTGTGCGAGGCATTTCGTGTCGTTCATGCGGATGCGCGAATGGCGCGAGCTTCATCGGCAACTGCTTCTGGAAGCAGGCGGCTCGCCACGCGCCATTACTGCATCCGACATTTATGAATCCATCCACCTCGCGCTGCTCTCCGGCCTGCCTACCAACGTCGCGCGCAAGGACGAGCAGGGCCTGTATCGCGGCACGCGCGAACGCAAGTTCAAGGTGTTCCCGGGATCGGCGCTGGCGAAGAAGTCGCCTGCGTGGTTGTTCGTCGCGCAGATCCTTGACCTCGGCGGCAAGGTCTGGGGCATGCAGTGCGCACGCATCGAACCTTCGTGGATCGAGCGCCAGGCCCCACACCTTCTGAAACGCACCTGCAGCGATCCGCACTGGTCGCGTGCGCGTGGGGCGGTGCAGGCATTCGAGCAGGTGTCTCTATATGGATTGATCCTGGTCGAGCGGCGTGCGGTGACCTTCGCGAGGCAGGACCCGGCGCTCGCCCATGCGATCTTCCTGCGCGAAGCGCTGGCGCGCTGCGACATCGACTGCCGCGCCGATTTCGTGCGCGCGAATGCCCGGGTGCTGGACGAGGCGCGGGAAATCGAGGCGCAGCAACGCCGCGAAGGCTTGCTGAAATCCGACGAGGAACTGGCTGCCTTTTTCGCGGGCAAGTTGCCGGAAGATGTTGCCTCGTCCGCCGCGCTGGATGCCTTGTACAAGCGCGCCTCCGCTTCGGAACGCGCTGCGCTACGCTGGTTGCTGCGCGACGTGCTGGAGCCGGGCGCCCATGGCGATGCCGGTGCGTTTCCCGACGCGATGGAAATCGGCAACCAGCGGCTTGCGTTCGATTATCGGTTCATCCCGGCCGACGAGGCCGACGGTGTCACCCTTCGCGTGCCGCTGCCGCTGCTGAATGCGATTCCGGCGGCGCGTTGCGAATGGCTGGTGCCGGGGCTGCTGCAGGACAAGGTCGCGGCGCTGATCCGAAGCCTGCCCAAGGCGCAGCGGCGCAACTTCGTGCCGGCGCCGGAGTTCGCGCGCGCGTTCATCGAGGCGGAAGCGCCGCGCGACGAACCGCTGGCGGTCGTGCTTGCGGCATTCCTCGAGCGCGTGACCGGGGTCGGCATGGATGCCGATTCGTTCGACGCGGGTGCGTTGCCGCCGCACCTGAAGATGCGGTTCGACCTGCACGACGAACGCGGGCACTCGCTGGCGCAAGACCGTGATCTCGGAGCGCTGCGCGCACGATTCGGCTCGCGCGCCCGCGAAGCGTTTTCGCACCACGCGGATGCGGCCGTCACGCGAGAGGATGTGCGCGACTGGGACTTCGATGCGATTCCCGAAGCCACGCGGGCGCGCGACGGCATGACCGCGTATCCGGCACTGGTTGATCTGGGTGAGGTGGTGGCACTGCGGGTGTTCGAAGGCGCGGATGAAGCCACGGCTGCGCACCGCGCCGGTGTCGAGCGCTTGTTGCGCATCGCGCTGGCGGCCGAGTTCAAGCGCGCGCGCAAGCAGTTGCCGCTGAAACCGAAGCTCGCGGTGGCGTTCGCACCGCACGGCCGCGCGGACGTCTTGCAGCAGGACATCGTGGAAGGCGCGTTCGCCGATGTGCTGCGCGAGCACGATTTGAATGTGCGCGATCGCGAGACATGGAATGCATTGTGCGATGCCGTGTCGCGCGCGCTGTTCAGTGCGGCCATGGAACGCCTGAAACTGGCCGAGCCGATCCTCGCCGCGCTGGCGGAACTGCAGCCGTGGATGAAGCCCGCGATCAAGGGGCAGGCGCAAGCGAGCTACGCCGACCTGCGCGGCCAGCTCGAAGCCCTGCTCGTGACGGGTTTCCTGCGCGAACTGCCGCGTGCGCGCCTCGCGCACCTGCCACGTTATTTGAAGGCCATGCGCCTGCGCGCCGAAAAGCTGCGCAGCGACCCCGCCCGCGATCATTCACGGATGCAGCAGGTGCTGCCGTACTGGCGCGCGGTGCTGGATGCACGCGCGTCAGGCGACGATTCCGAAGCGCTGGATATCCTGCGTTGGCTGGTCGAGGAATGGCGCGTCTCCGTCTTCGCGCAGGAGCTCAAGACCGCCGAGCCGGTGTCCGGCAAGCGGATGGCGCAGGCGCTGAGTGCGATAAAACATCATTGATTCGCCTCGCCAACACCACCGCGCGCAGGTTGGGCTGAGCAACGCGAAGCCCAACAGTGTCGCTTGCAGTCGTTGGGCTTCGCTTTGCTCAGCCCAACGTACAAATGCGCGGGCGCGGGCGATTCGCGTGAATTGACTGGTGGGGGCGATCGCTCCGCCGGAGTGGCGAGCGCTCGTCAGCGCGCGTCGAAGCGCATCGAGAGGTCGATGGCGCGGACGTGTTTGGTCAGCGCGCCAATGGAGATGCAATCGACGCCGGTTTCGGCGATGGCGCGCACGCGTTCCAGGTTGACGCTGCCGGAGACTTCCAGTGGCACGCGGCCGGCGGCGAGGGAGACGGATTCGCGCAACATCGCGTCGGTGAATTCGTCCAGCAACACGCGCTCGGCACCGGCATTGATCGCGTCGCGCAATTCGTCCAGCGATTCGACTTCGCAATCGAGGAATACGCCGGGACTCGCGGCGCGTGCGGCGCGGATGGCATTGGCGATACCGCCTGCGGCGGCGACGTGGTTTTCCTTGATCAGGATCGCGTCGTGAAGGCCGAAGCGATGATTGTGGCCGCCGCCGCAGCGCACCGCGTACTTTTGCGCGAGGCGCAAACCCGGAATGGTCTTGCGGGTGTCGAGAATCTTGGCATGGGTGCCGGCAACCGCATCGACGTAGCTGCGGGTCACCGTGGCGGTGCCGGAAAGGGTTTGCAGGAAATTGAGGGCGTTGCGTTCGCCCGCGACCAGCGCACGCGCGTTGCCTTCCAATTCGCACAAAACCGTATCTGCACTGACGCGATCACCATCGTGGTGACCCCAATGGATGCGCACGTCGGGATCGAGCTGGCGGAAGCACTCGTCGCCCCACGGTGCGCCCGCAAGCACGGCATCCTCGCGACAAACGATGTGAGCGCTGGCGCGCGCGTCGGGACTGATCAGCGCGGCCGTGACGTCGCCGGTGCCGATGTCCTCGGCGAGCGCGCGCGCGACATCTTCGCGGATGCTTGCAAGCGGCGGCGGTGCAGGCCGCGCGTCGGCGGCGCTCATGCGCCGGCTTGTGGCGCAGGCTGCGCGTTGCGCAGGCGATCGACGATGGCGTCGAGTGCGCGATCGAACAGCGGCACTTCTTCCAGGATCATCGCGCCCCCGCTGAGCAGTTCGGTGGCGAGTTGCACGGCGGTGCGGTCGGCGACTTTCAGGCCACGGCGATTGACGAACAGGTACTTGCCGCTGATCGGGCTGATCCACGACAGCTTGGCGCGTTCGCGGGTGCCGGTGTCGTCGACGAACTCGACCCAGCTCCCCACCTTGAGGTCACGCACCGCCTGCAAGGTGTCGGCATCCACGTCCACCGACATTTCGTCGGAATCGAGATCGTCATCGGCGTCGGGCGGCGCGTCGGTGATCGCAGGTTGCGCGTCGGCGTTGACGCCCAGCACCGCCGCCGGATCTACGGCAGGTTCCTCGACCGGTGCGACCGGCGCGGGTTCACCCAGTTGCTGGCGCCAGAATTTCCACAGCTCGACCAGCAGGCGGTCGATGTCCGGCTCCTGGAACGCAACGGTGGTGAGTCCTGCACGCAGGTGTTTTTCGATGGACGCCAGTGCGTTTTTGTATTGCGTGCGCTCGGCGTCGCCGTGCGGCGGGTCGATGGTGGCGACGAAGTCGTCCACGAAGTGCACGGCGGCGCGAAACTCCGGCGACTCGACGCCTTGGCGCAGCACGATCAGTACCAGGTAATTGGCCCAGGGGCGGGTGAGCACGCCGCGCAAAAGTGCGGGGAGGTTGCGGCCACTGATGCGCGACAGGATTTCCTGCGCGGCGCGGCGACGCGCATCCTGCAGGCGTTCGCGTCCGCGCGCGGCTTCGGTGGCACGGCTTTCGGCCAGTTCGGCGCGCTTGCGGTTCTGCTCGACGAATTGGGTGAATTCGGCAAGCTGGCGTTCGAACACGCCGATGTCATCGTCGAAATCCTGCAGCAGGGTTTCGACCACGCTCTTGACCTTGGCGAACAGGCGATGGTCGCGATCGGATTCTTCCGACCAGCCCTTGGCGGCGTCGGCCAATTGGTCGAGCAACTTGCGCGCCGGATGCGTGGCATGCGCGAACATCCGGCGGTCGAGAATCGCGACCTTCAGGTACGGAATCTGCAGGCGCGCCAGCAACACCTGCATTGGCGCCGGGATGGTGTGGTCCTGCAGGATGTATTCGAACAGCATGCCGACGAGGTCGATGGTGTCCTCGTCGCTGCCCGACACGTGCGCCTTGGCCTGGCCGGACAGACGCTGGATTTGCAGCATCAACTCATCCTTGAGGCGCTGCACCATGTCGATGGCGGCGGTAGTGTCGGTGGCCGCCGGCATCGCGGGCAGCGGACGGGATTCGCCCTGCAGCAGGGTCAGCGCGCCCAGGAGTTCGGCCGGGGTGAGCGAAGCAAGGCCGCTGCCGCCCGGCGCGGACCACCCGCCGTCGCCATACACATGCTGGCGGCGCGAGGCGAGCAGCGAGGTGAGGCGTTGCATCAATTCGCTGTGCAGTTCGTCGGCAGGATCGGCCAGATAGTCGGTCGCGTCGCCAATGGCAGCGGCTTCGGCGGCACCGCCCGAGGCGCGCGGGGCAGGCCCTGCGGAAGCATGTCGCCGCACCACGTTCGGATGCCGCAATTGCGGCAGCACGCCGGCCTGCACCAGCCGCACGTTGACGTCGTGGTACAGCGTGTCGAGCGCCTTCAGCACGTAACGCTCGAACATCTTCAGGATGATCAGGCGCACCCGGATGTTGACTTCGGTCAGCTCGCCCAGCGCTTCGCGGAAAGCTTCCGTCAGCGCGCCGGGCCCCAAGGGGTTATTGGTGTTGGTGGTGGAACGCCCGCCGCTCAGCACCGACAGGCGCTGGTTCAATGCCATCAAGGCCGACGACAGCCGACCATCGGCCTTGGCAACCATGCTGGAAACCGCCAGCGATTCTTCCAGTTCGCGATCATCCACCAGGCTCAATTCGCCGCTGGCGGAAAACGCGCGCTGCGCATCGCTGGCTTTCGGTTGCCGGCCGGCGGCGAAGTCGGCGAAGCCGCGCGTCACGCGCTCGCCGAACAGGCGCTCGATGCGCGGACGCATCTTGCGGGTCTCGCGCATGCCGTCGAAGTATTCGGTCTGGCTGGCGTTGCTCTCGGCCTTTTCGGCAAGGTCGAACAGCGTATCGTCCACGTTGTCCAGCAATTCGGCCACGAGGTTGGCGGTGGCCTTCAACGTCATTTCGCGCACCGCCACCAACAAGCCGCCCACGTGATCGTGACCGGCGTCGGGCGTGCGCGAGCCGATGTCCACGACCTTCTTGTCGGCGTCGGCCTGCGGGTCGGACTGGATGGGCGTCATCACGAAAAACCTGGATTCCGGTGCAGGAACAGGGGCAGGCTAGTATGCCGTTTCGACGCTACGGGAACGTGAAGCCGTTCACAGCGTCGTTGCCGGCGCTGGTGGCGTCGGCGGGGCGTGCAGCGTTATGTGGGGAAGTCCACCATTTGCAAGGTGCCGATGCCCTCGTCGGCCAGCATCACGGGAATGTCGTCCTCGATCCGATAGACGACTTTCCGGTCGGTGGTGATCAGCCCCCCCGAAAGCGGTGACGCCACTTTCTGGCCCGCCACGGTGTCGAGGTTTCCCGCCGCGATCGCGCGGTTCAATGCATCCAGTTCGTCGCGGCGCAACGGACGTACCGGGGTCTTGGTGACCGGGTCGCACAGGATGTCCAGCAATCGTTTGTCCATGCCCGTACAATACCCGTTTTGCGCCGGTGAGACCATGCGGAAGACGACGGTCGCACCCCGGGTCGGGGTAGTGATGGGTTCGCGTTCGGACTGGGAAACGATGCGGCACGCGGCCGAGGTGCTGGTGTCGCTGGGGGTCGAGCACGAAGTCGAAGTGGTTTCCGCGCACCGCACGCCGGACCGGTTGTTCGCCTACGCGGAAGGCGCGATCGGGCGTGGCATCGAGGTGATCATCGCGGGCGCCGGCGGCGCCGCGCACCTGCCGGGCATGCTGGCTGCGAAGACGCGTTTGCCGGTCCTTGGCGTGCCGGTGCAATCGCGTGCGCTGAAGGGACTGGATTCATTGCTCTCGATCGCGCAGATGCCGGCCGGTGTGCCGGTGGGCACGCTGGCGATCGGCGAAGCCGGCGCAAAGAACGCGGGCCTGCTCGCGGCTGCGATCGTGGCCTTGCACGATGACAAGGTCGCGCGTGCGTTGGATCGCTTCCGGGATGCCCAGACCGGGGAAGTGTTGGGTCATTCCGATCCGCGCCTGACTCCGCCACATCCGGCGCCAGTGGGCGCGTCACGCCCTCGCAATCGCAAAGCCCCGGCGTGATGGAGACGCTCGGTATTTTGGGAGGCGGGCAGCTTGCACGGATGCTGGTGCTGGCCGGCGCGCCGCTGGGCGTGCGTTTTCGCATCGTCGACAAGGTTGCCGATGCATGCGCCGGACAACTGGCGCCGCTTTCGACGGTCGGTTGGGATGACGTCGCGAAACTGGAAGGATTCGCGCGCGAAATCGCTGCCGCCACGTTCGATTTTGAAAACGTGCCGGCCGCGACCGCGGAATGGCTGACTGCGCGTACGCGCGTCGCGCCGAACGCGCTGTCGCTCGCGACGGCACAGGATCGCGTGCTGGAAAAAAACCTGTTCCGGGAATGCGGTTTGCCGACCACGGAATTCGCCGACGTCGCGACGCGCGCCGATCTGGATGCCGCGCTCGCGCGCATCGGTGCCCCGGCGATCCTGAAAACACGCCGCGAAGGCTACGACGGCAAGGGGCAATTTCGCATCAAGAACGTGGCCGATGCGGACGCCGCGTGGCAAGCCTTGGGCGCGCAGGCCGACGCGCGCGGGCTGATCCTGGAAAGTTTCGTGGCCTTCGATTTCGAGGCTTCGATCGTGGCGGTGCGCGCGGCCAACGGCGAATTCCGCGCCTGGCCGGTGACGCGCAACTGGCATGTCGAAGGCATCCTTTCGGCCAGCCTTGCACCCGCGCCGCGCGGCGCGGCCATCGACAAGGCGGCATTCGCGCACGCTCGCGCGATCGCCGAGAACCTCGATTACGTGGGCGTGTTCGCGCTGGAGTTGTTCGTGAAGAATGGCGACCTGCTCGGCAACGAAATGGCGCCGCGCGTGCACAACTCAGGCCACTGGACGATCGAAGGCGCGGTCACTTCGCAATTCGAAAACCACGTGCGCGCAGTATTGGGGATGCCGCTGTGCGATACCTCGGCGCGCTTCCCCTCGTGCATGCTCAACTGGATCGGTGAACTGCCCGATCGCGACAAGCTGCTTGCCATTCCCGGCGCGCATTGGCACGACTACGGCAAATCGCCGCGCCCCGGCCGCAAGGTCGGCCATGCGACCGTGTGTGCGCCGGATGCCGTGACACTGGCGCAGCGGTTGCAGAGACTCGGCGATACGCTCGGGCGCGCGGCGCAAGTGCGACCCGTCGTCGACGCGTTGAAGGCCGCGCGTTGACAGGCTGCGCAACGGCACGCAAGGTTCACGGCCTGCCACATAGATCTTCGGGAGCAAACATGCGCAAGTTTCTGCTGGCGGCCACCGTTACCTTGCTGGTGGCCGGAGGCTGCGCATCCTGCGCGTTCGCCGACCAGTCTGCGCCCCCGGGTGCGTCAAGCACGCCGGCCGCCCAGGACGGTCCGATCCAGCCGAAGCTGCAGGACGACGTCGAACGCAATTTGCCGGACGAGCCGCTGGTCCGCGCGAAGCACGGCATGGTGGTGAGCGCGCAGCATCTCGCAACCCAGGTCGGCGTCGACATCCTGAAGCAGGGCGGCAATGCGGTCGATGCTGCGGTGGCGGTCGGTTACGCGCTGGCGGTGGTGCATCCGTGCTGCGGCAACATCGGCGGCGGCGGGTTCATGACCCTCCATCTCGCCGACGGCAAGAACCTGTTCCTCGATTTTCGCGAGAAGGCGCCATTGGCCGCGACGCCCGAGATGATGCAGAGTGCCGCCGGCAAGGTGGTGAAGGGCCGCAGCACGAAAACGTATCTCGGGGTTGGCGTGCCCGGCACGGTGATGGGTTTCGACGAGGCGTTGAAGCAATACGGCACGATGAAGCTGCAGCAAGTAATCGCGCCCGCGATCAGGCTGGCGAAGGATGGCTTCGTGCTGCAGCCGGGCGACGTGCGCATTCTCGGCACCTCCACCGATTTCTTCAAACAACATCCGAACGTCGCCGCGACCTTCCTCGACAACGGCCAGCCATGGAAAACGGGGCGGGTGTTGAAGCAACCGCAGCTCGCGGCCACGCTGGAACTGATTGCGAAGGACGGAACCCGCGCGTTCTACGACGGCCCGATCGCCGCGGCGGTGGTGAAGGCCAGCGAAGCCAATGGCGGGCTGCTGACCCGGAAGGATTTCCAGGATTACACCGTGCAATGGGAAAGACCCATCGAATGCGGCTACCACGGCTACACGATTTATTCGGCGCCGCCACCGAGTTCGGGCGGGACCACGATCTGCGAAACGCTGCAGATCATCGCGCCATATCCGTTTGCGGAGTGGGGCTTCCATTCCACCAAGAGCACGCACTATTTCGTCGAAGCCGAGCGCCGCGCTTTCGCCGATCGCAACACTTATCTCGGTGATCCGGCATTCGTCGACAATCCGGTCACGCGGTTGCTGTCGGCCGAACACGCCGCCGAACTGCGCGCCAGCATCAAGCCCGACAGGGCGACGCCGTCCGCGGAAGTGCGGGGTAGCCTAGGGCCGTATCAGGCCACCAACACCACGCATTATTCGGTGGTGGACGACAAAGGCGATGCGGTGGCGGTCACCTACACCGTCAACAGCTACTTCGGCATCAAGCAGTTCGCGGGCGACACCGGCTTCTTCCTCAACAACGAGATGGATGACTTCACGTCCAAACCCGGCGTACCCAACCAGTTCGGACTGGTGCAGGGTCTGGCCAACCAGATCGAGCCCGGCAAGCGTCCGTTGAGTTCAATGAGCCCGACCATCGTGTTGCGCGACGGCAAGTTGTTCATGGTCACCGGCAGCCCCGGTGGTTCCACCATTATTTCCACCACGATGGAAAGCATCCTCAACGTGGTCGAGTACGGGGTCGACGTGAAGCAGGCGATCGACGCGCCGCGCATCCACATGCAGTGGTGGCCCGACGAGATTTTTGCGGAACCCGGCGCGTTCACCCCGACCGTGCAGGCGGCGCTGGAAGCGATGGGCTACAAGATCCGCGACGTGCACTCGATGGGCGATATCGCGGCGATCGTGGTGGACCCTAAAACCGGAATGCTGGAAAGCGTCAACGATCCGCGTTACCCGGCCGGTTCGGCAGCCGGCTATTGAACAGGTTGGGCTGACGCCGCGTTTTGGCGAAAGCCCAACGGCATCGGAGTTGCAACATGTCAGGTTATGTTGCCCATCCGGGCGTCGTTGCTTCGGTCAACGCGGACCCGTAAGTAGGAACCACCCCAACACCGCAAAAAAATTATTGGCCGCGTGCAGCGTGATCGACGGCCACAGCGAGCGCGTGCGCACCCGCAGCCACGCCAGTACCAGACCAAGCAGGACAAGCGCCGGCACCGGGTACCACGCGAACTTGAAATCGGGCAGGTGCACGCAGCCGAACACGATCGCGCTGAACAGCATGGCCCAACCGATGTGCATGCGGCTGGCCAGGCCCGACAGCAGCACACCGCGAAACACCAGCTCCTCGACGAACGGCGCCACGCATACCACCAGCAACGCCAGCAGGATGCGCATGTCCACCGACACCTTGCCCGCCATGAGCGCGACGTCCTGGTGCACCGGATGGTAGCCCGCCAGCGTGTGCGTGATTGCACCACCCAGCAGCAGCACCGCAAAACCCAGCAGTACGGCACCGGGATAGGCGAACCTGTTCGGGGTGGGAGCGAATCCGAAACCCGGAAGCTCCGCGCGAGACCATTGCGCCGGCCAGAATCGGCGAATCAGCAACGCCATGATCACGGCGGCCGCCGCGATGGTGACCACCGTGATCACGATCGGCATGTCGGGATTGCTGCGCATCATCTGCGCAATCGCCTTCACGTCCGGCCGCTGATGATGCAATCCGGCGTTGAGTCCAGCCTTCAGCGCAAGCACGAATCCGACCGCGGCGCCGACCAAGATGCTGAGGCCGAACTGCAGCAGGAAATACAGTATGACCGTGCCCAATCCGCTCCCCACACCCGGACGTTTGGCTTGCGGTGCGGCAACCGTCATGGCGTCGGCGGACCTGTCGCCGTGCGGACCGGGCGCCTTGTCCTCGGTGCGTAAATCCATGCGCGGGTGATCCGGTCAAGCAAACCAGCGCGCACTCTAGCAGCATGCATGGCGTGCGCCGCGTGCCGGACGGCATCCTGCTTCGATGCCACCTCGTTCGCGGCAGGCATGTTATTTCTCGATCTTGTAATTGAGACTGGCGCGATTGCCGGTCGTCGCGTTTTCCGCTTCGAACTGCAGGAAGCGATTCAAGGTATAACGCAGCGTGATCACCTGGCCCGGCGTGAACAGGCCCACGCCATAGCTGAGGAACAATCGCGGCGAAAGATATTTGCCGGCGGTGAAAGCGGAACCACCCAGTGCTTCGCTGCTGGACACGCCGGCTTCGAGGCCGAGTCGCGAGCCGATCGATTTGGCGAGGCGATCGCCGGCCAGGCCGCCGAGTGCCTGCGCCGCGGTGTTGAGCGCATCGCTTTCGCCGCTCTTCAGCGAATTCAACGGCCGGCCGGTGACGAGATACGAAAGCGCCTCGGCCTGTTCCAGCGCGGGATCGGAAAAGACCGTGAGGATCGGCTGCTGCGCGGTGCCGCGGATGCTCAATCCCACGGTCATCTCCTGACTGCGGATGTTGCGCACTGCCCGAATGTCGAGCCCCGGATTGTCGAGCCGCGTGCCGGCGAACAGCAGGCGCCCGCGTTCGATCGACAGATCCTGTCCGTAAGCCTGGTATTTGCCGTCGACGCGGATTTCGCCGCGGCCAGTGGCCGTTTCGCCGGCCCGCACCCGCACCGCGAGTTGTCCGTGCACGCTGCCGTCGAGTCCGTAGCCTTGCACCTTCACGCTGTCGCCGAGCTTCACTTCGATGTCGGAGTCCATCGCCAGCGGCGCGACCTCGGCCGCTTCGGGCTGGTCGACGATCACCACGTCCGAAGAGGCTTTCGCGGGGCCGCCACCCGGCAGTTTCTGGACCGCGATTTTCGCGTTCGGGATCGTGACGCTGCCCGTGAGCGCGAACGCGCCATTCGCGCGCGCGATGTGCAGGTCCGGCGAGGCCACGACATGCGCGGCCGGAATGTCCGCCACCAGCACGTTGTCACCCTTGATGTTCAAACCCAGCGGCGCATTCGCCGCAAGGCCGACGCTGCCCTCGACGTGCAGCACGCCGCCACCGGAGGTGATCTCGCCGGTAATGGCGAGCTCGCCCTGCGCGCTGCCGGTGATGGCGAACGTGCCATCTTGCAGTTTCAAACCGGCGCGCGGCAGTTCCGCGGAAAAGCCTCGTGTCTGGATGCGTCCCTGGAACTGCGGCGCGGTGAGGGTGCCGGAAAGCGCGAGACTGCCGCCCAGCGTGCCGTGCACGTTGGCGATTTCCGGGGACAGTGCTTCGAGGAACGCAAGATTGCGGATGTCCGCGTCCAGTGTGCCTTGCAGTGCGCGACTGGCGCCGCTCACCGAGACGTCGCCGCGGATATGGCCGCCGTCGCTCAACGTGCTTTGCAGGCGCGCATGTTGCGTGGTGCCGCTGGCGTCGATATCGATGCCGAGGCTGCTCCATGCCAGCAGCGGACTGCCCGGATTGGAGGCATACCCGATGCTGCCGGCGCTTGCATCAAGATTGGCATGGCCGTTGAGCGCGCCCCCGCTGCCGACGGTGAGTTGCCCCGTGCCCGACAGTTCGCCGCTGGCCTGCAGCGCGTCCGCGCCCGGCACCAGCATCGCCAGCAACTGCAAGGGCAGGCCTTCAAGGTTGTATTTCGCGCTGATCGCGCCTTTTGCGTTGCGATCCGCCGACGCGCAGAAATGCGGTGCGCCGGAGCCCAGGCACAGTTGCGACAACGCCATCGCACCGTTCTGCCAGAGGATCGCGCTCGGCTGTTGCTGATGCCATGCCGGCAGGCCTTGTGGCACGAGCCGGATATCGCTCAGCGTGCCGGCCCAGCGCTTCGCCTTCGCCTCCCATTTTCCGTGCAATGCGAACGCAACACTGAGCTGCGGTCCGCGCGCGTCGAGGTGCAGGTCGTGCGAAGCAGCGTTGCCGCGGCCCTTCACTTGCACCGTTTCGAAATCCAGCGCCGAAACGTGCATGCCATGCAGGATCAGATCGAGATCACCGCCCGGCTTCGACACGTCGGGAATCGACGCGGTGAGTTGCAGCGTGTCGATGCTCCGGGTCCCGGTACGCAGTGCAGCGCCGTGCAGTTGACCCGCCACCGCCAATTTCGGCCACGTGCCCTTGACGGCGAATTGCCCCTGCAACTTGCCCGAGGAATTGGGTACCCAGTCGCCGAGCGAGGCGACATCGAGCGAGATGGTCGCGTTGGTTTGCTTGCCGTGTTCGCCGACGGCGTGAATGCGGCTTTGACCGGCGACCAGCAGCAATGAGCCCTGCAGCAGATTGTCCGGCGCGATTGTCAGGTCGGCCTTGCTGCCTGTGAGGCTGCGTTGGCGCAGCGTGCCGGCCACCTTGTCCAGTTTCAGCGTGGCTTGCGGACCGTGCGGCGTGATCCTGCCTTCGGTGGCCAATGTGAAGTCCATCGCGCCATTCCATCCAGCCAGGATCGCGCCCGGATCGAAACGTTTAGCGGCTGCGGCGAGTTTCCATGACACCTGCGGTTGCAGGCGGATGCTGCCGCTGGCGTCGAGGCCCCCGTTCTTTTGCACGAGCTTCAGCGCGTGCAGGTCGATGGCCTGCGGCGTGCCGGCCAGATCGATGGTGAGATCGGCAAGCCGATCGGGCGGCCCGATCGCGAGCGTTCCCTTCATCGTGTAATGCTCGATGCTGCCCTCGAGCTTGACGTCGCCATGTGTCGCGAGTGGTTGCCCTGCGATGTCCGCCGGCACTTGCACGGCGTTCCAATTGGCATCTAGCTTGAATGACAGCGGCGTGGTGTCGAGATGCACGACACCGGTCGCAATTGCGCTGCCCGCGATCTGAGGTGAACGCAGGCGCAGCGGATCGAGCGTCACGGTGTCCCCGCCGTAACGGAATTGCGCGGGATCGAGCAGCAACGTGATGCCGTTGATCGCGACATTGCCTTCCAGCTTGCCACCATGACCATCGCCCGTGCCGCGCAGGTGCAGCGCGAGCGTCTTCAACGACGGCGGCAGTACGGGCAGCACGCGTGCGTCGAACGTCGGTGCAGTGAGCGTCAACGTCCACGCGTGCGAAGCATCCAGCCGCAGCGAAACGTTCGCCTCGGTGCGTGTCGGAGCCGAAAGCGCTGCGTGCAGTTGCGCGATCTTGCCGTCGGATTGCGACGTGACGGCGCCGGTGTAATGCACACGGTTCTGCGTCCAATCGAACTTTGCGGTGCCGCGGCCGGCGTGGCCCGGGGCGACCGCCAGCGTGCCCTCGAGCTCGACGCCTCCGGATGCGGCACGCAGCGCCAGTTGCCGGATCACCACCTGCTTGCTGTTCCACAGTCCCGCGATCGCGAGGCTGTCGGCGGCGAAGGCTTGCTTCCCGTTTTGCCGGACGACGATATGGGTCAGCAAGGTGTCGTCGAGGAAAATCGCCAGCGGCGGTTCCAGCGAAAAGGCGGTCGGCTTGCTTTCCGGCGATCGCGAAGGCGCGATGTCGACGACGATGCCGTCGATGCGGGCCTTGTTGACGTGAAGCTTGTGCGCCAGCAACGCCCAGGGGCGCAGGTCCACCGAAGCATGCTCGATCGCGGCGGTGGTGCCGGCCTCGTCGCGATAGCGCAAGCCATCGATCGTGGTGGTGCCCACCAACGTCCCGCTCGCGCTCGCATAGGCGAGTTGGCCGTGCATCATCGCAACGCCGCGGTTCAGCGCGAAACGCAGTCCGGATGGCGTGTACAGCACCCAGAACAGCAGCGCCACCAGCACGACGACCAGCGCTGCGATCGCGGCGCCGACACCGAGCAGCCATTTGCGCCTGCGCGTCACAAGTCCGGCCCTATGACGATGTGCAATTGCGCACCGTGGTAATACGGATTGTTGATCGGCACACCGACATCGACGCGCACCATCCCGACCGGCGAGCGCCAGCGCAGGCCGACGCCGGCGCCGCTGCGCGCGTGGAAATCGGTGCCATTGAAGGCGTCGCCGGAATCCACGAATGCGGCGATGCCCCAATCGCGCGTGAAGTAGTGTTCGACGGTGGCGCTGCCCACCAGCAGGCGCTTGCCGCCCACGACAAGACCGTAACTGTTGCGCGGTCCGATCGCCTGATACGCGTAGCCACGGATCGAGCGGTCGCCGCCCGCAAAGAAGCGCAGTTGCGGCGGCAGCTTGCTGAAATCCTGCGCGCTGGTGATGCCGGCGTCACCGCGCAGGATCAGCCGGTTGCTGCGGCCGAGCGCACGGATCCACACCATGTTGGCGAGCGCCTGCGCAAAACGGGTGTCGATGCCGGGACCGGCTCGTCCGATCAGGTTGATCGAGTAACCCTTGCGTACGAACAGCGGATTGTCCGCGACCTTTTTCGTGAGCCCGATCTCGGGGTAGATCAACGTGCTGTTGCCGCGCTCGACGCCCGGGATGTTGACGTCGCTGCGCGAATTGCCGACCGTGAACGTGCCACTCAGCAGATGCACGCCGAGCGTCCGCACGAAGCCATGCCAGTCACGCGTGGCGTTGGCGGCCAGCGAGAAGGTTCGTGACTTGGACGTCCTGGTGTTCTCGTCGCGATAGCCGACGCCCAGATTGAAATTGGCGTGATCGTGCCCGGGACGCGGAATGCCGTAGACGATCTGCGCCGTCTTCAGTCGTTGCGCGATCAGGACTTCGTTGTCCAGCGTGTGCCCCAGCCGATTGATCCAGCGACGCCGGATGCCGGCGCGCACGCCGGGACCCGTGTCGGTGCCGACGAACAGGCCCGCCGTGTAGACGGTGCGCTTGGCCGGCGCCACCTCGACCTTCACCGGCACCACGTGGTCCTTCGCCTTCGCGACTTCGGGCAGCACGTCCACGATGGAAAAATAATCCGCATCGGTGAGCGCCTGCTGCAGCGCCAGCAGGTTGGATTGTGAATACCAGTCGCCGCTTTCCCACGGCACGTAGCGCTGCAGGAAGCCCGGTTCGAACTGCGAACCCGTGAACGTGACTGCACCCAGCTTGTAGCGCTCGCCGACGTCGTAATGCAGATGGATGTCCGCGCGATTATCGGCGCGCGTCACCGCGACCTTGTGTTCAGTGGCCTTGGCGTCCAGCCAGCCGGTTTCCAGCAATGCGCTGGCGATCGCACCCTTGGAGCCTTCGTACGTGCCGTCGACCATCTGCTCGCCGGCTTTCGGATGAAAGCTGCTCACGGCGTGGCGCACCGGCGCCAGCTCCAACGCGATGTCGGGTACCTGCAGGTCGAGTTTCGCGACCAGGGCCGGCGGGCCGGGTGTCACCCGCAGGTTCAACGTCCATTGGCTGTCATGGTGCTGCAGGTCGCTCGCCACCTCGGCGTTGTAGTAGCCGTAGGGTTGCAGCGCGGTGGCGGCCTGCCCGGCGGCATCGTCGGCGAAAACGTGCGCCTGGGTCGCGCTGACGTCATTGCGGTTCGCGTACTGGGTCGCGGTCAGGTTTGCGCGCACGGCGGCGGCCATGTCATTGTCGATGCCGGCGATCGTCACCTTCAGGGTGTCGGCGCGCGCGGCGTGTGTGGCATATGCGATGGCGAGCGCCAGCAGTGCCAGCGCGATCCTCATCGCCGGAGGTTTCATGGTGCGACATCCCGGTCTTTTTCCGCTGGCGTCCCGCGCGAGCGGGGGACTTTCTCTTGCGTGGCCAGGAGCAAGTCACCGCCGACGACGGCCCCGAACGCCAACCAAGGGCGAGCTACATGGACGTAGCGAAGTGCATCGCAGCGACAAGCGGGAGCAAGGCGCGCATCTTCGAGTGCAAGGACGCGGGTGTTCGCGCCGAACCGCTTGACGCGAGAAGCGCGGGGTAGTTGCGGCAACTCCACGTTGCCGAAACCGTCGTGCCCGCGAAGTACCGAGCGAGCAGTCGACCCCGATCGATCCACGGCATGCCGCGCCGAACTCCCTGTGCGTGATCGCACGAGCACGTCCATTTTTGTTACGTGATTGCGGTGCTAGCTTCAATGGCCTCGGCGCTTTCCAGGCGTGCCGGCCGCGATGATTCCGATTGTGTCTGCACGGCCTCGATGGGACGCTCGCGCGAATAACGCGCCACCAGCGCGCCCACCAGCGCGGAAAGATAGGGGATGGCCTGCGCGCCCAGGATCACCATCCACAACTGGCCCTCGACGTAGCGTGAGCCGAAGCTGAGCGCCATGCCGACGATCGCAAGAACCAGCGCGATGGACATCAGCAATTCTTCACGCACGGGTCCGAACGCACCGGCTGCGCCGCCGGACAAGCGCCGGCTCTTCGCGGTGCGCACGAACTCGGTTTTCTTCTTGATCAGGCCCATCCAGATGCCGCGCGCAATCGCATGTGACAGGCCCATGCTGGCGATCGCCGCCATCAGGGTGTCGCGCCACCCGCACGGCACGCGCGCGCGGTACAGCACCACGCCGAACACGGCCTTGGCGAAGAAGAACCCCAGCACCGGGATCAGGAACAGCCGCATCGGCAGGCTGAAGATCGTCGGCGCCAGCAGCATGCCCGCGGTCCATCCGAGCGCCATCAGCGTGAACACCATGTGCAACGCATCGGCGAACCACGAGAACCAGCCGGTGAGGAAATGGAAACGCTGGCCGGCGGTAAGCGGGCCCTTGTGCGCCATCCAGTTCCAGCGGCCTTTCAATATCTGCATCGCGCCGAACGCCCAGCGGTAGCGCTGGCTCTTGTAGGCGCGGAAGTCGGCGGGCGTCAGGCCCCTTCCCATCAGTTCATCGACATACACGGTGTCGTAGCCGGCGTGCATCAGGCGCAGGCCCAGCTCGGCGTCTTCACAGATGGTCCATTCCGACCAGCTTCCGGTGCCCTCCAGGGCGACGCGCCGCACCATGGTCATGGTGCCGTGCTGGATGATGGCGTTGCGCTCGTTGCGATGGTGCATGCCGATCCGGAAGAAGCCGTCGAACTCCCAGTTGGTCATGCGCCGGAACGCGTTGGCCATGTAGTCCCGATGCGCCTGCGGGCACTGCACCACCGCGACGTTGCGGTCATGGAAATAGCCGGTCAGCGCGGACAGCCAATCCGTGCGCACCACATAGTCGGCATCGACCACCGCGATGATGTCGGCGCGCGGGTCGGTTTGTTTCAGGCCGTAGTTCAGCGCACCGGCCTTGAAACCCGGCCACGGATCGAGATGGAAAAAGCGGAAGCGTTCGCCGAGTGCCGCGCAACGCTGCTCGAGCGGTTTCCACACGTCCTCGTTCTTGGTGTTGTTGTCGATCACCAGGACTTCGAAATTGCGGTAGTCGAGTTTCGCCAGCGAATCCAGCGTCGCGATCACCATGTCCGGCGGCTCGTTGTAGCAGGCCAGGTGGATCGAGACGAACGGCTGTTCGTCCGGCGGATCGGGTTTCAGCAAACCGAAATGGCGAAGCCACTTCCTGTGCCACAACACCTCGACGAATTCGAAACCGTTGATCAGCAGGATCGCAAGGATCGCGAGCTGCGCCGGGAACAGCACGATCAGCATGCCCCAGTCCACAACGTCCAGATAGAACTGGAACGGCACCGTCGCAGACCAGACGATCAGCCCGGCGGCAAGCTGGATCAGGCACAGGTACACGAAACGCCCGACCAGTTTGAAGCGTGCGAATCGCCAGGCGAACCAGACCATCGGGATCAACGCAAGCAGTCCCGACGCCAGCGCCTTCCATGGCCAGGTCGAATCCTCCAGCACCGGCCCGGTCAGCGGGAACTTCAATTGCCGGGCCGAATTGAACACGCCCCAGTACGCGCCGGTGCGGCCCTCGCCCAGGCCTTCCTTCCAGGGCTGGTCGATGGCTTCCATGATGTAGTAATCGAGGTGGCCTGCGCGTGCCACGTTGAACCATTCACGCAGGAAGATCGCCTCGTTGGCGGTCGAGGGCTTGGCGTACCCGAAGCGGTCGCCGTTGGACGGCCAGCCGATCTCGCCGATCACGATGTGCTTGTCGGGGAACAGTTGCTGCAGATGCTGGTAGCGCATCAGCACATCGCCGATCGCGTCCTTGCGCGGCACCTTCTCCCAGTAAGGCAGCAGGTGCACGGTGATGAAGTCGACGTGCTGCGCAAGCTCGGGGTACTTCTCCCAGATGTGCCACGGCTCGGCGGTGGAAACGGGCTGGTGGACTGCGGCGCGCACGCGATCGATGTACGCCATCAGCTTTTCCGGCGTCATGTTGTCGTCCAGCAGCACCTCGTTGCCGACCTCGACCCGCTTGATGTCGGGCCAACGCCGCGCCTGCGCGATCAGGGCTTGGATTTCCTTCTCGTTGTTGTCGGTGCGGCGGTCAAGCCATGCACCCGCCATCACCTCGAGGTGGTACTTCATCGCGAGCCGCGGGATCTCCGGATACTGCAACACCGAATACACCCGGACGCGGCGGGTGTGCTTGGCCATCAGCGCGAGGTCGCCGCTGACATCCGCATCGCTCGGAAAATTGCCCGCCAACGGACTTTGATAGCGCTGGAAGGGGCTGTACGCGAAACCGGCGGACTGACCGTCCCACGGCACCACGTTGGTCGGGCGGTCGGCCTCGGCCCACAGCGCAAAGTTCAGCGCTGCCACCAGCAATGCCAGCAGCAACGCCGAAACCATGGCGCCTGCCCATCGTGGGCGCACGTCGATGGCGATGGGTCGATTCAAGGAGTTCCCGGTTGGATCGTTGCCGCTGAAACACGTAGATTAAGGGCGAACGCCTGAAGATTTTGCAAATCGTATTTTTGCGACCGTCCATGATCGCCGCCTTGCTGAAGCGTCAGCGGACATGGGTTGCTTCGGAGTCATACAGGCCAGAACGGCCATCCATGGCCTGATTTTTCACAACAGCTGCTCTGCTTGGGCGGGCATGACCGGCATCCGGGTAAAATCGGGACATGCAGGATTTCGAACTCCAACAAGGTACCACCCCACTGCTGGTCAGCCTGCCGCACGACGGCACCGAGCTTCCCGCAGCGATTGCCGCGCGGGCAACGGACGCCGGGAAACGGGTGGCCGATACCGACTGGCACGTGGGGAAGCTGTACGCGTTTGCGCGGGAACTTGGCGCGTCAGTGATCACGCCGCGCTGGTCGCGCTACGTGGCGGACCTGAATCGCGATCCGGAAGGGCAGGCGCTGTATCCGGGTCGCGCCGAAACCGCGTTGGTGCCCGTTACGACGTTCGCGGGTGAGGCGATTTACGGCGCTGGCGATGAACCCCGTGAAAAGGAAATCGCGCTGCGCAAGGAGATGTACTGGCAGCCCTACCACGATGCCCTGGCGGCCGAGCTGGACCGGATGCGCGAACGATACCCACGGGTGGTGTTGTGGGACGGGCATTCCATCAAGAGCCGGGTGCCGATGTTCTTCGAAGGCAAGCTGCCGGATTTCAACCTGGGAACCGTCGGTGGCGCCAGTTGTTCGCCGGAATTGCAGACACGCCTGACCGACGTGTTGCGCGAGCGCGCGGTGGGCAGCGACGGCCATTACAGTCACGTCGTCAATGGGCGCTTCAAGGGCGGCTACATCACCCGTCACTATGGCCGTCCCGAGGGCGGCGTCGAAGCTGTGCAGCTCGAGCTGGCCCAGTACACCTACATGGACGAGGACAGTTTCGAATACCTGCCCGAGCGGGCAGAACCGGTGCAGGGGACGATTGGCGCGCTGTTGCGCACCTGCGTCGATTACGTCGCGGGTTGATCCAATCGTGGCGCGGCTCGCGGCCCGGCGGAGACGAAGCCGAGCAGTCCCGACAGAACCAATGCCAGGCCGCCCAGCACCACGAACACGCCCCAGAACGGTTCGCGCAGGGCCGCGAGCGAAAGCACGCCGGTCAGCAGGTAGAAGATGCCGACCAGGCCGGACACCAACAGCCCACTCCGTGCGCCACGCATGGCTTGCCAAGCGCTCCATATCACCAGCACGCCAAAAACCAGCATGCACCCGCCGCAGAAATACCACACCAGGTAGATCAGCTGGTCCGTGTGCGCATCGAGCGGCAGCGATGCGAGACCGGCGTCGAGCGTCTTGCGGCCCAAGAAGCTGTGCCCGAACGCACCGAAGCCGATCAGCAGTCCCGTCAAAGCCAGCAATGCCGAAGCGGATTTGCGAAGCATGGTCCTCTCCTTCCGGTGTTTTGGTGGAACGATCGTTTGCGGTGCGAAGCGTTCAGCCTGCCTTCGCCGTGGCGGCATAAGCGGCCAGCAATTTGGGCCAGCCTTGCTCGACGGCGTCGTGGATGGTTTGGCCCGCTTGGCCATGGCGCTCGAAGTGGCGATGTTCGAACTCTACGCGCGTGCGCGCGGGCGCCTCGGCGATGAAGCGCACCTCGTATTCGCTCGCGTGAGCAAGCTCGGGATTGAACTGCCAGTCGCCGCCGATCTGCCACGCCACCACCAGCCGCGTGGGTGGTTCCCACACCAGCACGCGGCCCCAATCGCATTCCGCGCCGTGGATGCCGCGCTCGAAAACGCGGCCGCCTTCGCGCGGTTCCATCACCACTTCCTGCAACGGTTCCGTGCCGATGGAATGATCGCGGAACCACCAGGTGTCGATGCCACGCGTGAAGACCTCGAAGGCGTGTTCGCGGGGCGCTTCCACCACGATCGAGTGGCGGACGGACGGGAGGGTGGCAACGACGGTCATCGGGATTGCTCCTTCAGGGATTTTTCCGCGGCCTGCTTGAAGGCTTGCAGGGACTCCTGCCAGAAACGATCGAAGTAATCACGCAGGCCAGCCACGCCGTCCACGTCGATCCGGTAGATCTGGCGATTGGCGGCGCGCTGGCTCGCCACCAGTCCGACATCCTTGAGAATCTTGAGATGCTGGGACACGGCCGAGCGGGTGACCGGCAATCCGCGCGCAATCTCGCCGACCGACAGCGGCCGGCGCTCCAGTCGTTCGAAGATCGCCATGCGCGTCGGGTCGCCCAACGCCTGGACCCGGATTTTAAGGTTAGTCTTCACTAACCGTTAGTTTAAACTAACGGTCGAAATTGTCAAGCAGCATGCATTCGGCGATCTTGGCCGGACGGGCAGCATCGATTCGCAGCACAGGGAATTGCAGTAGCCTGCTGACGCATCGCACAGGCAAGGGCGTGCAGTCATGAGCGAACAAGATCCCGTTGCGGCGTCCCGTCCTGCTTCCGATGGCCGGCCGCCGGAGGTGGTGCCGTGGTGATACCGCCCGGGCATCATCACCGCGATCACCGTGTTCCTGGCATTCTCGCTCGCATTCCTGCGTTACTGGGGTTTCGAGGCGCCCGGCCGCTGGCGTTGGTATTCGGTTTTTCCCAGCTGCCTGATGGCGGCTTCGGTCCTGCTGCAGTTGATCGCGCTGTTCCGCGCACTGCGGCTGGAGGACGTGCGGCCCGCTGTGTACCGCGTCACCGTGCGTTGGTTCGTCGCGGCCGTTGCGGTGATGGTGGTTGGAGTGTTGCTGGCGGCGTTCGAAATGGCCTTTTATTGATGGCTTGATTCGGGCGCAGCCATCCGTGCAATGCACTTCAGTTCGATCGCGATCGGCGTCGGCAACGCGGTGATGCCAAGCGTGGTGCGGCAGGGCGCGGCGGCTGGATCAGGAAAATATTCCGCCCAGACGGCGTTGTAAGTGTCGAAATCCAGCGCCATGTCGGTGAGGAATACCGTGATGTCGACGAGGTCTTCCCAGTGCGCGCCCGCGGCCTCGAGTACCGCACGCACGTTCGCGAATACCTGATGCGTTTGCGCCGCGATGTCGTGGGCAACCAACGTGCCGCGCGGATTGAAGACGTTGCCGGGAATCTTGTCGCTGCCGGGCGTGCGCGGACCGATGCCGGACAGAAACAGCAGTTCGCCGACGCGCCGTGCGTGCGGGTATGCGCCGACCGGGCGAGGCGCGGAATCGGTTGAGGTACTTTCGTTCATCGGTTTTGACACGGTACGGCTAGGGCGGCCATTTGTCCGGCCATGGCGACATTGCAGGCGCGGGAATCCAGAGGCTCTTGCGGCGCGTTCGTCAGCGATTCGCCAGGGGCCCGCACGGTGATGGTCTCGCTGCCGATCCGAGCCCCACGCTCATCGCTGATCGTGAGCCGGTAGCGCTGGCCGGGTCGCAGGTAAAGCTGCCCGATGGGAATACTGTAGTCGCCGTTGGTGATCTTGATGTCGTTGATGATCGTCAGCGGCACGGGATCGAGCACCATGCGGTCGGCCGGAATCGCGTCTTCGCCTTCATCCGCGTAGCGCGCGGCAACCAGGCACGGCCAATGCCTCTGGCAGACATTGCCACTGACGGTGAATGGCACGCGCGCTCCCCAAAGCTCCAGCCACGTCGGGCGATCGTAGGCAAAATGTTCCTGGGGGAAAATCACGCTGACGTCGTAACCCGGGCGCAGCGACCACGGCTTGGCGGCTTTGTCGATGAACACGATCGGCTGCGTCGGATGCAGGTTCTCCACGATCGGGTCGTAATCGGGATGATTCATCCCGCGATCCTGGTGCGGCATCAGGGTCGTCTGTTCCACCGACAACGGCGTGATCCCGGAGTCCTTCATGAAGTGCTCCGCCATGGATTCTGCGCCGAGAAACTGGCCGGCCTTCTGGATATGTGCGTAGCCGGCGTTGACCACGATTTTCGCCTCCGGATCGGCCTTCAGGATTTTCCAGAGGTTTTCCGCCTGCTGCGCTTCGCGCGCATCGCCGGTGCGGTCGGGGTCGGCTTCGTAGGCGACGACCTTGTAACCCAGTTTCAGTGCGGTGCGCACCATTTCCGCGTAAACCGGTTCGCGGGTGTAGAAACCGCTGCCTGCAACCGGATAGCCACGCTTGTTCAGCGCGTCGATGTCAGAGCGGTACAAAGTTTCCACCGCGAACACGTTGAAGCCTTGTTCCCGCAGCGGCTTCAGCAGCCGCACGGTAAGGGTGCGCGTCAGTGCGATGTTGTGGGCTTCGTTCAAAAGCACCACGCGATAGTTCTTTGCCAGTTGCGGGATGTAGTCCAGCGCCGGCACCGCATGCCAACCGGGTTGCGTCAACGGCGATGGCACGTCGTCCGCAAGCGGCTTCTGCTCGATGGAAAAGCCCAACTCGGCATCCTTGTAGTCGCCGATGAAGCTCTGGTACCAGGACAGGTACTGTCCGAAGATCGCGCGAAACGCGGGCCTGCCGTCCGCCGCGTACGCGCGCCGCATCACCTGGTATTGCGCCAGCAAGTCCTTGCGGTCGTGCGCGCGTTTCATGATCGCGTCCGACTGGTTCATCGCCTCGACCTGCTGCTCGCGCCACACCGACGGAATCTGCGCGGTCGCCACGCACGCGAGTCCAACCAGCGGCAACATGACGAGGCAGATCGTGCGCAGGCTCTTCATGGGTTCATGCGACCGTGTGCGTGGGTGTCGGCGAACACTACGTGGGCGGCAACCTCGATGCTTCGATTAGCATCAAAACGTTCATGCAGGCTCCGAGGTCCGTTGCGCCAACGCGTTCTCGTACGCCGGTTCGAGCGCGTCGAATCGGCCGACTGCCATCCCGAGTTCATGGATGCGTCCATCGACCAGCCCGTAACACCAGCCGTGCACGGTCAGCGGCTGGCCGCGATCCCAGGCGTCGCGCACGATCGTGGTGTGGCAGGCGTTGGTGACCTGTTCGATCACGTTGAGTTCGCA
>Ga0157372_10001514_pt1 | contig 25247 bp, 25 predicted proteins | sample C55metaG_FD_115307 | JGI IMG/M metagenome (GOLD analysis project Ga0157372, IMG submission 115307) | Corn rhizosphere microbial communities from Kellogg Biological Station, Michigan, USA - C5-5 metaG | ecosystem: Host-associated > Plants > Roots > Rhizosphere > Soil | place: USA: Michigan...
AGTAGTTTTCTCTTTCCTCCCCAAGCTCATTTAAAATAAATGACAAATCCATAATTAAAGTATAGTGTTAGGTTTTTGGTTTCGTTTTGTGATATAGTAAATAATGAGGCCGGCAATAAAAGCACAAATGCATATTAAAGCAGCCTGCGGGTTTTCAATAAAAATGCTGATAGTAACAAACCAATAAGTAGTAATAAATATGACAGGTATAACTGGGTACCATTTCATAATATAGATACCGGTATTATTGAGATGTTTGGTTTTGCTCCGTAAAATGAAGATCGTTATAGCTGCAGTTGATAGGCCAATGGTATCAAAAAACATTACATAATTTAATATGGTTTGAAACGAATTAGCAAAAAATAAGACGATAAGCACCGCGCCCACAAAAAAACTCAATCCAAATTCCTGTACCTGGGTTTGGCTGTTTACACGTTTAAAGCGGGCAGGTAATATACCATCTTCGGCCATGGCATAATAAACACGGGGATTGGCCATAATATTTACGTTGACAAAGGCCAATACAGAAACAAACATCAGCAGCGATACTATTTTATATCCGGCAGCACCGAATAAAACCCCTGCAAGTGTTGCCGCAAGCGTTGTTTTATGCTGAAGGCCGCTAATGCCTAAAACTGAGTAATAGGCAAAGTTGATAAGCATGTATAATGATATCACAGTGGCTATTCCAAAAAAAATAGCCTTGGGGATATTGATCTTCGGGTTTATAATATCGCCTCCAAAATTTATAGTTTGCTGGTAACCGCCATAAGTAAAAAATACAGCTACCAAACTTATTCCGAACGCACTTATGTTGTTATTATTATGGTAAGCGATAACTTCTTTGGCGGTATGTATATTGCCTTTGAACACCGCGGCACATAAAATCAGGATCATGCCAATTTTAAAAAGTGTAAGTACGTTTTGAGTACGGGCGCTCATTTTAATGCCCAGGTAGTTGATGATATATAAAACAACTACGGAAGTTATGGTCATGATTTTGATGCCCGCATCGTTTTGCAGGCTTTGTGGCATAATAATGGGGTTAATGTATTCCGCGCCTATAAGCGCTACGGCGGCAACGGAGGCCGCGTTGCTTATTACCAGTACCCAATTGATCATAAAGGCAAAAGCCGGGTGAAAACAGTACGAAAAAACTTTGTAAAAGCCACCGGTGGTAGGGTAGCGGGCACCAATTTCGGCAAAGGTAAGCGCCCCGCACAGGCTTACTGCTCCCCCAAGCAGCCAGGCCCCGAAATACAAAAGAGGTGTGCTTGAGTTTTTTGCTACTTCTGCCGGCGCTGCAAAAATGCCCATGCCTATTACGAGGCTCACAACAATCATTGAAAGATCAAAGCGGTTGAGTTTCGGCGTTATACTCATGAAATTATAAATACCAATTAATCAGGGAAAACACAAAATCTAAATTTAGCATTAATTTGTTATCAATTGATATGAAGAAATCTTTTATACACTGGTCTTCCATTTTAATTTTTTAATGATCTTAATGAAAGTTTGTGACTATTTTGTAATAAATTGTCATCAAAAAGGTCGAAAATCGAAGCCATACGCTATATTTACCAGTCCGGTTTTAAATGTTTATATCACAAGGTTAAAATATTGGCAATTAGCAGAATTAACTTGCCGGGTTTGATTGAAAAAAGGCACAAAGTTGAATTTTTGACAGAGATATCTGTTTGACTAATTACCGGTTTAACATTAAAAATTGATAAGACTTTAAGATGTCGGGCATACTAAACCTTAAACCTGAATTTAAAAACGATGATAAAAAAAAAGATATCCATTAAGGATATAGCCAAACTTACCGATACCTCAATAACTACTGTTTCATTTGTTTTAAATGGCAAGGGCCGTATTAGCAAAGAGATCAGTAAAAAAATATTGGATGCGGCCCAAAAAAATGGTTATGAACCTAATCGTATGGCGGTTGGTTTGCGTACGGGTGTTTCAAAAGTTATCGGGCTGATAGTGGAGAGCATTGGCGGGCCGTTTTTTGGAGAGATGGCAAAGGTAATTGAAGAGGAAGCGGAAAAAGACGGCTATCGTATTATATATTGTAGTACCAACAATAACCTGCAAAAAGGTAAGGACATGATCAGGATGCTGAGTCAGCAACTGGTTGATGGTTATATTATTACCCCGATGAAAGGGCTGGAAAAAGATATCCAGAACCTGGTTGATAATGAAAAGCCTGTAGTGCTCATTGACGGATATTTCCCCGGGACAAGCATCCCTCATGTGCTGGTTGATAATTATGCAGGCGCCTACAACGCGGTTGATTGTTTTGTACGATCGGGATATAAGAATATCGGGATGGTAACCGCCGACCTCGGGCTGATCCAGCTAAACGACCGGAGCCAGGGCTACAAAGCTGCTTTAAAAGATAATAACCTGAAAGAGAGCAGTAAGATGGTTTTAAAGGTTCCTTTTGATATGGACAAGAATGAAGGGGTTGAGGCCGTTAAAGCATTTATTGAAAAGCAAAAACAAATGGATGCTGTTTTCTTTACCACCAATTATTTGGGTACCATGGGTTTGCAGGCCATCAAAGATCTTAAGCTTAGTATCCCCGATGATTTGGCCGTGATAAGTTTTGATGATAACGAAGTGTTTAGCCTATACCCGCCGGGTATTACTACCATACAACAACCTACTTATGACATTGCAAAATCGGCAATTGATATTTTAATGGCGCAGATCAACACCCACAAACTTGATGCTTCAAAAATTGATCTGAAGATCCCATCGAAACTGATCGAGCGGGGATCAACCCTGTCGAAGGCCACAGCGTGACAATAGTTTAGTATTGGTGCACGAATATCCTTAAAAATCATTTGGTAAAACGTTTTATTTAAGTAGCTTTGAACACTGATACTGCTCACCTGGTTAGTTAGAGCCGGTTGGGGTAGTTGGGGGATAACTCCACAATAATTCAACTGCTTCATAGTTCTTTTTTGATAATATTGTTTAATTAATAAAACGCCTGTTGTTTGAAGAGTAACAGGCGTTTGTTTTTGAACAAATTGAAAGGGAAAACTATTAATAATATTACAGAGGAATCTGTTTTAATGATAAAACGTTTTATCTATATTTGGCTGGTTTAATCATTATCAATCGCAAAAACCAAAACTATTCATGAAAAAAATATTTATCTTCTCACTATTCTTAATTTCGGGCTTGTTCATGGGGTTGAATGCCCATGCGCAGGAAGTTTTTAAACAAAAAGGCTACCAGGTAACTTTTATCAGCAAGGATGCTGCATTTAGCACAGATTTGAAAGACAGACTGATCAAAACCTTTTTTGAAGTGTATCCAAAGCTTGCAAAGGAGTACAATAAAAAAACATCTAAAAAAGTAACGTTTGTTATCGATACTGCTTATGACGGCGTGGCTGCTACCGGAAATGACACTGTAGTATTCAGCGCAAAATACATGACCAAACATCCCGGCGATATTGACGTGGTTACTCACGAAGTAATGCACATTGTACAGGCTTATGGCAACAGCGACGGCCCCGGCTGGTTAACCGAAGGGATTGCCGATTATGCCCGTTTTAAATTTGGTGTTGACAACGCCGGGGCCAAATGGGCATTACCCGCATTTAAATCAACCCAAAATTATGATAATGCTTACCGTGTAACTGCACGTTTTTTGCTTTGGGCAGAAAAAAACTCGAAGCCCGATCTGGTAAAAATACTTGATAAGCAACTGCGTGAACATACTTTCACAAACGAAAGCTGGAAAAGCCTTACAGGTAAAACAGTGGATGAGCTATGGGCCGCTTACGCTTCAAATCCCGCGGTTTAAACCGTTTTTTTACAGGTATCTGTAACAAATACCACGTACTCCCATATTTAGCGGGCTGCTTTACATAAATTAGTTGCTTTGTTAAAAAGAGGTTATGAGGCCAGGGGCCGCGACGCAGAATTTCCTCATATATGAGAGGAAACAATGAATATACTTAAGATTACAATGAGAAGAATACTTACAGCATTATTAATAGGTACGGCCGTTTATAGCCAGGCTCAAACCAAAACAGAAAAGCTGGTTGATTATGTTAATCCTATTATAGGTACACAACGCATGGGGCATACCTATCCGGGGGCAACGGTGCCTTTTGGTATGGTGCAATTAAGCCCCGAAACAGACACTGCCAGCTATGAAAAGGACGGTCATTACAATCCGGATGTATACAAATATTGTGCAGGATATCAGTATGACGATAAAACGATAGTAGGCTTTAGTCATACCCACTTCAGCGGTACCGGTCACTCAGATTTGGGCGATTTTTTAATTATGCCAACCGTTGGGGCTTTGAAACTCAATCCAGGTGTGGCCGATAAGCCCGGCAGTGGCTACCGTTCGGCATTTTCGCATCAGAATGAGGTTAGCGGGGCCAACTATTATAAAGTAAAACTTGACGCTAATAATATTACTGCCGAGCTAACTACCACAGCAATGGTTGGTTTTCATCAATATACTTTCCCTAAGTCGGATCAGTCGCACATTATACTCGACCTGATGGCCGGGATTTATAACTACCCCGACAAAAATGTATGGACTTATCTAAAAGTAGTTAACGATTCAACAGTTGTAGGCTACCGTCAAACCAATGGTTGGGCCCGCACACGTACCTTATACTTCGCGATGGCATTTTCGAAACCATTTTATCAGCATGGGTATAAAAAATATGACAAACGCGAGGTATATGGCGGTTTCTGGGGTAAATTCAATCAAACCAAAAACTTTCCTGAAATTGCCGGCAGGCAGATCCGCAGCTACTTTGACTTTAAAACAGAAGAAGGGGAGAAGATCAAAATTAAGTTTGCCATATCTCCTGTAAGTATGGACGGCGCGCTGAATAACATGCGCACCGAAGCTCCAGGTTGGGACTTTGATAAGGTGAAAAACGATGGTCAGCAACTTTGGGAACAGGAACTGCATAAAATTGAGATATCCGGAAGTAAGGAAACCAAACAAAATTTCTATACCTCCATGTACCATACCATGATCAATCCTACGTTGTACATGGATGCTGATGGTCAATACAAAGGCCTTGATCAAAATGTACATAAGGCTGATGGTTTTACCAATTACACTACATTTTCGCTTTGGGATACTTACAGGGCATTACACCCGCTGTTCAATATCATTGAGCCGAAACGTAACGCGGATATGATCCAGTCGATGCTGGCCCACTTTGATCAAAGTCCGGAGCATATGCTGCCGGTATGGTCAAACTCGGGTAACGAAAACTGGTGTATGAGCGGTTACCATAGCGTTGCTGTAATTGCCGATGCTGTAATAAAAGGTAATGTGAATTTTGATGCTAATAAAGCGCTTGATGCCTGCGTTACCACCGCCCGCCACCGGGATTATGAAGGCATTGGCGAGTATATGGATAAAGGATACATCTCTGATGAGAAAAGTGGTGTGTCTGTATCTTCAACCCTGGAGTATGCCTTTGACGACTGGGCAATTGCTCAGCTTGCAAAAAAACTAAACAGAAACGATATCTACGAGGAGTTTATCAAGCGTTCAGAAAACTATAAAAACGTTTATGACGCCTCAATAGGTTTCATGCGCCCAAAACTGGCCAATGGTTCATTCAGGACTAAGTTTGACCCGTTGAGCACCATTAACGAAGGTTTTATTGAAGGTAACAGCTGGAACTATACGCTATTTGCGCCTCAGGATCCTGAAAGCCTGATCAAACTGATGGGCGGTGATAAGCGCTTTGTACGTTACCTGGATTCATTGTTTACCATGAACTTGCCCGATAAATATTTTGCCGAAACAGAGGATATTACCCGCGACGGTATTATCGGTAACTACGTGCACGGCAACGAGCCATCGCACCACGTAGCCTACTTGTACAACTGGACCGATAAACCTTGGAAAACGCAGGAACGCGTACGCATGATTTTACCAATGATGTACAAGCCAACCCCCGATGGTTTAGGAGGCAATGATGATACCGGCCAGATGAGTGCATGGTACATATTTACTTCGCTTGGTTTTTACCCGGTGGCGCCGGGTTCAGATCAATATTCAACCGGCAGTCCGGCTGTTGATCATGCGGTTATTAATTTGGATAACGGTAAAAAGTTTACTATCAACGTGAAAAATCAAAGCGCCAGAAATGTTTATGTGCAAAAGATGGTATTAAACGGCAAACCGCTTGATAAGTTGTTCATCAGCCATGATGAGATCATGAATGGCGGTGAGATAACTTTTTATATGAGCTCGAAGCATAAATAGAGATTGGTTTTGATTTCGGATTTCGGGTTTTCGATTTCGGAGTTAAAAAAGGGCTTTCCGTATTGGAAGGCCCTTTTGTGTTTGACTTTATTGGAGGATAGCTCACGATTGCAACATGCCAAAGAAACGTTATTGCTGGGCACGAAGCAATGCAAAACTCTACAAAGGGGCTTTGCCGGTCCGTATCGTTTGGTGTTTCCATGTTTTAAACAGCTTTTACATGTAATATGGCAGTGGACTATAGCGGGCTGTTTTCATAAAATTCAGCTCTTATTTGCAATAAGATAGCTTCAGCTTTTTGCAGGTCCGGTTTGTTGGGCAGGGTAGAGGTTCGATAGAGTTCATTGATTTGCTCCATTTTTTCGTCAACCATATTCATCAGTTCATCAAATTCAAACTCGCCGTTGCGGATTTTTAGCAGGAAATCCCTATCGGGCCGGTTTACGATTACCTGGCCGTATTGTGCTATTTCTCCGGCCATATTGAGCAGGCGAAAAGTGTGCATCATGTTTTTGGCATCGTAGCTTTTGCCGTGCGATAACGTGCTTTGATATCGGGCTTCATTTCGCTTGGCTTCCCAATCGCGGTACTCCTTATACTCTTTACAGTATACTGAATAGCCGTCTTTGTTGAAATTCACCACAGCCAAATGCTCTATTTCCGTGGGTACGGAACTTAGCTGAACATCATTAGCGTCAACACCCGACACGATTCCTCGGAATGTTCCCGTACTTAATTGTTTTTGGTGGTAGAGCAGGTACACATCCCTGAAATGATCCAGTCTTACCAATCCGCATTGCTGTTGTTCAAAGCTATTTTCCAGAAGCCAGTTTTTTATTGGAATGCTACGATTGTTATGGATCACATAACAAAAATCCAGCACAGATCCGCGCTCTTCATCCATCGGCTTATTGATTTTTTTGTTTAAGCCGCGGGCCTTTTTTATTTGCGAATGTGCATAACCTGCAAAGGTATCGAGGCAAAGTTTCGACAAAAAATCTTCCGGTTTTATCAAATCCATCAACGGGTGGCGGTACAATACAAATTGGCCGGGTGTACTTAACAACTCCAGTATGTTGGGGTTGTTTTTGGTAAGCAACTCCAAAAAACGCCTGATCTCAAAATAAGCTTCATCATTAGTGATATTAGCAACCTGATCGGTTTGCGTAAAGCCATAAAGCTGCTTTTGAGGCATGATAAAGATGCCTTTCTTGTCCGTATCTGATCCTTTAACATTAAGGTTATAAGCAGTGCTCCCGCTGATACAATCAAGCAGGAGCAGTTTCGGGTTTTGTTGCAGATCATCAAAGGTCATTACAGTATATATTTTCTGAACAATTGGTTCAATTCATCCGGTTGTTTTCTGTCTGAAGGAAGCAGCGGTATCTGCTGTTGGCAATAAGCCAGCGTATCCTGTAGCCAGGTTTGCAATAGCGGTACCGGTTGTATCAACGTTTTTTCATCGGCCGTTTGCTTCTGAACAAGCAGGTTATCTACAGTATCCTGAAAATGTGTGTCGCTTATCAAACTTCTTAGTTTGCTGAACTCCATTGGTGGCACTGTTTTACGGTCGACTATCCACAGACAGGCCAATGTTGATCTAAGTGCATAAAAGTAACGTTTCAGTTTTACTTCGCTTTCCTGCAAATCATCGCGTAAGGTATTAAAAACCAATGATGAATAGTGATTAGCTGATGCCCTCGGCGAAAGGTATTCCTGCATTATATTCCTTATCTCATTGGCAAAATCACTGGCTTCACGGTAAACTATAGGTGATTGTATCCATTCAAACAAGGATATGTTTGACTTAAGGAATAGCTTTAACGCTTTACGTATATCCCAGCCGCGTATATCCAATACATCATTTATAGGCAGGTCTATAAAATCGGGCATATCTGTTATGCCGAGGTAATAGTTTACAGGACGGGCGTATATAAAACGCACATCAAAATCACTATCGGGCGAGGCAAAGCCCCAGGCCCGGCTTCCGGACTCACAGGCGTAAAGTATTTTTATGTTTTCAGACTGCTCCACTTCAAGCAGCTTTTGTAATATAGTTTCAGTCATGAGATTTAATGTTAAAGTAAAAAATGAAAGAGCTACTGGCAGCAGGTGTATTCCGGATTCGAACCGGCAGGCATGTACTGCTACATGCTTTTCAACCAGCGAAGTAACACCCGCTTACGGCATCTTTCATTGCCTATCCCTGACGGGAGAAGTCTTTTTGTTTAAAAATCAGGGAATAAAGAGCGATGAATGGTAGCGCTTTGCTTGACAGGCGAAGTAATGCTTATCTACGGCATCTTTATTCCTGATTGCAACAGGTTTAGGTATAAAAAGTTAATGAACAACAGGTTGAAGGCAATGACTAACAAGTGGTTCAGTCGTCCCATGCTCCAAACTGTCTGAGCTACCTTAGCTTGCGGCTAAAGGCCGGATTTTTACCGGCGACCCTGGGGTTAAAAAGCGAAGTAATACTTATTTACGGCACTTTAACCTGTTGTTCATTTTAAAAATAAGGGCTACTGTCAACATACGTTCAGCAATGCTGTTTTCTGCTCTAACCAACTGAGCTACTCCGGGTTGCTCCGGAAGCCGGGCTCGAACCGGCGATACGAAGTAGCGCACATTTACGGCACCTTATTTATTTTCAATATTTTAAAGGAGGGTAAAAATCAATAAGTCTCTTTTTCTCCCGCTCGTAGACAAGCCCGACAACGGGTCCGTGACGAAGTATTACTTATTTACGACACCTCCTTTTATAAAGAGCAAAGGCGGCAAGAGATCTGGGGGCTGCAAGCGAGGACTCGAACCTCCATCACGGCTTTCGCCACAATGCCCTCCCCATTATTGGCTGCGAAGTAACCCTTGCCTACGGCATCTTTATTTTTTAAATGCAGGGAAGTTAGCCTCCCTGCACGTTTATAAATCTATATTGTTAATAATGTTCAGTGCCGAGCTCCCGTTTTCAATTGCTGCTAACACATCAAAAACTTTATCGCTCCAGCCTGCAATTAAATACACATCGTTTTGCAATAGCTGCAATGGTGCCTGGCCATAACCTGCCAGGTCAAACAGGTACAGTTTTGCTTGTGGGGCTACATGTTGTTTATAATAAACCCATTGCTCCTGGATGTGATTGCTGCCACCGTTACTGTTCCATAACTGGCAATCGGTAAACAGCATTATTTTATCCATTTGCACACGGCGGGTACTCAGGTCATGAATAACCAGGTATCCATTGGTCGAGTAACCCACTTCACCTTCGCGGCGATAGAACTCCTGCACGTTGCCCAAAATGTTACCGCGTGGTACTGTAATAGTTTTCCAGCGGTCGCCAAACATACCCACCTCCACATTTTTGCAGCGCGATTGTAACAACATGGCCAGCATTAAACCAATATCATACAACAGCACTTTTGACTTTGCCGAGATCGATTTCTGCATAGAACCAGACACGTCGCAGGCCAGCAATACGCGGGTGTTTTCATCAAAGCCCCTGATATTGGCAGCACTTGCTTGTACCGCTTTTTCCAATGCATCCAGCAGTTCTCCGGTGTAGCCTTTGTTGCCGGTTATGGCTGCTTTGGCTGCCCTCGCAATATTTTGTACCACCGAGGCCGGCATTATCAGCTCACGGTAAGCCGCCAGGTAGCGGAATGGAAACTGTTTGGCTTTAGCCACCTGTTCGCCATCGGCAATGGTTGCGCACACTTTTTTAAAGTGCACATAGCTTACGCCTGCATCCTGTATGTTGCGCAGGTTACGCAGCAAGGCCATATAGCCAACTTTACCGCTATCAATCAGTTCTTCCCATTTGGCGCGGAACGCTATTGCTTTTGCTTCAGCACTGTCAAAATTCAGTTGACCAAGGGCCGAGAGTTCTGTTTCCCAGGTGTAAGGCATTTGCAATCCGTTTGCCGCTATCTTGTTAAAGATCAGTTGCTGCAGATCGTCTTTAGCCCGTGGATGTACCAGGAACAAGGCGTCGCGCATTTTTATGGCGCCATCGCGGTTATATTTAGCAAATTGGTATTCATCAAAGCGGTTAAATGCTTGTGATAAACCTTTTTGCATTTGTTTTGACAAGCGGTTGAGCTTTTTAGTGCCCTTACGCTGGTTCAGTGTTTCATAGCAGGCCAGTAGTTCGGTGATTTCATCGGCACGGCCGATAACCCCGTCGGTAACCCGGGCAACCAGATTGTTGCCCGAGTGCAGCTTAGCCAATTCGGTAACCAGCACCAGCGGCACCGAACGCATATACATTTTGGTACGTGCATAAACTGCCAGTTTACCAACAAATACCGGGTTGCATTTAGCTATTAAATTGCGCAGGCGCTCCATGCGTGCCTGTTCTTTTTCATAAAAGGTGTCGTTTAAGCTCCAGGTTACTACCGTGGTGTACAATTCCAGTTCGGCACTCATGGTAAAGGCTTTTGCACCTTCATGGTTTACCGTTTTGGTTTTTACTCTGCTTAACAGGTTGAATTTCATTTTGAACCTCCTTTATTTCGTTTTGTTGATACAAAGGTTGGAGGCTACTGCGCAGTGTATTTGCGCAGTGAAAAATATTTTTATTTTTTTTAATTTATTATTACGCTGGGCAGTTGTTAGCTTCTTACAACCTTTGAAAAGTGGGTATAAACGAAGACTATTTTAGATTTTCAACTTTCGGTGCGGGGGGGCAGCGTTAGGGATTGCAGTGTAAAGCCCACAGCGAGGGTTGGATTGTGGGTAGGAAAGGCGAGGACTTGCAACGGAAAGCCCGGGCCGCAGGCAACGCCATTGTCTGAGTCAGAATTTACAGAATTTGAGAATTGACCGAATGCTAAACCAATAAAAAAATCCTTAGTTCATTTAGCTCAGGTATGATATTAAAACAAATTCGAAATCGAGGATCTCAACTCCGAAATCAATAAGGGCGTTACCTATGGCCCGCGCTATCTGCTCTTACTGTACAGGCATTAGCCATATTGGCCGGTATCCGCTACTATCGCTAACGCAGCCTTTGCGAAGAAAAAAATATTTTCATAATTATTTTTATTTTAATATTTTTTGTATCATTGCATTATGAAAACAACAATATGTATACAGTGTCCATCACCCATACTGATTTATCAGAGGAGATAGCTATGTATATATAGTAAGTATATAACAACATTAAAAAATCCTCTTAGATAAAAACTAAGGGGATTTTTTGCTTTACAGGGTAGTATATCAATTGGTCAGATTACCACATTTGGGATGTGGAGACTCCCGGTTTAAGTCCGGGTTACCCTACTGATTTACAGCTGGAAATATAGCTCAATGGTAAGAGCAGCACCCTTATACGGTGTCGGTTAAAGGTTCAAGTCCTTTTGTTTCCACACATGGCCGGTTGCCCGAGTGGTTTAAGGGAGTCCTCTGCAAAAGGAATGCTCGCAAGTTCGAATCTTGTACCGGCCTCTTTTATTTTTGCCTGCGTAATAGCATTATGCAGGCCTTAACTTTCATAAGCTCGGCGCAGAACCGGGTATGGGTAACTATTGTTTTTATTTATTTAATAGTATTTTTAATGATATTTTATTGAATATTTTTGACTTTGTAATGGTTGATAAAAGGTCATAAGCCTCAGCAAAAATTGCGCGCTCTTTTTGGCCTTTCTCAAAACCAAAGGTCTTTTGATCTTAACTAAGGTAATATCTGTTTAAAACAAATGTTGAAACAGGCAGTAGAGGAATGTAGGGGGGAATATGGGTTTTGGAAAGGCTTAATATTTCCTCGTCAATTACATCAGATTATTTGCTGATAATGGTTTATTTACTATCGAAGCCTTGTTCATGGTTTGTTGTATCTTGTACAAACGGGTTGCCATTTGAAAGCGCTCTTTATAACTTCGTTTCAATCCTTCTTTCAGAAGTTCAGTCTCAGCCTCGCTGAGTGTTTGCCTGTTTTTCTCCATATCGTGGCTAATAAATTTATGAAAAATAAGCTGTATGATAATTCGAAAAGGCCGTTGATAAGCAAGACTTACGAAGTTTCCAAAACTTCGTAAGTCTGTAAAAATTAAATCTGTGAGTAAGTTGTTGGCATCAGCATAGTTGATGTTATTTTGCTCACCAGCAGGGCATCGGCATATTCGGGCATAGCGCTGATCTTTTTCCATTGCGGATCACTACCAAAAGCTTTCCAGTGCGCGTTTTTTGCATCAAGGTCATCAAAGGTGATCATATAGGTAAGGTTAGGCCTTTGTGAACCTATTACGGTTTCACCCCAAAAAACGGGCTTGAAACCGAGGCGTTTAAATACATCTATTTCGCCTTCATCATTAAACATTTCAATCTTCTTTTTACCCGCGGCTTCAGTTGCGCTTTGATACTGCCTCAACTCAAAGATCCTCGTTTTATTTTCAGGTGCTTCCAGGTGCGGCATGTGTACAAATGCTTTTAACAAAGAACTTTCTATCCGTTCATAAGCCGGGGCGGCGGCCGGGGCATTAAGGCAAGCAGCGCCTTTGACCTGCAGTTCTGCATCGCCGGCGAAACTATCGGTCACTGTTGCGAAATGGGCAAGACTGTTAAACTGCACCAGCACAAAAAGCCTGGTTTGGCCTTCGGGCTTCATTTCGGTAAATACGCCTACATGTTTTACACCTAACCGGTTGAAGGCAGGGATAGCAGTATCTTTCAGGAAGTCCTCTACCAGTTTTTGCTGTTCCGAATTTTTAAGGTTGTATACCCTTAGTTCATAGTATTCGGCAGCTTTGGGGGAAGTTTCTGTAGCTTTGCTCATGGCAGGTAAAACAGTTGCGGTTACACCGGTTAACAGGGTTGATTTAACAAAGGAGCGCCTTTTCATAGCAGGTTTGATTGTTTGGCTAAGATAGGTTTTTCGGCAAAAAACAAGTGTCACATTTTTGTTTTGAGGGGAAATCCGGTGCTTAAGCATCATCCGAATGTATTATTAAACAGTGCAGGCGGATTCAATTTTGGACAGCCTGCAAATTTCTCTAATTTGGCTTTCCTGCTTTTTGCAGGTTATTTTAATTATGAGCCAGCTAATACTACCCGCCTCCACCTTTGATTTTATGAGGCAACTGAAACAGAACAATAACCGCGACTGGTTTGCCCAACATAAAGAGGCATATCAACAGCAGCTTGAACTGGTGGAGGCTTTTACTGTCGGGCTACTAAACCTGCTCAATACGCATGACGTTATCGAAACGCCCAACTCAAAAAAGGCCCTGCACCGCATCTACCGCGATATCCGTTTTTCAAAAGATAAAACGCCTTTTAAAACTAACTGGAGCGGGAATTTTAAACGGGCGGGAAAGCACCGCCGCGGCGGTTATTATTTTCACCTGGAACCGGGCAATACATTTATAGCAGGTGGCTTTTGGGCCCCGGATACGCCCGATCTTAAGCGGATCCGCGATGAGATTGCTTTTGATGCTTCGCCGTTGAAGCAAATCATCGGCAGTAAGGAGTTTGCAAAAACTTTTGGTGTTTTGGAAGGCGAACAGCTGAAAACCGCACCCAAAGGTTATGCTGTAGATCATGAAGCTATTGAGATGCTGCGTTACAAACAGTTTTTAGTAAGACGGCGCTTTACAGATGAGGAGGCTTTACGCCCGGATTTCATCATAAAAGCTTCTGATACTATTAAGAATATGCGCCCCTTTTTTGATTATATGAGCGATGTGCTCACTGCAAATGTAAACGGCGAGGAAGATTAACTATTCGTGCCTCGTTGAGCCGTCATTAGCCTCGGTGATTTTACTGAGGTTGTAATGCATTTGCCCGTTATGTTCTTCACCTTTAATAAGACCTTTATTGTAAAGGCTGACAAGAGTGGTTTTAACCAGCGCGGTAACCTGTTCGTTCACAATGCCGGGCTGCAGGGTTTCCAGTTCTTTCAGTACACTGTCTGCCGTACCTTCGCCAATTTGCGCCAGCGCATATATGGCTTTATTTTGCTGGGTATCCTGCGGATCAAAATGTGAAGGGATGTGCAGTGGTTTATATTCTTCCCTGAATTCTTCGTCGCTTAATGTCATCGTAGTAAAACTTATAATAACACTACAAACGTTATTAAAGTTTGTGTGACATTTTTAGCTAAATCCCAAAACAATAAACGCGGGCTTGCGGCCCGCGTTCTGTTTTCTTATAGAAAAATAGTTTTTAAACTGTTGAAGGGCTTCTGATAATGCCAAGTAAAAATGAAATTACGGCAATTACCAATAAAGCATGGATTAAACCTGTTGCCGAATAGGCAAACACACTGATCGCCCATCCTATTATCAGGATAACTGCGATGATATACAATAGTGATCTCATAGTTTGATGTATTTAGTTTGTTATATATAACACTTTAAAAATCGTGCCATAATTCAATCTTTATTGAAAAATATTATTTATATTGAAAGTAAATTAATTTTATCGAAATAAGGATTATGGCATCCCTCTTGCTATATCTTGATGCTGCACTTAACGCTACATATGAAACCATTCTTTATTACTATAGCTAAAAATTTAACTCTTCTTATAATACCGGACAGTGATGCCCATGCAGACGGTCACCCGGTGTTAACCTATACTTATAGTATTTATCGCCGCGATAAATCAACTTTAGGCAAGCTTAACCAGCCTGATAAGCTTTTGCAGGTAAATAAAAAGAATAATCCCGATTACCTGGGGTATATTACTTTTGAGCAACCCGGAAAAGTTTTTAGTTACGTTGCCGACGGCGAAAATGAGCTATCGCCCGATGAGGTACTGGAAGTGATTGAGGAGATCAATCATTTCAGGGATACGCCGCAATTGTGGATTATTTAAATTATGTATAAACGCGGACAAACGCGAATGCGCTAAAAATCATTTAGCGCATTCGTGTTTTGTGGGAATAGCAGAGCGTAATGCTTATTTCTTAGTTGGAGGTATCAACTGCATAAAAGTTACAATGCTGCTGGCCTCATATGATTGAATATCGCCGGTTGGGGTAGGCACGGCGTAATTACGATAAGTAAGGTTCCTGCCATCGCGGTTTTTCCAGCCGGTGTTAACGTTGGTTTGGATCCAGCTCAGGTATTGACTCTGGGCACCCTCGTTGATCAGTTGCACTATATATTGCGCGAAAATAGCTTTCAGAACACCCTGTTCGTTAAAATCCCCTTCGGCAGGTAATATACCGTTGGTGCACATATCGTTTTTTACATAATCGGCATATAGTTTGGCGTCGTTAAGGTAAGCTGCATCGTTGGTTTGTTTGTATAAGGCCATGGCTGCACCAATAGCGGTACCAGAATTATAGGTATAGTCCTGACCACCCGGAGGGTTGTTGCCTATTTTGTTATCGTTCACTTTGCCCGATGCATCCACCAAATTAGTTTTCGACCAGGCATAGATAGACTTGGCCTTATTAAGATAAGAGACATCCTTAGTGATATTATACAATTTCATAGCTGCTATAACGGTAGGGAAGTTGATACATGAGTTTTTTCCGCTGTGCTGAAAATCCCAGAACATGCCGCCATCTATAGGGTCATAAGAGCCGTTCCAAACCCTGTCGAACCCGGATTTTGCTTTTTCAAGATAAGTGGCATTGCCGGTAAGCTGGTTGGCGCGCGCCAGGGCAATAACCCACCACATCATATCGTCATAAATAAACCAAACAGTGGTGTTGTTCCAGTTGTAGCCATCGTAATGATTATAATTGCCCTGGTATATATCGCCAATGCGGGTAAGCTGTGCAGGGGTTTTGGTACGCTCATAAACATTCATGGCCATATCCCAGTAAATAGCCTGCGTCCATATAGCTGCAACGCCATCTTTTTTTGTGGTACTGAAATATAGCTTATTATTTGAATCGTAAAAGGCGTTATTGAATGCTGTATAGGCAAGGTCGGCATCGGCGCTGCTAAAACCGGTACTATTATCGGTTGGGGTAGTCGTATTTGTATCAGGCTTCGATGCAGCGGGTGTTACTTCTTTGCCCTTACTGCAGCTTACTATTGTAATAAACAAACTTAGGACTAAAAAGCAGATAGGTTTTTTCATAATTATAAATGTTGGTTGGTAACGGGTTTGGCTATGGTTGGTAGTGTAATAAGGTTTTTAATTATTGGTTAATTGATCACTTACAGGGCAATTATAGGCCAAAAAATGTGTGCTAACTAAGGTTTTAACCAACAAAAAATCATTAACCCAATTTTTAACCGTGATTTTAACCGGTTAGGGGGCGTTTTTACGTAAGACATAATAAACTTCGTCATGTTGAACTTGTTTCAACACCCCATTGGCTAAGACGGCGGCAAAGCAAACGTTTATTGAAATTGCTGTTTTTTGTGGTTAAAAGCTGAGTGATCTGCACGGCGAATACCTCAGGGTCCTCTGCGAGAGACCCTGAGGGGACAAGAACACGCTGTATACTGTGGAGATGTCGTTTTGTCTTACCCTTGCGCAGGTTTACGTTTTGCGGCAGGTGGTTTACTTTCCTTTTTCTCTGGCGAAGATACCGCCGCGGTAACTGGGGGCTGTTGAGGTTTATGCCCGTGTACCAGCCGCTCATGCATGAAGTGTGTAAGCTTATGATGGAATGGTACCAGCACGGAGGCCAGGCATACCAGGATCACCAGTTCAAGTACGGGTAAATGGTTACTGAGGCGCTGCACAAAAGGATGAATAAACAGGGTTAGAAATTCAAAAGCCAGCAGCAGGCATAACACACTCATAAACTCAATCACCTTGCGGTGGGTACGGCTTTTGCTCAGCAGTAACACTACCAAAAAAAATGTCGGGATAAAAACAGCTATGCCTACCATTTGCAGATTAATTATCCGCGCCTCTTCTTCGCGGTGCTTTTCTTCGGCAATTTCTTCCTGCCGGGCTGCTTCGTTAAAACTTAAGGTTTGGATCTGCTTAATTTTTTCCGCATTGAACATACTATCCTTTGCGGCGATAGCGGTTTTTAGATATTGCAGTTCAAGGTGCTCATTTTTACCCCGGTACACATCGGTAAGCAGGTTGCTGGCATGAAAAATCCCCTCGGGATATAGCGCAGTTTTTGCGGCATTAAGGGCCAGCGTTGCATAATGGATGCTTGAATCGGCCATGCCTTTTTGCTTATAGAGTTGTGCTACGCTGTTATAGCTGTCGGCAAGGCTGTTTTGGTCGTTTACTTTTGCAGCATAACTTATACTCACCCGGTAATAATCAAGCGCCAGGGCGGTGTGTCCCATTTTATAGTTAATGTCGCCTAAAATGGATAAGGTGTTTGGCATGGTAGCCGTATCTTTTAACGTTTGCTTTATGGCATAAGCCTGCATCTCATAGTTTAAAGCCGAATCAACCTTGTTAAGCTTGATGTAGCAGTTGCCGATATTGGCCAGAATAATCCCCAGGCGCGCTGTTTCATGCAGTTCTTCGGCTACAGCTTTAGCTTTAAAATGGTAGGATAGCGCTTTTGCATTATCCAACTGGTCGGAATAAACGATGCCTATATCGCTGAGGCTTTTTAAAATACCCAGGCGGTCGTTAATTTCTTCGCGTATTTTTAGTGAGTTGAGCAGAAAAGAAAGGGCCTGGTCATACTTGCCGTTTTTCCATAAAACCACACCCAGGCGGTTCATGCAATCGGCCTCGCCTTTTTTGAAAGAGAATTTGCGGGCAAGTTCAAGCCCCTGCTGTGCATAAATCAGTGCGCTATCTGGCCGCGTGGCCTGCAATTGTAAACTTAATTGGCGTAAAGGTTCAACACCTGCGGTATCATTTTTATGCCGGGCAGCTTCTGATCTTAGCTGATTTAATATGTTTTTTTGAGCATAGGTATCCGTGGCGATGCCGGTTAAAAGGCATACGCAAACCATTCCCTTTAGTATGTGGTTTAGCATAAATTATAAAATAAAACAAAGCCCCCATTTTAGGAAGGGGATAGATATACAGGGCAATGGTACCGGCCAGGTAAAACAGTTCCTAACTATCCATCGACGGTTCTTCAGCTGCATTATCCGGGTCGGGCGAAGCTACAAATCCGTCGGCGGCTTCGTCTTCGGGCTCAAGGCCTGTTTCATTATCAGCAAATCCCATTGAGGTATTTTTGTCCCTAAAACCCATAGAGGTGTTTTTGTCGAATGCTTTGGTTGATGTACTCATGGCTTTAATGTTTAAAAATCAGTTTGAGTTCAGTTAATTGCTAAGCGAGCAGGTATATAAATATACATTTATATTTTACTGATGGTCAAATCTTTACGCATTATGTGAAATGCTGTGCCGTTTTATGCGGATAGTTGCCGGTTTTGCGGAAAGTATATTAAATGAGACTGAAAAAAAGAAACCGTCAGCTCTTAAAAGAGTGGATAAAGAGGAAGTGACCGAAACAAATTTTTATACTCGCGACATGGCTTTTTTTCGATGAAGTAAGGCTTCTTTTACATACTCCCTGTGGTTTTTATGCCAGGTGGTTATTTCGGCCGGATCGACAAATTTTATTTCGAGGCTTTCTATGGATGTTTCGATATTGCCGCTAACGTATTTGCATAAATAAAGCACTACAACTGAACTATGGGGCTGCTGAAATTGACCGGCAGGGACAGCAAAGAATTTAATGATCTCAACCGGTTCAACAATTAGCCGGGCCTCTTCCCAAAACTCACGTTTCATGGCTGTTTCCGGGTCTTCGCCGATATCAACCCAGCCGCCGGGCAAGCCCCACAAAAGGTCGTCGCTGCGGTGCTCAACCAGCAGGCGGCCATTGTCATCAAACAAGATGCCGTTAACGCCCACTTTTGGTGTGGCATATCCCAGATCGTTACGAAAGCGTTCTTTTAAAACTTCGGTTTCCAGGCCGGTAAATTCACTGTACTCCTGTGTGGCTATATCCAACAGCTTTTGATAGCGCTCCATATCGAAAGGGCTTTTGGTATACCTGATACCGGTTTGCGCCAGGGCATAGATGTTTTCAAGCAGGTCGATATAGTTCTTTTTCATATGGTGCCTGCAATATAGCTAACAGCTGATATAACCGGGGTAAAGAAATTATAAAATCATTGTTTAAAGATGTTTTGCGTATGGAGGGAATTTGTTACTTTTAAATACTCTTGGATTTTCTTGTGCCTGCTTCCTGCTGATTAGGTTCGGGATATACGAGTTCGAATCTCGTTCTGGGCACACTTTATAGCTTCACGGCAATCTATAACTCTTGAGAGTTCGAGTCTCTCTTCGGACACAGAATTGTAAAACCCTTTTAAAAGCAATTTAAAGAAGGTTTTGTTTTTTTAGTTGATTTTATAAAGTGCGTTTAACGCATAATAAAGCCACTTTAGCGGTCGGGGCACGTATTAAAATTTATATATCTTCCCTGATTCTAAAATCACTAATGCAGCGAACTGACCTGTCTTTTTTATGTTTTCCATAATTTCATCTGCTATATTTTTAGCTTTTTGAAATGTTATATCATCATTAAAGGTCATCTGTATACCTGGCGGCTCCCACGAATAGCTGAACTCATCTTGACCAACTTGATAGTAAGGCCAATTGTCTTTTTGAATTTTGGTCCATTCAAAGGAATTTGGCGTCATGATCTCATCATGATTTTCAGCCGTTATTTCTAAATCACCGGTAATTAGAAATTCAAAATTCTTGCCAGTCCATTTTGAGCTATCTGGTGCTATAGGGGTAACAATATTTTCTTTCGATGTCTTTATCATCCTGTCAAAAATGGACTGTACCAATTCCAACATAAAATCAGGGTTTTGCATTTTTTTAATATGCTCAATAATTTTAGCCTGGTCAATATGGTTTTTTATGAATTCCTCTCCCTGTTTGGTAACAGCATATTTTACGGGATGACCAAATCCATTGGCTTCAGCAACATATAATAAATGGTTATTTACTAACTGAGATAGATTATTTTTCGGGTTTCCTGGAAAGTCACATCTATCCAATCGCATCATTAATGTATATGGACTACTTATTGACGTTTTTGATATAAGAATCAATACTAACTGATCTCTTTCTGATAGCTCATTTGGGTTAAATGCTGCGCTATTTGGATCAACGGACGGTGGATCATATCGGGTGATCGTATTCAGCTCAGAAGTCGTTTTGCGGCTTTTTAGAAAATCAAATATACCCATCGTGAAATTGGTGTGTTTAGTGTGAATAAATTTAAATAAAACTCATCGTAATTAAGTAGTATCTATTGGATTGATTATCAATAGAATACATTTAAGTTTAAACATAGTCCCATGTTCTGTACGTTTATAATTCTTAAGGCTGTAGTTAAACATATTATGTGAAAGGCCTAAGTGAAGCCTTCGGATAGTAATATGATCTGTCGCATTCATCCTATCATTGGTCGCATATACACCGTAGGCATTATTGCCTTATTGCTGAGATTTGTATCATAATAAAAACAAATTTTAAACATCAACCACATCAGGAGGGAAATCTTATGAGAAAGATAATCGTTTTAACATTCATGACATTAGATGGCGTAATGCAGGCACCGGGTGGCCCGGAAGAAGATCAATCAGGCAGTTTTAAATATGGCGGCTGGTCGGCACCTTTTATGGATGAGGTTTCTGGTAAACTCATGCAGCAGCAGATGGAAGCCACAGACATTCTGCTGGGCCGGAAAACGTTCGACATTTTTGAGGAGTATTGGCCTAAGCATGCAGATTATTGGCCTGGTATTAATGAGGTAACAAAATATGTGCTATCCAATACAAAGGATAAATCCGATTGGAACAACAGCGTGTTCCTTACGAGTGTAGATGATATTAAAAAACTGAAAGATTCAGAAGGTTCGGACATCAAAGTCTGGGGCAGCGGGGAACTGGTTAAGCTGTTACTGAAACATGACCTGGTAGACGAGCTTTGGCTTAAAATATACCCGGTACTGCTTGGCAAAGGAAAAACCATATTCAGTGAGGACACCGTGCCTACTACTTTGGAGGTAACAGAAAGCACCGTTACACCAAGCGGAGTGATCTTTGTTAATTACAAACGCGCCGGGGAGGTTAAGACCGGTAATATGGGAGCTTAAAAGATTTTGGAGGGAGTTGCTCATTCCCCAAAAAGGATCCGCGTCATTTCCTCATAATTATTCAGGAAATGTTTGGTAACCATATAATGCTCCGTTTCTTCGTAACGAATCTGTTTTATGCCCGAATCGTCTAACTGGTAAATGGTCGCACCCGGGTAGGCTAATAAAATGGGGGAGTGGGTGGCTATAATGAACTGTGAGTTTTCATTCACGAGCGTATTGATGAGCGAGAGTGCCGCCATCTGCCTGTTTGGCGATAATGCGGCCTCTGGCTCATCAAATATGTAAAGCCCGTTGCCGGTAAGCCTATTGGTTAGCGTAGCCATGAACGATTCGCCGTGTGAGCATTCATGAAGCGACCTTACTCCGTATTGCCGTTCAAACCTGCCTTTGTCGTTTTCATAAACATTTTCCATATAGGTGGCTACGTTATAAAAGCTTTCGGCCCGAAGAAAGAAATGATCGGTTGGCTTTTTGTAGCTTTTTATACCGGTTAAATAATTGAAAAGTTGCGACGAATTATTATGCGTTTGAAACTGCGCGTTTTTTGAGCCTCCCTCGATACTGAAACCCATATGCAAAGCGATGGCCTCTACCAGCGTTGATTTCCCCGAACCATTTTCGCCAATGATAAAAGTAATATCGCGATGGAACTTTAATGACTTTAGGCTTCTGATGGAAGGGATGTGAAATGGATAGGCATCAAAAGATGGTACCGTATCGCGTTTCAGTTGGATCTCCTGGAGAAAAGGTTTGGCTTCCATAGTAGGGTAAAGATAGGGGTTTGGGTGGGGATTAACTATGCGGGTAGACACAGTCTACATGCATAGTTAATCCGTAGTCGGAGACTACGGATAGCAGGTTTATTCACTTGCAAATCTGTCCATATTTTTTTATTCATGCTAAGTTGGTTAATAACGAACAAGATACGAGATTATAAATTATCCTTATGCGGTCTTTTAAAGTATCGATTTAATGTAGCTTTGCCATTTCAAAACTATTAAGGATGAGCGAAAGATTATACAATGGCATTTATGATTACGAAGCGTTGCCGCAAACATTTGATGGAAAAAAAATTGATATTTATAACCAAAGCCTTTTGGAGCAGTTCTCCCTATTAACCAAAAATTGGAATGACGAATTAAATACAGAATGGATTGCAAGGCACTACATGGCATCGAAAATAATCATGTCGGCAACATTGATGCTCAACTCCGTTGCACATGCCAATCAAAAGAATTTAAGGATTGTAGAGCCATATCTTCTGTACTATGCCTTATTTAGTTCGTGCCGCGCTTTGGTGCTGACCATACCACAGTTAAAATGGGAAGATGGTAACGTTATGGAATACACCCATCAAAAAGTGATTAACATCGCCGTTAATACCATTAAGCTATTTGACAAGTCTTACGGCGGCGAGGTAAACAAAACCCTGATGCGGGCTAAAGATTACAGGGAATTATTTTCATACAAATTTCCCTCGAATGGGATTATCAGTTTGCCCGGAGAAGTTACAGTAAGTTTAGAAGAGACAACAGACTTATGCCGGCTACTTGTTGAGATCGCGCAATTTAACAGCGAGAAGTTGGAGCAATCTTTTGCTAAGAATTGTAAAGCCCAAGCATTTGGGTTTAAAGAAGCAATTTTGGAGAAATGTATCTGGTACCGCACCGACGATTATACTTTCGTAGATGATGAGGACTATTACCGCATTGGTAGAATTGTCGTAAAGGAAAAGAAACCGGCCAGTATTTATTTGACCATGAATAGCGGCATGGTTGATGATTTTTTTGGCGCCTGGATCAGCGAGGAAGATTCGGACGAGGGTGCATTTGATCCAGACTTAAACATCAGAATTATTTATGACTTTCAATGAGCTACATAAAATACAAAATAGCGAATGTGTCCCTTCCGAAAGCCTAAAGCCGTTTATAACAAGTCGAATGATCAATTTGCGAAAAGTAGTGAGCCGTTTGGAGTAAAAAAAGTGGTCACGGTACGTCTAATCCAGTGATCACTTTTTGAATAATCCCAATCCTAAAAATATCTGTTTTAATTAAGGCTTACAGCCAGGCTGTAAGCTTCCATGACAAGTCCTATAACATGATGAACCAAGACTGTATCGATCAAGGAAAGTGTATAGTCACGATCGATTGGCAACATATCCGGTGCTAACCTTGCTGTCCTTAGACTCTGTGTACGAATATCCTATGCTCCCGCAAGCGCCCTCGCTTGTGGGCATTATGCTAAGCAAACCGGCTCTCCATGTAGATAACCTAAACGCAGGCAACAAGTGAGGACACTTGGGGCCTGCGTTTAGAAATTTAATTAAAAATCTGACTTTCGACTTTAAACTCCCAACTTAAGACTCTTCTCCTAATCCTCCGGCTTTTCCTTAGCATCAGCCATCCGCACTATCCTCGGCTGAAAGCTCGCCAGTACATCAACCAGATCATGCTGGGCGGCCATTACAGCGTGAATATCTTTGTATACCATCGGTGCCTCGTCAAGGTCGCTTCCCATCAGGGTGATGCGTTTATCTACGAGATTAGCAGCTACCGCTTTAGGGTCGACAGTTTTGAAGGCAGCGCTTCGGCTCATTAAACGGCCTGCGCCATGCGATGCTGAGTTGATGGATGCAGCGTCGCCTTTACCGCGCACTACAAAGCCAGGTGTGCTCATACTGCCGGGAATGATCCCTAATACACCTTCGCCTGCCGGAGTAGCACCTTTCCGGTGAACCATTACTTCGGTACCATCGGCAAGCTGCTCTTTCCAGGCAAAGTTGTGATGGTTCTCGATCATCAAAACCGGTTTAAGGTTAAGCGCACGTGCAATTTTATTATGGATCTCGTGGTGGTTGGCACTGGCATAATCGCCGGCAAGGTTCATGGCAATCCAGTATTCCTGCCCCTCGTCATTATCTAAATTTAACCATGCCAAATGTTTGGCTTCCTGCGGAAGCTTGGTTTTGCTCATGGCAATTTTTGAGTAATGATCAGCAATGCTCCCTCCAAATCCGCGTGAGCCCGAGTGCGATAATAAAGCCAGGTAACTACCTGCCGGGATGCCTTCAAGAGCGCCTTCCGCAATGGTAAGCTCACCCCATTCAACAAAATGGTTGCCGGTACCTGACGTACCCAGTTGTGAATAGGCTTTATTCTTAAGGTTCCGGATCACCTTGGTTTCACTCCATGTAGAGCGGTCGAACAGCGAAGTATCAAAATGCGTTTTGGTAACCCCGCCAATCCCAAAGTTAGTATGATCAAGCAAAAGGCCTTTAAGCATGTCGGTTTCGGTATCAACCACGCCGGCAGGCAAATCAAAAATGCTCAGGCACATCCGGCAGGCAATATCTACACCAACCGCGAAGGGGATGATGGTATTTGCAGTTGTTGCCAGCACACCGCCAATCGGTAACCCATAACCCTGGTGCGCATCGGGCATTAAAGCGCCTGCTACGGCTATGGGTAATTTAACCGCGGTTTTCATTTGCGCAAGCGCACCCACTTCAATATGCTCAAGGCCGTAAACCGGAAAATCGGCAATTTCCTGTTTCAGTGCGAAGTTGGTTCGCGGCTGTTTCAAAAATTTCCCTTCTTTTCGTAAGCCGATTACCGCTTCGGCCAGGTTCTTGAACTTACCGCCTTTTTTAAGGGCGTAAGGCATCGGGTCGTCAATAAGGGCTTCCAGGTTGGCCAGGATCTGCTCCTTATCCATTACACCGTGTTTTAACAGGCCATTGGCCACACGGCTAAAGTTCTCTAATATCTTTACGTCGTTAATACCTAATGAGGTTAATTCGTTGTTGCTTATTTTTATCTTTTCCATAGCGCTCTTAAACCTCCGCCAATTGGCGGAGGGGTTTCTTGTTTAGCTGCTTTTGTTATTTAACGATACAAAGTAAAATTTCAACTGCGCAATGTATTTGCGCAGTAAAAAAT
>Ga0157372_10001515_pt1 | contig 25246 bp, 28 predicted proteins | sample C55metaG_FD_115307 | JGI IMG/M metagenome (GOLD analysis project Ga0157372, IMG submission 115307) | Corn rhizosphere microbial communities from Kellogg Biological Station, Michigan, USA - C5-5 metaG | ecosystem: Host-associated > Plants > Roots > Rhizosphere > Soil | place: USA: Michigan...
AAAGTTTAGAAGGTGTAAAACCATAATCGTTCTTCGACAGTTTCTAAAGTTTTACCGGTTGGTGCGGCGTCCGGGGGTCAAGCGAGGTCACCTTCGGCATAAGGCAATAGCCAAACGCAGGAAGGCTGGGCAACCAGCAATCTGGCGAGCAGCTAGTGCAGAATGACCGAGGGAGGGCCAGTAAGGCTCTATAGCAAAGCGCTGGTCGAGGAGAACGAGAAACCCAGTTGAAGGCAGGATAGAGTCCCGCAGGCGTTGAACTGGTTTGTCCGGTTGGCGGTAAGCCCGGAGCCCGAGCACGATCGCCGGTTACAGTCCGCAAGGATAGTAATCAATGCAGGTCGGCAAGGGTCTAAAGCGAGCTACTGGCCGAGATGAATGAGAGCGACATCACCTCGGGACTCTTATATTTTAACGTCGCAGAGCATCGCTCGCGCGTTACAGGCAGCGTCGTTGCGTTCTTGGAGCGGCCGGTCTTCCAATCGCTCCTCCCCCAAAAAAGAACGGCCCCAAACTTCTACGCGGAGGCGCTGCGTTCGCGACTCGTCGCCGTTACGGACCTTGCGTGATTGATTCTTTTCCCGTGACCAGACGAGCGCGGAAAATTCTATTGGATTGCGGTTCCTCACCGACGACATCTACATTGACGGCGTAATTCCCAGGCGACAGGTTTTCGCCGAAAGGAATCTCCATATTCCTTGTGTTTTTCTTTAGCGGAAAGTGCTGATATCCGATCGCTGTCGCCCGTCCGATGTCATTCACCGCCAGCACAATGAATGTCAGATCAAAATCCCTTCCGCTACGATTGGAAACTTTGATGGACCCATCGATCCGTTGGCCATTCACCTGGGCTTTATGCAACCAATCTGCAATAAGGGGCGTTTCAGTTTTGAGCGTAAATCTTTGTTTCGTCTGCTTCGCAGGATTGCGGTTGTCTCGAAGCAGAACCGTGAATTGGAATTCGCCCGGCTCACTCAGACCGCCGCTAATGATGCCCTCGTCGCTGAGGCGAAGCGACCGCGGCAGGGAATTATCAATCAGGCGAAAGTGATAGGGCTCGACGCCGCCTGAGGCTTGCAATCGCGCTATATAAGGATCCCACAGCAATGCTTTAGGAAGCCCCTTGGTTGTAATCGAAATTGAATCTGCAGTTGGCGCTGGTTGGGCCCATCCGAGCAAGGACGTAAGTACGATGAAGAACAGCGACAAGATTTTCCAAGTCAGCGGGCGCATGCCGAAATTATAGGACGACCGTTTTGTCCGGCAGGTTTGAGTAATGATCAAACTCGTTGTGGACCGCGATTTACCAGTCGATTCACCACCCGACTCTCCGCAAGACGCGATTTTTATGGCCTTTTTAGGTTCCTTTGATTAAAAAGCCGCATAAAATGCGGTTAATGTGATATTTTTCCACAGCTTTGAGTATTAAGATAAAAACGCATTCCGACAGAAAATTATTTTTCGCACCTAAGAGGAGGATTCATGGCAGCAGGACTGACCAAGACACAACTCATCCGTCACCTGGCGGAGAAGACGGAATTGAACAACAAGACAGCGGCCGCATTCCTGGAACACCTGGCCGATACCGCGATTAAAGAGACCAAGAAGAGCGGCGTATTTGTAGTCCCGGGCCTGGGACGCCTGGTAAAGGCGCACCGCAAAGCTCGCATGGGACGCAACCCGCAAACCGGCGAGCCGATCCAGATCAAAGCCAAGACCGTGGTGAAGTTCCGCGTCGCCAAGGCAGCAAAAGACGCCATCGCGCCCAAGAAGTAGCCTTCCTGCTGTTGATAAAAGCCGGCCCCGTGCCGGCTTTTTTTGTTGCCGAAAGTTTTCGGGATTTAGCGCGCTTTAAGAAAGTCAGTTACTTCCCATACTCATTTTTTACTACTTCGCCGGCTTTCATCACGAACCTTACGTGTTGCAGCGTGGTGACGTCCTGCAGTGGATCGCCATCGACCGCGATAATGTCGGCCCACTTTCCGGGTTGTAGGGTGCCGACTTTATCAGACCAGCCGAGCAGGTCGGCGTCATTGATAGTTGCCGTTTGGATCGCTTGTAACGGGCTCATGCCCAGGGTTACATATACTGCCAGCTCATGCGCGTTTAGCCCGTGCGGATACACGGCCGCGTCGGTTCCCATGCCGATTTTCACGCCGGCTTCGAATGCTTTCTTTGCATTTGCTTTTCCGGTTTGCGAGACCAAATCCATCTTCTTCTTTGCGTAATCAGGAAGGTTGGCCTCAACCGCGTGCTCTCGTTGCCAATCGACCAGATAGAGGGTCGGAACGAGATATGTGCCGTTCTTCTTCAGCGTAGCAATGGCAGCGTCATTCATCAGATGACCGTGCTCGACTGAGTCGACTCCAGCTTCCGACGCCCAGATCACGCCCTGAGCTCCATGCGCATGTGCGGCAACCTTTCTGCCTAGGCGGTGAGCATCGGCCACGATCGCTTTCATTTCCTCGAGCGTGTACTGCGAGGCGTTGGGATCGTCGCCTCTGGAAAGCACGCCGCCGGTCGCACAGACTTTGATGAGATCCGCTCCATACTTTATGACTTCACGGACCTTGTGCTGCACTTGCTCAACGCCGTCCGCTACTCCGCCCTCGGTGGCGTGAAACTCAAAAGGCAGCAGGTCGTTATCGCAATGTCCGCCGGTGATGCCGAGCGGCGGACCGCTCACCAGCATGTGAGGGCCGGGTATGTCGCCGGCATTGATGGCGTCGCGCAGGGCGACATCGGCATACCCATCCGCCCCTACGTTGCGCACGGTCGTGATGCCAGCTTCGAGCGTGATTCGAGCGTTCCTCGCGCCAATCAGGGCCTCACGCGGAACCGAGATGCCCAGGGATTCATATCCAAAATGTGGATCGAATGTGAGGTGGGTATGTGCGTCGATGAGGCCAGGCAGGACGGTTGCGTTGGGCAATTCGATTACTGCGTCGCCCGTAGAAGATTGAGCCGCCGACGCCGGGCCGACGCTGACAATCTTGTCGCCCTGTATGACGATGGCTTGATTGGGTTCGATTTTCCCGGTTTTAACATCAAGCAACTTCCCAGCATGAATAACTGTCCTCTTGCCGGTAATTTGCGCAGATGCGGCGGCAACCAGCAGTAAAATCACAATCAACAACGACAGCTTCGTTGCGAACTTTTTCATCGTTTCTTTTTCCTTTTTGATTTTTCTGGTTGCGACCGTGTTCGCGGCGAACGAGCGGCGACGACTGCTTCAGCTTCAATCTCCACTAGCATTTCCGGCGATACCAGCGCGGTAATGCCTAACATGGCAGTCGCGGGGCGTATCTCGCCGAAAAATTCGCCGTGCGCTCTTCCCACCTTCTCCCAGTTACCGATATTGGTGACATACATTCTGGTACGCACCACATCACTAAGCGTCGCCCCCACTTGCTTTAATGCAGATTCAATATTTTTCAACGTCTGGACAGTTTGGGCGTACACATCGCCCGCAATGATTTTGCCGTCTGCCCCGGTTGCGGTCGTTCCCGAGACGTAAACATTGTTGCCTATACGCACCGCGCGCGAGTAGCCTACCACCGGCTCCCACGGCGTGCCGCTGGAAATATTTTTTCTTTTCATAATGTGCTCAGTGAAATTGCTCGCCGCTGGGCGTGAGATCGGCTGTTCCCATGTTGCCATTCGTGGAATCGCGGGCCACGACCCTCATGCGCACCGCATTTGGAGGAAGGGCCATGGCGAGGTTCATGACCATACCCTCTTTCTTCAGTTCCGCAGATTTCTTGTCGTCTACAACCACCTCGAGTTCTTTAACCACGTGCGCAACTACCTGACCTTTGAGCGAAAAACCAGCCGTCACCACCGTCAGCTCACAACGGCGCTTACCGCTCTCGGGAGTTTCCCAGTGCAGCTCGTTAGTATCGATATCGACTTTTATTTTGGCGGTTCGAGGTTGCGAGCCGGTCAAACTGGCGCTGGCCTGCACTTCCAACGAATGATAGGGGAGCGGATTCATCACCGCGCGCGAGAGCAGCCTATCCATGTCCTGCATCTTCGGCGATGAATCAGGAATGCCGTAATAACCGTCGCGAGTGCGCGCGGTCAGCGTCGAGTCTCGCATTACAACTTTGATGTTGCGAAATTTTCCATTCCAGTCTTGGTTCAACGGATGATATGCGATCCCATAATATGCGCCACCATCCGCCACGCTCGTGGCAATCCGGGTATCGATATCGTTGGTGTCGCGAATGATGCGGCCCCCGGTGAGAGGAGCGATCTGTTCGAAAGCCAGGTCGCCTGTAGGCGGCGCCATCTGCTCCTCCGCACCTCCGGTACCGCGAGGATCGATGGTGTAAACGGATATCCTCGATTTCCAGAGTAGCTCCAGGGTCTCCTGCTCCCAGCTTTGAAGAGTAACTTTTTTCGTAGGGGAAGCGTTGAACTGATTAAGTCCGCGAAATCCGAATCCGGCCCAGACCCTCAATTGATTAAGGCTGGGGAAGCCCGGCCCGATCCAGATGACATTTTTGCGTCCCGCGAATTGCTCGTTCGCGGTTGCAATTTCCCGCAGCGCTTCGATCGCGTCCAATAAGCGTTCAGCGCTATCATGCGGGTCCGCCAGGGCATACTTATTATTTTCCCCCATTGAACGCAGCAAGCGAAAAGGCAGGTGGGCGCGGTGTGTCTTTAATGAATCTTCAAGCGTTTTTGCATCCGAGGTGTAATCGTGCAGGAGTTCAAGGCGTTTTTCCTCCAGGGCCATTAATGCCGTGGGCTGTGCCAGGGTAGGTCCGTGTGCCTCGAGATATTTGTTGATCTCGGTTCGTGCGTAGGCTTGGTCGAGTATGTTGGTGTCGAGCGAGTCAAACACCAGAATGGTCAGCGGATTGGCGACGACATTTCTCGAATTGCCCTCGTGCCTCGCGGCCATCTTTCCACTATCGTCGAGCACAACCGGAGCATGTTGACCTGGGGGTTCGAAGGAAGCGATTGGCTGCTCCTTGCCATCCTCAAGGACAGTGAAGTCTGACTGCGAGAGATTGCGTACCGGCGCTCCTTGCTTGTCGGTGACAATCACATCCAAAACCACAAGTCGGGTATTTGCGTGCAGCGTGGTGACTGGAGATTCCTGATCAGGCGCGGGCGTTTCTTGCGCCACGGAGACGAATGCTAGAAAAGGCAGCAAAAATTTAACGGCGGCAGACCGAAACTTCATTTGCAAAATACTCGATATTTCACGGTAGCCGGAATTGTACCCGAACATGGTTGGCGCTTCTGCACAATGCTTCTTCTAACGGGGAGCCGGGTCTACCAATTAGCAGCCGCTACTCACGAGTGACAACAATTCAAGGCTCGAAATACCCCGCCGATACAGGGGTTTGTAACTAGTAAGGAACGCGCGGTAGTTCCTACTGCGGAAGTTACTTGCTTTCGATTGTTTAATGCGGTATTCAAGCGAGAATGCGAATTTCAAGCGCATCCAAAGTAATGTAGACCGAGGTGCACAAATGATTTCGGACGATCATCCGCTGCAGAAGCTCTTCCTTGAAATGGTAGGTCGGCATTACGCTCATGAGATTGGGATTCGCGACTCTGAAGTAGTGGGATATGTAGCTCATCTGCTGGCCGAATTTTGTGACGCCGAGCAGTTATTCAAAGTCCGCAATGAGGCCGGCAAGCCGCTGACCGACGTCGGCGAGATGCTAGTGGAATCGAACCCGGTATTCGGGCCGGCCCCATCATTCGATCGCGAACGCCAGGTCCGCAAGCACATCGGTGACTATACCTTGTTCTTCACCGGCATGTTCCCCGAGAGCATCAATCATTTCAGGTTACGTCGCAATCGGCTCGAAAACCTTATCGACTGGGTGAAGGCTGGCAAAGAGAGCTATTACATCGTTTCCAAGTTCGACTGCTTCGAGTACACCAAAGTTGCGCCCCTCTTCGAGCGTTTGTCGGATCACTTTGAACAGTGCGTGTATGGTCTCAACTGCGTCAAGAATGAGTTACAGGAAATGCAGCACCCGATTGTGCGCCGTACAAATGATTTGCTGATGTAACGTCCAGGGTGGGGCTTTTGACTCGCCCTAACTTCGACGATAAAAACTCAGTGCCGCATCGCCTTGCTCTAATTTCCGTAGCCGCTGCAGCACTCCGAATTTCTCCGGCAAATCGTTCTTCCTTTCATGCTCGGCAATGACCAGAGCCTTCTCGCTGAGTCCGCTGTTTGCTAAAGCCTCCAGTGTGGTTCGATACGCATCTTGCAGCGCATACGGCGGATCCAGAAAAATGAAATCCGGTCTGAGCTGTTGGCGATCGAGCGCCAAGATCGCGCGCTCTGCCTTCTGTTGAAACACTTGAAAGTTCCGGTCAATTCCAAGGGAGTGCAGGTTGCGACGGATCAATTCGACGGCGTCCTTCGAAGAGTCGACAAAATAAACCATCGCTGCGCCACGACTCACAGCTTCAATTCCCACCGCACCGGTTCCGGCAAACAAGTCAATCCATCCCGAACCTTCGAGCGCAGCAGGATTTCCCGCAGTGAGCACATTAAAGAACGTTTCTCGCAGGCGGTCTGAAGTTGGCCGTATTTCATCGCCCTTAAGCGATGCCAGTCGACGGCTGCGAAACTGTCCAGCAATGATGCGCATAATTTTGATCGAGTGTTCGACATTGAGATTTGCACTTCGGTGTCGAACTCTCCCGTAACGCCGCCACACGACACAGCGTCTAACCGTATAAGATTAAAGAATACAGATGCGTACCTGGTCTATTCACGCGGGACGGATTTTCGGCGTTGAAATCCGAATTCATCTTTCGTTCCTGCTGCTGCTGCTTTTTGTCTGGGGAAATGAGCAGATAGCCCGAAATACTATAAGCCCATGGCGTGGAACTGCTCTGCTTGCCATTGTGTTCGGCTCAGTCGTCTTGCACGAACTCGGGCATGCGCTAGTAGGAAAGCACTCCGGCGTTCCTCCCAAGGGCATTGTGCTGTTGCCAATTGGCGGAGTCACAATTTTCGATGAAGCGCAGCCTGACATTCCCACAAATTGGAAGCGCGACGCGCGCATCGCCGCAGCCGGGCCAATCGTAAATTTCCTGATCGCCGGAATGGCTGCCGTCGTGCTTCGGGTAGCGATACCCCATGACCGTTTGTGGACTGACCCATATGTCACCTCTTTGAACCTGCCGCACGGCCTGGTGTGGGCAAACTTGTGGCTCGGAATTTTTAATTTATTGCCCGCATATCCGATGGACGGTGGCCGAGTGCTGCGAGCAATTTTCTCTCGCACCATGGATCCAGTGAGCGCAACGCGCCGCGCAGTGAGCATTGGCCGGGGATTCGCCATCGCCTTCATGTTTGCCGGGTGGTGGAATTACTGGTTTTCGATCATTGGCATTTTCCTTTTTATCGCCGCGCAAATTGAAGACCGCTCGGCGGTGTTCCGGTCGGTGCTTGAAACCGTGCGTCTGGAAGACATCATGCTCACGGATTTCGCCACGCTTTCACCGGCCGACACTCTAGAAGATGCTCTCGATAAAGCAGTGCATTCTTTGCAGGATGACTTCCCGGTTATTCGCGGCGCAGATATGGTGGGCGTGGTTTCGCGGCAGAAGATCCTGCAAACTCTGCGAAGGGAAGGCAACGGCTACGTGCAGGCGGTAATGAACCGCCTCTTTGATGTGGCCCAGAAAACCGAGTCGCTGTCTTCGGCTTTCCGAAAGCTAAGTGCCCGCAATCTCAGCATCATTCCGATTGTTGAGAACCAGCAATTGGTGGGTATTGTTACGTTGCAGAACCTGATGCATTCGATGGCCTTACTAGCTGAGACCCGCAAGCTGCGCAAGGCAGCCCTTGAATCCTGATACCGAAGCTAAAATCAAAAATTGAAAACGATTCCGATCGAGGGCTCAGCCATGTGGCCCTTCACTCCGCTAAAGAACTGGGTCACGTGAAAATTAGGTTCTTTGTAGATCAGCCCGCGATATTGCAGCCGCAAACTCAAACGCTTCCACACCCGATAATCGAGCCCTCCGCCGTAGAGAAAAGCCATCGAGGTCTGCTGAGCCGCGCCGAAAAAAGACGCGTTGCCATTGATGTATTGGTTGCTCGGATAAAAGCGCAGAGCCCCGCCGCCTGCAAGCAGGAACGGCTCTATTTTTTCAAAGTGAAACGGGCTCAACACATACGCTCCGGTAAACTCGGTGACGCTAGTCTGAGCCCTGTAGTCAGTGGTCCCCAAAATAAAAATCTGGGAATTGTCGGTGCGAGCGCCGTTTACCTCGATCCCGTTCATGCGGTTAAACCGAAAGCGGAATGTGCCGAGAATTAAGCCAGAATTCGTGGGCGCAACGGAAACGCCGGCTTCGCTATTGCTGGAAGTTTTATTAAAAACCGCTCCCCACGAGAAGCCGACATTAAAGTGACCAACATCTTCCTGCGCGGACGCCATTGACACGCATAAACAAATCAAGGCTACTGCTGACAGCGCTTTCTTCAGCATTTATTTCCTTTCGCGTCGCGTACTCACTACTCGAGACGAATTGCTTTGGCCTGATGAATTGCGGGTATGCCACGCAACTCGCTCACCACCGCCTCAGGAACATTGCCATCCACCTGCACGACGGCAATCGCTTCGAGCGGCTGTCCGGGCTGCGGCTCGCCACTTCTGCGGCCAAGCGAAAAATTCGCAATATTGATGCCATGCTTGCCGAGGATGGTGCCAACTTTTCCGATCACGCCAGGAACGTCCTGATTGCGCAGGTAAATTAGATTCTTCCCTAGCGGCGCCTCGGCGTCGATTTCGTCGACATGTAGCAACCGCAATGCGTTTTCCCGCAGCACCGCACCCTTGGCGATGTGTGTTTCCTTTTGTGTGCGGATCTCGATTGAGAGCACGCTGCCCGCGCCTCCGGTTGAGGCTTTGGGCTTGCGCTCTTCGTGAACTCGCAATCCGCGCGATGATGCCAGGCTGAATGCATTCACCAGGTTCGCGGTCTCATCTACGGCAACATTCAGAATGCCTTTGATGGCGGCATTGCGGATCAGTTCAGTCTTCCACTCAGTAATATGTCCTGTGTAAGCGATAGAAATTTCTTCCACACCACTGCCGCTGATCTGTGCCAGAAACGATCCCATCCTTTCGGCCAGCACGATGTACGGTTTCATTTGCACATATTCATCGTGCGAGACCGACGGCACGTTTACCGCATTCTGAATCACGCCGTGCTTCAAATATTCCTTGACCTGCATTGCGATCTGCTGGCCGACGGCTTCCTGCGCTTCATTCGTCGAACCCGCAATGTGCGGCGTCAGAATGACATTCTCCATTTTTTGCAACGGCGAATCTTTCAGCGGCTCCTTGACAAAAACATCCAGGGCGGCCGCGCCGACTTGACCTTCTTTGAGTGCGGACACTAACGCTGCTTCGTCGACCAGTTCGCCGCGCGCGCAATTGACCAGCCGCACACCCTTTTTCATCTTCTTCAAAGACTCGGCGTTGATCATGTTCTCGGTCTGCGGAGTCAATCCAACGTGAAGACTTAAATAGTCTGATGCGCCATATAGCTCATCGAGTGATACCAACCGAATACCACCATCTTTCGCGATGCTCGGCGAAACGAAGGGATCGTAGCCGACAATCTCCATGCCGAAGGCTCGGGCACGTTTCGCGACCTCGAGTCCAATCTTTCCCAGCCCGATAATGCCAAGGGTCTTGCCTCGAAGCTCGGTACCTTGAAGCGACTTCTTCTCCCATTTGCCGGCATGCATCAGCTCATTAGCGCGAGGAATGAAACGTCCCATACTGAGCATCAGCCCAATCGTAATCTCGGCGACGGCGACGGCGTTTGCGCCTGGCGTATTCATTACGGCGATTCCCTGACGGGTGGCGGGTTCGAGCTCAATATTGTCCACGCCAACGCCAGCCCGGCCAATTACGCGCAACTTAGAGGCATTCGCCAGCAACGCCGCATCCACCTGTACGGCTGAGCGCACCAGCAAGGCGTCTGCGGTCTCCAACTCTTTCGCGAGGTTTCCGTTCAATTGGTCTGGTGTGATGACCGTCCAGTCAGGCTCGCGCAACAGATTCATCGCCGACGAAGACATCTTTTCCGCAATCACGATTTTCATGTCAATGATTCCTTTACAAGAAAGTTACAGCCCTCAGACACTCCAAGGTACTGCATTTCCTACACTCGATTCAGTTCGCAACATCTTGGGAGAAAATTATGAAGCTATTAATGGTTGTTTTATTGACGGCTGTGGCTGCTACTGGTGTTGGATGCGGCTACTCGAGCCACGCAACCACTCCACAGCAACCTGGCACTATGCCCACTATTGCCCAGCTTACGCCACCTAGCACAGCAGCTGGCAGTTCGGACTTCACGCTGACTGTCCAGGGCACGAATTTTACTTCGGCGGCAGTCGTGAATTTCAACGGCACAGCCATGGCTACAACTTTTGACAGCGGAGTTGAAGTTAAAGCCACGATTCCGGCCAGCGCAGTTGCCACCGCTGGGACGGCAAAGGTAACGGTAACTAATCCGGGCACGCCCGGGGGCCTGTACGGAGGCGGTACCGCGGCTGCAACCTCCGCCCCTATGAATTTCACGATTAACTAGCTGCTTCCGCCCTCCCCATTTTGGAAACGCTAGTTCTTCGCGGCGGCCACTGCCGCCCCTTCAGCGTCGCGGGCGCGCGCAAATACTTCTTGCGCCGCCCGTACCGCTATTCCGTACTCCACAGGCTTGTCCGTGACTGCAGCTAGCACGTGCTCGAGCGCGGCCAGAATGCCGATGGTATCCAGGAAATCGTAATAACCGATATGCGCGATGCGGAACAGTTTGCCCTTCATATCGCCCTGGCCGTTGGCTACGACCGCTGAAAATGACTCTCGAAACTCTTTAACGATCTTGCTGGAATCAATTCCCGCGGGCGCGGTAACAGCAGTCAGCGCTGCACCAGGTGACGAGGCGTAGAGCTTCAATCCAAGCGCCTTTACGCCTGCGCGCGTCATTTCCGCCGCCAGTTCCGCGTTATCGACCAGGGCCTTGCGACCCGCGGCCAAATCACCGTTGCCCATTTGACGAATGAAGTCCAGCGCCGCACCCAAAGCTGCGAACAACGATGTTGCAGGTGTGAATGCAGATTCCCCCTTGGCTGCCGCTTTACGTTCTTTGCGGAAATCGAAGTAGTAGCGGGGATTTTTAGTCGTATCCATTCGCTTCCATGCCCGCTCGCTGATTGCGCAATAGGCGAGGCCAGGCGGAATCATCAGCGCCTTCTGTGACCCGCCGATGATTACGTCAATGCCCCAGCCATCCACATCAAAGTGGGTTGTGCCAAGTCCCGTGATGGCATCGACGATGAGAAGGGTGTCTTCACCATTCGCGCGCACCAGCTTTGCGATTCCCTTCACGTCATGACGCACTCCGGTGGAACTCTCGTTGGCCTGTACGTATACCGCTCGTGTTTCCGGCGTCAGTTTCGCGCGAACCTCGTCCAGCGTGAAGGTCTCGCCATAAGGCTTTTCAACCACATCAACATTGCATCCATAGGCCTTCGCCAGATCGCGCCACCGTTCTCCAAATTTTCCAGCGGTGAGCACCAGCACTCTGTCGCCGGGCGAAGTCAGGTTGGAAATCGAACCCTCCATTACTCCCGTGCCCGACGAAGCGATCACCAAGACATCATTGGCGGTGCCGATGAAATCCTTCATGTCGGCGAGAACCCGGGTGTAAAGAGCCTTGAAGTCAGCAGTGCGGTGATGCGCGGTGAATGCCGCCATAGCAGTTTGCGCAGCCGGCAGCAGAGGAGTAGGGCCTGGAGTGAAAAGACGGTTCTTCAGCAGCATGGCATGGGTCCTTTTAAGATGAAGTCAGGGATGAAACGATTACTTATTAGTGTATCGGAAAAATGGAGGATCGTCGGCAGGAGCGACGTAGTTATAATCCTCGCATGCCCCTCGTAGATCAGATTCAGAAAGACATCACCGCCGCGATGAAGGCTCGCGAAGAAGCCAAGCTTTCGACATTGCGGATGGTGAAATCGGCGCTGCAGAATAAAGCCATTGAAAAAATGTCGCCGCTTGATGATAAAGAAGCGCAGCAGGTGCTAAGCACGCTCATTAAGCAGCGCAAAGACTCTATTGAACAATTCACCAAAGGCGGCCGCCAGGAGATGGCCGACAAAGAAGCCGCCGAGATCGCGGTCATTGAAACCTACATGCCGAAAGCGGCGAGTGAAACCGATATCACCGCAGGCGTGAAGGCAGTCATCGCTGAAATGGGATCGCCCACCATGAAAGACATCGGCACGGTAATGAAAAACGTCATGGCAAAATTCGCCATGCAAGGCATGCGAGTTGATGGCAAAGTGGTAAGTGAGGCGGTAAAGAACGAGTTGGCGGGCAAATAACCACGTGGGGACAGCCGCCCTCGGCTGTCTTGGCGGAGCAAGCTCCGCTTTTATTTTGGAACGATGTGTGACGAAATCGGCGAGCTCCACTCACCCGGGCAGCCGAGGGCGGCTGTCTCCCATGAAATTCATTTGAGCATCTGCCACTCCCGGTAAGCTGCACTCTTCGAAATTCCACGTTCTTTCGCGGCCTTCTTCAGTGCCGCTTTCTGGTCTAGATGTTCGTCGCGCATGAGCTGGGCAACGCGCTCAGATAGGGATGCAGTCAGCGCATGGCTCTCTACCTCATCGGCCGGTCCAACTATTAGCACGATCTCGCCCTTCATCTCTCCGCGATTCTTGACAATGTCGAAAACCTGCGCCGCCGTTCCACGCAAAAATTCTTCGTGAATTTTTGTCAGCTCACGGGCGACAACAATTCGTCGGTCAGGTCCGAGAACTGCTAATACGTCTTCCAGCGCAGCCAGAATTCGATGTGGGGCTTCATAGAAAATTTCTGTCTGCGCGGAATTTCTAACTTGTTCCAACTCTCGGCGCCGGGCGGCGCTCTTAGGCGATAGAAATCCGCGAAAAGAAAATGCTTCCAGCGGCAGACCGCTTGCAACCACGGCTGTGACGAAAGCCGCGGGCCCAGGAATCGGAATCACCGGCAGTCCGCGTTCCACTGCCAGTGACACCAGGCGGAACCCAGGATCGGAAATTCCTGGTATCCCCGCGTCACTAACCACCGCGACTCTGGACCCCTGCGCCAGCTTTTCGACCAACTCCGCCGCGCGCGCAGCCTCATTGTGTTCGTGATAGCTGATAGTGGGAGTGTCGATCCCATAATGATTCAGTAGTTTCTTCGTTTGGCGAGTGTCTTCGCAGGCGATGAGGTCGGCCTGTTTTAAAACTCGAATGGCGCGAAGCGTGATGTCTTCAAGATTGCCGATCGGCGTGGCGACCACGTACAGTCCGGGCGCGAGGTCTGCCATAGAAGCCATGAGCGGGAGTTTAGCATCGCGAGCAAGGCAGAGCCTCATTCCGGTTGGAAGCCCTGAACGTTCCAAAGTTTCGAATTACAGCTGCCGATCAGATTTTCAAGTAGAAGGGCTGGAACCTCGAAACCGTGCCCTTTTGAACGTTTTTCAATCGTCCTGCTAAAATCAGATTTCCTCTTCCTATGCCTCTCTACGAGTATGAGTGCCAAAAATGTGGTCATCGTTTCGAGCGCATTCAGAAATTCTCCGATGCGATGGTGAAGAAGTGCCCCGAATGCGGCGGCAAGGTTGAGCAAATGATCTCAGCGCCCGCAGTTCAATTTAAGGGCTCCGGCTGGTATGTCACCGATTACGCAAAACGGTCGGGCCCGTCCTCCAGTTCAGAGTCCGGCGGAAAGTCAGAAGCCAACAAGGAATCGGCCGACAACGCAGGAAGTAAAGACGGTAAAGAGAGCAAAGACAGTAAAGACAAAAAACCAAAAACGGAAACTGCAAAAAAATCAGACAAGAAATAAACCCCAGCCGATACTTTGCGGTCTCTTAGCCCATTCGCTGCTTGCTTCCCCGCTTGTCGCTGTCTAGAATTTGAGAGTTTGCGTGCTGGCGCCAGTCCCCATCCCCGCTAGCTGATTGGCCACAATTCGGAGAGTTTATGAAGACTGTTTCTCTTGAGCAGGAGATTAATCCCTGGGAGGCGCAATCTGCGCGCTTCAACTTTGCCGCGCAGAAACTCAATTTGGATGAGGGTGTCTGGAAAGTCCTCCAATACCCTAACCGCGAGCTGATCGTTCACATTCCAGTTTCGATGGATAACGGGAAGCTCGAGGTCTTCACTGGATTCCGAGTACAGCACTCCATCGCGCGCGGTCCTGCAAAGGGCGGCATTCGTTATTCGCCCGACGTAACCCTCGATGAAGTACGAGCTCTGGCCAGTTGGATGACCTGGAAGTGTGCGATCGTAAACATCCCATTTGGTGGGGCTAAGGGCGGCGTAATTTGTGATCCCAAAAAAATGTCCATTGGTGAACTCGAGCGTATGACCCGCCGCTACACCGCGGAACTGATCGAGTTCATCGGCCCGGAGAAAGACGTACCCGCGCCGGATGTGAATACCAACGAGCAGACCATGGCATGGATCATGGATACCTACTCCATGCACATGCGTCAGACCGTGACCGCTGTAGTTACGGGTAAACCGATCAACATTGGTGGCTCGCGAGGGCGACGTGAGGCCACGGGACGCGGAATCAAGATTGTTTGCGATCAGGCGCTCAAGCAGCTTGGCCTGCAGCCGGAAAACACGCGAGTCATTGTGCAAGGGTTTGGCAATGTGGGTTCGAACGCGGCGCGTTTAATGGCTGACGCAGGTTACAAAATTATCGGGGTAATCGAATTCGACGGTGCGATTTATAACAAGCACGGGATCGACGTGGTCGCACTGGAGCAACACCGTGCCAGCGCGCGCAGTATTACCGGTTTCCGGGAAGCAGAAAGCGCCGATCCAGCCGAGCTGATGCTGACTGAATGTGAAATTCTGGTTCCGGCGGCCACCGAGAACCAGATCACCAGCCGCAACGCAGACCGGGTGAAATGCCGAATTCTGGCAGAAGGAGCCAACGGCCCCACAACCGCGACCGCCGACGAGATCCTGGCCGAAAAGAAAGTCTTCGTGATTCCTGACATCCTGTGCAACGCCGGCGGGGTTACAACCTCGTACTTCGAGTGGGTACAGGACCGGCAGGGTTATTTCTGGAAAGAGTCGGTAGTGAACGAGCAGTTGGAAGACATCATGGTAAACGCGTTTCAGGATGTGGTTCATTATGCCCAGATGCATAATGTAAACAATCGCATCGCAGCATATATGCTGGCCATCGATCGCGTGGCTTATACCATCAAACAGCGGGGAATTTACGCGTAAGGGCAATACGATAAAACGGAGGAACAAATCATGAAGGCTTTTTCCCGGATACTGTTTTCCGCAATTTTGGCCGCAACTCTTGCTATCGGCCTAGCAGCCACAGCTGGAGCGCAATCGAGCACTGATTCTTCGATGAGCGCTAAAGCTTCCAAAGCTGCAGCTACGGTTGGAGATAAGGTGGACATCAACTCCGCCACCAAAGATCAGCTTGACGCGCTGCCCGGCATCGGCTCAGCCTATGCTGACAAGATCATCGCTGGTCGTCCCTATCGCACCAAGCGCGACCTGGTCACCAAGAAAATCATTTCCCAATCGCTTTACGAAAAGATCAAAGACCAGATCATTGCCCATCACAGCACGGCAACGGCGCACTGATTACCCGTAAGGGCAATTGTCGTCGGCGAAACTCCTTTTAGGACGAAGGCACCCCTCCTTTTGCGCGTTGCTTTCACGAATCCCGCTGGAGGATAATCAAGTATGCCTCGGGTGTACACTCCATGGCGGTCTTGCGCGTGAATCTTCCTAACTCCATCACGTTGATCCGCATTTGCATGATCCCGTTGCTCATGTGGGTGCTTTCCACCAGCCGTCTGAGTAGCGTGAATGGGGAGAAGGAAATTCTGGCTTCCGCGCTGTTCATCGCAGCCTCGATCACGGACGGTATTGATGGTTATATTGCTCGCCGACGCGGGCAGATCACCACCATGGGAATTCTGCTGGATCCGCTGGCCGACAAGCTGCTGATTGCCGCGGCTTTTATTACTCTGGTGCAATTCAATCCCCGCTTGGTTCCTGCCTGGATCGCAGTGGTGATTATCGGACGGGAATTTTTAGTCAGCGGCCTGCGTGCCATCGCGGCTTCCGAGGGCTTCACCATCGAAGCCAGCGATTTGGGAAAGTTCAAGATGTTCGTGCAGATCGTCTCGGTGGTGGCAGTGATCCTGGATCATCGCTGGCAGGAATGGCACTTCGGACGTTACATTCTTTCTGTTCATTGGGTTGCATTGTTGGCCATCTGGTTCATGGTGGCGTTATCTTTAATTTCGGCGGCAGATTACTTTGCCGCATTTTGGCGTCGAATTGATCGTCACGCGGTGAAGCGCCAAAGGCGTGCATTCATCCTTAGCCGCCGCAAGAAGCGCAATGTTGCAGCCATCTGATGATTCAGCGCCAGTTCAAGCCTCTTCTGGCGAAATGACAGAATACGATCCCGGCGAGCGAAAGATGCTGTTGCAGATTGCTCACGAGGCCATTATTGCTCTCGTGGAAGGCAGGGATATATCGTTTCCAGTTCCTTCGCCACATCTGGCTGAGCCCCGCGGAGTATTTACTACCGTCTATTCCAACGGCAAGTTGCGCGGCTGTGTGGGGTTTCCAACTCCGACGCTTTCGCTGTACAAGGCGGTCGCTGAAACCGCGCGGGCCGCAGCCAGCCAAGACCCTCGTTTCGCGCCGGTGAGTCTGCCTGAGGCGAGAACCCTGCGCATCTCGATAAGCATTCTTTCGCAGTTATCCTCGATCACACCGTCTGAAGTTGAAATTGGCCGGCACGGGCTGGTGATTTCACAAGGTGCGCGGCGCGGACTTTTACTCCCGCAGGTACCGGTTGAGCATGGGTGGGACAGAAATACTTTCCTTGAGCAAACCTGCCTGAAGGCCGGGCTACCGCCCGATGGCTGGCATAGCGGAGCCCACCTCGAGGCTTTTACGGCTGAGGTGTTCGGAGATTCCGATTTCGAAACGCCCGGCGCCGCTTTCAGTAAATAGTTAAGCAAAAAAAATCGGGAAGGATTTCTCCTTCCCGAAGGCTGCTGAGCATTTTCAAAAAAGCTATTGCTGATCGAGTTCCACAGTATCGCCAACGTGAATCGGCTCCAGAGAGAACACAATCATTCCGCTTGCCGTGGTCGGGGTCGTACCCAGAATCACAATTTCTCCAACTCCCCGGCGTGGCATATCGTCGCTATGAATGACTGGTCCATGTCCGCGGTCGAGTAAGGTTGGGTTGATGACTGGCGGTTCATTCTGGGTCATTTCGTATGAATCCGCTTTAAAGGAAAGCGAGTCAACCGCGTCACGGGTCACGGCGCCAGGCAGGCGCTCTGCGCGGACGAAGTCACCGATCTTCAATCCCTGGTTGGCCCCAATGTTTATGTAGACCGTCGCGCCCGCACCCAACTCCGAGTCGAAATCTTTGGCGAGCAGAATGCGTCCAGTGACTTGTCCGTTCGCCGGAGCGAAACGGTCGAAGCGGAGTGGCGGGTGAAAGTTCACCAGCTTCTTTTCTTCGTAGGGGACCACCAAATCGCCGGGAGCGACTGAATCGCAGCTGAACTCGATGCGCGCGATAGCGGTATGCGGCCGGGTATCGATGATCCGCACTCGGGCCAGTTCTTCATAGGGGCGGCCGGCAGCTTTCAATGCCGAAAATTGCCCAGCATAAAGTTCATAACGATTGGGATCGCGCAGCTCGCGAATGATCGTGTATTGCTGTCCTACTTCATAGCCTCTGCCATGCAGGTAAATCGCTTCACCATTGGCGAAGTTGGTGTTGAACGGAGACTCGGTTCCGCCGCTTACAAAATTGCTTCTGGGCTCAGGCTTCCTTAAAAACCCGGCGCAGTATAGGTCGGCCATGCTTGGCGTCTGCACCTTTTCGACGGGAAAGTTAATGACGGTCGAGACGGTTCCACCAGGAGTCGGCTCATCGGATTGCATGTCCTGCTGTGCCCAGGAAAGTCCGGCCATCAATGGCAATAGAAAAAATACAACTCTCTTCATGGTTCCTCCCAGGCCCGCGCCTGACTCGGCGTTTCTCTAAGTTGCTTAAAACAAAGAAACTTACAATGTGGAAAGTAGCAAGGTAACCAGGGTGGGTCAAGGTTACGCAGGTCTACTATCGAGGTTGTTAAAAAGTTTACTGCCCCAAAACAGTGCAATCTTGTTGCGCTGTAGTGCTATGTCCCTGTAATATCGCGCGGTTAATGGACGCGGAAAATAGTCACTATTCCAGGTTGCTACATTTGCGGTTGTCGCGGGTCTGCGTGGCAATTGCGGCTGCAAACCCGGCCGAGATGTTGGAAAAAGCCGAAGCTGTTGTTCGTGATAACCCATTTGTGGAGTTGAGGTTAGATTACATTCCCCGACCTGCGCTGGCGCTCCCGAAGATCCGGGAATTTACTGAGACTCACCCGCACGTGACGGTAATCGCGACTTGCCGCCGCGCGGCGAGCGGAGGCAAGTTCAAGGGGCCGATCAGTTCACAGATTGAGATTCTGAGCAAAGCAGCCGAGGCAGGCTGCCAACTGGTAGATGTTGAACTTCAGACTGCAGCAAGACTCAAATCGTCGCAATTGGCCAAACTCCGGGGGAAGGCAGCCGTTATCCTGTCCTTCCACGACTTCAAGGCGACACAGAAGCTGGACGAGACGCTGAAGAAGATGCTGGCGTACCCCGCCGACTTCTACAAGATCGTCAGCACGGCCATCAGCTTGTATGACAACGTCATCATGATGAAATTCCTGGAAAAACACCAGGATGCGCAAAGCCTGGTCGGCCTATGTATGGGCGAGCAGGGAATCATCAGCCGGGTGCTCGGCGTTCGTGCCGGAAGCGCATTTACCTTTGCGGCGCTCACTGCCGATGAAAAAACCGCTCCCGGGCAGGTGACGGCGCAGGAGTTGCGAAGCATATATCGCATTGATCAAGTAGACGCAGCCACCAGGGTGTATGCAGTGGCTGGAGATCCTGTTTCTCATTCGCTTTCGCCGGCAATTATGAATGCCGCCTTGCGAAGCGGAAATGTCAACGGAGTATTTCTCGCGCTGAATACCAAATCGCTGAAAGATCTCTTGGCATGTATTCGCGAGATACCTATCCAAGGCCTCGCCGTCACTATGCCGCACAAAGAGGCGATTCTGAAGTTCTTAGACAATACCGATCCGCACACGTCAAAGATTGGCGCATGTAATACCGTGGTCCGTTCTCAGGACGGAAAACTCTACGGGTTCAATACTGATACTTCGGGCGTGGTCCGCCCGCTTGAACAGCGTATCCCGTTGCAGGGCGCTCGCATTCTAGTGTTAGGCGCCGGTGGTGCCGCACGTGCGGCAGTGTTTGGTTTAAAAGAACGCGGTGCCGAAATCTTCATCCTTAATCGGAATGTAGCCGCGGCACAGAAACTTGCGCGCCAAGCAAAGGCCCGGACCCTAAAACGGCAAGATTTGAAGAAATTAGATTTTGACGTCCTCATTAATGCCACGCCGGTGGGTATGGGCAACACTCGCGAATCTCCTGTGACCCCAGAAGAGATCAGGGCCAAAATTGTCTTCGACATGGTTTATGACCCCGCCGAAACGCGGTTGTTGAAGTTGGCGAAGGAACGCGGTGCGGAAGTTATTCCTGGCAGCGTGATGTTCGTTCACCAGGCAGCGCGTCAATTCGAAATTTGGACTGGGAAGCCGGCGCCGAGAGAAGATATGTTGCGGATTGTGACGGTAGCATTGGCCGAAAGAGCAGCGGCGAGAGAAGGCGCGAAAGAAAAACGGACAGCGTAGCCCGCGACGCGACACTCGTCCCTAGATATTTAAGAAATTTGCGATCAGCCGCTTTCCTTCGACCGTTAGTACGCTTTCCGGATGAAACTGCACGCCCTCTACAGGAAGGTTTTTATGGCGCAGTCCCATAATCGTGCGGGAGCCGTCGCTCTCAGTGGTCCATGCGCTGATTTCTAACTCCGGCGGCAAACTTTCTTCTTCCACAATCAGAGAATGGTAGCGCGTAGCGGTGAAAGGTGATTGCAGGTTCTTGAAAACCGTGCGGCCATCATGTTTTACCGCGCTGGTCTTTCCATGCATTAGGTGAGGAGCTCGAATTACCCTTCCTCCGAAGGCCGCTCCCAGCGCCTGATGTCCAAGGCATACTCCAAGAATCGGACATTGTCCGCTGAGTTGCCGCAGCAGATCGATGCTGATGCCCGCATCTTGCGGGGTGCAAGGCCCGGGAGAAATCAGGATACGTTCCGGACGCAAAGCTTCTACTCCCTTCACCGTGATTTGATCGTTGCGGCGCACCACGACTTCCGCTCCCAACTCACCCAGATATTGCACCAGGTTGTAGGTGAAGGAATCGTAATTATCGAGAACAAAGACCATTGCTATCAGATTACATCAGCTGCCGGTTTGTGTGTCTCGCGTCGTCCGAAGGGAACGGGCGATGAATAAATCGTTGGCTAAAGACGGTAGGCCTTCAACTTGCGCTTGACAGGCCGCTCGTGAAGTTACATGCTTACAGGGGTTTAAGGCTCCCTCGGAATGGACCTCGAAGTCCAGCAGGATGAAAAACGTGCCACACGGCGCTTCGCGCTACGCTTGCCGGTATTGGTAAGTCACGCTGGCGAAGCCGTAGCCTCACTCACCGCCCAGACCCGCGACGTCAGCGCCCGAGGTATTTGTTTTTATCTGGACGCGCCCATGACCACTGGCTCTGCCATCGAATTCACCCTTACTCTTCCTCCAGAAATTACCCTTACCGAAAGCATTCGAGTACGTTGCAAGGGGAAGGTGGTTCGTGTCGATGATGGACTTGTGGATGCAAAAATTCCGGTCGCTGCAGTCATCGACGAGTACGAATTTCTCTCCGAATCGTAAACTGGTCATTGTTGATCTTCCGCGATGCCCACGGACTGATAATTGCCTCTAATTTAAAGCAGAACCAGATCCCGCCTGATAGAAGCTGAATACCGCCTTACTTCAAACCAGTTGGAATTCTAGTGGGAGTTACCCCATTCGGGCAGTATAGAAGTCAAATTTATAAGACATTGCAGTAGCCAAATAGGTTCAGTGCATCTACAATCTTTGGGCTGTCTACTTACTGAGGGGGAACAATGACAAATCTGAACTCCGCACTCCAGCAACTACGAGATGAGCGGAAGCAGGCGCAAACGCAGGTAGAGAAATTAGATCAAGCTATTTCAGTAATCGAAGGATTGTCAGCCCGCACTAACACGCGTAGCTCGAACGGTTCACGCCGCGGACGTTCACTATCGGCGGCCGCACGCAAGCGTATCTCTGACGCGCAGCGCGCGCGTTGGGCACTGAGAAAGAAGCAGGCAGGGACGGCGTCTTCAGCTGGACCGCGTGCGGTCCCGAGCAGGAAACCCTTGTCTGCGTCAGCCCGTCGCAGGATTGCTGCGGCACAAAAGGCGAGGTGGGCAAAGTTTCGCTCACAGCAAAAAGCGGCTGCTTAATTCCGTAGCTGCTTAGTTGCAATAGATTGTTGCCGGAAGGTCTAACTTAGACGGTGACAGGTTCTTTCTTGGCCGCGTAATGAGAGTCAACATAATCGTCGAGGATACCTATAAACTCCTCGACGATTTTTTCGCCCCTAAGGGTTGTCATCAGACGGCCATCGACATACACCGGGGCCTTAGGTTCCTCAAACGTACCCGGAAGTGAGATTCCCAGGCTGGCGTGCTTTGATTCCCCGGGGCCGTTGACCACGCATCCCATGACCGCAACCTTCATTTCTTCCACGCCAGAGTAGCGCTGCTTCCATACCGGCATCTGCTCGCGTAAGTAGCTCTGTATTTGCTCGGCCATTTCCTGGAAGAAGGTGCTGGTGGTGCGTCCGCAGCCAGGGCAAGCGGTAACTTGTGGCGTGAAGCTGCGGATCGCGAGCGACTGAAGAATTTGCTGGGCCACCCGAACTTCTTCGGCGCGATCCCCGCCGGGAGCTGGAGTAAGTGAAACCCGAATCGTATCCCCGATACCTTCTTGCAAAAGGATGGACAAGCCAGCACTGGAAGCGACAATACCCTTTGCTCCCATGCCAGCTTCGGTCAGCCCTAAATGCAGCGGATAACTGCAGCGCCCTGCCAACGAGCGATAGACATCGACCAGGTCCTGTACTCCGCTTACCTTGGCGCTGAGGATGATCTGGTCCGGCCGTAGGCCATATTTTTCTGCAGCTGCGGCGGAGTTCAGTGCGCTCACCACCATAGCTTCCATCGTGACTTCGCGAGCGTCTTTCGGTTCAGCCGATCGCGAGTTTTCGTCCATCATGCGAGTAAGTAGAGACTGGTCGAGCGATCCCCAGTTCACGCCGATCCGTACTGGTTTCTGGTTCTCAGCTGCAACTTCGACCATGATGCGAAAATTGGAATCATCCTTACGTCCAATGCCTACGTTTCCGGGATTAATGCGGTACTTCGCCAAAGCCCGCGCGCATGCTGGATACTTCTTCAGCAAAATATGGCCGTTGTAATGGAAGTCCCCGATAATCGGGACATCGATGCCGCGCTTGTCGAGCTGTTCCACGATATGCGGCACAGCGGCTGCGGCGTCTTCGTTGTTGACCGTCACTCTAACCAACTCTGATCCCGCCCGCGCCAGCGACGCCACCTGCTCGACTGTCGAGTCCACATCGGCGGTATCGGTGTTAGTCATCGATTGCACCACAACCGGGGCATCGGATCCGACGCGAACCTTGCCGATGGTGCAAGTAACGGATTTACGGCGAACAATTGTGGCCATGGGAAAGTCCAGTTTAGCAGAAGACGCTACCTCCTCAGTTATTGCGGAGCTACTCACCCATTGGGCGACAACCTCTCAATTGACATCGAATTGGCTAGCACGTAAAATCGTGCTGCACGATAAAACGTGCTATTTGAGGAAGCCATGAAAAGCAATATCACCCTGAAACTCGATCGTGATCTGCTGCGGCGGGCAAAAGTTATCGCGGCGGAAAGAGACACATCAGTGAGCGCTTTAGTCGCCGAGCAATTGGAGAAGGCAGTTCGCGAGCGCGATGGTTACGAGCAGGCGAAGCGTAGAGCGTTGGCGACTTTGAAAAAGGGTTTTGATTTAGGTTTCAAGCCCCCTGCCTCTCGCGACGAATTACATGAACGATAGATGTTTTCTGGACACTAACATCCTCGTTTACGCTCACGATCGCATGGCGGGTTCGAAACAGAAGCGCGCGGTGAGGTTAACCGAGCAATTATGGAATGACGGAATTGGGGTGATCAGCACCCAAGTCTTGCAGGAATTCTGCTATACGGTGCGGCGAAAGCTAACCCGACCGTTATCGTTGGACGATACTTATTCCGTCGTCCAGCAATACCTCGCCTGGAATGTTGTCATTAATTCACCGACGTCCATTTTAGAGGCCATAGAAATTGAGGCGAGGTTCAAGCTTTCTTTTTGGGACGCTCTGATTCTGCACGCCGCCCAGCGTGGTGGAGCGAAGATACTGTACTCAGAAGATTTCTTCCACGGACAACTTTACGGAGAGGTTCGCGTCCTGAACCCTTTCCTGGAGGGCTAGCGGATAGGTCGCTGCCTCCAATTTTTACGGCAGTCTCTGCACTACGAGCTTGTGAACGTCGTTGTAAATCACCATGGCTGCAAACAAAACCAGGAATACAAACGCCGCCTGATAGATACGTTCCTTAATGCGCAGGCTGATGTCCCGGCGCATCACGGCCTCGATAAATAACAGCAAGATAACTCCGCCGTCCATGATCGGAATCGGCAGAAGATTGAAGATACCCAGATTCAGGCTGATGGCGGCGCACAAGCCTAGAAGAGGCGTCCAACCTTGTTCCCTGGCGGCTTCGCCGGTTTGCTGGGCAATACCGATGGGTCCGGAAAACATGTCGGGTGAGGCCTTGCGCTGGATTAATTTCCCAACCAACTGAAGCAGAATCACTGAATAGCGTTTGTTGTCGGCGAGCGAATGGTTGAACGCGTCCGGCAAAGAAAGCTGGGTCACCTTCGTTTCGTAGGAATTCCTGAAGCCCATGCGATAGTGTTTCTCAGGTGCGCCGGGCGTGTCCGCCAGCACCGGTGCAACATTGAAAGTGAGAGTTTTACCCCCGCGCTCAACCGTAAGTTGTAACGGTTTGCTCTTCGTCTGCTGCAGACTGTCGATCATGGCTTGAATCGACGGGACCGGCTTTCCATCTGACGAGATAATCTTGTCTCCTGGCTTTAAACCGGCTTTTGCAGCCGGCATCCCCGATTCCAGATCGCCGATAACCACCGGCTCATAGGGAGTCCATCCCGCCGCTCCCGCACCTGAGCTCGAAACAGAAACGGGAACGACTGAACCTTTAATATCCTGATCGCCTCGTTGCACCGTATAGCTGAGCGGCTGGTTGGCGCTCAGCAATTGTTTGACTTCCACCTGCTCCCACGTTGGATTCTGAACTCCGTCAATCTGCACGATGCGGTCTCCCGGCTGAATGCCTTGTTTCTCAGCTGGAGAACCATGTTGCACCCAACCCACAACTGCAGGCTGATCCAGATAGGCCGGATGCTCATAGTGCACCATGTACACGCCGGTCAGCAGCACGATGGCCAGCAGAATATTCATCACCGGGCCCGCAATAGCGATCAGGAAACGGTGCCAGCGCGAATGCGACATGAACTCACGCGGATCGCCGCTACGCTCGTCCATGGGATTTTCGCCGCTCATTTTGACGTAGCCGCCAAAAGGAAGAGCATTGATGCGGTAATCGGTGTCGCCCTTGCGGAAGCCGAACAACCGTTTCCCAAAGCCAATGGCGAACTGCTCCACGCGTACACCCAACAACTTAGCCACAGCGTAGTGGCCGAATTCATGGATCAACACCATGAAGCCAATGACAATTACGAAATAGAACAGAGAAATGAAAAATTGATTCATAGATATTGGTTAGTTCTCACGTGTCCCAACAACGGCCGGGGCTTTACGCACTGTACTCCGGGACCTCCCCGCGACTTTCTCGCGGGCACTTTGCCGGGCCTTTTGGTCCACGGAAAGCACCTGCCTGATAGATTCCAATTTGCCCACCGGCGTTTCAGAAACCACTTCTTCAATCAGTACGGGGATTTCGTGAAACCGGATGCTCCCATCCAGAAACGCCGAAACCGCAACTTCATCAGCGGCATTCAAGGCGATGGTTTTACC
>Ga0157372_10001516_pt1 | contig 25244 bp, 14 predicted proteins | sample C55metaG_FD_115307 | JGI IMG/M metagenome (GOLD analysis project Ga0157372, IMG submission 115307) | Corn rhizosphere microbial communities from Kellogg Biological Station, Michigan, USA - C5-5 metaG | ecosystem: Host-associated > Plants > Roots > Rhizosphere > Soil | place: USA: Michigan...
CGACGTCCCGTATGTAGGATGGTTGCGGTCCCAGGGCGACAGGTAGATGCCAAGCCCCAGACCGTACTCGCGACAGGCATCGGACAGCTGCTTGAGCACATCTCCTTTGCCGTTCTTCCATTTGCTTTGCGCCACCGTATGAGTGGAGTATTTGCTGGGCCAGAGACAGAACCCGTCGTGGTGCTTGGCCGTGATGATAATGCCTTTGGCGCCGGCGGCTTTGGCAATGCGACACCACTGACGGCAGTCCAGGTGGGTAGGATTGAATACCTCCTCCTTTTCCGTCCCCTTGCCCCATTCGAGGTCCGTAAAGGTATTGGGTCCGAAATGCGTGAAGAGATAGAATTCCTTGTCCTCCCATGCCAGCTGACGGGACGTAGGCAGCGGGCCTGCTGGCGACTGCGCTGCAACGGCTGCGGCGACGATCAGCCCGATGAGTAAGCTAATGGACTTGTTCAACATATCTGCTATTTTTGTTTGGTCTTCTTTTATGAGTGTTTTGCGGGGCATTTCCCCTTACTCCCATGCTAAAAGCATTGAAAATTTCGGATCACCGGCTCCCCTGCCCAACGGGTTATGTCAAGCTTCAACGCCGCATACTTCCCCGCGCGAATAGTTTCAATCCGTTTGTGACCGATGCTCATACCGCCCCCCACCAGGACCCAGACCCCATTTTGTTTACCGTACAGCTTATATTCCCGTACACGCTGACCCAGCGATATATTCTCTTCCATCACCGCTTCTTTAACGGTTTGTGATGAATCCAGATCGATAACAAACGAGTTCCCCCTTCCGCTGGTGCTGCCCAATGGATGGTTAAACCGTTCACTCAGCTCTTTCCCAAATGCGGCAAGACACTCCGCATCACGATCCGGGACCAGCCCCCGGTTGTCGACCACTACGCCTATCAGCATGTTGGTATTCCGGCCTACGGTCTCGTCATATCGATTGTGCAGGTCGGCAACGGTCCGCACTTTGTCGTCCTCACCCTTTGCCCAGAACCAGCCTCCTTCAAACGATGCATTGTCACGAAGAGGGAAGTCGGATTCACCCGGACACCAGAACGCCCCATCCGGATTCCCCTCCAGCCCCTTTATTTCGATCGTACCGGTGGCAGAAGTCGTCGAATCGGCACGGCACCAGCAGGGATAAGGAGCTACGCCGTTTTCGTTGCCCACCCATCGGATATTATTCTTATAGCCATACGGGCCCTGAAAGGCAATGGCGCCCGGCTGATATTTCTTTATAAGGGACAACATGTCGATACCACCCTTGTCTGCCGGAAGCACGCCACCATCAAACCATATCTCGAACAATGGGCCATATTGGGACCAAAGCTCCGTCAATTGCGTTTGTAGCACCTGTTGGTATTTTTCCTGGTCAGCCGCCTTCCCTGAGATCACTCTTCCAGGATTATCTACCTTCATAAACCCATTGGTGGACGCGCTGGCATAGATGCCCGGCTTTATGCCGTATTTTTTGCAGGAGGCAATGAAATCTTTGACAATATCGCCCTTTCCATTCCTCCAGGGAGTGTTCTTCACGCTATAGCCGTGCGCTTTCGTCGGCCACAAGCTAAATCCGCTGCCATGTTTCGCTACCAGTATAGCGTACTTCGCCCCCGCTGATTTAGCTGCGCGGATCCATTGATCGGTACTCAGCTCCCTGGGATTGAATTTCGACAGGGGCGGATGATAATTCCAGTTGGCGCGAAAATTATAGGTGGGCTCAAAGACCTGCATGTCCAGGTGGAATAGCACCCCTATTTCCGCATCGCTCCATTGTATTTGAGCCGGCGTCGGCAAAGTATCCCGGGGGGATTGGGCATTCACCGCCCTCGTCATAAATACCCAGCTAACCTCTTTCGCATAGCCATAAGGCTTCCCCGCCGGCGGATCGCTCAGACTGCCCGCCAAACCCCCATTCCCGTCACGCTGAACACGCAGTGTAACAAAAGAATACGCCCCCTTCTCATAATCGTAGCTCACCCCATCATCATCATACAGCACAAAGCTCCCATCGGCCCTCCCATAATGACGGATGATCAACGGAATCACCTGCCCGGGCTTCGGAGCCTGCCGCTGCGCGGGCATCATGGGTATGATCCCTCCATCCCTCACAAACAGCGGGATCTTATCCAGCCCCGGCGTGATAGTGATCGTTTCATGCTCACCCGCCAGCTCACCTGTATAGAAATCATACCACTTCCCCGCGGGCAGCCATACCTTCCTTGTTTTCTCTCCGGTGAACATGGGCGCCACCAGGATATTGTCCCCCATCATATACTGGTCTTTAAGCTCAGCAGTCTCCGATCCTTCCACCAGGTTTATAGCCCGGAACGGCGGCTTGCCCTCAAACCGGTACTGCGCATACACGCTGTAGATATACGGTATCAATTGCATCCGCAGGCTCGCCACCTCCTTTACCGCCCCCTCCACCTCCGGGAAGCTCCAGGGCTTCGTGCCATCCGCCCAAGCATTCAGCATCGCCATGGGTGAAAAACAAACGCTCTGCATCCTCCTCACCCACTCCTCTGCGCTCTTCGAGGCCCGCACCTCCGGTGTCCATAGCACCCCTGCAAAACTGCTGTTGACCAGTGCCGTTATAAAATCCTTGTGGCTATAATAATCGTCATATATGACATAAGGGAACGAGCTGGCGCCCGCATTCGACGCACGGATCAGCCCATAGGTCCGCTGGTTTTTTTCTTTGAACCACCCCGTCGTCATACGCTGCGCCAGCAGCCCATATACCTGCCGCATCTGCTCCCCGCTGTAGCCAGAGGGGAATGTAGCCACATCCGGCCAGAGCCAGTTATCGTATCCATCGATCTCATCGATCTTATACCCGCTGACGCCGATATTGATATGTTCCTTTAAAAAATGCTCTTTCAGCAATTTTCTGGCCGCAGGTAAGCTCAGGTCCGGCACAAGTCCATTCCACACGGTATGCGAACCCGACAGCGCCTTCATAGCCGGATAGAGCGAAGCTTTGGGCGATATATAGGGATTCGTCCATAAATTGGCCCGGACCCCATGCGCCGACAGCTCTTTTATAAAACCCGCCGGATCGGGAAATCGCGATTTGTCCCACTCGAAAGTGCAGGGATAAGCCATGCTCTGCCAGCCTGGCTCCACGCCAATAACGTCCAACGGGAAATCATGCTGCTCGAACAACTTTACCTCACCCACGATATCCGTCTGGCTGGACAACGTGGGCATCCGCTCCGTAAAACCCAGCCCCCATTTGGGTGGCAGACAGCCGCCGCCATTCATAAGGTTGTAACGCTGTACGGCATTCATTGGCGACGGACCGCCAAAGACGTATACTTCCACTCCCTGGGCCGGCACCAGCACCTCCACCGCATCCGAATAAGGCTGCGCCTCCCAGCCCTTGTCGGTATTCCGGTCATGCACTAATGGCGGGTGCTCCGAATCAACCCTTACAGCTGTACCCACATACACGGTCATATACCTGGCCGCATCCACCAGCACGCCATATCCACTGGAGCTGACATAAAAAGGCGCCGGCGCATGCGTCCGGCCATTGTCCTTTCCTCCATAATGATCGACATGTAAATGCAGGACCCGCCCCCGCTGGTTCACCGTTTGAAAATTCAGACCAAAGCCAAATATCTTCTCCTCCTTTTGTAAAGGCAGTCGCAGGTATATCTTTCCATCCCGCTGCCTCGCCACGATCAGTTTCCTGTCCAACGGGAAGCCAGCGGCAGGCAACGAAGCAAACCCCTTCTCATAGGCGCTCACCCCAGCGGCTTTCAGCAGACTGATGGCTTCCGGCTTCCCGATCACCGCCTTCCAAACGCCAGGATGCACCTCCGTCCATTTAACGGCTACCTGCGCATGGACAAATAGAACATGGAACAGTATCAGAAGGGCCAGGACGGCCCTTACAAAAGCTTTGTTCATTTTGCAACGATTAGGAGGACTGTCTATTTAAGTATTATCTCTATCACCGGTATCGCCACATTGGGCTTTCGCTCCGGCAGCATCAGCGTAACATCATCTCCCTCGATCTTCGACTTGATCTCCGAAGCGTCATGCAGGAACTGCACATAACGGATCTTATCCGCATACCCCGGCAGCACCAGTGTATGCGTGCTGGGATACTCCATCAGATGCACATACAGCCGCCGGGTGGTTTTGTTATAGGTAAGTCTCGTATTCTCCGGGACCTTGTATTCCTCGGGCGCATAGGTACAGTTATAGATCGCCCTGCTGTTGGCATGCATCCAGTAAGAGAGGCTGTCCAGCGCATTCTTCGCCCGGTAGTCGAACTCACCCCGCGCCGTCGGACCGACATTCAGGATCAGGTTGCCCCCATTGGCCGTCGAAGTGATCAGCAGATCCAGCAGCTGGTGATCCGTCTTCCAGGAATTCTCATCCCTGTAATAACCCCACGATCCCGAAAAGGTCTGACAGGTCTCCCATGTCTTGCCCCTGTATTTAGCCAGCTCCGCCGTCGACACCTGCTCAGGCGTCACAAAATCGCCCCCATCCTCATAGTCATCAAGTCCCAGCCGGTTGTTCACCAGGATGCCCGGCTGCAGCTTCTTCACCAGCTTTATCAGCTCCAGGGCGCCCCAATCCTCCGCATGCTTGCCACGCTTGTCACCCTTGTTCCAGGTCCAGTCCAGCCAGAGGATGTCGATCTTGCCATAGTTCGTCAGCAGCTCGGTGATCTGGTCCCGTAGGTACTGCCTGTATTTACGCATATCCCGCCCTTTGTTGAGGCGGTCGTAATTCGCCTGGCTTGTATCCGTTTGCGTCAGCGGATGAACGTCGTCCATCGTATAGTCCGGATGATGCCAGTCCAGCAATGAATAATAAAAGCCGATTTTTAACCCCTGCGCCCGGAAGGCATTGACATATTCCCGCACCAGGTCGCGATGGGCCGGTGTATTGGTGGCCTTATAATCGGTAAATTTCGAGTCGAAAAGACAAAACCCGTCGTGGTGCTTGGTGGTAAGTACCGCGTATTTCATACCCGCCGCCTTGGCCTGTTTGGCCCAGGTGGTCGGATCGAACTGGTCAGGATTGAAAAAGTCAAAGTACTTCTGGTACTCCTCATTGGTCATATGCTCGTTATGCTTCACCCACTCATGCCTTGCCGCCATGGAGTAAATACCCCAGTGAATGAACATCCCGAATCTGTCGTTGGTCCACCAGGCCATACGTTGCTCCTTTGCAGCGGCGGATTCATTAAATATCCTTTTGGTCTGGGCCTGCAGCAGCGACACAGAAAAGAATGATGCGAACAGTGCTATCCTTACCTTATTCATGCAGTAGAATTTTGTTTAAACATCCGAATGATTCGGCATTCCTCCTGCTTCGCAATTACCCTTTTTTTCTTTAATTTTACCCTGGACCCTTGCCAGGGGCTTCACCATATGAGAATCATAAGAACAGAGATCACCCTTCTGCACAACAGCAGGTTGTCCATCATCGACAGGAACGAGGATGCGTTCAACCCTGCCTTTCACTTTCATCCCGAGCTGGAGCTGGTTCTGATCAAGGAAGGCCACGGCCGGCGCATCATCGGCAACAGGATCGATCCCTTCGAAAAAGGAGACATGGTCTTCATCGGATCCAATCTTCCTCATATCTGGCTGAATGACGATACCGCCAGCGGACACAGGGCCCGCTCCGTAGTAGTGCATTTCCGCAAGGAAATATTCAGCGACGAATTTTATGAGCTGAAAGAATCCCGGGATCTGGCCCGCTTCTTCGATCTGGCCGCCAGGGGCATACAGGTCACGGGCGCCACCCGGGACAAAGTCGGCAGAAAGCTCGACATATTGGTCACTCAGCGGGGATTCCGGCGGATCTTGCTGCTGCTGGAGATCCTGCACATCCTGTCCACCTCCTCCGACTGCCGGTACATTACAGACGACGTCTACAATCCGGATAGTAAGGAAGAAGCCCCCGACAGGCTCAGCGAGATCTACAGGTATGTGCAAACTAATTTCCACAAGGACATCTCCCTGAAAGATATTGCCGGCGTCGCAGGACTTACCCCTCAAAGCTTTTGCAGATGGTTTAAGAAGAGCACCGGCAAGCATTTCTTCGACTACCTGAATGAGGTTCGGATCTTCAATGCCTGCGAAATGCTCATTGGCTCCGCAACCTCCGTTGCCGGCGTCGCTTATCACTGCGGATATAATACCATCTCCAATTTCAATAAGCTATTCAAAGACGCCACCGGCCTGACCCCCGGTCAGTTCAGAAAAAGAGGCGCCCCCGAACAGAAGCTTTCCCATCCCCGGTCTTATGCCGGCAATCAATAAGACCGCCGCAACAACCCCCTTATCTTTTCAACTTCTACCTGTACCGCGGGTCTGAACGCATCCCCACTCATATAGCTCATCAGGCTGAACAATAACTGCCGGGCCTCGGGACGGGCCTGCCTGTCCGTAAGCAGGTCGGCCCCGGAGACAAGCAGCTTTCCCCTTCCAACTTTACATTCAAAGATCAACCCAAGCGAGTTGGCGGTGACCCAGTCATCGATGACCCTGACAATGGGCTTGAGGCCGGCGGCTACCGAATCCAGCCTGATGGCATTGCCATGGCTCATAGCATCCCACCACTGAAAATTGGAATAATATTCCGTCGGGAAATGATCGAGTGCCGGGTGCCGCGGATTACATAGGATGCCCAGGGTTACCGGTGGCTGTCCCTTGGTCCACGCTGTATTCCAAAATATGGATGAAAAGCCCATAGCTATATCACCACCAGCTTCCGGCCGTAACGCCCCCTTCTTCAGCGTTAACAACACCTTTCCACCCTTATTCAATACCTCCATGGCATGTGCATCCATCTTCGAGGTCACCAGGATATCCTTGACGACAGGCAGGGAGTCTGGATAAACGAATATTTCCCAGCTATTCGAATGCCCCGCCACGCTCACCTGAACAGTCAGTTTGGATGCCTTCCGGACCTCATGCAGCGGTACTGAGATCTTTCCAACCTGTATGCCGTTCCCAATGGGAATATCCCTCACCGGCAGGCGGCCCTGAAACAGCAACTGCCCCGAGTCAGTACGAATATCCCATCTGATCGCTGCATTTTTTAAAGGCGCCGCTCCAAAATTAGCCAGCTCTACAGGCACGATCAACTGCTCGGCATTGGTGTACACCATTTTGGGAAACCTCGCCAGTGGAACAACGGCATTGCACCACCGGCTGAATTGCTGAGCATCCGTGTATCCCTTCCCTCGCCAGAACGCGTTCACAACCCCCACCAGGGCGGTACCCTGACCGGGAAAATCACTTAGCCCAAGCAGCTGAAATCCGCCAAACCCTTTGGTTCGCAATGCCGCCTCGATGTCAGCCTTATAACAAAGCACCTGTAGTTTACCGGATGCCATCAAAAAGCTGTCTGCCAGCCCGCTCATCCCATGATCGCGCAAGGTTTCTTTAAATATCTCGAAATTTTTGGCCTTTAGGATCCCGCGATAGCTGTTGATCTCTGAAAAGTCGGGATACACGCACCACTGCCCGATCTCGTGGCTGACAGTGGGTTGCGGCCATTGGGAAATGATACTACCCCAGTCGTAGCCGGTCTGGGGAGGCCGGCCGTTGATGATACTATTCAGACCCTCGCCCCAATGCTGGATACGCGGGTCCGGCGTGCTGTTATAATCGTTTTCAGGAATGACAGGCCAGCCTGCGCCAGAGGTATATAATCTGCGGGTATCCTTCGCCTTCCAATATTTCACAAAACCAGCCAGGTAGTCTGACAAGTGACGGCCGGCCGGCTCATTGCCATAGGTCATCATACAGAACGATGGGTGATTGCCGTACGCCTTGACGATGCGATTGCTTTCATCATAAATAAATTGGTCCAGCGGCAGTCCGTCGCCAATGGTGGCTCCCTGGTTGGCCCAGGCGCAGCATTCTATCTGCAGATACAAACCCAGCCGGTCGGCAGCTTCGAACGCGGCTTCCGGAGGACACCAGGAATGAAATCGGATATGATTCAGACCGTAAGATTTGCAGACGGAAAGTACCCGTGCCCATGAAAGAACATCTGTTGAAGGATAGCCTGTCAGAGGCCATACGGCGCATTCCAGCGTACCCCGGAGAAAAATGACCCGCCCGTTGATGGTAAACTGAGTACCGGAGGTAGAGAACTTACGCATGCCAAACGAAACATGCTTAATATCCTGCTTGCCCTGACTGGTTACACTTACATCCATCGTGTAAAGATTAGGATGGAACTCATCCCACAACAACGGATGGCCACCCATCGGATAAGTAATGGTCACCGTCTCACTGTCCTTTATGGTACAGGTTCGTATCACCGCAGGCAGCCTGACGGGCGAACCCGCATCACCGGAACAACGCAAATTGATACTTACCTGCCCCTGCTTCCCGGTCTCATTCTTCACATGGACGACCGCGACCACCTGCTTATGCTCGATATCCGGGAACAACTGGACATCATCGAGATGTATCGCCGGCCTTGCCATCAGCCACAGCTTGCCAATAACGCCATTCCAGTTTGTTTGTGTATGATCGGTAATGCTGTGCGCGTTCTCTCCGGGGTTCACATCCTGTACCCTGTTGTCTACACAGATGGTAATGGTATGCTTCCCTGGCGCGAGATAAGTTCCCGGATCATATATATGCGGAGTTGCCAGGCTGTTTTGCGAACCCAGATAGTGGTCATCCACCCAAACGATGGTTTTCCAGTGACAGCGCTCCAGCAAAAGACTTATATGCTTCCCCTTCCAGGAGTCCGGCACTACCACCTCCTTTTTATACCACGCGGCGCCCTTGTAATATTTCACAGGCTGTAGCCAGAAAGGCACTTTAATATTTCCCGCCCGCCTGTATGCAGCATATTGCGGGGCAAAAAACCACGAAGAATCCACGATACTGCCTGTCCAGGGCGTCTGAACAGTAACCTCATTGCCTTTGTTGTTGGTAGTCATCGAGCCGGGAAGCACAATGACATCATCCATCGGCTTGCTATACCATTGCTCCTCCACGCCCCTGTCGAATGGATCCATCTTGAATTCCCATTTTCCTGAAAGGTCGATTCGCTGCACCTGTGCATGCGCATTCAGCATCCCTGACAGGGACAACACCATCCAAAATAAAGATTGTTTGCTCATATCGTTGGCAAGTCCTGGATTAGACAGGAAAAACAAATCTAGCGTGCCCAACCCTCACTTTGATGGAGTGAATGATGAAAAAGATGGATTATTTTACTGCTGACTGATGATCTGCCACTGCTGGTTGGTTCCATTGTTGCGGTAAGGCCACTGTATCGCAGTATCCCCCTGGGCAGTAGATCCACCAGCCATGTCTATGACCATCCCGCTGTTTCGATTGGTAAAGGTATAGATCCCGCTCCCAACCCTTGAGATCGTCCACATCTGGTTATTCCCTCCCAGCCAGGGCCATTGAATAATGGAAGCTCCCTTCGTAGTGGAGGCGCCCTTGACATCCACCACCTGGCTGCTGTTGCGATTCGTCAATGAATAATAACCGCTGCCCGCATCCGCGATCTGCCATTGCTGCTCATTACCGCCCAGCCAGGGCCATTGAATCAGCGTTACTCCCTGCGTGGTGGAGGCGCTGGGAACAGCCAGCACCTGCCCGCTGTTGACATTGACCAGCTTATACGATGCCCCAGGATCAAAAGGGGTCTGCCCTCTGCGGATGACCACATTCCGGATATTGAAAAGCGCATCGGGCGCCTGGCTCTGCGCGGTCATCTGTCCATCGATGATCAGCCAGAAGGGAGCATTGGCAAAGTTATTCCCTACCTGCACCGACGTGATGACCCCATCGATGAAATATTGACATTCCACGTTATTCGACCATGTCCCATTCGTATTCTTCAGCAGGTTGTACACCGCCTTATAATGATGCCAGACCGTAGCGGCATTGCCTACAGTCGTCAGCTTGGTCTCCCAGCTTCCATCATAGGTATTTTGCCAGATAGAAGTATTCCCTTTTACCTCCACAATATCGCTCTCAGGCGGCCAGGTATTGACACCCGTTATCCAAAATGCCGGCCATGTGCCGGAGGAAGTAGGCGTCTGAAGGTCTACGCTCACCTCCCAGTAGGGGTAAGTCGTATTGATCAATATCTGCTGCTTGGCATAGACAGTGCCCGAATGAAAATAAATAGGCAGATACGGGTCCTTGGTGCTGGGATTGCTGTCCGGATGATAGGTGGCTTTGAGAGTCAGCGAACCGTCCCCATTGAGATAGATCTGGCTATGGTCGGTGCTGCTCCCATACATACGGGCAGTCCCATTGTGGTCGGAGCCCCAGGGATAGAGATAATTCCAGCTGGCCTCGAAGCTGGTGTAGTCGCTAAAAGAGCTCCCATCCAATAACGTTTCCCAGGTGCTGGTCACCGTCCTTGGAGAGGACATAGTTCCGGCAGTGTTGTCTTTGTTCGAAACAGGCTGTTTGCTGCAGGAAAATAACAGCAAGCCAATAACCGAAAAGGTTGTTGTTTTTTTCATAAAATGTTTAAGTTTAAGATTAGCCGGTCCTGTTAAGGACCGGCTGGAAAAAGCTATTTGACAATAGGCACAGGCGCCCAATAATAAGTATGGTTGGCATCGGAAGGCTGATTGATCAACGGCGCCTCCGAAGCATCGCGAAGCGCATTCGCCTTTTGCACCGTCTCCGTTCTCACCAGGTCGAACCACCGTATACCCAGCTCGCCCGTAAATTCCCAACCTCTCTCCGCCACGACGGAATCCCTGAAATCTGTCTGGGACAGCCCGGCAGTCAAAGCAGGCAGCCCGGCTCTCGCGCGCACCTGCCGGATAGCCTCGTACGCACCGGCGTCAGGACCCGCAGACATAGCCTCCGCCTCCGCATAGGTCAACAGCACCTCGGAATAGCGGATAAGGAAAGTGGTAGCGCTGCTCCACCAGTTATTCGCCTTATGCGTCGACCAGTCATACGCATAATCATCGCGGTATTTCAAAAAATAAGGATGTTTTTGTAACGTATGCTGCCAGTCCACCACATTGTTGGAATCGTTCTTTACGAAATAATCCTTTTGATACGAAGCATCCTTTCTGGGTCCGGCCGGAAATCTGTTGTAAAAGGAAATATCCCCCATCCCGTCTTCCCATCCTCCTTCCTCATAGTCCGGCGCATAAGGGTTCGGCGCCAGCATATTCCCATTCTCCCAGCTCCACGCCGGTATCTGGTTGTTATAGTAGCAGGCAACGACAGCTTCTTTATTGAATCGGTTCCCGATCTTCCATATATCCGCAAAATTCGTCATCAGATCATATCCCCATGTACCCTTCCCATCGATCACCTCCTTTGCCTTGGCCGCCGCCATCGCGTATTTGTCCGTCTGTTTCAGCGGCCATCCCGCCATCGTCAGATACACATTGGCCAGCAGCGCCTTCGCAGATCCCCGCGTCGGGAATATATCGATCCCATTCTGGTTCGCAGGGCTGGACCAGTGATCAGGCAGCATCGTCTCCGCCTTTTGCAGGTCCGCCACGATCAGATCATAGATCTCCTGCACCTTCGCATTGGGTCGGTTGTCTACGATAGTAGCATCCACAGGCATCGGAACCTCGCCCCAGGTCCTGGTCAGATAAAAATAGCTGATAGCCCGCATGAAATAGGCATAGCCCCCGGCATTATTTCGTTGGTCATCCGACGCCTGTGTCGCATCGGGATATTTGGCAAGCAGGGAGTTCGCCGACTTGATGGTAGCATAAAAATAATTCCACCAGTTCGTCATCCGGCTGTTCGAAGAGTTGGCATTGAACACATCGAAGTCCGACATGTCGATCTTATTCCCCGACTTTTTCGAGACGATATCATCCCCTCCATAATAAGAGGACCCGATCTGGTTGAAAGCCCCATTGAGCTGCAGGGCAAGCGCTGCCTCCGCCATTTGAAGATCGTTGGCTGTCTTATAAAAGCTCACGGGAGTAATGCTCCCTTTCGGCGTCTCGTCCAAAAAACTTTTGTTACAGGCCGTGGCAGCCATCGCCAGAGCTCCGGCACAAATAATATATTGAAGATATCTTTTCATGTTAATGACTTTAGGAAGTAATTAAAATTTCAATTGCACACCCACGGTGACTGTCTTGGGAGAGGGATAAGCCCCCAGTTCGATCCCCGCATCGACATCGCTGCCAGCCGGCATGGTGGAAGCCTCCGGATCAAATCCCTTGTACTTCGTAATGGTCGCAATGTTTTGAGCGCTGACATATATCTTCGCCGACAGCACCTTCAACAGGCTCTTGCCAAGCGTATACGACAGGCTCACATTCTTAAGACGCACATAGCTTCCATCCTGCAGGAATTGCGTGGACTCCACCCAGCTCTTATTCTTGCTTGCCGGGTTTGCCCAGGTGCTTCCGGTGTTGGAAGGCGTCCAATAATTGGCGGCGTCGGCCAGGTTGATGAACTTCACATCACTGGTAGGCACAGCCGTAGAAGCATAGGTGGCATTGAATATCTTATTACCCTGCGACCCCTGTATGAAAATATTCAGCTCAAAATTCTTATAGGAGAAATTGTTGTTAAAGCCCCAGGTAAATTTGGGCATGGCGCTTCCGGAAATAACCCTGTCCTCGAAGCCTACGGAACCATTGCCATCCACATCCCTGTATTTGGCATCGCCCGCTTTATAGATCCCTTTGTCAGACTGATACACTCCCTGCCAGGGTATCAGGTAAAAAGCACCCATCGGCTGCCCGACCTTTACTACCTGTATCGGCGCCGATATAAGCCCTCCGCCGGTGAGCAGCGGCCTTTCCAGCAGAGAATCCTTACCAAGATTTATGACCTTGTTCTGATTCCACGCGCCGTTAAATGCGGTGGACCAGGTAAAGTTCCCTTCTTTATAAAGCGTTCCCTCGATGAGGAATTCCCAACCCTTGTTATTTACCTTCCCGATATTTTTCAGATAATTACCTCCGCCGTCATAATTGGCGATCCGGGTCAAAAGCAGCAGGTCGCTGGTATTCTTGTTGTAATAGTCGGCAGTAATATTGAGCCTGCCGCCCAGGAGTCCCACGTCGAGTCCGATGTCCGTCTGTTTCGAAGTCTCCCACTTGACATTGGGTGTGGCAGGATTCCCCAAGGTATAACCCTGGTACACGGATGCAGTACCGTAGGAATAGATCACACCATTCAACAGACCCAGCGTGCTGTATGGGCCTATTGCCTGGTTGCCGGTTACTCCCCATCCCGCTCTTAACTTAAGATTTGAAAAAACACCCAGCGCCTGGATGAATTTCTCATTGGACAATTTCCATCCCGCACTAAAGGAGGGAAAACTGCTCCACTTGTTATTCCCCTGGAACTTGGAAGACCCATCCCTTCTGATAGTAGCTGTCAAAAGATACTTATCATTATAGCTATATGCCGCACGACCCATAAAGGACAGCAACGACCAGTTGGAATAGCCGGAAGCAATGGATTGCGAAGTGTTCAGACCCAGATTATAGTATCCATTGGAGATGGAGCTCAGCCCCGAGCCGGAGGCGCTGAAACTAGTGTACTTATTGGAAGTAGCCTCTTCCAGGGCAGTGACGGTAAGGTCATGATCCCCGAACGACCTATGGAAAGTAAGGACATTGCTGTTCTGAAAGGTATAGTTCTCCGAAGAGCTTTGTCCCGACCCCGGATTGCCAGGGCTGATCCAATCGTTGTTAAGATAGGCGTATTTCGAAATATTCATATCCAGCCCCCCATTGACGGTCAATGTCAGCCAGTCGGTGATCGCATATCTGAATCTCCCGTTGAAAACGCCCACATTGGAATAGTTGTCACCATCCCTTTCTTTGATAGTCATATAAGGATTCGCCCAGATGGGTGATATCCCAAATCTGTTGTATTGACCCGGCGCATCATAGACTTGCTCCGTAGGCGCCCAGGTAAGCGCCGACGTGACAGGATTACCCTTGGAGCCCATATCGCCATTGTTATGGGAATTGAGCCTGCCGGCATAGACATTGATCCCAATATCTATTTTTTTACTCAGCTTCATGTCCAGGTTGCTCCGGAGGCCGAATCTCTTTTGATTGCTGTTCACCAGTAATCCACCCTGGTCGATGTAGAAGCCGGATATATAATACTTCGTACCTTCTTTCCCTCCCGCCACGGATACTTGATGGCTCTGTGTGGTGGAATTGGCAAAGATCAGGTCTTGCCAGTCCGTACCCTTGCCGGCAAAAGACTGAGGGTCCGCAAACACGCTGGCTCCAGCCGTAAGATTGGCGGTCTTGGCATAGGTCACCGCATCCATCAGGTCGTATTTCTTCATCGGCTTGTTGAAGCTGACAAAGCTGTTATACTCGACGCGTGGTATGCCTGATTTACCGCTCTTGGTGGTAATGAGGATGACGCCGTTGGCGCCCCGCGATCCGTACACCGCCGTGGCAGATGCATCCTTCAGCACCTCCATGGATTCGATATCATTTACATTCAGATCGCCGAGCCCGATGCTGCTGAGCGCGATCCCATCCACCACATACAACGGATCGTTATTGGCATTGATGGAGTTGGCGCCCCGGATCCGTATCTTCACCGAGCCACCCGGCGCTCCGGAATTATTCGTTACGGCAACCCCCGCCACCCTGCCCTGGAGGGCGGAAGAAGCATTCACGACGGGCTGATCCTTATACGACTCATTGGACAGCGTAGCTATCGAGCCCGTAAGATCACGACGCCGGGCTGTACCATAACCGATTACTACGATCTCCTCTGTCTTGTTATCCTCCAGGCTTAGCTTCACCGATATTTCCCCGCTTTTGTTCACCGGTATTTCCTGCACCCTGTATCCTACATAAGAGATGATGAGTGTACCCCCTTTGCCAGGAATGGAAAAGGTGAATTCACCTTTGTCATCAGTGCTGGTGCCGCCTTGTGCTCCCTTTAGCTTAATGGAAGCGCCCGCCAGCGGTTTGCCGGCCTCATCCGTCACCCGGCCCGATATCTGGATGGGAGGCAGCGGCTCCTCTTCACTACGATCCCCCGGCTGATTCACGACAGGCGGTTTGGGACTTATAACGATATAATTGTCGGAGATCTTAAAATCCAGCGGCTGATCATGAAAGATCAGCTCAAGCACCTTGACCAGCGGCTCGTTTTTAACATTGACATTCACCCGCCTTGCCGAATTGATCAGCTCTCTCCCATAAATAAAGCTGAACCCGCTTTGCTTTTTTATCTCGCCAAACACCCTTTCCAGCGGTTTGTTTTTGGCAGCTAAAGTGATCGTCTGACCTTCCGTGCGGGCGGACACTTGAAGGCAGGCAGTCAATAATAGTATGGCAGTCAGTCTCATAACCCTTATAAATTTAAGAGCCCCACCCCTATGGCCCACAGGGTGATAATTTGCAGTCAAATGCATAACTTCGCATTGTTTGGTTAAGTAATAAAGGTCTCTTCACCTTGTTTGTTATTTATCCGAATCTGGCTCCTGTTCTCAGCAGGAGCTTTTTATTTGGCAACCGTTATTTTATTCCCCTCGATGACAAACTTTATTTGCTTCGTCATCTCTAGTAAGGCAAGAAGCTTTGAAACGGGCAGATCCCTTCTGATATCCGCCACAAACGTTTCGTTTATTTTATCTTTATAAACTATATCCAGGTTGTACCAGCGCGAAAGCTGATCCATGATCTGCTCGACACTACATCCGTTGAATTGGAATCGGCCCTCCTTCCAGGCCATCACCTCATCCACATCCACGGCCTCCACCAGCCTAGCCATACCGCCATTACTGTCATCAGCTCTCGCCTGCTGCCCGGCCTTGTTTAAAATGACTGGAACGGTATTTTTCCCAACCACTTTCACCGAACCCTCCACCAAAGTGGTTTGCAGGTCCGTCCGGTTGTAAGAGTTGATATTGAAATGAGTTCCCAGCACTTCGACGACCTGGTTCCCGCAGCGCACCTTGAACGGCCGGCGTACATCTTTAGCCACTTCAAAATAAGCCTGGCCCGTTATCTCCACGACCCGCTCATCCCGCGGGAAGCTGGTAGGGAATTTAACGGAAGACAGCGCATCCAGCCATACACCGGTGCCGTCAGCCAGCTGCAAGTGAAAGGTCCTGCCTTTCTCCGTGGTCAGCGTATTATACACAATTTTGGAAGCATGGTCCCCGAGAAGGGCGAGGGAGCCCGTTTGCTTGATAGCCCGCGTATTCCCCTGCAACGACATCGTGCCGGATGAAATACTGTCCATCACCTGGGTAGAACCATCCGATAAAGTAAGGAGGACCCGTTGATTGGCAGGCGATATATCGTTCTTAAATCGCTCTTGCTGCGGCCGGCCGGCCAGTCCGTTGTCATGCGCCCGACCCCGCCCGCTATAAGTAAAGAAGTAAGCCCCTGTTCCAAGTACCAGCAGCAGCGAAGCCGCAACCCACCAATACGCGGGTCTTAAAAAAAGCACCCGGCGGACCTCTCCCCGGTCCTGAGAATTGATCTTCTCCAGTAAGCTCCTTTTCATGGCTTGCTGAAGCTGCATTCTTTCCTCGTCGCTCCACTGCCATTCACCCGTAGCCACAAGCTGGGCCCACCATTGTTCCACAATCCGCTTTTCCTCCGGCGTGGATTCACCGGCGCGGTACTTCTCGAGAATGGCCTTGGCCTGGTTTGCGTTCATACATAGTACTGTCCGCCGGCAGCAACCCAGGGAGTAATCGGCCAAAAAATTTTTTACGCCAGCAAAAAGAAGATCAGGATAGAGACGGCAGTAGTATGGTAGTTCAGGGCGGTCTTGAGAAGCTGCACCGCACGCTGACTATGCTTTTTCACCGTTTTCACAGAGATACCCATCTTTTCGGCTATCTCTCTGTGGCTCAAATGCTCACGGCGGCTCAGATGATACACCTCCTGCATCTTGGGCGGCATCCTGGCCACGGTTTCCAGGATGGCCTCCTGCACTTCCTTTAATTGTAATTGAATGTCTGCCGAAGGTGGTATGGCATTGATAGCGATCTCAGTAAGTAACTCCAGGTAATCGCGGCGGTGAATGTTCCTTTCTATGTAGTGAATGGCCTTATACCGGATACAGGTATGTAAATAGGCCGATAAAGACTCCTCTATAACGAGGTCCTTCCTCCGGCGCCAGAGCGAGAAAAAAATGTCCTGCACCACGTCCTCCGCCTCCGTCCTGCTACGCAGCGCCTTTACAGCGGTAATAAACAGGTCCTGCCAATACCGGTCATAGATCATGGTAAACGCTTCCTGATCATCACCGCTCATAAGCTGTAACAGGTCCTCGTCGGTATAGTTTGGTGTAAGAGACATGCAAAGCAATCGTCTCTCAAAGATAATAAATTTATAATACCAAACTGTTAATGCCCCGCTGCCCATGCCGGGCCGCCAATGCCAGGCCGCCGACGTCAGTGACCCAGCACTACCCGGATCCATTTCCGCGCAATCAGCTCATGTCCCCCGGGCATCGGATGTATCCCATCCCATATCCAATAGTCGGGCGGCGCTTTTTCACAGGCTTTATCAAATTCCTCCTGTAAAGGAACAAAAGTAGCATTGAATCGCGCAGCCAGCTCCCTCACAATGGTCTGTCGCACTTTCATCTCCGCAGACCATGCCTTCCACTGATCTTTCACCCTGCCCACCGGCAATAAAAAAGGCTCGCACAGCACGATCCTGATACCCGGCAATCGCTCTCTGGTCCTTGTCAGCAGGCCCGCATACACCTCCCGGTAGACATCCGCCGTAACAGCCCCATCATGTGTGAACATACTGTTCGCATCATTGACGCCGACGAGAATGCTAAGCAGCTGCGGCTTGATGTCCAGCGTATCCTGTTGCCAGCGCGCCGCCAGATCAGTGACTTTATTGCCGCTAACGCCGCGGTTGAAAAAATGGAAACCCTTCGACGGATGGTCGCACCATAGCCTGCTTGCAATGAGATACACATAACCATGCCCCAGCACATGGTTCCAGTCCAGGTTGCGGCTCCGGTTCCCACTATCATTAGTGATCGAATCCCCCAGGAAGAGTGTCGTAAAATTCTCCTCCAGGGGAACCCAGCCAGCGACATGTCGGGCGGCAATACCCGACAACATGATTTTCTTTACTAAAGCTCTTCTTGTCAGTATCATCACTCAATATCCATCATTTTGCACTAACGCCGGCTTATTCCGGTCTATTTCTGTCTGTGGTATCGGCCAATATTGATAAGCATCCTTATAAACATAGGTCACCTGCGGTGTCACGGGGTTCGGATGAAAACCGTTGAGCTTTTGCGTGGCAATCCCCCACCGCCGGAGGTCGAAATACCGCAGTCCCTCCATAGCGAACTCCACTCTCCGCTCATGCCGGATCTTCTGCCGCATCTGATCCTGCGTAAGCCCCGCCGCCAGCGGAGCCATATTCACACCGGGCCTCGCCCGTACGTCATTCACCTGCTGATAGACGGAGGCATCCGGGCCCACAGCTTCATTTTGCGCCTCGGCATACATTAGCTTGATGTCGGCATATCGAAGTAATACAATATCATTGTCATCCAGCGTCCCGTAATTGGGATTGACCAGCCCGGGCGTCAGCCATTTCTTCACGGCATAATAGCCTACGATCCAGCTGTCGCTGCCAGGTGTGGCCACGCCGCCATTGTTCGTGAACGGCCAGCCCTGCGCCGCCCCATCCCCCGGGAAGAAAAATGTCATCGTCTTCCTCGGATCGCCGGATTCGTATTCATCGATCAGGTCCTGGGTCGCCAACTCGCCTTTCCAGTATTGAAGACTTACGGCAAAGGCTACGTCCTGGTGCTGGACAGTGGGCAGCTGGTATTGCACGGAGAACATGATCTCCGGGCTCGACTTCTGATCCGGCTTGTAGAAATTGGAAGGATAGCTGGAATTAAGAGAGAACTTCCCGCCTGCAATGATCTGCCCCGCCAGTGCGGCGGCATCGCTGTAATTCTGTTCAAACAGCAGGAGCCGCACCTTGTATCCCTGCGCCGTCGCCTTTACCACATGCCCCGTCGTATAAGCCACATCCGGCAGATATGCAATGGCCGAATCCAGGTCGTCCGAAGCCCGCTTCAGCACATCCGCGCGGGGTGACTTGGCCATCTTGGTACTGTAGGACAGCGTATACGGATCTGCCGTAACGATGGGTACGTTCCCATACAGCTGCGCCAGCCAGAAATAATTGAAGCCCCGGAGAAAAAAAGCCTCCCCCTTGTATTGATTCAGCGCCGTACCGGAAAGCACCTTTCCCACATTGGCCAGGAAAGAATTCTCCGCCGCAATGGCATTATAGCAATTTGCGTAATAGCTGCCCACATAGGTTCCACCCAGATCTGTGGCAGGCACAATACCCGCCGTCGTGGCAGTAAGCCCTCCCCCGTAGTTGTATTGGCCGTACGAATCATCGGAGAAATTATCCCAGGCAAAGACCTGGAACTGCGAGGTAGCATAACCTCCGCCATTCGAGTAAAGGAAGTTGTATAGCCCCGTCAGCGCATAATCCGCATCCGCGGACGATTTCCAGAAAGTATTCGTGGTCAGCGCATCGGGAGGGTTTTGATCAAGTATACCTTTCTGGCAGGAACCAATGCATACCCCCAGAAATAGAAACAGAATATATGGTGAGTTCGTTTTCATGTTGCTGATATTTGAGATTAGAATTGAATGGAGGCGCCAAAGGTGAAAGTGCGATTTTGCGGATAGTTTACAAACCCGTACCAGCCGTCACCTCTGTTATTTATTCTTTCGGGATCGACCCATTTCAGCGGGCTGAAAAGCGCCAGGTTGTCTCCTGAAAAATAAACACGCAAAGATTGGATTCCCTTGATGGTTTTCCCAGGAATGGTATAGCCAACCTGGACATTCTTGATACGCATAAAGCTTCCATCCTTCAGATAATAAGTGGAGGCGACGCTCGTGATCTTGGGATAGTTGAAGCCCACATATATCTTAGGCATCGTAGTGGAAGGATGGGCAGGCGTCCACGCATTCAGCCAGTCGGTGGTAGGCATAGAGCCCTGGGTGAAGGGATCCACCCCCCATTTGTCCATATACAGCTTCATGCCATGACTGCCGTACAGCTGCACGCTGATGTCGAACCTTTTCCAGCTGGCCCCGGTATTGAACGAATACTCGAAGTCGGGATACATCCCGCTGACCACCGTACGGTCGTTGGCATCGATGACGCCGTCATTGTTGACGTCCTTGTACTTGATATCCCCCGGAGTGGGAGCAGGCGTCTGCGTTGCCGACTTATTGATCTCATCCTGGGTTTGGAAAATGCCATCCTTGACATACATATAATACGAATTGATGGGCTGCCCATTCTCCATGATCGTATTGCCGCCGATCTCGGGATTGCCGAAGGACACCAGCTTATTCTTGTAATGCTGAAAGTTCGCTCCCACAAAATATTGAATATCCTTCCCCACACGATCCTTGTATTGGACGCTAAGCTCGAAGCCCGTGTTCCTTACCGCCCCATTGTTGATGGTAGGCGCATTCAATCCGAGCCACAAAGGCACCTGCGAGCTGCGGAGTATGTTAAACGTATACTTGTTGAAGTAGTCGCCTGAAATATTCAGCTTGTTATGGAATAGCGTAATATCCGTACCCAGATCGAACACACGGGTGGTTTCCCAGGTGAGGGAAGGGTCGGTGAGCGTCCTGGCCGTAAAACCCGTCGTCACATTTCCCGCAAAGGCATAGCTGCTGTTGGTCAATACCGCCTGATAAGGATAATAACCTATATTCTGATTACCCAGCTTCCCCCAGGAGGCGCGGATCTTCCAGTCGTCAAGCCAGCTGATGTCCCGTAGGAAAAACTCCTTTGAGATACGCCATCCGCCGGAAAAAGAATAGAACAATCCCCACCGGCTGTTCGCAGGCAGCCGGGACGTCCCATCGTACCGGATGCTGGAGCCGAATAGGAACCGGTCGTCATAATCATAGTTGGCGCTGCCGTAATAGCTCCGGATCGCCCATTGGAAAGAAGTACCGTCGTTGGTCTGACCACTGGCAGGACCTGCATTCAGTTCCCGTAGCTGGTTGGTAGCAAACTGCGTACGGGTCGCATCGATATTGCTGCCCACATTGTGTTCCTGCTGAACCCCTCCCAGGAGCGATACATTGTGCTCGCCGAAACTATGCTTATAGGTCAGCTGGGTGTAAAAAGTAGTGTAGATGTTGTCCGACCTTCCCACATAAAGTCCGGGCGTGCCATCATCCAGCCTGCCCGCGGAGCTCGTATCATGGGAATAGTACATAGGCACCACGGGGGCGAATGTATTGTACTTATTGGCGTCGAAATTGATGCCTGCCCTGTTCTCCCATCTCAACCCTTTGATGATATCGACATCCAGGGATAGATTGCCCTGTCCATAGTAGTCCGGCGCCAGCGTCAAAGAATTTTGAGCAATGGCCACGGGATTCTTATTGTTGGCCTCATTGGGATAGGCGCTTTTGACCCAGAGTCCATTGTCGAGCTGCGGCTTGGCCAGCGGGCTTTGCGCCAGCGTGGACGCATAGAAATCCGTAGAACCGTCCTCCGGGCTGATCTTGTTGCCATAACGCACCTGTATATTCGAACCAAGCGTTACCCTTTTATTCACTTTGGAGCTCAAACCCAATGACAACGTATACTTTCTGTAAGTAAATCCGATCATAGTGCCCGGCTGGTCGGTGTAGCCAAGTCCCAGGCTGTAATTCGTGCCTTCCTTGCCTCCGCTGAGATTGAGGTAATGGTTCTGGACGGTCACGGTCCTGAATACGTCTTTTAACCAGTCATTGTTGGGATACCTGTTCCTGTCGGTGGCATTCTGATAAAGGTCGATCTGCGCCTGCGTATACAGGGGCGCCAGGCCCGAATTGGAATAGGCCTCGTTGGACAGCTGCATGAACTGGGCGGAATTGTGGACCAGGTCGGGTAGCCGGGTTGCCGTTGAGATGCCGGCATTGTAGTTATAGGTGAGTGAAAAGCCATTGCCTCTTCCCTTTTTGGTTTTGATGACGATGACGCCGTTCGCGCCCCTGGAACCATAGATGGCTGCCGATGCCGCATCCTTGAGCACAGATACGGATTCAATGTCGTTTGGATTGATGACGGACAAATTACCGGGCAATCCATCCACGATGATCAGCGGGTCGGTCCCCGCGCCGCTGAAGGTGCCGACACCCCGGATACGCAACGCGACATTTTCATTCCCCGGCTCCGCGGAATTCTGGACGACGGACAGGCCGGGCAGCTGCCCCTGCAGCAGGCTGGCCGGATCAGTGGCGACACGCTTGGTGAGCTGATCACCTGTCACGGACACAACGGCACTGGTCAGCTTGTGCTTCTCCTGGGTAGTATAGCCGACCCCTACTATCACCACCTCTCCTTCCACGGCAGATATAGTGAGCGCAACATTGATGGCCGCATTGGGAGAAGAGACCCGGACCTGCTGCGTGTGATAGCCTATCGACGAGAACTCGAGCACATCCCCGGCGCTGGCGTCGATCTCGAATTCTCCATTGTCATTGCTGATTACTGTCTTCTTCGTCGACTTGTTTACGACGGTGACGGCGCCCAAAGGTTTTCCTCCCTCTCCGGTGATCTTCCCCTTGATCCGCGCCATTACGGGCGGTGCAGGCAATCCCGCCGCCTGGACTGTCTCAGGAACCTTTTCCTTGACAACGATCGTTCCAGCCATTTGTACAAATGAGAACGGCTGCCCGGCGAAACATATTTTCAATACGTCCGCCACCGGCATGTTCTTCACATTCAGGTTGATCTTGCCTGCCTGCTTGACAACCTCCATATCATACACGACATCGAGCCCCGTCTGCCGGTTGATCTCCTTAAAGACCTGTGGCAGCGAAATGTTCTTTTTAGAGATAGTAACTGTCTGGGCAGTCCCACTGAAGGCATATGCCTGCACACTTGCCGAAAGGATCAGTGCGATCGTTAGCTTCATACTCATAAGCATTTTGGCCCGGCAATTGACCCACCATAGGCAGGAATTGCCGCAAAGTAAAAGTTTCATACTTTTGCTTAGTTTTTGGTTAGAAATTATTGGTTACAGAATCCTATAATAGACAACCAGAACATCCGCCGGAGGTGGTCTCAACACTTCCGGTTTCTTTTTGGCTGTAGATCACCACAGGAACCGCCGGCGCCATTCGCCGGACAGCGCTTATTTGGAAACTATGATCTTCCTCCCCTCCACTTTAAACCGCACCTTCCCTGCTGCCTCAAAATTGTCGAGCAGCTGCCTTATATCTGCCTTTCTTGAAACAATACCTCCCAGGCGTGTATCCGCCTCGACGTTTTCATAGGTTACCTCCACGTCATACCACCGCGCTATCTGGCGCATAATCGTTTTAATGTCCACATTATTGAAATGAAATTTCCCGTTCTTCCAGGCTACCACTTCCTCCAGGTCGACATCCGTATTTAGATTGAACGAGCCGTCGTCCTTCCAGACTGCCTGCTGCCCCGGCGTAATGCCGTACCTTTCCCCGCCCCTGGACACGCGTACACTCCCTTCCAGCAGCGTCGTGGCGATCTTGCCCTCCTCTCCATAAGCCATTACGTTGAAGTGAGTCCCCAATACCTCCACCTCCACATCTTTTACTTTAGCTTTAAAAGGCATGGACGGGTTTTTTGCCACTTCGAAATATGCTTCTCCAGAAACTTCGACCACCCTGCTGTTTCCGGTAAAAGCTACGGGGAATTTTATCGAGGAGGTTGCGTTGAGCCATACCTTGGTCCCATCAGGTAATACCACCTGGTATTGCCCACCCCTCGGAGTGGTCACCATGTTATATGCCACGTCGGCGTCGCTGGCTTTGCCAGGATCGTAAACTATTTTTCCATCTATGATGCTGATACGGGTATTACCCTGCGCAGCCATCCTCCCGTCGGCTGAACTATCCAGATCGACTACCGTGCCATCCGCAAGCGTCAAAGTGGCCCTGTCCTTCCCGGGCGCCACTGGCGGAACATTCTTGGCAAGGGCTCTCCGCTCCGGCAAAGCAGTCCCTTTTTTTACCGTCGTCTCGTGATAGATCGATAGCCCGATCGCAATGACCACCGCTGCCGCGACGCTTCGCCACATCATCTTTTTATACGATGGCTTAAACCGAAGTCCGTGTGCCGCGCCCACAGAACCTTCCTGGACGCCAGCAGCATCCGTCACAGCCACTCTCGCCTCGTCGATCCTCTCTCTCAATGCCTGGAATATCTCCGCACGCAATACCTCCGCCCCTTCCATATCCGTCACCACCTCTTCATCCCCATCTTCCCAGCTGTCGTACAGCAGATGCAATTGCTCCTCTTCGGCCGGAGATGCCGTCCCGGCCAAAAACTTTTCCGCCAGAGATGCCAGCAGTTGCGCTTTACTAATGCTCACAATAGATATTTTATACCCTTATGAGTGCCGGGCGGGCGGTTTACCCTTAGTCCTCGAAAAAAAATTTGAGATCGCCAATGTCTACAGATGGGCCTATACGGCCTCCCGGTCTCAGAACAACAGGCAGGAGATGGTCTCACCTAACTTTCCTCTTATGATTTTCAACGCTTTAGTAAGGTGAGCCTCGGCAGTTTTGGGAGAGATATGAAGTTCTTCCGCTACCTGCGCCAGGGGCTGGTCAAGCAGCTTGTTCCTGATAAAGACCAGCCTGCATTTTTCCGGCAGCCGGGACGACAGCTTCGAAATTCCTTCCAGCATCATCTTATTTTCCAGCAGCTCCGAAAGCACTGCCGATAGCGCCGGATGTACGGCCCCTTCTCTCAGCTTCTCAGCCTGTCTTTTCTTTTGGGCGGCACTGGCATACACAGCATAGCGGGTCATGGCAGCCACATACGCGGGAAATGATGCAATGGAAAGTGATTTCCGCTCAGCCCATATGATAAAGAAGATCTCCTGTACGATCTCCCGTGCATCCCCATCGGACTTGAGATGCTTGTGGGCCAGAAAATAAAGCTTTTTCCAATACCGGTTGTAGAGCTCGGTATAGGCCAGCTCATCGTCTTTTCTTACATAAGCAAACAGGTCGTTATCATCGAGCGCGCTGTACACTTCAATTTTTACACTATGTAAATTGCTGAAAAAAATCAGGATAAGCTAAAATATATAATAAAAAATTAATTCACACTAAAATCGACCCCTACATCACTTACTTTCTGTTTTACATCGCCATAAAGAACATCGTTCACAAGCGGATCGCTCTTTTCAACCACCGATAGTATCCCATCTTTATACATCAATATCTTACAATGTGTCCTGC